>WBZS01000193.1_pt1 | contig 107866 bp, 85 predicted proteins | sample 5204201 | NCBI WGS metagenome assembly WBZS01 (sample SAMN12344357, study PRJNA552823) | activated sludge metagenome | biome: Activated sludge suspended growth; feature: Nitrification reactor; material: Wastewater; isolation source: activated sludge from nitrification reactor of wastewater... | reverse complement strand
GGTTGGGCAGTGGGCCCATGCGAACAAAATTGCCTTTCGATTCCCGGGATACTGGCTTGCCGTCCTGGAACGCAGAAACCCGCAGGCGAGCGGAGTCGGTAATCACGAGCGGCTTGAGGTACAGAGTGGAGTTTGTTGTCGGCTCGGTCCCGTCGGTCGTGAAACGAATTTCAGCTCCGACTTGCAGCGGCGCTGTGAGCGTCACCGTGATCGGCTCTTCAAACAAATGGGGGCGATGATCTGTCCCCCACGGGGCGATCCGAACCGGATCGCCAACCCATTGGCTATCCCACAAACCCAGTTGTTGAAGTTCGTTCTGAAAATCAATCGTAGGGGCCAGGTGCTTTTCAAAATGTTCGACGACTTGTTCGGTGTTAAGATCGGGAGTGAAATTCTGGGCCGGATCGTAACCAGGATGCGCGTCGGTCAAATCGCGAGCCAGTACGCAATGCAGCCCGGCACTCTTCATCGCCCGCAAGCCCATGGACTTTCCAAGCAAGCAGACTTGGGTATGGAAGCCGACATAAATCAAATGCGTGAGCCCTCGTTGTTGGCAAATCGTGTAGACCTCCGCTTGCGTGTCCGGCAGCCAATCAGATTCCCCAATTTTTAGATCGGGATGCATGCCGTCCCAGCCATAATTACCCGCACATTTCTCTCGCCCACAAGCACACCCGCCCGAATCGGGAACCGGCGGACAGTTTACCTCCATCGCTTTCGGAACAGGCAAAATCGAAAGGGCCAACACCGATTCACGTTGCGGCAAGCCCACATAGTTGTCGACCACATCGCTGGGACAGAGCATTACAGTCATTCCCAACGAACGCGAGGCTTCGAGGGCCTTGTTGATTCGGGGAACGAATGCATCGACCCGCATTGTCGCGGTCTTGCACCAGTGATAGTTCCAGACATCAACAGCGATCACGCCCACTTTAGATGCATCAACTCTCTCGCGCTTGGTTTTGATCTCACCCGTCGCTGGATCACGAGTCTGCAAGTCGAGTTCGATTTGTTTGTTCGCTGGTTGCCGTGTGGACCCCTGCTGGGCATGCACAACTGAATTCAGTGCAAGGCCCAGTAAACAGACAAAAAAGAAACGGGTGCGGCGGTTTCCTAGAACGGTTGTCATCGAAAAAACCCATTGAAAAAGATGGAGCGTTTCAATAGATGCAGTTTGCGCAGCGCTTGTGCTTCAAAGCCTAAGGGGCTTGTCAAAACTCTACCGGTAACCCAAGAAAACCGCAATCGTCTGCGTCGTCGGTCACCGGCCCCAGCACGACCATTGGCTGCCCGCTAAATACAGGAGTTTCCGTTCAAGTGCGATACGCACCGTTTTCTGGAACTGTTTCCAAATGAACCGGCCGCTGGTATGATTTGCAGCCCGCTTGTCACAACAGTCGCAGAAAAACAGGAAACGCTGCTTACGGTTGCGGACTGCGTACGAAAGAATTCTATTCGGTAGATCAACCTGAGGAACTTTAAATGCCAACCCTTCGCGACCTAGTTGGATTACCCGCAACGCCCTCCAGACTTGGCGAATCTGCTTTGATTCTGATTGATTGTCAAAATACCTATCGAGCGGGAGTCATGCAGTTGGTCAATGTCGAACCGGCCCTTAAGCACGCACGCGAACTTCTGGACCGCGCACGCGCCGCTGGAGTCCCCATCTTCCATGTGCAGCACGATGCTGGAACGGGTTCGCCTTATGATCTCAACGCCGAGTGTGGACGGATCGCAGATGCGGTTGCTCCCGCCTCCGGAGAGCCTGTGATCGTCAAGCATTTTCCAGATTCCTTTGCCGGCACTCGCCTTCAACAGGAACTGGATGCGGTGGGCTGTAAAAATCTGATTCTGACGGGATTCATGAGCCATATGTGCGTGAGTTCAACCGCCCGCAGCGCGTTTGATCGCGGTTATGCTGTCAGCATTGTTGAAAACGCGACAGCCACCCGCGATCTGCCGGATGGAAAAGGCGGCGTAATTGCGGCAGCAGATGTCCAGAAAGCGAGCTTGTGCGGGCTGGCTGATTTGATTGCAGTGATTGTCGATGATCAACAGCGGATACCCGATTGAAAACCAAGCGGGCAATTTCCAGCGTGCCTCAATTGGAGAAAGGTAATTGCAACCCAACCTCCGCGGACAATCTGATTTGGGTTGGAACTCGACTGGGTAGTCTTTCGCGCTTTCGGGAGTCGATTGACGTGTTTACCCGGGGTGTCGAATGATTCTCGGAAGATCTGCGATTTTTGCGGCATCGCGGCCATCGTTGGATTACGGTGCGAGATTTCGCGCGGGCGATTGCAGACTTCGAACGGGCTGCTCTGCTGATCGAGGGGAAACCGGATCAAGTCGAACGGGATGGACTGCCGAACTCTGCGGGAATTCCAACGAGTACGCTTCACACTAATACTTGGTATCACCTGGGAATGGCCCGGTTTCTCACCGGCGATTTCGCCGCTGCCGAAACTGCTTTCCACCAATGCCTGGCCGCTTCAGACAACAATGACATGCAAGTCGCAACGCTCGATTGGCTGTACATGACACTCTGCCGACTGGAACGTAACCAAGAGGCTGACAAATTGATCCAGCATGTTACGGCCGACCTGAAGATTCTGGAAAACCAAGCCTACCACCGACGCCTTCTGCTGTACCGGGGGCGATTTGGAACGGGTTTCCAACCGGCCCTGGTCGCGGAATCGAAAGCTCTGCGAATTTTAGACCAGCTGAATCATGATCAAGCCAGGTGCCCTACCGATTAAACGGGATTTCGTTAATCCAACGGAATCCGCGGCGAAGCAAGGGGTATTTGGATTCGATTTGATCCGCCGGAACTTGATTGGTAGGAGTGGACTCCGCAGCCTTGTTCGCCGCGTTTTGACGGGACCGAACTGAATTGAAAAATTGTGTTCCCTGCAGGGCACACGGCAACAGAACAAACAGACCAACAAAAATCAGTTTGACGGTGGTCTTTATCCACCAGGCAACTTTGTTTTTCCAAATGCCGATCAAATCGGCGGGAGGGACAGGGCGATTGGCGACAAACAAATTGAATAGCCGTCCGCCGTCAACGCAAATAATCATCAGCGACATGACGACTAGGTGCGTCGAAAAGATCTTGACCGGTACGTCGTAGCAAAAGTTCATCATCATCACATTCGTCATCACGCCCAGAGCAACCAATGCACCTAAGACGGCTGTCTTTCGCCAAACCAACAACAATGCCGCAGTGACCTCGCCGAGACCCGCGAAAATCGTGTAGGGCCGCGAAGCGCCCATGAAGGCCCACAACACATTCATCGGTGACGAATCTCCCCATTTCTTTTCCAGCTGCCAAGCACCCAGTTCGGGGAACTGGTTTCCCTCCAAGCTGACCTTTGCCAGCCCATAACTGATCATCCATAACGCGAGCGTGTACCGCAGCAGACTGCGGAGTAGATCGCGCGAGCCTTCCGGGGAAACTCGACGGCGATCGATGAACGACCAGATGGCGGCAAGAAAAAGGCCGAGAATAAAGACCAACAACACTTCGAGATAGGCGCCGGTCGTATCGCCGCTCCCGTTCTTTGGAACCAAGGGATCGCTTATTTCAAAGCAAGTTCCAGCAAACCATTGGCAACCGTTCATGTGAAGCGACTCGCTGACAGTTGCGATTTTCATCGCGCCTGCGGTAAGCCATTCGATTCCCCAAGGCATAACCAATGCGGGGAATGGCCCAGGGATCAAGTAGAGAATCCAATAGGCGATCGCAAACCGCAAGGCAAAGCGTTTCAGCAGACTTTCTCCCACCGGGCTTGCTTCCACACCAGAGTTGACGGTTGGCGCCAGGACCGATCCGCGCCACATCCCGTAACACGAAAGGCCAATCGCAAACAACGCCAACCATAGCCAATGATTAAAAAAGGGCTGACGCGGAGCCTTGTCTGCCACAGCAAAAGCTTTGGCGACCAGTGGGTTCATGCCCGGAATTGATGAAGCCGTTGACGATGTCGATTGAGTCTTCGAGTCGACAATTTCAAGTGAAACATTGTCGATCCACGCCTGCCCTTTGCCAACCAGAAACATCCCGAAAACGATGCGGTTAGCCTTTTCTTCGATCGGTAAGATGATTTCAAACGGAGCCCATTTCGGTGAGCGTATGGGTCGGTCGCCCATGTTGTCGAACGCACTCGCTGCAGGCTGTTCGCCCTCTGTGGCTTCGTCGTCTACCCGCATCCAAAGCTGCACGCGAGAAGAATCGGCAAGATCCGCAGTCCTAACGTTCGCGCGGTATCGCACTTTCTTCCCTCGATAGGGTTTCGCGTCGACAGAAGAAACGGCGTTAGAAAACCCTTCTGCTGAGACGGTCCTGGCGTCGAGCAACAACGACCTCTCGCCAACCGCGGGTGCCTCGCCATCCAGTTTGGCCACGGAGTCGGTCGGCAGCACCAAGACCCAGTCTTTCGGCTTGCCATCCGCATTCGCCTCCTCAAACGATTCATTCTTGATCGCGATCTTTTCTCGTTGAGTCTGGGCAATCGACCAGTTCAATGCATAAAAATAGAGAAAACCCATGAACAGACAGCGCAAAAAAATCATCTTTTCGGTTCTCCGTGAAGTCTCGAATGTTACAAGCCAGCGGAATTGGGTCGCGCCGATGTTTGTTAAACGGTCCCTCTCGGGATTATGGCAGAAACAAGTGATTTGTTCGGAACCATGATAGACAAAGGGGTGTGTTCTGGCGGGACGCGCGGACCCATCAAGTAGATCGGAAAGTTCGTTGCCAACCAAGTTCGCTGTTCGTTTCACGAACAGATTGTAGTCCATTGAAAGTGCCTTCCAATCCACCGCATCCCGCTTCTTGCCAACAGCACGTTTCTTATCAACGCAAAAAAAAGGTTGCTTGCGGTGACGCTACCAATGATCATTCCAAACAGTCGGTGGTTCGACGCCGATGACTTTGCACAACTCCTGGGCGACTAGCCCGCGATCGATCAAATTGTCGGTATTAAACCGGAGAAAAAAAGGGCGATGTTCCCAATCAAATGCCGACGATGATTTCCCGTGCAAAAAGAAGAGCATGGCGGCGAAATGACAAGCCGTTGCTCCATCGCGTTTCATGAGCCCACGCAAAAGTTCGTCGATGACCGCCTGCGGATGGAAGTCCTCGATTTCGTACAGGGCTTCGGACAAACCATAATAGATTTCCGATTCGCGCAAAGCACGAATGAGCGAATCGGTGCGCAGTTGATCCGTGAGAAGTTCCGGTGCGTAAGTGTGGACGGCCATTCGCGTTTGCGTATCGGCATTGAGGAAGGCGTCCAGCATTGCAGCCCGTCCTCTGGGCGAATTGATTTTCGCTAACGCTTGAATGCCTCGCCAAGTGAAAGGGGACTGCTGCAGGACTATTTGTTCGATGGTTTTTCGTTCGCCATCGTCTGCTTCATCCAGCAACGATAGGTCGTAACCTTCACCTTCGCGCCATTTGTCGTAATTTATCTCCATGCTCTTAACGAAGCGTGCGACGATTGAATTAAGAGATAGGGAGGGCTGATTGGTTTGAGTCGGGGATTGTCTCGGCGGCGCAATCTCATTGGGTTGGCTCGCCGCGCCCCGCGTTTCAACTGCCGCTCGGGTCGCTTGCTTTTCGGATACCACTTCGGTTGCACTCGCGGGTTCTAGCACAAAGAAGTGACGATTGGCATCGGTAAACTCCCCCGAGTAACTGCTCGAATTGCGTTCGTAGAAATGCAGCTCTGGTGTGGACGTTCGTTCTCTTGTGCCGACAAGTTGCGCGAGTTTGATGTAAGCTCCACAAGGCGCTGCCGGAAAACCATGTCCAAATTCGACCACTTCATTTCCCGCTCTCAGTTCGTCTTCTACCAACTCCCTGAGGACTTTGGGGAAGTTCCGAAATTCGTCGGCGTTGTCTTCCAGAGCGCTCATTTCGGAATTGCCGCCACTAGTGCGATCACTGCCCACCCCGTGGCCGTGGTCGAGATGAATTGATCGGCTCCATGGGGAAATCCGCTTTCAAAATAGGTTTGGAAGGGTTTACTGCGGGTAACCACCTGCCATGAGCCATCGTCTTTCTGGGTGTTGATCAAGTAACGGATGCCTCGCTGATAAGCCGTGTCTTCGACAGGAAGTTTGCCGGCTTGATTCAAGGCAACGAGCGCGGTAGCCGTTGCATACGCATCGCTGGTCATCTCGGGAGTTTGAGCCCATCCGCCATCTACATGCTGCATTGCGATCAATTCTTGGGCCTTCTCGATTATGGTTTTTTCGGCAACGTCAACGTGCCGCAAGGAGTGGAGTCGAAAGACTTGGTCCTCAGTATCGCGGGTTGAGGCAGACAACAGCCATTGCTTGACTTGCTCTTTTCTCGCAGCAATTCGAGGTTGTTGTTCAGGCGTGCCGAATTGATCCAGGGTTACCAGCGCAGCATAAGTCGCAGAATAGTCACTCACTTCCGAGGGCGGTCGATTACTGGAGCTCGACCAGTGGTCTTTGTCTGCGTGGTATTTCAGCAGATATTCCACTACCGCCGAGGTTACGTCATCGGCAGTCCATGCACCGGCGTACAGGGTGATCGCGGCCCAGCCCGCAGTATCAACTTGGCCCCCTTGTCCCTTCCCCTGCAGGTAATCGACGCGGCCCTCGGACAAGTGATCGTGAGTGTGCTTCAATTGGCGATTGAGATTTTCCTGATCGACCGAATATCCTTGTTTCTGCGCTTGGACAATCGCCAATACGGGGAGCGCCTGTCCATGGCAAGTAAAACAAGAACGACTCTCGGCCGTTTTGACGGCAGTCGACTCCAGCAGTTTCAGCGATTTGACCGCCGCGTTTTCAATTTGTTTAGCGGTTACGGCACCCGTTGATAATTGCGCAAGAAGAGGGTGCGCAAAAAGAAGTCCAAAAGCCAACCAGACGGCAAGACAGTGAATTGGATTCGTCAGGGCAGATTTAACCATCGTCTTTGTCGCAGATGCCTGATAGTTTGGAACGAAGGTCACGACGCGCGTTTCCTATAATGTATCCCAAAGTTTCTCCAGCACTCGTGGCTGCCATCAAACTTGTGATGGGACAGCTGAAATCCCCGTAAATAAATTGGTGGAAATGAGTCGAAATCCGAATTTGGATCGCATTAAGATCGACTAGAATTGCAGTTGCCGGTCGGGCGACTTGCGTTGACTGGTTTGTAGATTTTCTTTCGCGGTATTTCAAAAGTGAATTGCGGATGTTTCGCTTGGTATTGTTTTTTTCGATTGCTTTGGTGCTTTTGGTTTTGCCATGTTTAGGGCAGCAACCGCTTACGAAGTTGGAGAATTGCACATGGTTGCCGACAACTTGGGCGGATGGTGACAGTTTCCTTGTTCGAGCGGCGGACGGGACAGAGTTTACGCTGCGACTGTACGGGGCAGACTGCACCGAGTGGCATGTGACGGATGAAACGGATGCGCGACGATTGCGCGAACAACGTCGCTATTTCGGAATTTCCAAAATTGGCGACGCTACCGCTTCGATTGAATTGGCCAAGGGATTCGGGAAGGCGGCGGCGGAACGTGTGGTGGCGTTGTTGCAGAAGCCCTTCACGGTCTACACCGCGTTTGCTGATGCGCGGGGTGATGGCAAGCATGAACGAGTTTATGGCTTCGTCATCTTAGGGGATGGTCGTGATTTAGCGTCGGTACTGGTCGAGGAAGGTTTAGCCCGGGCCTTCGGAGTGTATCGTGGGACCCCAACCGGTGAGTCCAATTCTGAGTACCGGGAATCAATGCGCGATCTGGAGTTGCAGGCCGCCAAGCGCGGTATTGGGATTTGGGAGAAAACCGATTGGATCGCCTTGCCAGATGAGCGACGGCAGCAGCGAGAGGAAGAGGCCGATTTAGGGTTGGCCGCAGATAGGAAAGCAACGGCGAACGATTTCGTCTTGGATCCGAACACTGCGGCGCGAGATGAATTGCTCAAACTCCCAGGAGTTGGGGAAACCATGTCATACCGCATTATCGAGGCGCGACCTTTCAAAACGATCGAAGACTTGCTCGAAGTCCCCGGGATTGGCCGGGCAACATTGGAACGACTTCGAGCGCATTTGGTCATTCGCGAAACTCCGAATTGACTCTTCATCTAGTCCGGTAGCGCGGTAGCGCGACAACCCCAATCGACTATCTATTCCAAGTGTTGCTGCCTTCTATCGATCGCCAGCTCTGCTTAATCTGCGCGAAATTCTGTTTTTTTACAAAATTTTTGGCCGCACCGAGGAGCCGGCTGCGATTGGGTTCTCGATTCCGAATTAATTTTCCCCAAGGGAAAGCCTCTCCCTGGGCAGAATAACTTCGACAGCCATGGCAAACGAATTCAGGCAAATTCCGCAAAAGGATCACTCCATGTCACAACCTCAAAAAAAACTGAAGAGTGTCAAGACTTCAAGGCGGCCGCAGCGCTTGATACCGATCGCTTTGATGAGATCTTGTAGTCAATTGATTGGGGTTGGGAATTGTCGGGGATCGAGTGATCCAGCCTCCAGCTGTGTCGTCTGAAATCGCCGTTTTTTTTTGAGGAGAATTACAATGTCGCTTTGGAAGAGTTTATTCAGTTTTGGTCAAACAACCAAACGGTTGACATCCGCACGAAAACTGTCATTGCGCCGGCGCCCTGGAACGTTTGATCCCGCCGCCCATTCCTTTGAATCGCTGGAAACTCGTTGCCTGATGGCAGTCAATCTGATTGCCGATCTCAACAACTTTCCTGCAAGTTCCCATCCCAGTGAGATTGTCGAAATACCTGGCGCGGGGATGGCATTCAAGGCAATAGTGGCAGAGGCTGGAATTCAAACGAAGCTGGTTACGATAACACTTGGTGGAGTGCGAACCGACCACTTCATCAACAAAAACTTCAATTCCGACCTAAAAGAACTGACTCACTTCAAAGACAGTTCTGGCCAGGATTGGGTCTATTTCACGGGGTCGGATGGCATCACCGGGACCGAATTATATCGTTTGAAGTTCGGCACAAGCGAAATCAACCGCGTAAAAGACATCAACCTGTTCGGCGATTCCGCCCCGGAAGACCTCACGGTCGTTGGCAATTCGATCTATTTTACAGCTTGGACCCCTCAGACCGGACGGGAATTGTGGAAGACGAACGGGATTGCTGGGGGCACCGTTATGGTAGAGGACATCTATCCCGGCAGCTCCAATTCGAGTCCGGACGAATTAACCAAGTTCGGGAACTTTTTGTACTTCGTCGCGAATGATGGGGTACATGGTCAGGAGTTGTGGCGATCCAACGGAACATTAGCCGGGACATTTCTCGTCAAAGATATTTGGAATTCAATATATAGTTCCAATCCGAAGGATCTGACCGTCGCTGGAGGTAAGCTGTATTTTTCCGCGACTAACTTGACTTATGGTCGCGAAGTCTGGCAAAGCAACGGTCTCGGTTCGGGGACTAAACTGTTAAACGACATTCGCCCAATCGGCTCGTCCAATCCTGAAGAACTGACCGCCTTGAATGATGATCTTTTCTTCACGGCCTTTACTCCCGAAACAGGCCGCGAACTTTATCGTTATGCTAATGTCCTCGACTATACATTTCTCGTGAAAGACATCAATCCGGGAACTCCAAGCTCCTCTCCAACTGATCTGACCGCGGTGGGCAGTGCGATTTACTTTGCGGCCTACGAACCTATTACCGGTCAGGAGTTGTGGAAGTCATACGGGGCAGGAGTCAATACGCAACTTGTTCGGGATATCAACCCGGAAACGAGCTCAACCCCGTCAGAACTGGTAAACGTCAACGGGCGACTTTATTTTCAGGCGTTCACGACTACACATGGCTTTGAACTCTGGAAGAGTGATGGGCTGAACCAAAATACTTCGTTGGTCAAGAACATCAATTCACTTGATCAAGGTTCGTATCCGAAAAACCTGACCTCGGTCAATGGAAAGCTCGTGTTTGCAGCCGGCGATTCAACGCATGGGACGGAGCTTTGGACCAGCGAGGGGACATCGGCCACCACTACCGTAAACGATCTATGGAACGCAACCCACAGTTCGTATCCTGTGGATCTTACAAGCGTTGGTAACAGTGTTTACTTTGTTGCCAGCAATTCCGACGGCAGAAACCTTTTTGTATCTAACGGAACAACCGTAAAGCAATTGACTAGCGGTTTGCAAGATTTTGAGTTTTCACCTGTTCAAAACAAGGTTTGTGTCGTCGGTGACGCTCTTTATTTTGTATTGAGAAATGATCCCAATGGAACCGAGCAATCGAAAATTCAGGTTTGGAAGACAACCGGGACACTCTCCAGCACCATCTTATTGAAAGAAATTGACGGCGAGGTGTCGGACATGATTGGGTCGGATGGGAAAATGTATCTTTCCATTCACAACGGGGAAGGAATCTTTCAACTTTGGAAAAGTAGTGGAACTGCTGGGGGCACATCGCAGCTAATGTCGAGCACGAATTTCACTGGGATCAGCGAATTCATCGACGTGAACGGGCGAGTTTTTTTCTCTGCGGAAGTCAATGATGAACCTTATCATCTCTGGAGAACAGATGGAACTAATGCCACGACCGTGGAAATCGCCAACCTTGAAAACCCAATCGGAATGGTTGCGAAAGGCAATCAAATTTACTTCTTTGCAAGAAACGGGACGGAACGAAACTTTTATCGCATTAATGGAACAAATGCACCCGTTGTCATTACGGCCGGATTATTTTGCCCAGGGCCGGCGATCAACATCAATGGCACAATGTACTTTTCCGCTAAGCTAGAGACAGGCAGCGATGGATACCAACTCTGGAAAAGCGACGGTACAACTGCCGGGACATTGCAACTCAAAAAGATTAATCCTGTCCTCCCGAGTCTTCCCGGCAACTTTGTCAATGTCAACGGAAAATTGTTCTTCACTGCTGACGCGGGCGGAACGCAAGGCCGCGAGTTATGGATCAGCGATGGCACCGCGGATGGCACAAAGCAAGTCAAAGCGATTGCAAATGGTCAGATCAATCCACAAATTTTGCCGTTGGGTGTTTACAAGAACGAACTTTACTTCAAAGCCTACGACGGTAATCAATGGGCCATTTGGAAATCCAACGGGACTGCAGTGGGGACCGCCAAAGTGAATGAAATCAGTGAGAAGATTTTTGATTTCAACGATTTGAAAGAAAGCCAATTCAGCGTGGCTGGAAACGCGATGTTTTTCTCGGGGTTCGAATTCGGCATAGGGCAAGAATTGTTTTCTTATACCACGTAGTCAGATTTTCCAAAGTTGTCATGACCACAGCTATTTTTCTTCGCTGATTGAATGACGAAGATCCTCAACATGAGGATTCAAGCCTCCCGCATCACCCGAAGAAAGACTTTGGCGGAGCGGGCGGCCTTACCGAGTGCCGAAGGGAGCTTCGAACAATCGGTTGCGCGAAAGATAGAAATGTTGCTTCACCGGATCGATAATGAGATTGAATCGTCTGAGAATGTCCCCTCCGAGAACGCTAGATTTCTGTCTTCCGAGAGCACCATCAAAGATCTCAATCGGAATGTCGGCGAATTGACTCCCGCTAAGTTCGAGGGAGGTTAGCCGGACTTTTTTTGTTTTTACAATGTTTCCAAAAGCGTCCTTAAGTTCTCTTTCGCTGATCGTTTCCAAACGGTCGGCAAGCTTATGCTTTTGCACGAACTCGTCGTCAAGCAATGCCGTTCCGCCGAACCCGGTGTGCACCATGAACTGATTGGTAAGCGGTTGGTCACCGACGGTAAGTTCGCCCACAATATACATGCTTCCGTGGTCCAGCGAAAAATCCAGCCGGCGATAAGTTGAATTCGCGGCCGAAACAAATTCCGGAAGCGTCGGATGAATGACCAGTTCGCGGTTGTCGAAATTGATTTCTATGATTTTGTCGCCAAACAGATTCGGGCCAAACTTGCCGTCGGTCTCTGGCCCAGAAAATTCATCAATAAAGATGGTTTGGCCATCCCATTCCAGATCCTCGATTCGCAGGCAGTTGCCAGTGCTCACGCCCGCTGCGCCCTTCCCGCCCCAACTTTCGACGTCGACTGCTTTGTCGACCCGAAGCGACTTCAATTGTTTCAAGGCATCTTGGGTTAGCGAAATGGAGTCCACGGCCGTGTGAAACATCAGTTGCAGGGGTTCTGAACTATTGAGCACCACCCGGATGGAGATGTTGTTGGCCGTTGTCAGTGTGAAGGGGATGTGAATCGCGGAAGAGATGGATTCGACACCCATTGGGGTGGTTAGAATTTCCTTGGGCGTAGTCTTTTCAACAGGCGAATTGCTCTTCGTGAAATTCAAACCAGATCGACCAGCTTGCTTCCACACGAACCATCCGCCGCCTAAACAAAGCAACAGGGCCATAACAATCAGTGGGGGTTTCGGACGAGATTTTGTTTTAGCCAAACTCATGCAGCAAATTTGATTGGTGACAGAAGTTGATAGTCAGAACGAGTTCCGAATTGACCTTCATGTTCGAATCGTTCGCTCCCAGGCAGCAGCAAGTCCCAGCCCAAGCCGCGATTGCCGATGCAGGCTTCCAAGTTCGGGTCGTCAACGAACTCACAATCAGCCTCCGATGGTTACGTTTTTTCTAACAACAGGCAATTTGCGAAATAGTCGGAAACCTGTTCTCAATTCGGTAGGATCGCGTTGTGGTAGACTTCTTGAACGTCATCGCAATCGTTTAGCAAATTCAGAAGTTCTTCAAAAACAGGTTGATCGTCGTCGCTGATATTCGTGGTCGTTTTTGGAAGAAAGTTGATTTCCTGAACTTCCAGTTCAATTTTCGGAAACGCGTCAAGCAATGCCTGTTTGGCTTTGTAAAACTCGCTGGCGGGAACAAACACGGTGAGTAGACCGTTTTTGCTTTCCACGTCATCCACATTGACGTCGGCGGCCAGCAGGGCTTCCAACACGGCGTCTTGATCATCGCCTTTGAAAGCCAGAACAGCCATTTGATCGAAGAGATGGATCACGGAACCTGGAGCACCCAGCTTCGAGTCAGTTTTCGTAAAACAATTGCGTACGTCGCTAATCGTTCGATGGTTGTTATCGGTCAAACATTCGACAATTACGGAACAACCACCGGGACCGAAACCTTCGTATCTCGCCATCACGAAATCCTCGCCTCCCGCCCCTTTCGCTCGTTCGATTGCCTTTTCGATGACGTGGCTTGGCACCTGCTCGCGCTTGGCCTTTTCGACCAACAAACGCAGACTCGGGTTGGCATCGATGTCGGGGACACCATTTTTAGCGGCTACATAGATCTGTTTCCCGTATTTCGAATACAGCTTGGACTTTTGACCCGCTGTTTTGAATATTGACGCCTTGCGATTTTCGAAACTTCGGCCCATAGCGATTGATTTCTAAGATGTTACCAATTGAGGATTAACCAATCGCAAATTCTAACAAGCCGCAGTCGAAATGAAAAAGAAGCGGCAGAAAAGCTGCGTTGGGCACAGAAAAAGCTGTTGTTAAAGGCAACGGATTAACCGAAGAACCCTGTCTGGAAGGCGGTTTACGGCTGGATTTCTCGAATGCGGATGTTGCGGAATTTGAGGTTGTTGGGTTGGCCGTGATCCTGGAACCCGATGTAACCCTCGGGCGGACGGTCTTTCATGGGCCCGTTGTTGAGTTGGGTGTCAATGATCTCCTCGCCGTTGAGTTCGACTTGGAGATGATTGCCGATGCAGGTGACGACCATGCGATTCCACTCATGTGGAGGTCGAGACATGTTTTTGGAGGCGCCCACCGTGGCGATAATGCCACCATGGTCGTGGTGTCCCAGTGGTTCTTTGGTTTGGGTGGAGTCGAGAATTTGTGCCTCGATTCCCTGCTTCACCGGATCGTTTCGGTCACCAACGCGAAAGTAGACCCCGCTATTTCCGCCTGGTGGATAAGCGTATTCCACGTCGAGCACGAAGTCTTTGTATTTTTTGTCCGACCATAAGTAGGCATCGTAGCGCTCCCAGCCCTTTTCGCCCTCGCGCGGTTCAATTAGAAGCGAACCGTCTTTTTGCGGCAGCCAGTTTCCGGTGGTCTTCCAGCCGGTCAAGTCTTTGCCCCTATAGAGCGGTTTGAACTCACTCAAGTCGCGCAGTTTCAAATTCCGCCAGCGTACTTCAAAAGGGCCTTGGCCCGCGCCGATCCCATGAACTTGTAAACCGATGAAGCCTTTGGGATGTGATTGAAAACGCTCCTCGTGCGTCAGGTCAGATACCTGCTGGCCATTTATCCAGGTTTCGATATGGTTGCCGTAGGCGACGATCTGGTAGGCATTCCACTCACCGTCTCGAAAATGCTTGTGAGTTTTTCGGTCTTGATCGGGCGTCATCCAGCCGCCTGCCGATTCGCCGTAAACGTAACCCGCCATGCCATCGAGGGAGATTTCGATTTGGGGACCGTTCACGCGGCCCTCCGGTTTGTCCCCTTCACTTAGGGAACGGATCTGAACACCAGAGTTCAATGCCGAGTCGACCTTCACTTCAAACTTCAATTCGAAATCGCCGTAGAGTTTGTTGGTGCAGAGAAACGAGTTGGGGCTGCCTTCTGACGTCTTACCGACAATCGAGTCGCCTTCCACCCAATACGTCGCCGTACCATTGCGTTGCGTCCAGCCTTCCAGATTCTTGCCGTTGAACAATTCGACGAAGCCAACTTCAATTTGAGCTTCAGTAGGGAGTGAAGAGGCCAAAGTGAAGAGCAAGCTGCAAAACAAAATTGCGAGGCGCATTGAAAAACTTTCGAATTGGTACAAGCGAATTAATTGACCAGCATTACTAATTGTAATGGATTTCAGAGGCTCGTCGGGAAGAGTGTGGTTACCTCAACTAGCAAATCTTCGCCAAAGTTGCGCGGTCGACGCGGCCCTCGAGACGAGTGCCCTTTCTTCCAGGTCTTTTCTCGCGATTTCAATCGATCGATTGAAAAAATGGAAATCAATTCCTGGGCGAATCGGCGGGCGGCAGTAGTGCCAGGAAATCCGGGCGATCGACCAGAAACTCCAGGTCCTGCGGGTACGCAAGAATCGTCGCCAAATTTCCGCCATGGTCTCGATAGAGTTTCAACAACTCGATGGCTCGCTTGGCGTAGCGTTCGCTCTCTGCAGGCGAATCTGGGTTTTCATCTTCCTGAAGAACAACTTGAGCTGCGACCGCAAACGTGATTGCCGACCTTGCCACCAAGTGTTTGTTTTGCGTGGTTGTTGGCCCCCCTTGCGAGAGGATGGATTCCGCCTGCTCGGAAGCCTCACGACATTTGCCGGACTTGGCAATCGTTCTGGTTTTGTTCATTTGAACGATGCGAACGAGGTAAGCAGGCGCATATTTGAGTGCCTTATCCCATTCGACAAGTGCAGCGTCAAGTTGCGATAGGTCGGTCAATAATTCCGCCCGGCGGTCGGCTGCATAGTATCGGTCTTCGCGCGCTAATGCCGCTGCAGGTTCCCGTTCGAGTATCGGGTCGAGAATTTGAATTGCAAGCTCTACCTTTTTCAGTGCCCCTGTCTTGTCGTGCAATCTCACAAGCAAATCCGCATGCGCCTGATAGGTGCGCTGGAGCGACAGGGCAGAATTCAAGTTGGTGGAGTCGCTCGCCACAGCCACAGCCAATATTTTCTCCGAACGATCCAGTATCAACAAAATCTCAGGTTCGCGAAAGTCCTGAACCGTCAGATATTCAGCGAGTTGTCGGAGCGCAATTCCCGTTTCTTGTTGCAATGCCAGATCCCGTTCAAACTGCCGGTGTTGGTCTTCGAAAAATGCCACTGACGAACGCTGTGCGGTAATCGCGTTTTCAAGTTGGCCCGCCATATAATTCCACTTGGCCCACCTGGCTAGCGAAAGTGCATGCCAAAAGTCCAGATCCGGTTTTTCAGACTCTCCCTCCTTCAGAAATTCGTAGAGCCTGATCGATTCGCTTATCGGTTGCTCAGCGGTTTTCCATTTTTTGAGATTTCCAAGCAGCAATGTCCCAAGTCGTGTCCACTGGTTCGCCAATTCAAACAGTGAGTCGAAATCGTCTGGATCGGACAACAAGCTCTCTTCCAATACGCGAATCGACTTCATTCGGATGGCTTCCGAGTCATCGCTTTGACGCAAATCAAACAGGATGTCACCGTGAACCGAAAGTGATCTGGCAAGTTCCGTTCGCGCGACTCTCGTCGTCTCAGCAGACAGGCTATCAGGTTCCAGGATCTGATTCAGGATGCCGGTCGATTCCAACACATTGGTTTGAGCTAATTCGTTTTTTCCCAACTGGCGATACACGGACGCCAACAGGCGATGAATCGTGGCCAATTCGATTGCGACGTTTGGCGAATCACGCATTGCCAGGGATAGTTCCAGAATCAAATCGCGTGCCCGGAGCAGATAGTTTTCTGAATCCGCCAGTGTATCATCGCTGGTTTTCAATTTGGCAAGTCGCTCGAGCATGTTCGCCAACTGAAATTTCGCTTGCTCGGACACATTCGATTGGGTCGAAGTCTGGGCTGTCAGCTCGTTGACGGATTGCAGCAGGAGATTCCGCAAATCGCGGAAATCGTTTCGGTACATGCGCCGGTCTTCACTGACCATTTGGCAAAACTTGTCCACGGATTTCAGTAGTTCCAGTTGATTCTTTTCGGCCAATTGGGAACTGGCCTTCGATTCGGCCTTGGCCAAATTCATGCTCCGGGAATGCCACTGATTGGTGACCATTCCCCATACCGCGCCGCAGAGAATGAATGCTGACAACGCCGCGATCAAGCGATTCCGATTGCACCAGCGCAGGAATTTAGTGGCGCTGCTCAATGGCCTGGCGGCGATCGGCCGTCCGTCGAGAAACCTTCGCAGATCCTCGGCGAGTTCGCTTGCAGTCGAATACCGGTCGACAGGAACCTGCTGAAGGCATTTGAAACAGATCGTAGCCAGATCACGGGGGACATTGGCCGTGAACTCGGGAATCTTGCCGTCAAGGATTCGGGAAATCAATCGCGCGCGATCTGTCTCCTGAAAGGCCGGTCTTCTTTCGAGTGCTTCGTACAGCGTCAGGCCGAGCGCATAGAGGTCACTACGGTGATCGGATTGGCCCCGAAATCGTTCCGGCGCGAGGTAGCGAATTGTCCCTACGACATCGCCGGTCGCTGTCAATTCGTCTCCGTCCGTGGACTTGGCCAAGCCAAAGTCAGCGATCCAGGCCCGACCATCTTGATCCAGCATGATATTGGAAGGCTTGATGTCGCGATGCAGGATTCCGCGCTGGTGCGCAAAGTCGAGTCCTTCGGCAACCTGTAAGGCGATCCGGGCACAGGATTGTGGAGATAGATCGACGGCAACTGGGATGTGTCTCAACCGCTTTTCTGTTGGAGCGAGCTGTTGCTCTTTTTCCGTGCTGCCAGCCTTGAGAACCGTTTCGTCAAGCGTGGAAGCCGACTCGTCGGGAATTGCCAACGGATAGCTTTGCTCGGCGTGTTCACTTGCGGCAATCAACTGCTGAAGATTGGAGCCTTCAATCAACTGCATCGCATAATAGACAATTCCGTTCGCTTCACCGGCTTCGAAGACCGGGATGATGTTGGTATGGTGCAGACGGGCAGCAATCTCAGCCTCACGCTGGAAGCGAAGTGGTTGCGAAACACTCGAACTCCCCGCGTGGGACATGACTTTCAGCGCCACCCGCCGGGCAAGTGGAATTTGAATCGCTTCGTAAACGACTCCCATGGCCCCTCGACCAATTTCCGAAAGAATCCGGAAGTCGGCAAGACTCACGGGAATTGAAGGACTGGTTACGGATCCGAATGGAGCTGGACGGCTGGATTCGAGAAGGGGTGTTTCCAGCATCGTCAGCGCGGGTAGCATCAACCTCAATTCATCCGCCAGCGCAGGATAACGTTGACAATATCGCTCGATCTCGAAAATCTCTCCTCGTCGAACGCACTGGAGTGCCTCGTCGAGGATCGAGTCGATCAACACCGAAATATCCTGGTCAGTGGTTTCCATGTTGGTTCTTGATTGCCAGGCCGATCTTTTTCAATGCTCTCCGATAGCGAGAAGAGACTGCTGCAGCACTCAACTCCAATAGTTCGCCGATTTCCGCATGTTCCAGTTGTTCGAAATGCCGCAGTGCCAATACTTCTCGGTCAAGTGGTTCCAATTCATCTAGCACTGCCGTTAGTTTAGCGATCTCTTCGGCGCGCGAGACTTTGCCACTGGGAGTGCTTTCGCCACCGGCCAGACAAAACGCCATCGCACTCGACTCTAGCCCGATCGCCGGGCCAACGTTTAATTGTTGTTCCAAAGTTGCCGTCCTCGCCTGCACGCCCAAGTGCCGACGATGGGCGATGACCAATTGCTGAAGTGTTAAGAACCGGAGCCAGAGATAGGGAGTCATTTTCCTTTCTTTTTCGTATTCCGGAAACCGCCGAACCGCATCGGCAAAGGCTTCCTGAATCACATCCGATGCATCCACTCGCGCACGAATTCGTCGATCGATCCGCATCTCAACGAGCGAGCGCAGTCGAGAACGAAACTGTTCAAGCAACTCTGGCAAAGCCGGCAGGGGTTCTGCCCCATCGAACCCCGTCCCATGCTGATTGGGCGATGACTGATCCATCTCCCGATTGTAACTGCACGCCGACCTGTATTGGGCTTGGCCAATTGCTGTTTTTCTAAAATTCGTTGAGTTTGAGCTAGGCGTGCCATGCTGCATCCAAACGGCATTGCACTGTTCTTCGCTGAGTTGGTTGAAAAATCGTCGCAAGTCGCCGAGTTCCTAGCGGTTAGTAAATATCTTTCACCTTTTCAGTTGGGTGTCGATCAGTGATTTGATCGTTGACAGCGTTTGGGCCTTGAAGCGTTACACGAATCGTATCGTTGTCTGACGAGCAATTGATATCAACGCAGAACCATGACAACTCGAACCGCTTCGGCAAAGGCTTGCGGAATCAGATCGGACGCTCCATCCACGCGAAAGCCGCGATCCATTCGCAACTCTTCAGGCGTCCACAGTCGGCAACGAAACAGTTCGAACAGCTCAGGCATGGCCAATACGAGCGTGACCCGATCGGTCTGTTGCTCCGAGTGCGTTCCCATTCCCCGGTTGTAACTGCGCGCCTGAACGCGATGCGTCGCCGGAATCCAGGAATTTTCAAAGTTGTCGAACCGCATTCGCTCAATGCGGTCACGAAATGCCTGGCTTCTCGCGATTTGTCGTGGCATGCCCAGTGATTTTCAGCAACGATTTTGAAGCCAAGTCGAACGGATTTGTTCCAGAGGCAGACATCTTTCTGGTATGTGACCAGGCCCAAGCTACCTTCACCAGGCACATCCTGGGTTCCTGCCACCAGGCAATCGCCAACGGCTCTCCAGAATATTCTCGGAATCTTCGACGCATCCAGACTTCTCGCGCAGTTACGAGCGGAGGAAGTTGGCTCAATCAGCCGCGAACTTTCCCGGTTGACAAAGAAATCAAGCCCCTTGAAGAAGTGAAAACTCATGACTCAAACTACCCGTGTCCCGTGTTCTCTGTTCCGGGTTACTCGACCCGCCTATTGCCGACAGGGCAGCCTCTCCGTCACTTGCCGCGTCATCGTAGCAACGGTGATCGCCCTCAGCTGTCCGGCCATGCCACACTTCGCCAATGGCGATGTCATCAGCACCTTTGATACGGACAAAGAAGGATGGACGCAATTCCAGAACTCAGGTCCGAATTTTGACTGGGTCGCCGGCGGAGGAAATCCGGCAGGACATCTTGGTGCCACTGATAACACCAGCGACTGGGCCTATGTACAAGCGCCATCCGCGTTCCTGACTCCAGCCCGATACAACGGTACATTTTCGTTCGATTTGAAACATGACAATCTTCAGCAGCCACCAGGATTTCCTGGGATCTTTAACGTCCGTGTTGGCATGCAGGGGGGCGGGCTGACTTTGATCAACGAAGCGGGACTGCCAACACTGAACTGGAAGAACTACAGCTTCCAGCTCAATGAGAGTGCAGCCGCTGGATGGCGAAAATTCTCGAATCTCTCGCAGAATTACAATTCGGCTGCTCCATTGGCGACCTTGGCGGAAATGCAGTTGGTTCTGGCAGGACTGTCTCGTCTCGTGATCGCGACCGACTATACATTGGCTTCAACTGACAGCAATGTTCCACAAATCGACAGGAGCTACATCGACAACGTGCGGCTGACCACGGTTCCCGAGCCTTCATTTGGACTTTTGGGGTGTGGAATCGCCTTGGGGGGCATCTTGCTACGGCGAAGGCGAAAAAATAACGATTGGAATTGGTCCCCCAAGGTAGGCCGTTTAACAAGCAATCCAAGTCGGATTTGGAACGCAAAACACTAGAACTTTTCCGGATTCTATTGCGCACCATCATTTCAAGCGCAGTCACTGCCGGAAAAAACAGCCTCGGTCAGCCGCGAACGGTTCCGGTTGACGAAGAATCCAAGCCTTTTTTTCAAGTGAAAACCTATGACTCAAACGACTCTTACTCGCGGCTCATCTTCGTTGTTCCAGGCGACTACACCCGTCCATCGCCAGCGAGGCAGTTTGTCTGTCACCCGCCTCATCATCTTGGCGATGGCAATCTTTGCCAGTTGCCTTGCCCGGCCAGCACAGGGGCAGATATTTAGCTGGAACAACGCGACCAACGTCAATGCCTGGTTCGAAAACCCGCTCAACTGGACTCCCTACACGGTTCCCGGGCCCGGCAGCGCGCTGTCATTCAATTTAGGCAGCACCTATCACGTCTTTTGGAATCCAAACACTTCGACAGTTTCCCCAACCATTCACACCATGTATGTGTCTGGCGGTGGAAATGTGACTTTCACGAACGTCAACTCTGCGCAGCAATATCAGCTGGAATCGCTCGGAGGCATTGGGCCGGCCGGGAATTTCAACCCCGTGACGGTTCAAGGATCTACCCTGACGCTCAACGGCATGCATCTCCTGGCCCGGGGGACTGTGAACCTCACCCAGGGTGGAGTGTTGAACATCAATGGACTGCACCCGGCCGGATCACGATTGACTGTTGCTGGATCAGGATCTTTGTCCCTTGACGGCACATTGAACGTTTCTGGTCCCAACGCGGTTGTGACCAGTGTCAACAGCAGATTGGGCTGGACTTCGACAACTCATGCGACGGTTTCCGGGGCGGGAGCCCGCTGGGACAATTCAAACGATTTGATTGTCGGTGCTGGCTGGGCCAACGGAAACACCGGCACTCTGGACGTTCTGGCTGGGGGTGTGGTTACCAGCACGGACACCACGATCGGCGAAGATGCTGGTCCTTTTTTCCGTGCCAGCGGGGTGGTGAACGTCAGCGGAACGGGGTCCTGGCTGGCCAGTTCAAGCGATGTGATGGTTGGCGAGGAGGGTATTGGCGCACTTACGGTGTCGGACGGCGGCCTGGTCACTTGCACTTCAGGCATCATCGGCTATCAAGCCACAGCCTCCGGCACCGCGACGGTGACGGGCGACAATTCGCGTTGGCTGGTTTCGGACGCGCTTGGGGTGGGCGGCGACGGCAGTGCAGCACTGGAAATTCTCAATGGTGGCAGGGTATCAGTTGGAACGGGAGGCTCGACTTCGATCGGATCGAGAGGCGTCGTGCGAATCTCAGGTCAAGACAGCCGGTTTGAGTTTGGCCAAACCACCTTGGCCGAGTTCAACCGAATCTCTGGCTCTGGCGGTTCTCTGGCGGGAGTCATGGAGAACGTCGGTTACACGGCGGCTTCGACGTTCACGACGTCGATCAGTCCGTATGTCAATGTCGATGACGTCAGGGTAGTGAATTCAGGTACACTCTATGGTAATGGATCGATCCGGTTCGGACTCAACAACACCGCTTCGGGGGAAGTGGAGACATCGGCGGGCGAGCGAATGCGATTCGCGGGCAGCGGAAACACCAACGCTGGCGAAATCAACAATTTCGGCGGCCAAGTTCGCTTTGTCCAAGGCCTGTACAACGATTATGGCGGGATTGTTACAGGTCGCGGCCAGTTCATTGCAGATGGCGGCTGGAACAACAATGGCGTGATGGCGTTTAGCGCCGGGATCACCGATGTGCTGGGCGACGTCGTGAACCAGGAAGGCGCAATGATTGTAACCACCGGCAACGCCACCACTACGTTTCACGACGATGTGGTCAATGGGGTTGCAGGAGAAATCCGGACCTCACTGGGCAGCAGTACCGTGTTTCTGGGTGCCTTGTCGGGCTCCGGCAACTTTACCGGCCTCGGCACGGTGTTCATGGAAGGAGACCTCAGGCCCGGTAACAGCCCCGGCTCGATGAGTTTCGGTGGAGACTTGGTCTTGAGCGAAAGTGCTTCGTTGTTGGTCGAGCTGGGTGGATTGAATCCAGTCGATTTCGATCAGCTGTTCGTGGATGGCGATCTGTTTCTCGGGGACAGCCAGCTGGACGTGGCGCTCTGGGATGGATTCGCTTTGTCATCTGGCATGCAGTTCCTGATAGCCGATGTGAACGGCGGTTTGTTCGGTCAGTTCAGCGGGCTGGGCGAGGGTAGCCTGGTGGGGAACTTCAGCGGAACCGACTTGTTCATCACCTACAACGGTTTTGGCGGCAACGAAGGAGTCGGCTTGTATACGTCGGCGGTTCCGGAGCCGTCGGCACTCGCGTTGATCGGCGTCGCAAGCGTTTTCGGAATGGCCTATCGGCGTCGCCGCCGGGACTAGTCAACCATAGAGCACTTCATCCCTTTTAAACCGCATAGGGTTTTCATGTCGAAGGGGCCCGATCGCTGCGACAAAAAAAGCCGCGATTTGTCTCGGCAAGGCTATTCTGCGAAAGCATTTCACGTTCAGGAAATTGAAAATGGCGATGAACCGCTTTGGAAAAAAAGAATCGAACGATCGCAACACCAACGTTCGCCGCAAGGCCAATCGCCGGATGGAACAACTGGATTTCACCAGCCTCGAACGCCGAAACTTGATGGCGACCATCGCCTGGGAGAACCGGGCCGAATTCGATCAACGGTCAGAACGGCTCGGATCTTGTAGTTGTCGGTCAAGCCGGAAACATGCAAGGCATCTCCAGACCCGTGGTAATCGCCAACGCCAGCTCCTTTTCCGCGATTTATCTGGATGACTCGGCCGACGCTGAGGGCCGGGCCGTGACGTTGGATGTCATTGGCACTTTTGATGGAATCTTTGGAACTGTTGAGGGTTTGTCACTGGGGATCATCTGGTTCAAAAGAGCGGACTTGCGCAGCCTCGACATCCAGGGAAGCAGCCACCTCGACTTTTTCCAGGTGGAGAATACGGCCCAGAGTGGTATTTTCGGTGGATCAGCTTGTCAAACCTCAATGCAATCAGGGCGATCTGGACGCAAAACGGGGACTTGGAAGGCTATGATTCACGCGTGTCGCTGCTGCGTGACACTCTTCTCCGGACGACAAGGTCTCCGGCAACGGAGAATTCGATACGCTGACGGGAGGACTCGACGCGCTCGATCTATTCTTTGGCGACCAAGAAACCGATTTGTTCGACGGCGACATGGTGACGGATTGGCAAGAAGGTAAACAAATCGTGTTGCTGTATTAGTCAAATGGGGAGTTCGCTAGTCCTTCTCATAGAGTTGCAATCGTGGGCGCGTCAGGTGAGAGGATGACCGACCGTCGCTTAGTGCTGCGAGCCGGCGTACGATTCCGAGTTGGTTTGACCAAATCGAATGATACCGTGAGAGCGTTCTTCGTTTCTCCAGGACGCCGGACAATTTTCCATCATGTCCCTAATTTCAGGCACCACCAGTTGCGTACTCGGGGGCTACTTGGCCCTTCGTTTCCTCAGCAACCTGGTTGGCCGACGGGAATGCAATTCCCGCTCTTTTCGACATGGCTGAGGAAAAATTGGAAAATGCCAACGTTTTTCAAGTCGTTGGAAACGCCCCGCGTCGAAAACGCGAGGGTGGGCAAGCTCGAATGGTATAGCGACTTCACGGGAACAACATTTGCGGCAAAAACCTGCTGGTCACAATGCAGCGACCCACGACTTGTGGTCCTCACGCAACTTTATCAATCTCCGGTGTCGTATACTTTTCTAAAGAGCATTCCAAAACCCCTGGCAAAAAGCTCTATGGTTTACGCGAGATGCGGATCGGTCTATTTTGAACTTGCGGAATTGACACAAAAACGATTTTGAGAAGGGATCGAACGATGACGAATCAGAAATCAACCCAGTCCAATTGAACTTCGCGACGCGACTTCATCCGCACTGCTGCCGGTGCATCGGTTGCTGCGGGGATAGTCCCTTACATTCCGTGGGCAGAAAAAGCATTTGCGAACCCAATGAAGAATGACCGGCCGCGTATCGGCTGCATCGGGTTGGGTGGCATGGGGACGGGCGACGCTCACGAACACAATCGGTTTGGCGACATCGTGGCCGTGTGCGATGTCGATGCCAACCATATGGAGCGTGCTCGTATCGACCAGAATATTGGTAAGGGCAAAGCTGATGCCTACGGTGACTACCGCAAAGTTTTGGAGCGAAACGACGTCGACATTGTGAGCATCGTGACCCCCGACCATTGGCACGTCAAGATCGCAGCTGAAGCTCTGGCGGCAGGCAAGCATGTCTTTTGCCAGAAGCCATTGACCCTCACTCTGGAAGAAAACCAGATCATCCGCGCGGCCTGTAGAAAACATTCGGAAAAAGTCTTCTTTATCGGCACCCAACAACGTAGCGAATCAAACTTGTTCTTGCGCGCCGTGAACATGGTCCACAAAGGCTTGCTGGGCGACATCAAGAAGATCACGGTCGGTATCAACGGCAGCCCCAAGGGAGGGCCGTTTCCAAAACTGGATCCACCCAAAGAACTGAATTGGGACATGTGGCTCGGCCAAGCTCCCAAAGTCGACTACCGCAAGGAGCGTTGCCACGGCGACTTTCGTTGGTGGTACGAATATTCCGGTGGCAAATTCACTGACTGGGGAGCCCACCACGTCGACATCGCTTCGTGGGCCATTCAACAAACGGACGAGGGTATGGGCCCAACGCTGATCGACGGCACCGACGCCAAACACGGCGTTCCCTTCCAAGATGGCTGGCCAACAGCCGACGACTGTTTCAATGCGGCGAACGATTTCGCGGTAAGCTGCCAATTTCCGGGTGGCACGGTGATGAATATCACGAGCCGCGGCGACAATGGGATCCTATTTGAAGGAACGAAGGGCCGCATGTTCGTTAATCGCGAGCGAATCACGGGCAAGCCCATCGAGGAACAATGGGACAAAGACAAGTTTGGCCCAGACGACTTGAAGGCACTGTACAAAGGCAAGCCCCACGAAGGCCACAAGGAGAACTTCTATCGCTGCATTGCCGAAAGCGGTCTTCCTGTCAGCGATGTCTATTCGCATGTGCAGATCATGAATACATGCCATCTTGCGGCGATTAGCGCGCGACTTGGTCGTGCCATCAAATGGGATCCGAAAGCCGAAAAAATCGTCGGCGATGAACAAGCGGCCAAATTTTCCCGCCGTGAACCCCGCGCCGGGTTTGAAATCAATCAGGGTTGAAAGAAGTCGTCCCAACCAAAACGTGGCGAACAAAGTAAGTGCAATTCGAATGGACGATATTGTCGATTCTAAATCTGGACGTCGCGAGCCTATTTTGGCTTCAATCCAGCTTCCAAAGAATTGGCTTCGGGATCATCAGGGCGGACAGCAGGGAAGATCCGAATGAGATCGGCTTGCATGGCCAACAGAGCCTGAGTCCACTGGTTGATTCGCGGATCGACAACTTTTTTCGTCGCAATACTTGTTGAAGGGGATTCCCTGTACCAATTCCATCACAAAATAGGGCAAACCTTCTCGGATTATCGCGGATGAAGTGTGCGTAAAGGCTAAATGCTACGATTTCTCGAGGTCGGCGCCGTTCTTCATCAGAACTTCAGGTTGCGATGCTATTCTTCATCATCGTCCACAAGAAGAATGCAAGAACAGCATCGGAAATCGCGAAACAGAAAACGGTGTTGTAATTGTTCGGAACTCGACGCAATGTCGAGGGTTTACTTACGCGGCAACAGACTTCATGGCCATGTCAATGAAAAAGAATTCTTGGGAATCGTAGCGGGTAAGAATTCTGCGATGGAGTAATTAGAGGCTTGTATGCGCGTTTGGCGTGTTGGAATTATCGGAGGTGGACCGGGTGGTTTGATGACGGCCTATGCGCTGCAAAAACACTCGCAGTGCCCCCTACAAATTACTTTGTTTGAAGCAAGCGATCGACTTGGTGGAAAAATCCTAACGCCTTATTTTCGTCAGTCGAGTTCTTCCGGGCCCGTGCGCTACGAAGCAGGTGCCGCTGAATTTTATGACTACTCGCAGTTCGAAGATGATCCGCTTAAGGATTTGGTCGCCGAGCTGGGGTTGCCAATTACTCCGATGGCAGGATCCGCAGTCATCATGAACAACCGCATCCTTGCTAATCTCGATGACGTGCGCGAAAAACTGGGACAGTCCGCCTATGAAGCGTTGCTGGCGTTTGATCGCCAAGCTCGGGATCGCATGACGCCCCAGGAATTCTTTCATTCAGATTTTCCGGACGGTTCGGCTGCAATTCCCGAAGCCTATCGTTTCGATACGATGTTAGCGGAAGTTGCTGTACCATCCGCTCGGGAGTACATCGAAAATCTGATCCATAGCGATCTGGCAACCGAGCCCCGTCAGACGAGTCCCGCCTATGGTCTGCAAAATTATCTGATGAACAATCCCGCTTACATGCAGCTCTACAGTATCGAAGGGGGAAACGAACGACTGCCACAGGAATTAGCGGCTCGAGTTGACGCCGAGATTTTACTGCAACATCCGGTGAGCAACGTCGGAAAAAGCGAATCTGGTCGCATGCAGATCGAAGCGTACGCCTTCGGCAGTAAATTTTCTGACGAGTTTGATTTTGTCGTCGTGGCATTACCTCACAACCAACTAAAGTCGGTTAGCTTCCTCGGAAATCAGTTGGCAGATGCGCTGTGTCGGCACTACGACTATTACCACTACCCCGCCCACTATCTGCGAATCACGGTTCAGTTCCGGTCAGCATTTTGGCGGGAGTCTCTGACAGACTCCTATTGGATGTTGGACCGTTTTGGCGGATGTTGCCTCTATGACGAGTCCTCCCGCGAACTAGGCGGTACGGTTGGCGTCTTGGGTTGGCTGTTGGGCGGAAACGCAGCCGAAGAAATGAGCCAGTGGACCGACGAGCAGTTGATTGAAGCGGCTCTTGAGTCGCTCCCCGACTTTCTGGCGAATAGCCGAGAAGAGTTTGTCGAAGGCCAGGTGCATCGGTGGATTGGCGCGGTAAATGCGTTGCCTTCTGGCATCGTGCCGCTCAGTCTTGATTGCCGGCATCAACCCGAACCTCTGGAACACTCCAATCTGTTTGTCGTCGGTGATTACCTTTTTGATTCAACACTCAATGGCGTTCTGGATTCGGCCAATTACGTGGCCGCTTGGATTGCCGGACAGATTTCTGAAAACTATCAGGAAAACAGATGATCATTCAAGATGCGCGCCGCGCCGAGATTACGATGGACTCGCAATTGCCGTTGGGTTTACCTCCCAGATCAACTATTCAACAGGTTTCCTTTGTGGTGGAAACGAAATCGGGCCAACTGGTTTTGGTGGAATTGCCTCCCGCAATCCGTCGGTTCGCGGTGGCGGCCGAACATGATTCCGCGAAAACTGTTGCCGTCTCTTCGATCGACCTGTCGGTACTTTTGATCCCCGCGGAGAACCACCAGGATATCGAGCTGCAATCGGTGGCCCGTGATTGGGTGGTCAGTGCCGGCGTGGAAGGCAATGTTTCGTCGCAGATGATGACTCTCCAAGGCGCCCAAGTTTTCTGGACTGCAAAACGCGTCGCCGTGATCGCGCCGGTCGATCGATTGAACTCCGTGGGCAAAGCCTTGATCGAGGCGGCGTGGTATGAAGCCGAATTGCTGGACTTGGAGCGCAAATTGGGCGCGGCTTGGCCGCAGATGGAGGCGGACATGCCTTTGGCCTTCACCTTTGATGAACGGGCTCTCGGTAAACAAAAGCAACTACAGGAACGATTCCAGGAGGTGTTGCTTGTTCGCGCGCGACTTGCACGCCTCGGCCCGCATGTCCATCGCCCACATCTGCATCCGCCAACTCTGGCGAGTCAGGTTGGCGAACGTTACCGGGAACGAAATCAGATGATCCATCGGCATGAGTTTCTGAGCGAACAAGTCGAAGTGTTCGAGCACGTTTACGAGTCATGTGGCCAACGGTCAAGTGATTTCATCCAAAGTCGCAAGGGGCACATGCTCGAGTGGATCATCATTGTGTTGTTGTCGACACAGTTGCTATTGTGGGTATTTGAATTGCTGACAAGTGTCGGATCATCCGCCACGGGACAGTAAGTGATGCGCTATTCGTCCATCGACATTCTAAGAACTTTGGCCATCGTGGTGATGGTCCTCGTGCACTTTGCCGAAAACCTTTCGGGTATTCATTTACCGATAACGGGTTTTGGTGCGCCGTTGTTCGCATTTCTATCCGGGCTAAGTTATCTCCTGTGGGTGCGTGGTCTGGAAACGAAGGGAGTGTCAGACGAGGAAATTTCGAAGTCATCAATTCGGCGTGGACTGTTCGTATTCGGCGCTGGTTTCGCTTTCAACGTTTTTGCTTGGCTCCCAGAAGATACTTTCAATTGGGATGTGTTGACGTTTATTGGTACGGCGCTGTTGTTACTCAATGGGTTGCGGCGGTTGCCGTTGCCGATTCCCATTTTGATTGCAGTTCTTTCTGTGTTGATCAGTCCGCTGCTAAGAGACTTGGCGGATTATCCGGCTTATTGGGTGAACGGCTACTTCGAGTGCGAGTGGACTTTGTCTGAGATCCTCATTGGTTTTTTGGCAACCGGTTATTTCCCGATCTTTCCCTGGATCGCCTACTCGATCGCGGGTCTGGTCACAGGCACGTTAATGTATCGTGGAGAAGCGGAAGCGAATGCGTCGCGCGTCCCAGTGATTTTGGGGGCGGTTTTCATGCTTTTTGCCGGGGCGTTACTGTTCGTGCGCGAGTCGCTTCCTATTCCGCTCGCGCAGCATTTTCTTGGAGGCTGGCATATGTTTCCAGCCAGCATTGAATACGTCGTCGCCACGATCGGTTTGGCGTTATTCTCATTCGGCATCGTGCATCAACTTGTTGATCGGATACCAGGCACGGCCAAGAATCAGACTTGGCTCGACATTGCCAAGACATTCAGCCGATATTCCTTGACCATATATGTGCTCCATCATCTGGTCCATCTGTGGCCGCTCTGGATTTATGGCGTCATGTCCGGCGAAGACCCCACTTATTACTGGAAACAGGCAATGCCGCTGAGCTATTCGCTGGCGCTTGGTGTCTTATTTCTCGTCGTCTGTTATTTTGCTTTGCGAAAAATTGGTCCCGATCGCCGGTTGGGCATTGAGGGCTGGATGAGATGGTTGTGTGACAGTTGAAAGGAGCAGTCGTTGGGTAAACGAAGCCGACGAGATGCCTGTTCTGAGGATTTTCATTGAATTCGTTGAAGTTGCGACATTTTTGCTGGGAATTCTCAAGTTGTTACCCATCGACTTTCGGAAGACCAGGGCGGGAATCTAGGATGGGCAAACAAATTCTCGTAAAGTTGCAAGCCATTTCAATTGGAATCCTATGACCCTTCCGTTTATTCGCTTCTTCGCGACCGTGGCAATCTTGATTGTGCTTTTGACCGAGCAAATGGCTGCTGAGGTGACGTTGGCTCGCGTCTTCAGTGATCATGCCGTTTTGCAACGCGATCGGCCATTGCCAATTTGGGGTTGGGCTGACCCCGGCGAGGCAATCACCGTTTCTCTTGGTTCGGCGTCCTCACAAACAACAACAGATGCAAACGGGATGTGGTTGGTGCAATTGCCGGCGCAGCCTGCGACAACACGTCCAGAAGTGTTAAAAGTCGTCGGCAGAAACACACTTGAGCGTCAAGACATTTTGCTGGGCGACGTCTGGCTGTGCAGTGGCCAATCCAACATGGAATGGCCATTGGGAAACTGTGATGCGCAAGTCGATATCGACCGTGCCGATTTTCCGTTGATTCGACATTTCGCGGTGGAACTCAACTTTGCGGCGGTGCCGCAAACAGATGTAATAGGCCAATGGCAGACTTGTTCGCCGCAAACAGCTCCGGGATTCACTGCAGTCGGCTTTTACTTTGCCCGCAGAGTTCAACAGGATACAGGCGTGCCGATCGGTTTGTTACGCTCGTGCGTCGGGGGAACCAACATCGAATGCTGGATGTCGCAAATGACTTTGTTGAACACGCCCGAACTGGAGCCTTTTGCCAAGGTCATGCGCGAGTCGTTGGCCGACTACCAGCGCGAGCTTGCAGCCGCCTTGCCGATGATCGAAAAATGGGCGCAGGAGAGTCGTCGGGCGCTCGACGGACATCAAGACTTGCCGCTGCCACCGATGTGGCCTGAGTTTCCCTTTGGTGAACGCCGCTTTCGACCGCGCTGCGTGACGTTGCACAACGGCATGATTTGGCCGCTGGTGCCGATGAGTTTGGCCGGAGTGTTGTGGTATCAAGGCGAAAGCAACGCCGGAAATGCCTTCGACTCAGATCAGTACATTGAAAAAAAACGCGCGATGATTCGAGATTGGCGAACGTGGTTTGGTAACGAAAAACTGCCGTTCTATTTCGTGCAATTGGCAAATTGGCAGAAGCCGAACGAGTCTCCCGAAGGGGGCGACGGTTGGGCCTATTTTCGTGATGCACAACGTCGGTGTCTCACGATTTCGCATACCGGTATGGCTTCGGCGGTCGATGTGGGCGATGCAGATGACTTGCATCCCAAAAACAAATTTGACGTGGGCGAACGACTGGCACGAATCGCGTTAGCCAATCAATACGGCAAACCGATGGAAACCAGCGGGCCGCTCATTCGCGAAGTGGTGATCGAAGGCGCGGTGGCGCGAATTCGCTTCGATCATGTCGGCGCTGGCCTGATGGTTGGACGAAAGGCTGGACGCAATGCAGCGGAAGAAGTTTCCCTCGGTACGCTGGCAGGATTCGCCATTGCCGGAGCGGACAAACAATGGCGTTGGGCCAACGCGCGAATCGACGGAGAGACTGTCGTGTGCACCCATCCGGCTATCGAACGGCCGCTCCATCTTCGTTACGGCTTTAGTATGAATCCGGCGAACGCAAACCTTTACAACCGTGACGGATTGCCGGCATCACCTTTTCGGACTGATGATTGGTGAGCCTGCGCGAAGCCTGGAAGCACGGTACGGCGGCGGTTAGTCCCCGTTCACATTATGGTGTTGGATACAGGCATGAAGCGCATGCAAACATGTTGTTCGGCGGTTATTACTCGTGCAGCGTGCTGGGAGTCCCAAGCGACAATCAACGAACAAAATGAATTTCGATCCCGGAACGTTCTCCCGTGCTTAACACCAGGCCGTCATGCCGCCGTTTACGGTTATGTTTTGACCGGTCACAAAGGCGGATTCAGGGCTGGCCAAATAGAGCGCTGCGTTGCCCACGTCATTGGGCGTGCCCCAGCGTTGCATGGGGATCAAATCAAAGTACTGGTCCTTCGCCGCTTGGGGGTCTTTCTCATGACGCTCCACGGGAATCCACCCCGGCGCGATGGTGTTGACGGTGACGCCAAACGGTGCAAGCTCCTGGGACATGCTCCGCGACCAGCCGAGTTGGCCACCTTTCGCTGCCACGTAAGCGCTGAAAGGGGAAACGGCGCGGTGAAAAACTTCGCTGGTGATATTGATGATGCGCCCCCATCTCTGTTGTTTCATGTGAGGTAGCGCTCGGCGTGTCATCAAGTAGGGACTCTTGATGAAGAAATCAATCATAGCTTGATAAAATTCCCAATCGTATTCTTCGATGGGCTTTTGAGGTTGGTCACAAGTTGCATTGGCGACAATGATGTCGACAGGACCCAGGACGCGTTCGATTTCGGCGAACATGAAATTTACCCCCGCTTCAGTCGTCACATCGGCCTGGACAAGACAAGTTTGAATTCCCTCGGTTCGATAGTCGCGCTGGGTCTGTTCTGCTCGTGCTTGATTGTGAAAAAAATTGACAGGGACCCTTGCGCCGGCGAGGCCCAGAACGCGACCGATTTCTTTCCCCAAGCCGGTGCTGTTTCCTGTTACAAGGGCGACTTTTCCAGACAACGAAAACGTCATGATGAAATGCTCCTGATTAACTCGGCGTGGATCGTGTACACAAAAAAAGTTCACTGCTCTCCAAATTTGAATCGCGAATTATGGCTCACTTGGCGAACTGCTGTAAAGCGGCGATAGGCCATCGAAGTGTCGTATACCCAACCGTGTACCGAATTCAACTGGTACAATCTTCTCGAACATTGCGGCGAATGAATCAAACACGCGTCTTTAGAATGGCTGAGAGTAAAACATGAAGACAATTCTCATCAGATCGAGACAGTTCACACGATTGCACTTTATGATTGCCTTGGTCGCCGGTACATTGGGCATTTTTTCCGATGCATTGGCAAGCGATAACGACGAAGTGGTTTTGCACGTAGCGGTCAACGGTAGTGACTCGCAAGATGGTAGCGACTTGCGTCCCTTGCAAACTCTTGCCGCAGCGCAGCAGCGCGTGCAGCAAATAATTGCCCGCAGTCTCAAGCAGAACATTCGCGTCGTGATCCATGCAGGGACCTACGAACTTGAGAGACCGCTGAACTTCGGCGCTCCTGACTCCATGTCCCAAGGACTGTTCACAAGTTACGAGGCCGCGAAAGAAGGGTCGGTGGTTATCAGCGGTGGGCTGGTTGTCACTCAATGGAAAACGAACGGTGGCAGCCAGTGGACAGCGAAAGTTGCCGACGCAAACCCAGACTTGGCGAGCAACCAAGCCGGGAGTTCTTCCCGCGCGACAGCGTCCTGGAATTCCGTCCGGCAGTTATTTCGGGGGGATGACTGTTTGATTCGGGCCCGCTCCCCAAACCACGGTTATTTTCGTGTCGCGAAGGCTGGACCGGATCGCCGGACTTCATTTCAATACGATCCGGCCGAATGGAATCCACCCGAGCAAGTGCAGGGCGTTGAGGTGGCCCTGCTCCATGACTGGTCAATGTCGCGGATACGAATGGCTAGCGCGGATAGAAATGATGCGTGGATTCAATTGGCAAATCGAGTCGGGGCCCAACATGACTTCTTTTGTATCGACGGCTTCGAGCCACACCCGCGTTTTTTTGTGGAAAACTCGCTGGCCTTGCTTGATAGCCCCGGCGAATTTTATTTTGCTCCTGGCTCGAATGAATTTTTGGTTCAGTTACCTGCGAATCAATCTCCCGAAAGGATTCCGGTCGTCGCCCCCCGATTGACCGAGCTCATACAAATGACGGGAACTCCAGAAAATCCAGTTCGCGGGTTACGCTTCGTCGGAATACAGTTCCGTCATACTGCTTGTCCGATTCCGGAAACGGGATGCGCCGAAATCCAAGCGAGCTTTTTCGAGCGGCGGCCGTCGACCCCCGCAGGAAATGCACAAGCTGATTCGGTCAGCGAATCTGGACACGCTCGCTTGCCTGCCGCTTGCTCGTTGACTTGTGTCGATGACTGTCGTTGGGAACGCTGTCAGTTTCGGCAGTTGGGAGGTGGCGGGATTTATCTGGATCGACAAACCAATGGCGTGGAAATTGACGGCTGCAGTTTTAGCGATATAGGTGGCAGCGGCATCATGATCGGCGAAACGATGACGCGAACAGGAACGGTGGGCCAAGATCTAACGTGCCATGACAACGTGGTTGATAATTGCCGTGTTCAACGTTGCGGTCGGGTTCTCTTGGGCAGCGTCGGCATCTGGGTGGGGATCGCGCGTGATACCCAAATCCATCATAACGAAGTAAGTGAGATGCCCTACACCGGAATCTCTGTCGGCTGGCGTTGGGACGCTGAGCCGACGGGCTGTCGCGGAAATAAGATCGTGGGAAATCACATTCACGATGTGATGCAAGAGCTTTCCGATGGGGCTGGAATTTATACATTGGGGTTGCAGCCCGGAACAGTTCTATCAGCGAATCGAATTCATCACATTTCCATCAATGCTGGAAGAGCGGAAAGCAATGGGATCTTCATGGACGAAGGGAGTAGCCAGATTCTGGTCGAGCAAAACGTCATCGACCACGTTGCGAGAAGTCCAATCCGTTTTCACAAGGCTGGCGTCAACACGATTCGCAACAATCGCTTGTTCGTCGATCACGAAGTCGCGCCGTTCACGTTCAATAGCACCGATCAGAATTCCTTGATTTTTGAGCACAATGAGACCCTTGATCAGTCTGCCGCGCCCAAAAACAGTGAACCTCTGTTGACTTCAAAGAAAGGCGACTAAGCGAATAATCGAGACCTACGAGATAATTCGAGAAATCAAGTCATCAAGTAAATATCGCGGGCGAAATCCTTGGCGAAATAAAAGACCGTCATGGTTGTCAATGATGGTCGTTTTGGGATTATGAACCCAGTATTTGGATGTACTATTTGCAACTTGACGCGGGCTATGAAGTAGCGATTGAATTTGCAAAGGTGGATGGCGTTAAAATTCAAAAACACGAGGATTCAAAACACGAATTTGAAATTGGTTTTGCCGCTGGTCGAATGCGGTTTCGCATGTGACGGCTGACGAAAATATGGTAGATGTTCTGACTCCGAATCGGCAAAAAGAGATGGTCATATTCCTTTGTTGCAGCATTCATTTGAAGCGTCGCCCGAATTTGAACTTGTGTCTTTTCACAGATTTGCTCAAGGGAGATAGTCATTACGGAAAAACTGGTTTTACTGTCGGGAGCCAAAGAGCAGTCCTGTAAAGGTGATGAATTTGACCTGAAATACGAGGCTTTCCGAACATTGGTTCTGGTTCGCCAGGTTTATCGCAATCTGATTTCGAACCAGATTTACGAATCCCCCGTAATTATCGTGAAAATGACACCTTCAAAGGGCTGGTAGTGGACCCCAATCGCACGACTGTTACGGGCCGAATTGTGGTCGCATTTTTGGCCGAATTGTGACTGTAGAGATTTAGGGGCTTTTTACGGGTGTTGGCCGAGTTGTTGAAAATTCTGGAGAGCTTTCCTGTTACAGGACCCATTGATTAGCTCCGCTTCGAATTCCGCGTCCCGTAGGGACGAACTGTCGGTAGCGGAAGCGAGCGTTGGGCCGGATTGTTTTTAACTCCCGTTGCTCAATTTGCCCGGTTGCTTATAAGGCGATTCCAAGAAAACCAAGAGCGCTTCCCGATGGGACGCTAAAAAGCGTTTGGTACGCATTGCTACCAACAGATTGTCCCTACGGGACACAAATCGCAATCGAAGAAGGCACAAAAGGGCACAAAAGGTGCACACAAAAGGTGCCGCCCACTGATTAGCTCCCACGCACTGATTAGCGCCCTGCGCGCAGGGCGCAGTGTGTTTGTCGACGACTTATGATTCCCCGTGTCTGTTTTTCAAACATGCCACCACGATGCGGATGGATTCGTAGGGAACGGTGCCGTTGAGGGCTTCGTGGATTGGTTTCAGGCGGCCGGTTTCGTTGTGGGCGGCGGTGGTTTCGATTTGTTTGGCTGCCTCGACATCGACCCAACGGGTGGGGTCCGTGATCTTTTGGGCTTCGATGTATTGCTCAAGGTAGCCGTGGACTGTGGATGGAGCTCGCTGCAGTTTTTCACAGATAGCAGGAATATCCAACCCCTCATCGAAGAGTTTGAAGCTCTCTTTCGCGCCCCCGGACGGCAGGACTGGGCCGTTTCTGCGGTGCGAACGAGATTCGTCGCGCGGGGGGACGATGTTGGATTCGATCTGGTTTGATTCGCAGTATTGCCGAACGAGCGCCAAGACTCGTTCGCCATAGTCGGCCGCCTTCCGCTGGCCGATCCCGTGGGTCGCCAACAGGAGTTCGTTTTGCGTTGGTCGACGGCGGGCGAGGTCACGAAGGGTTGCGTCCGAAAAAACAATGAACGCGGGGACTTGTTGCGCGGTGGCCAGCTCGGCTCGCAACCCGCGCAGTTGCTCGAACAGGTTCCGGTCCACGCCCTCCCAAGAATCGAGATTCTGTCCCGGCTTTTCAATGGTTTGATCGGCCACGGTTTTTAATAGTGACGGAATCAATTCGCCGCGCAGAACTTTCCAACCCAATTCGGTAATTTTCAAAACGGGATACTCCCCCGTCTTCGCCAACATATTTTGGTTGAGGAGTTGTTCGATCCAATCGGCGATTTGCCGACGAGGAGTGTCCTTCATCAGGCCCCACGTACTCAACTTATCGTGACCGAATTGGACAATTTTCGTTTCGTTGCGGCCAGTCAGAACTTTGACGATGTGTCCGGCCCCAAATCCTTCCTTGCAGCGAAAGACGCAGGACAAGATTTTTTGAGCCGTGATCAGCGGATCGGTGATGGTCTCGACTTTGCCCAGGCAAATGTCACACGCCTGACATTCAGCGTCGAACGCTTGTCCAAAGTGTTCGACCAAAAAGCGATGTCGGCAGGAAATTGCCGTGCAAAACGAGCTAATATGCTGAAGCGTTTTCAGCGAACGATCGCGGTTTTCTTGTGGCGAATTCCCGATGATGCGTTGCCAGGTCATGAAGTCGCTGGGGGAATGAAACAGCCAGCATTCGGATTCCAGTCCATCACGACCGGCCCGACCGCTTTCCTGTTGATAGGCCTCGATCGACTTGGGCATCTCGGCGTGAATTACGTAACGCACATTAGACTTGTCGATCCCCATTCCAAAAGCGACGGTGGCCACGATCGCTTCGATTTCGTCGTTGACGAGTGCGTTTTGGTTTTCGGCTCGTTGTTGATCGGTCAGACCTGCGTGATAGGGGCGTGTATTATAGCCAGCTCGATTGAGCGAGTTCGAGATGTTTTCGACTTTGGCTCGAGAGATCGCGTAGATGATGCCGGCTTCGTTGCGAAAGCGATCGTTGACGCTGCAAATTTGGTCCAGTCCTGATTCGCGGCGCTTGACGTGATAGATCAAGTTGGGGCGATGGCAGTTGCCAACGAGGATCTCCGGGTCGTTGAGTCGCAATTGCGAAATGATGTCCACGCGGACCTGGGGGGTCGCTGTCGCAGTGAAGGCATGCAAGGGAACGCCGGGGAACTTTTCGCGAAGCGTGTGGAGTTCGCGATACTCGGGTCGAAAGTCATGTCCCCAACTGCTGATACAGTGGGCTTCGTCGATCGCGATCGAAAGGGGCGGGTTCTGTTGCAGAAATTCGAGAAGGCCTGGCATCAACAATCGTTCTGGTGCGACATACAGGAGTCGCAGGTTGCCAGCTCGCATGTCGGTCAGAACATTGTTTTGTGAAGTCGCAGAGAGGGAACTGTTGAGGGCGGCGGCGGCGATACCGTTTTCGCGCAAGGCGTCGACTTGGTCTTTCATCAGCGAGATCAGTGGCGAAACCACGACGGTCAAGCCATCGCGAACAACAGCGGGAACTTGATAACAAAGTGATTTGCCCCCGCCGGTTGGGAGGACCACCATTGCGTCGCGCGAGGCCAGTGCGGCATCGATCGCTTGTTGCTGGAGCGGCAGGAATTGCTCGTAACCCCAGTAGCGTTTCAGGGCTTGAAGCGGAGTCGAGAGTTCCATGGCATTTCCGCGAATTTGATTGTGGACGTTGAAGCGGCCGATTTCGATGTCCTAATGATATTCGATTTGGAGAGCCGTTTTTGACTAAGAGCGGGTCATCGCTTTCCCGAGCTTTGCAAGTTCCTACCCTTAGGATGTGTGGTTTCTCATTTCTGTCTCTGGATCGTTCTTGAGCGTGTGAGCCGGACCGCAGCGGTGTCTTCCTTGGCCTCTTGAGGTTCCTTTCAGGGGGCTGCCAATTTAGGCTCCCCGTGGCCCCCTTAAAACAGCACCACCTTACGCAATGTAGACTGAAAAGGGCAAGTGATGGGCATGTGATCAGTTGCATCATGCATGAGACGAAGTCAAAATTGGAGTTGGACAACAATTGCTCAAGTGAGGATGTTTGCGTTTCGATTTGTGATCCCCGATTGCGGAGCAAGTTCATGCGGTTCGTGGCCATTTTTGGCATGCTCATGTCGTTCAGCCTGTTGGCGAGTGGCGGCGGTCTCGCTCGTGGCGATCAACGAGAGGACTTCTTCGAGGCGAAAATTCGCCCCGTGCTTCTGGAAAAGTGCGTGAATTGCCACGGCGAAACGAAATCTTCCGGAACTCTGCGATTGGATTCGCGGGAGGCCCTGCTGCAGGGCGGGAAGACTGGCCCAGCGATCGTTCCTGGCAATTCAGCCGCGAGTCCTTTGATCAAGGCAATACAGCGACAACAAGTGGGTGTGTCGGCCATGCCGCCGGCCAAAGACAAGGCTCTTCGACCCGATCAAGTGGCGGACTTTTCCGCGTGGATTGACGCGGGAGCGGTCTGGCCCGCCAGTTCTGTAAAGCTTGAGTCGGCAAGACATTGGTCCTTTGAATCACTCCTGAATGTCGCGCCCCCCAAGGTGCTCGACCAAGCTTGGATAAAAACCAGCATCGATTCCTACATTCGTGCCCGACAAGAAGCGGCCGGCGTTCGACCAGCGCCCATGGCTGACAAGCTGACTTTGATTCGGCGCGCAACTTTTGATTTGACTGGCCTGCCACCGACCCCGGAAGAAATTGAAGCATTCATACATGATGATTCTTCGAACGCTTTCAAGTCGGTGGTGGATCGTTTGCTAGCGTCGCCTGCCTACGGCGAGCGCTGGGGCCGACATTGGCTCGATGTCGTTCGCTATGCGGACACAGCGGGTGAGACTGCCGACTACCCGGTCCCAACCGCGTGGCGTTATCGCAACTATGTCATCGATGCGTTCAACGCGGATAAACCGTACGACCAATTTCTCCGCGAACAGATTGCCGGAGATATTATTGCCAGTCAAGATCCGGGTGAGCGATATGCTGAGCAAGTCACTGCAACGGGTTATCTGGCCATCTCCCGACGTTTTGGTTTTGACTCGGAGAACTATCATCATTTGACCATTCAGGACACGATTGATACGGTCGGTCAATCGGTGCTTGGTTTGAGCTTGGGTTGTGCGCGCTGCCATGACCACAAATTCGATGCGATCTCCATGCAAGATTACTACGCTCTTTACGGGATCTTCGAGAGCAGCAATTACGCCTTCCCTGGTTCAGAGCAAAAGCAGCAGGTGCGCTCCCTGGCACCGTTGTTGCCGCCCAATGAATCGCGCGCCAAGTGGCTTGATTTTCAATCCCGACTCGCTTCTTCTTCCGTCAGACTGGCCAAGCAAAATCAGATGATATCCGGAGCTCTATTACGATCGCTTCACGACATGGATGGCGATTTTGAGTTGCAAGCGGCGGCGGCGGGTGGAAGCAATGGCGTGCTGGTTCCACCGTGGCTGTATTCCGGAAAAATTGCGGTCACGACGGCGGCTCAAAGTCCTTTCAAGAACTGCTATTTCTCGGGCAAAGTCGGTGCAAGTATTGCAGCCCAAGCGGGGCCCTACCGGATCGCCCAAGCTCTTTATCCAGCTCAAACGGCAAAAGATTTTTCACGGGTATACATCAACCTCGATTTGCGTCTTGGTGAAATCTCGGCCGCCGCAGAGCCACAAGATAATGCAGAGCACCGGCTATTGCTGGGCGAACTCGGTGGGCCAGCAGCAATCGAGGTCCATTTTTCGTCCGGGGCAATTCACTGGAAAGTTGACGGGGTAACTGAAAGGCTCGCAACCTTGGAGCCAAACCAATGGCAGAATCTGCAACTAGTGCTCGATTTGCAAAGCCGCACTTTTTCTGGACGTGTGGGAAAACCGGAAGCTGCGACTGAATTTGCGGAGAAAGCATTTTCGCGGGGCTCCTCCGGGAGGATCAATTTCCTCACTCTCGAATCGGAGGCAGGACCGGGAGCGACTACTCCAACGATTGAATATGACAACTTGGCTGTTCGAGAATCCTTCATCCCGCCAGTGTCGACTGACCTGCCGGATACCGGCGTTGCCTCAAGTGGTGACGACCTCGTCGCATTGCATGCGCAGTTGCAGGTTCTTTCAAGACTCGACGGTGATTTTGAACTGCAGACAAACGACATGCCGCCGGTTGCACCGTGGAATCCTGGGCCGAATAGCCAAGTGAAACTTTCTGCGGAATCCCAAAGCCCATTCCAAAACTATTTTCCGAGGGGGACCTTGGGAATTCATTTGCCAAATCGCGTTGAATACGACGGATTTGGTTGGACTCTGGCGGGTGTTAAGTCCGACGCTCGCGGGCGACTTAACGTGAACTTTGATTTTCGCTGTACTGCAAATCAGACGGGAGGCGATGGTTCCTGGCGTTATTACCTGGGCCACGGTCCAGGAAATTCTGCGGCGGTTGAGTTGTTCTTCAATGGAAAAGAATTTTTTCGCAGAGCACCCAGTGCTATCGAATCGGTGGGGACTTTGGTTCTCGGCGAATGGTACCAAGTGCAATTGGCGCTCGACCTCGCCACAAAAACATACACCGGAGTGTTGGTTTCCCCAACGAGCGAATCGAAATTCAGGGGGTCATTGGCTGCGGAATGGGACGGAATCATTGACTATGCCTTCATCGACAGCCATGGGCACATCGGCGGAGTGCGACCCGCTGTGGATGCCGATAATTTTGTAATCGGCGACGCGGAACTACGGCAACTGGATGCCGGCCCTAGGACTGGTCCGGACGAATCTGGCCGAGTTCGGCTGGAGAAAATCGCCGCGATTCGACAACGCATTGCCATGTTGGAGGGCGAAGCTGAAAAAGAGAAACAGGAACTCTTGGAGATTATTGCAAAAGGTCCGTTTGAAATGGCTTACGGAATGGCAGAGGGGACGCCGCACAATGCGCGATTGCATGTTCGCGGAGAGCCCGGTCAACTGGGCGAGGAGGTGCCGCGGGGATTGCTCAAGGTCCTGGGCGGAGGTCCGCTAGCCACATCAGCCAAGGGAAGTGGCCGGTTTGAGCTGGCGAATTGGCTAGCGCGATCGACAAATCCATTGACCGCGCGGGTAATGGCCAACCGCATTTGGCAGTACCATTTTGGTCAAGGGCTGGTAAAGACTCCTAACGATTTCGGCGTGCGCGGTTTGCCGCCAACTCATCCAGAGTTGCTCGATCATCTCGCGACTCAGTTCATTCGTAACGGTTGGTCGGTGAAGGCACTGCATCGTTTAATCATGTTCAGTGCAACCTATCAGCAAGCATCATGGATTGACGAGAATCAGCCGAAAGCGATGAAGACAGGTGACAGCTCGGAACGGTACGAGGTCTTTCGCCGACGCCGCTTAAGTGCCGAAGAAATTCGCGATGCGATTCTCGCTGTAAGTGGCGAGTTGGAACGAACGCCCATGCAAGAGCATCCCTTTCCGTCACCCGCGAGTTGGGGTTTTACGCAGCACAATCCGTTCATTGCCGTTTACGATCACAACCATCGCAGCGTTTATCTCATGTCGCAGCGTCTGAAACGGCATCCGTTTCTGGCTCTGTTTGATGGAGCTGACCCGAATGCAACGACGGCCCAAAGGCTGGGAACGACGGTGCCAACGCAGGCATTGTTTTTTCTCAACGACCCCTTTGTGCATGCGAAGTCAGATCGCTGGGCAGCCAAACTCGTGGCCGAAAATTTAGAGGTTGAAGAACGGATCAAGCGGGCGTGGCGACGGGCGATCGGACGTTTTCCAACAGAATTGGAACTCGAGGAGGCGATGGGCTTTTTGCAGGACTACGGCGCTGAATTGAGCAAGGCGAATAAAACCAGCATTGAGCTGACAGCGTTGTCCGCCTACCTCCGCGTGCTATTCGGCAGCAATGATTTCCTTCACGTCGATTGAGGATCCGGATGAACAACAACCCAACATTTGAAATGACCCGCCGCAGTGCGTTGCGCTCGCTGGTCGGCGGGTCGATGCTTTTGCCGGGGATCCTCTCTCAATTGATGGCGGATGAATCAGCTCGAGCGAACGATGCCGATCCCCTTTCGCCGAAACCAACACATTTCCCCCCGAAGGCCAAGCGGGTCATTTTTCTATATATGAGTGGTGGAGTTTCCCATGTGGATTCGTGGGATCCGAAACCAAAACTGCAGGCAGATGCGGGCAAAACTGTCTCGGTAAATGAATTCCAAGGCCGCAAGGGAGACTTTAAGATGTTCCTGCAGCGACCGCGGTGGGATTTTTCACCCCACGGAAAATGCGGTACGGAAGTCAGTTCGTTGTTCCCGCATATGGCCGAATGCGTCGATGACTTGTGTGTCATTCGTTCGATGCGCTCGGATCATACAAATCATTACGAGGCGACACTGGGCATCCATACGGGATCGTTCACGTTTGCGCGGCCGAGCATCGGTTCGTGGGTCAGCTATGGACTGGGGACCGTTAATCAAAACCTGCCCTCCTATGTGGTGATCGCTCCACACTCACCCTATGCGGGAGGTCAAGTTTGGGGCAGCGACTTTTTGCCCGGAGCGCACCAAGGCACTCTGATGCTGCCCGGACGGGAACCCGTCGCCAACATTCAGCGCCGAGTTTCCACGAGTCGCTTGCAGGAATTGGAACTTGCTGCAATGGCTAAAATGAATGTCCGGCATTTGGCAACTCGCTCTGGCGATCAATTGTTGGCTGCCAGGATCAAGTCGTTTGAAACCGCGTTTGGCATGCAGGCCGAAATGCCGGAAATCTTCGACCTTTCCCGGGAAGAAGAGGCCACGCTCCAACTGTACGGATTGGAACGAGGCAGCACGACAGGATTCGCCTGGCAATGCCTCATCGCGCGACGCCTCGCAGAACGCGGCGTCCGTTTTGTCGAGTTGATTGACGTCGGGTCCTCTGACAACTGGGATGCTCATGGTGACATGAACACGCACGAACCGCTGGCAAAAAATGTCGACCGACCGATCGCCGGTCTATTGCGCGACTTGAAACAACGGGGAATGCTCGAGGATACGTTGGTGGTTTGGACCACGGAGTTCGGTCGCACTCCATTCAATGCAGCCGCTGATGCCAAGGGACGCGAGCATCATCATTGGGTTTTCTCTTCATGGCTCGCTGGAGGTGGAGTGAAGCCGGGAGTCACTTACGGCGAGTCCGACGATTACGGAATCAATGTCGGCACTAACGAAGTTCACGTCCATGATTTTCACGCCACAATTTTGCATCTGCTGGGCCTGGATCACACACGACTCACCTACCGCCACTCGGGTCGCGACTATCGATTAACCGATGTACACGGCAACGTGATTTCACCCATTTTGTCTTGAAGGCAATCGTTCACGCCGTTAGAGATGCTGTGGCGAGTGTTTCAATTCCGAAATCGGTGACTTGAGAAATTGCTACTTGCTTTTTCGAGGACTTTTTCGCGGGACGGGCCGAGAGGCTTTGGCAATGACGTTTTCAAAGGCATTCTCCAAGGAAGCTTGAACGAGAGTTTTCTTGGCCGAGGACAAACGAATTTGTGTGTAACCCTTTTGTCCCCATGCCCCGCTGGCCGGCACGAAACTGTTTGCATCGAGTTTCATGAATGCTTTTTGCTGTTCCGATGTTAATTTGACAACTGCCCATTCGTCGCTGGGTGCACCCAGCGTTGCAAAAATTTTTCCACCAACTCGAAAATCTGGATGGTCATGATGCGACTTTTCCTCAGCCCCGTCCAACGCCAACGCCAACTTTCGAAATCCATCTGGAGTCATTTGCGGTCTTTCCTCAAGAATTGCGATAGTTCAATTTGATCAACGCCACACGACTTGGCAGCCTTTTTCATTGGGCGCGAGTCAGCTCATTTCTCTCCTGGCCCAGCATAAACTGAAAAACGTCCGCCATGTGGCACAATAGCAGAAGGGATTGCGTTGCGAACTACGCAATCCCTTCCGACTAGAACACAATGACAGTAAGTGCGTTACCTTAGTCCTGCTACTCCTTTTCGGCAGCAAGTTTTTCGAGTGCTTTTTCAATTCGTTCCAGACGGGAATCGATTTCAGCCCACTTGCCATCGGCATAGGTTTCTGAGAATGTATCCAAATACTTTTTGTCGCGAAGATCTTTCCCCTCACGTATTAACGGCATTCCCTTTTCCGCTTGCTGGAGATACTCCTCAGCTAATTTCCGCTCTATCTCTACCGCTCGCAGTACAGCCAACTCTGCGGCCTTTTGAGCCGCGTTCAAATCGGCACGTGCCTTGCTCGCAAGATCCTTTGCTGCCATTTCCGAATCTCTGGCTGGCGAAGCAAAGGATATGGCGTCCCTTCTCGGCCTTAATCGAGATTCCTTCAATAATTCTTTGTTTATGCCTGAAGCTTCTGTCTCTTTTTCCAAAGCCACCAAATGCTTCTTCAGGGCGCGACCAAATTGCTCGGCCGATTCAAACAGTTCCTGGCGGGTTGGGAGTTCCGCTTGAAGTGTTTGATTCTCAAGACTTGCCATCGTTTCAAGCGTCTTTCTGAGAGAATTTTGGTGCTGAGCCATTTGCTGGACGAGTTGCTGAAGTTGAACACATGCGCGCCGTTGTTTTTCCACTTCCGAGCCAGTAACCAAAACCCCATTTAGTGCCTCGCGTTCGCGTAATTCCCCAGCTTCGCGACCCTGAACCTCAAGCAATTCCGCTTGACCTGCTTGCTCCTTCGCCCGAGTTTCATCTTGTTTGTCTTGTCCTTTCACTAGACTTCCATTGAAAATCAAACATCCCGTCACTGCCAACATCGTGAATCTTCGTATCATCGCTGAACTCCCGTCAATAAAGGAAAATCGTTCTTAAGAACTTCAATCGCCACGACTGGTCGATTGAGCGATCGCCACAACGGCGTAACGATCTCTGGTCGAAACGGCTCAACAGTAACTTCTCGACTCATCGAAGCTAAAGTACTGATCATTTGGTTGGAAGCAGGTCGGTCGGTCAAGTAAACAGTTCGCCAAGGCGTGCTTTCAATCTCCAGCAGCATCGGAGCGTCGGGAAACAAGTCGGCAACTGAACGCAGCATCGATTGTTCGGCCGCCCACCCCGCCGCCAAATTTGAAGTCAACTGTTTTAGGTCACCGACTTCGGCGATCAATTGGTCATGTTCATTGTTGAGTTGGGCGACGTCGCCGAGTTTGTTGCCACTCAGCCAGCCTCCCCCAAAGACGATCATTAATATCGCCGCCGCAGCGCACCAACGAGTCAACCGATTCGAAGACAGATCGGTATTAATTTCTTGTTTTCTGGCAACTTTGAGGTGACTCGTCGACACTATTGCCGATTCGCTTCGATCTGCTCGCTTCCTTGGGCAAGGAGGCACAAGCGTCTCAAATTCGCCACGGCCTGTTGTTGAATCAGCCCTTTCAAATCCAGGCGCAATTCGATCGGATTGGCGATAGGCGTCGCGCAAACTGGATTCGTCCCACAATTGGATCGCGCAAGCTCGCCAATACTGTGGGTGCTGGTCGAGAAAGGAAGCCAATTCTCGCTGTGCCTCACTCGACAGCTCTCGGTCAGCCAGTAGGCTCAACCAGACTTCAAGATTGTCCGGGTCAAGTTTTGGCAGGTCAAATCGATTGTCCATTACTCTTTCCTCAAGGGTTCTCTTTTTCGCGGGACTAACTGTCCCACTGGGAAGCGTCCTGAATCTGTACCAAAATCTGTTTCAATCGTTGTCGAGCCAATCGCAACCGATGCGTGATCTGGTGCTGACTCAGCCCGAGATGTTTTTCCAATTGGGCGTAACTCCAATCGTGGAGATACTTCAAGTTCAAGATTTCGGCATCTTCCACGTCAAGTGAATCCAAGGCCTGATTCAATAGGTGTGAACGTTCGTCTTTGAGTATTACATCCAGCGGCAAAGGTTGATCTAAGGCGCTAAATGTTTGCTCTTGAACGAAGGCCAGCCTTTCTCGAGCTAGTTTGGAACGTCTCTCGCTTCTCAGCCAATCGTTCGCTTTGTTGACCGTCAGCCGGTACAACCAGGGCTCAAGCGCCAAGACTTGGCTCAAGTCATGTTTATCCGCAACAAGTTCGGCGACCAAATTTCCAAACAAATCTTCCGCAACATCTCTACAGTTCCGCAATCGGGTCACTAGCACTGTCAGCAACCATTCACGATGCACAAGCACGTTTTCAACGTTCAACGAAACTGCCCTATTTTTGACGGTTAGGCGAGAATCAAGATCGACGCAATTGCTCGGATCATCCATTTCAATGCAATTTCAATAAGCGCACCCTGGTTTGGGCATTTGTGTGGCCAGTCAACTCGTCTCTTGGTACTATCCTTCCTGTTTTGGATTCATGAACAATTCAATGACGATTCGCAACGGTCGGCTTTGCGCGATTTTCCGAAAATTTTGATAGAAGTTGATATCAAAGCCAGCAATTGCGACTATTTGTTGATTTGAATCGTCTGACAGCATCTGCAAGTCTATTTTCGCTTTTAATTTCTTGCCGCAACAATCGTCGTCATTGGGCGAGCGGCAGTTGAAAATCTACCAACCGCGTCGGACGTCTTATTCCTTTTCGTCCATAACCTTTGACAGTGTCTGGAAATCTTCCCGAGGCCGCAGTGGATCAAGATTAGGGTCAGATTTGATCTGGGCAATTTCCTTGGCCTTTAATTCGATCGCCTGTCGCATTGCTGCGACAGCGCGATCGCCGTAAGCAGCGGTCAGTTCTTGCCGTTTGACATCAGCCAGGCCTTCTTCTTCCGCTACCAGCCGGACGCATCCGGCCAACAGCGACGCAGCGGTGTAGGCGTCGCGTGGTGGATCGGTCGCTGCGTCAAGAAAATGTTGTGCGGTCTCGGCAGCAGCTCGGTGATCTTTGAGGGCAAGATACGTCTCGGTCAGCCGCCAACAATTGAGTCGGTAAAACAGCCGATACGCGGGGTTGTCAGGATTGGCCGAAAGCGCAGCCTGATGGTAGGGCACTGCGTCCACCAGTAGTTGACGGGCCGCCTCGGGCTCGTTCTGTGCCAACAAAAGTCGCGCGAGGTTGACCATGGCGCCGGCCAACTCATTCTGGTGATTAGGAATCGTTGGAAATTTGGTTGCGAGTTGCCTGAAAACCTTCAAGGCCTGTCGATAGACCTCCTCGGCATCCTTGGTCCGTTCCGTTTTTTTGTACAGTATGCCAATATTGTTTAGCGTCTGGGCAAGGCTTTGCGTGTATTGCGGGATCGAAGGATAGTCGGCAGCAAGTGCGGTGCGAATCGCCAGGGCCTCGTGCAAAACCTGTTCGGCTTCGGAATACCGTTTTGTATCCCGCAACAGGTTGCCTAGGTTGTTCAGGCAAGCGGCAAACGAGTCGCGGCAGGTACGATTCGAGGGGAATTCGCTGTTCAGTTTGGAATACACTGCGCGGGCCGCCCGGTGGGATTCCTCGGCTTCGGCCAATCGGTCGAGTCGATACATCAAGTCTGCCAAGTTCATTTGGTTTTTGGCCAGTTCAGCGAGGTAGGTAGGTTCGTTCGGGAATTCAATCGTCAATTGCTGCTGAATTTCGAGCGATTGTCTGTAGGCTTGCTCCGCCTCCGTTGGCTTGCCGGTGTGATTCAACAGGATGCCTAATCCAGTAGTCGCGGTTGCCAGACCATTGCGATAGTCGGGATCATTTGGATAATCGGCAACCAGGCTGCGATGAACCGTCAGATTTTGTTCGCGCGCAGCTCTCGATTCGTCGAAATGACTCGTTTGAAAATAGACTGAGGACAAACCCGAGAGAACTTGTGCGAATTCCTCCCGATAAGCGGGAACAGCGGGATGGTCATCGACAAGCTTGGCATATAGATCAATACTTCGTTTCCAGGCGACTTCGGCTTCTTGTTGTTGGCTCAACAAGTTATGGATGACGCCTACTCGCCCGTACGCACGTGCCACACCAGCCCGGGATTCCTCGTCCTGTCCAGTGTCGGCCGCGAATTCTTCGTAATAACGCAGCGTTTGATCCAGAAAGAGTTTGTGTTCCGGCAGGATCTCGGCCTGTTTGACCAGCCAGTCCTCAATGATCTGCGATGACATGACGTCCAGAGCCTGACGGGTTTGTCGCCGCCGTTCGCCTTCCGATTTGAGTGCAAGCTCTTTCTGTTGCCGTTCGCGATTGACCGAAAGGTAAGCGAACGACAGTGCAGTAATTGAGGCGACCAGCAACAGCACAAACGCCAATGCGGCGGTAAGCGCTGGCCAATTCCGCCGCGAGAATTTTCGCAGCTTGTACCATGTCGACGGCGGACAGGCATCGACCGGCTCATCATGCAAGTAGTGCTGTATGTCGCGGGCCAGAGCGTCGGCTGTCTCATAGCGCCGCTTTCGCTCTTTCTCCAAACACCGCATGGCGATCCAGTCCAGTTCGCCGCGAACCTCCCGGGTCAGCCTGGCGGGTTCCAGCTTGCGCTGTGCGGAAATGGAAGCGAGAGTCTCCCTGGATCCACTTAGTCGAGTGCTGGGCGCAGGAGGTTCTTCTTCCCGAATAAATCGCAAAAGTTCCTCAAACGCCGCTTGCTCAACGCGTTTCTTCGTCAATGGAGTCGTTCCGGTCAGCAGCTCATACAGCAATACGCCCAAACTATAGATATCGGATCGCGTATCAACGTCAACCGCGTTGAATTCCGCTTGTTCCGGACTCATGTATTCCAAGGTGCCCAGGATCCGGCCAAAGCCCGTGACGAGCGTCCGTTCGGTGAGCGGATTGCCAACGGCCTTGGCAACGCCAAAATCGATTACTTTGGGTACGGGGACGCCGTCGTACGCTGCAACCAGAACATTGCTGGGCTTGATGTCGCGATGAATGATTCCCTTTTGATGGGCGTGCTGGACCGCATGACATACCGAAACAAACAGGCCCAATCGCTCACAGGTTGTGAGTTGATGTTCGTCACAGTATTTCGTAATGGAAATTCCTTTGACCAGTTCCATGACGAAGTAAGGTCGCCCCGAAGCAGTTTGCCCGCCGTCCAAAACACGGGCAATGTTCAGATGTTCCATCAGGGCCAGCGCCTGGCGTTCGTTTTCGAATCTGGCCACGACCTGCGACGAGTCCATCCCCGGTTTCAAGATCTTCAGCGCGACGGTGCGACGAATCGGTTGTTTTTGTTCGGCCAAGAAGACCACGCCAAAACCGCCTTCGCCAAGTATTTGCAGAAGCTTGTAGGGACCGATCATCGAACCCAAGGATTCCTGAATGAAATCAGTACCTGGTGTGAATTTGTCCTGAGAGTTCAGAAAACTGCCGGCCTTGAAATGATTCTCCGCCAATTCTTCAACCCGCGATTGAAGTTCAGCGTCTCCCAAGCAGGCTTGTTGGATATACTCGTGCCGCTGATGTTCGGACTCGATTTCCACGGCAGCCTCCAGAATCGTTTCGATTCGGTCGTGGTCGGACTCCATTGGCATTTCCTTTTCGCTGTTGTTGGTCAATGGCAATGCGTAAGACAGGCCGGTTAAGGCTCAACTGATTTTGCGAGAGTTGCGACAAGGTTACGAGTTCCCAATTTTTCCGAACAACCAGGACCGGGCAAAGACCCATTGCCGCTTGACAGTTGCCAAAGAAACGCCCAACGCTTCGGCCGTTTCCGGAAGTGTGAAACCACTGAAATAATGTAGTTTGACAACCCGAGCGCGAGCGGGGTCGATCGTCTCGAATTCCCGGAGTGCTTCATCCAGTGAAATTAATTCTTCAGGCGAGACGCCTTGGACACCAGAAACCGCCAAATCGGCGTCCAGGTTGATTCGTTTGGAATTGCCGCCCCGTTTTTTGGACCCTTTGTGACGGGCTTGATCAACCAGAATCCGACGCATTGCCTCGGCAGCTGCCGCGAAGAAGTGCGCCCGGTTTTCCCATGACGTTGGGTTTTGACCGCCCACTAAACGCAAGTAGGCTTCGTGGACCAGCGCTGTCGCCTGAAGTGTTTGACCCGGCAATTCGTGAGCCAACTTCTGTCGCGCCAACTGTCGCAACTCTTCATACAAAAGAGGCAACAAATCGCTCGCGCCCGTCGGGTCGCCGCTTTCAATCCGGCTCAGGAGTTGGGTCACATCGCTCATGCGGCCATTATAGATCATATATCGCGACAAGTCCTTAATGTGAACTTGGCCGCGATCAAATGGCAATGCCACCAGGGCAAAACGGGCCAGAACAGACTTCCTGATGCCATTTTTGCGATTCCCGCTACGGGCAAGTTTCCGCCGAAAGGTTTTCAGGAAAATTTTGAGCCGATGTTCCTCCAGATTACGCATTGGTTCTGGGCGAAAAAACTCGCACGCGGCTGGCAATACGACCAATCGTTTCTGCCGTTGTGATCGCAGCGAATATCGCTCGAGCGGCGCGGTTCACCTGGTGGTTACGATGCGACAAACCGAGTGCTCCAAATCTGCTCCAGTTGGTTGGGTTCCATTTTTTACTGCATCATAAAGGAGACGAACATGACCGAGTCCAATGAAGAATCCAGGCCGAAAATGAATCGCCGAACTTGCCTAACCACGACAGGTGCTGCCTTGCTGGCGGCCACGGCATTGCCTACCGCCGCAACGGCAGCAGGAATGGAATCGGCCAACCATCCTGATGATGCCGAGATTTTGTATGGACACGGAACCGTCTGGAACCGTGACCTTCCCGGTGAAGCCAGGGAGTTGAACCTGTCGTTCGATCTGCGAGTGAATCTGCAAACCGGGACTGGCTCGGGAAGCGCCCATGATCCCGTCTATCCCGACTGGAATATCCACTACGCCATCAGCAGGGCATCCAAAACAAGAGTGGGTGGCAAGGAACATCAATATGCCATGGTAGGCATCGTTACCCATGCCAACAATCCGGACATGATCGGGCTGCCGGTGAAAATCTTGGCGGAAACCCGCGGCGATACGACTGCGGTTGCCATTGCGGTTGGAAACAATGCCTTTGGGGGAGCCGGACTGGTTGTCATCGCCATTATTGCAATTTTGATTGGGCTGTTATTACCGGCCGTTCAAAAGGTAAGGTAATGGACAAGCTGAAGCTGTACCGGTGGGCGGTGCAGGATTCGGAAACCCATGCGAAAGTTTTTTGCACAATGTACCAGCAGCTTCGACACGGACGTCAGCCGCTGGTCTTGCGCAAAGACTTTGTCGGCGCCACCGCCGAGACGGGAGTTGTGGATGCGAAAGGGCTCGGGCGGCGCAACGACATTGGCAGCGGATATCGATCCGGGCCTGCGCAGCTCGTTCCCAACATTCCTGGCGGCTTCAGGCGTCAACTTGTTCTTCGCCGCAACGACAGTTGCCAATGACAACGAACTGTGGACGACGAAAAATCTAGAATCCGCCGACACCGGCGATGATGTCGGCGAACGGATCGAGTGAAGAACAAAGCTGTGCTTCGACGTTACCACTGGCGATTCAGAAGCCAAATGTTGAACAACGGTATCCCGCGCTACTCTCCAGGGGCCATGAGGTCAAAGTTCGAGGCAACGAAATGATCCTTAATCAATCGCTTGCCAAGTCTCCAATTCGTCCGGAAGGATTTTTGTCAGATCGTTCAACGGTACGAATCAAAAAACAAGGCGACACCGATGCGGCATTACGCAAGCTGGATGACTTCTTCGCAACAAATATCCCAGCGATTTTCGAATTCTTGCAATTGGATTAGTTGATTCAAAGGACCTACTTAACGGATTCCAAAACCCAGATGTTGCGATAGCGCACGGGGTTTCTGTGGTCTTGCAGGTGAATCGGACCTGGTTCGGGACCGGGTTTCGTCGGTGCAGCGGTCGTACTTCGCTCGCCAGGCAACTCTACGTTGTCATGAATTTTCACGCCGTTGTGGTAAACCGTAACGCGGGGATTGGCGATCAATTTTTCGCCTTCGTATTTGGCGGCGGTGAATGAGATGTCGTAGGTTTGCCAAGACATGGGTGGAAAGCACATGTTCAAATCCGGTGCCTTCACCGAATACAGGCCACCGCACTCGTTATCTTTGCCTTCCAATCCAAAGGAATCAAGCATTTGAGTTTCGTAGCGTCCTTGAAGGTAGATTCCGCTATTGCCGCGGCCTTGTCCGCTGGCTTCCGGTTGGAAGGGCAATTGAAATTCAATGTGGATTTGATGGTTGCCGAATGTCTGTTTGCTGGTTGTACCCTGATGAAGCAAACCATCCTCGGTGACCTTGCCGTTATCCCATTGGTCGGCATTTTTTCCGTCAAACAAAACGAGGGCTCCTTGTGGCGGCGACTTTTTTACCGACGGACTTTCGCGGACGATTTTTTTCAGCGTGCCAAGTGGATTTCCATTGAGATCGGTGACAGTCATGACTCCGTTTTTGATCGTGCCGATGCCGAGTTCGCTTTTGAAGATGATCGAATCCCCGTTTCGTTCGCCTAAATTCTCGGGCCGGACGGGCGCTTCGCCATTCCAACCGTCGCCGGGCAAACCGCCATGGTAACCAACGGCTTTGAATTTGCCTTTTCCCTGAGCGATCACCTGGAGGCCGAATTTTGTTTTTTCGTCTCCGCCGCCAAGTTCCCCCACATACTCGCCTTGAACCGCGAAATCTTTGTCCGCAGTTTCTGTCTGGGCATGTAAGGCTGAAGCGGTCAACGCGACAAAACCTGTGATGGATAAAATTGCGATCAAGCGGCGGATGTTCGGAATTCGTTTCATTTTTCGGTTGCCTGGAATTTAGATTTTTGAAAATTAAAAAAGTTACCGTTATGACGAGAGCGCTGCCAGCAAGCTGCGACAGAACGATTTAATGTCGTCGAGGATGGCCAAAGGAGACTGGTGTGAGGCCAGACCGTTTTCAATGCGGCGGACAATTGCCGAGCCCACGATCAGTCCGTCGCAATGCGGAGCAAGTTGTTGCACATGTTCAGGAAGGCTGATGCCGAAACCGACGCAAATCGGCAGCGACGTTAACTTGCGCAGCGCGTCGAGATTGTCAACAATCTCGGTTGGCAGGCTGCTGCGCTGACCTGTCACGCCAGCGACCGATACATAATAGATGAAGCCGCTGGCGACCTCGATGATGCGTCGCGCACGCTCGGGGTTCGTCGTGGGGGTGATCAGTTGTACCAGCGACAATTTTTCTAACGCGCAACGCTCGGACAATTGTTTTGATTCCTCGACTGGCAGGTCTGGAACAATCAATCCGGCGAAGCCTGCCTCTGCTGCTTGGTGGACAAATTGGTCGGCACCAATGCGATGAACGATGGCATAACTGAGCATCGCCAACGTGGGTGGTCGCTGTTTTGAGTTGGCAACGCACTCCAGAATTTTTTCGACCTTGACCCCTGCGGCAAGCGCACGCACAAACGCAGCCTGAATGGTGGGCCCATCAGCGATCGGGTCGCTATAGGGAAAACCCAACTCGCATAAGTGACAGCCGACGTCGGCGAACGCGTCGAGCAGTGCGCCAGTCATTGCCAAGTCGGGATCGCCGGCAGCAATGAACGGCATCAAGGCCTTTTCCTGGCGGCCCCTTAAGTCGTCAAAAAGTCGATCGATGGAGTTCATAGGGTTCATCAAGGGATGAAAGTCAGCCAATTGGTTGTATTCTAAACGACGAAGCGACTTACAATACATCGGTCGGAATATTGGGATGACCGCTGGCGGTGTGGCTTCATGAGCAGTGTAGACGAAAAACGAAAATTGCTTCAGCCCCTGGCAAAAGTGCCGGGTGTGGGCCCGACGACTGCTCGGCTGCTCGCCCGATTGGGGCTGGAAACAGCGGCCGATTTATTGTTCTACTTTCCGCGCCGGTATGAAGATTTCAGCGAGGTCACCCCCATCGCCCACTTGGAGGACGGAAAGTTAGCACAAGTGATCGGCTACATCAAAGAGGTTGAACAACATGTGGCCGAGTCAGGCCGACATGTTCTCTATTTGCTGGTCGAAGACCAACGCCGATACCTGCGAGTTGTTTTTTTCAATCAGGCGTTCTTGTTGGAGAAGTTCAAGGTCGGGCAAATGGTCATGTTTCGTGGAACGGTTCGAGAACGAGGAGCCCGCAAGCAGATGATGCAGCCCCGCTTCCAGATTCTCGACCCCCGTCAGCCGCGACCGGCAGGTCGACTCTTGCCTGTTTACGGTTTGACAGATGGCTTGAAACAACGACAGTTGCGACAAATCATTGAGCGCCATTTGGACGATCTCGTCCCGTTGGTTGAGGAAGCCCTTCCGGCAACGGTGCGTCAAGTGTTGGGACTGTGTGAGATTGATATGGCATTGCGTCAAATTCACTTCCCCAAAAGTCCAGAAGATGCAGGAAGTGCGAGGCGACGATTGGCCTTTCAAGAGTTGTTCATTTTGCAACTCGCTCTGGCGACGCGGCGAAAACGCTTGCAGAAATTACAATCGGCACCGCCAATCGAGATGACACCCAAGATTCGCGACCGCATTTACGGTCGTTTCCCCTTCGAGCTCACCGAGTCGCAACAAAAGGCCTTCGCCGAAATCGTTGCCGACATGGCCCGGCCCATTCCCATGAACCGGTTGTTGCATGGCGACGTGGGGAGTGGAAAAACGGCGGTGGCAGTTGCTGCAATGCTCAATGCGGTTGCCAACGGACATCAAACCGTGTTGATGGCTCCCACTGAAATTCTGGCACGTCAACATGAACGAACGCTGAGTGGGTGGTTGAAAGCCTCGCGAGTACGAATCGCGTTGTGGACCGGGTCGACCAGCCATCGCCAACAATTGGCAGAAAACATTGCGGCCGGCGAGATCGACATCGTGGTGGGAACCCAAGCGATCGTACAGGGAAACTTGAAGTTCAAGAGCCTGGGGCTCGCTGTTGTCGACGAGCAGCACAAGTTTGGTGTCAAGCAACGAGCGATGATCAAGAGCCTGTCCTTCAACGATCCTCATTATCTCGTCATGACGGCGACGCCGATTCCGCGAACGATTTCCATGACGGTGTTTGGAGACTTGGACGTGTCCACGTTGATTCGTGCGGAACATTTGAAACCCACGGTGCACACGTATCTGGGGACGGCTGAAAATCGAGAGAAGTGGTGGGCGTTTGTTTCCAAAAAACTCTGCGAAGGCCGCCAGGCTTTCGTCGTCGCTCCACGAGTAGATGCCGATGATGATCTCGAGATTAGTAGTGCCGAAAGGCTGTACGAATCGTTGGCGAATGGCCCTCTGGAGGCCTTTCGGCTCGATGTCTTGCACGGCCGACAAACGGCGGAAGAAAAGGACGCGGCCCTCCGTGGATTCGCGTTAGGAAAAACGCAAGTCATCATTGCCACCAGTGTCGTGGAGGTGGGGATTGACGTGCCCAACGCCACGATCATGACCATCGAATCGGCCGAGCGATTTGGTCTTTCACAATTGCACCAGTTACGTGGTCGAGTGGGGCGGGGTGTGCACGCCGGTTTTGTTTGCGCGTTTTCAACTTCGGATAATCCTGTCGATAACGAACGCTTGCAGGCTTTCGCGGAAGTTCAAGACGGATTTGAACTCGCCGAAATCGACCTTCGATTACGGGGGCCAGGTAACTTGTTTAGCGCCGAGCAAACAGGATTCCCGCCGTTGCGAATTGCCGATTTAGTGCAAGACGCCGAGTTGCTCCAACGCTCGCGGGAAATTGCGGCAACCATTGTCGCTCAAGATCCCGAGCTCGCGCTCCCCGAACATGCAAGACTGCGGCAACTGATGACTCGTCGATATGGAGCGACGTTGGAAATCAGTAACGTTGGCTAGGCGAAGCAGTCGCCAACTGCAATCGCGTAACCGCGCAGGAAGGCGTCGATAGACATCGGCTTTTTGGCAGCGGGTTGGACCTCGAGCAACGACAACAGGCCGTTTCCGGTTTCGATCAAGAGTTTATTGCGCTCGACCGAATGCGCTTTTCCGGGCGCGCTCACGTGATCCGTGGGGATGACAGCAGCTCGGTTGATGATCAACCGAAGTGGTTCGCCACTACTATTGCGTTGCCAATTGGTGTAGACGCCAGGCCAAGGTTGAAAGGCTCGGATTTGCCGCTCGATTTGTTTTGCGGAACGCGTCCAGCGCACCAACCCGTCTTCCTTTCGCAAGCGTCGAGCGGTGGAAACGAGTTGGGGGTCTTGGGGACGACCCATGGGCGAAGTGCCATCCCAGATTTCGAGTTGTCGCAACGAATCGAGCACTGGCTCCACACCCAATTGTGATAGTCGAGGTTCTAAATCGGCGGTTGTGTCGTGGGCGCCGATCGGCAATTCGGCGGTTGCCAAGATTGGGCCGCCATCCAATTTGCTGGTCATATGAATGACTGTGATGCCCGTTGTTTTGTCACCGCGATAGATCGCCCAGTTGATCGGTGCAGCGCCTCGGAATTTCGGCAACAGAGAGCCATGTAGATTAATTCCCCCCAATCTCGCCGCTGCCAAGCAATCTGTCGACAGGATTTGTCCGAAATCGCAAACGACGAACAGGTCGGCCCGCCATTTTTTCAGGGCTCCGACAAATTCGCATGCGTTGGCATCGGGCGGGTCGTAAATCGCGAGGTCGCGGGTAATTGCTAAATCGCGCATGGGGTTGGCTGCCGATTTCCGTCGTTTCCCTGCATCTTCAATGGAACGAGTGACCAGCGCTAAAACTTGGTGATCGGAATCGAGAAGAGCCTCCAGGGTGGGGACCGCAAACGGTCCTGTGCCAAACATGACAAGTTTCATTGGAAAACGACTTCGTGTTTAACAGTATTGTTTTTCAAGGATCGCCAAACGCGAGTGAATTTCATCAGTGCTGGGAACAATGTGTGCCTGTTGCCTTTTCTGGAGCTCCAACTCGAACTCATACAGTTGATCCGAGAATCCGCGAACGTCGGCCGGATCCATGCGATCGATAAACAGAGTTCCTTGTAGGTGATCAAATTCGTGTTGTATAACCCGTGCTAGCAGTCCGTCAGCGACCAGATCAATGGGGTTGCCTTGGAGATCGAAGCCGGTGACTTGGACTTTTTCTGGTCGGGCGACTTGGCCATAAAGTCCGGGCAAGCTGAGACAACCCTCTTCGGCCTTTGCCTGACCTTTGGGGGATTTGATTACAGGATTGATAAAAACGAGGTCTTTGTATGTGTCCTTTTCACCCGTATTCACTACAAACAGTTGGAAGGGCAAATCGACTTGGTTGGCGGCCAATCCGATTCCTTTTGACGCGTACATGAGTTCAAACATCTCCTCCACCCAAATACGAATGGTCTTGTCGACCTTTTTCAAGGGCTTGGAGGCGTGCCTCAGGGTTGGATGCGGGTAATTGATGATGTTCAAGATGATTTTCTCCGGCGCAGAATTTCATAACAAGAGCTTATCACAATTGGCAAAGTTGATTGTCATCAGCCTATGCCGCAAACGATTTTTTTTTCTTCTTCTTTGGACTTCAATTCGATTCTCAAGGCGACCCATTTTTTTTTACTCTCGATCATCAAAAATTTGCGAAACTTGAAGGGCTGTCAAGCGGGCAACGGTTATGTTTTCCATTTCAAGTGGGCGCCAAATTTTTTCCCGGAATGGAAAAATTGTTTCCAGCAATACTTGACACGTTATCCAAGTCGGGCAAAATGATCCCCGCCTAACGACGAAAGGTCCCGCATTAATTGGCCAAAGGGGTCTGACTGAAGGCCGTAATGGTTTTTGTGGTTCAATCGCAAGAGGCGATGGGTCGACCTCCGAAACGTCAATGCAGACAAGATGTCCGCGATTGAGTTCAGGAAGTCAAAATCGAAAACCAACACGAGTGAAAAGACGTGCGGAGCAAGGTGCTGAACAGCTTGACAGAAATCATCAATCGGTTTAGCCGATAGAGGGATGACGAAACTGGGTGGCGGCGACCGAGGGAATGCGAAAGTCGAGCATTTGTTTACAGATGCATTGGATTGGATTCCTCACCCCAAATATTTTTAGTGTTTTGACTGGTTGCGAGGATTAAGCCGGCGTTTGGATGCGCGTCATGAAGACCAGGCTTGGCCGATCGGACTCAAGAAGACGAAAAGAAGCACTAACATTTAATTCTGGCAGTGGTGATTTTTTTGCCCTGACAGATAAACGCGGCGTTTCGGCAGGAAGTCGGGCGCCGTTTTTTTTTCGCGTTGTTGGCCCCCAGGTTTCGGCTGCATCTTGATATTGCTCGGCTATGAATTCTGCCCTTCCCACTCCCTGTTTGATTGCTTTTGGGGGCAATCAAGGCGATTCACATGAGCGGCTCGGAGCGGCGCTGAACGCCTTGGAGCAAGTCGGTTTTGAGATTGAATGTGTAAGCCGACCCAAGCTTACGAAGGCTGTAGGCGGTCCGCTTCATCAGCAGGACTACCTGAACGCTGCAATTCTCGCCCACACCAAGTTGCCACTCGAAGCCGCGGTGGGAGCACTTCTCACTGCCGAGCGAATTTGTGGACGCGTCCGGAATGAACGCTGGGGACCGCGGGGAGTGGACTTGGACCTCCTGTTGTATGGCGAGGAGATCTCCGAGAGCGAACGAGCCACGGTTCCCCACCCGCGGATGACAGTTCGGCGTTTTGTACTCGAGCCGGCCAATGAAATTGCGCCGGCGATGCGTGAGCCGGTTTCTGGCCAAACGGTAGCGGAGCTGTTAGACCATTTAAACTGTCGAGATCGAGTCTTGGTTTGGTGGGTTCATGATCAAGGATTGGCCCGGCAGGTGGTGGAGCGATTACACGCGCAACCTAACCCGCACGTGATCGTGACGACTGCAGCGGCTGGTATGCAGGAGACACCGCCCGGTACCCAGAATCGTTGGGAATTAGTCTTGGCCGCAACGGCTGCCGATGTGCGGATTCGCGCAGTGCGATCCTGTTTAGTGATCTGCGATTCGTGCTCGCCGCGCGCGTTGATCGGACTGGCAAACGGACCATATCTTTGTTTAAAGGGAAACGCCGAGGCAGTGGTGTCGGAGTTGTTGGCGGCGAAGGAGGCGATGAGTTAGGCAGATTCTCCTACTGGCGAGCATTCCAGAACGGTGTTTTCGATCTTTCAGTTGTCCTGTAAAATCGAGGACGTCAGTTCAGAGGTCTTCCAGCGTTCGATCGGTTCACTTACCCAGGATCAAGTGATGAGAATCTTGTTGGCTTCCAGCGAAGTCGAACCGTTTGCCAAGACGGGTGGATTAGCCGACGTCTGCGGTGCTTTACCCCGCGAGTTGGAGCGACTGGGTCAGGAAGTGATTGTGTTTCTTCCGGCATATCGCGCCGTACGCCGCTGCAACTGTCCGATAACTCCCACGAACATCGAGTTCGCAGTTCCGGTCGGTTCAAAGTTGGTCACTGGTCGTTTGCTGGAGAGTCGGTTACCCGACAGTAATGTCGTGGTCTATCTGGTTGAGCATGCGGGCTATTTTGATCGCCCCGAATTGTATGGGGAGCACGGGAACGATTACGCCGATAACTGTGAGCGGTTTGTGTTCTTCTGTCGAGCGGTGTTGGAATCCATTCGAGTGCTGGATCTGGAAATTGATTTGATCCATGCCAACGATTGGCAAACGTCTTTGTTGCCGGCCTATCTTAAGTGTGAATTGGGTTCGAGTTATCCTTACGAAAATACTGCGTCGCTGCAAACCATTCACAACCTCGCCTACCAAGGGCGCTTCTGGCATTGGGACATGTTGTTGACCGGATTGGATTGGAAGTATTTCAACTGGCGACAAATGGAGTTTTACGGTCAGCTTAATTTGCTCAAGGGCGGCATTGCTTTTGCCGACGCGATCAACACGGTGAGTCCGACTTATGCGTTAGAGATTCAGTCAAATGAGCAGGGGTGTGGACTAGAGGCCGCTTTGCAACATCGCTCGGGCGCGTTGAGCGGCATTCTGAATGGAATCGACACCAACATTTGGAACCCAACTCGCGACCCGCATTTGTCGGCGCGCTATTCGGTAAAAGACTGGAAAGCTGGCAAAGCCAGGAACAAAGCCACCTTGCAGCAGCAAATGGGTCTCAAGGTGGATCCCCACCTACCGCTCATCGGAATCGTCGGGCGCATGGCCAGCCAAAAAGGTTGGAACCTGATTGTACCCGTGATGCAACAATGGCTGAAATCAATCGACGTGCAATGGGTGGTGCTGGGAACTGGACAGCCAGAGTATGAATCGTCACTGATGAATCTCCGCCGCGGCAATGAAGATAAATTGGCGCTGTCGTTGCAGTTTTCCGAGTCATTGGCTCATTTGATTGAGGCCGGGTCGGATTTGTTTTTGATGCCCAGTCAGTATGAGCCTTGTGGGCTGAATCAAATGTACAGCATGGCATACGGAACAGTTCCGGTAGTTCGGCGAACAGGAGGATTGGCCGACACTGTAGTCGATGCCAACGAAGGCACGATCGCGCGGGGAACGGCCACGGGGTTTTCATTCGGAGCCTTCTTGCCGCAAGCCCTCGAGCAGGCATTGGCGCGAGCGGTTTGCACCTTTCAATCCAACCGGCCTGCATGGGACACGATTGTTGAGCGGGGAATGAAAACGGATTGGTCTTGGCAGGCGAGTGCTCAGAAATACGTTGAACTTTACGAACGAACGGTAACACTCTATCGGGCGGAGCACCAAAATGCTTAGGTTGCCCACGCGAAGTTTTTTTGACATGTCAATGTGCGTGAATTTGTAACCGGGCTTTTCTAAAAATTTCTTGGACTAATTGCGCGGCCAATGTCTGACCTCCGTTACGATCCGGTTTTTGATCTTTGGACAGCGATCGCCGAAATCCGCCGCGATCGCCCGCTGGAATTTTTGCCCAATGCACAGAGTTTCAAGCAATTGATTTGTCCGTTTTGCTCAGGCAATGAAGAAGAGACACCGCCAGCGACTTTGCTGCTTGACCACCAAGGCCACACGTTGGATTTGCAAACCACAGAGGGTTGGTCATCGCGGGTGATTCCCAACAAGTACCCTACGTACGTCGTCAACGAGTATCCCGTGTTGGAAAAAGTCGGTCCGTTTTCGCGCTCCTCCATGGTTGGCGACCAGGAACTGGTGATCCCCACGCCACGCCATGTGATCAGTTTGGCGGATCTTACCGCCGAGGAATTCCTCGCCGGATTGATTGCTGCGCAGCAGCGAATCGCGGCCAAAAGTGATTCCGGTGCCATCAAACATGCAATGCTGTTCGGCAATTGTCGGTACGAAGCCGGAGCCTCCGTGGCCCATGTGCATTTTCAGTTGATTGGCTCACCTATCATTCCCTCCAGTTTGCAGGCCAGAGCCCAACGGTATGCCGAATTGCTGCGTTCGGGAGTGCACCTGATCGAGCAAATTGTTGCTTTCGAACTGGAACAGCAGGTTCGGGTGGTTGGCGAAACGGATGACTTCGTGATGATTTGCCCGTTTGCAAGTCGCATGTCGTTTCAAGTTTGGATCATTCCACGCCACTCCCCGCAACCCTTCTGGCAGACGTCGCGACACAGTCTCGGACAAATTGCCGAGTTGAGTCAACGTTACCTTCAGCGGATTGAAGAATTGTTGGCGAAACCGGCCTACAACTGGATGCTACATCAGTTACCCTTCCAGTCCACTGCTGACGACTATTGGTTTGTGGAAGTTGTTCCTCGAGTGGCTAAAACGGCGGGCTACGAAATGGGTACCGATATCTGGGTCAATCCTGTCGCACCCGAGACGGCAGCGCGCAGGCTGAAGTCGTAACACGATGAATTGCGAAGAGCGTGATTTGCGGGGCTTGGGCAGAGTTTAGGGAAGGCTGTCGAATCGATTTGAGCTTGACGAAAGTCTCGAGCTGCCAAAAGATAGCTGGGACGCAGCGAGTCCTGTTTCGGGTGACTGAAATCGTTGGCTGTTGGGCCTGTTTTCCAGATGAATTGCGTTGGAGCTGGAAGTGCCGCTGGAAGTGTTGTTTGTCGACCACTTAGGAAAAGAGTTGGGGACGATTGAATGAATTCGGGCCAAGTGAATCTCTGTCTGGTACTGCACAATCATCAACCGATTGGCAACTTCGAAAACGTCTTTGAGCAAGCCTATCAAGACAGCTATCTGCCTTTTTTGGATGTCTTCGAGACTTATCCGCAACTGAAGATCTCCTTGCATACGAGCGGATGCCTGATGCAATGGCTCGACGAGCGACATCCGGAATATCTGGATCGGTTGGCTGTAATGGCATCGCATGGTCGAGTGGAGATCATCGGCGGAGCCTTTTACGAGCCGATTCTCACCATGATTCCTTCGCGCGATCGGATCGGCCAGATCACCTCGTTTACGCGTTGGCTGGAACGGCGGTTGGCGACCAAGGTTCAAGGGATGTGGATTCCGGAAAGGGTGTGGGAATCGTCTCTAACAAGCGACCTGGCGGCTGCCGACATTCAATACACGGTGCTCGATGATTTTCATTTTCGTTGTGCGGGACTCACTGAAGACGAGCTACATGGCTACTACGTAACCGAAGACCAAGGGCGATTGATGCGTGTCTTCCCAGGCAGTGAACGACTGCGTTACTTGATTCCGTTTCGAGATCCGCAAGAGACGATCGACTATTGTCGGCAATTGGGGCAACGATTTCCTGGCTGCGTGGTGACGTTCGGCGACGACGGCGAAAAGTTCGGCACTTGGCCGGAAACTAAAAAACACGTTTACGAAGACGGATGGCTGCGCAAATTTTTTGACGCGCTTGCGCAAAATGCCGATTGGCTTGTAACCACGACGCTCGCCGAAGCGGTCGAGCGGAATCATCCATGGGGGAAGGTCTACCTTCCGGACGCCAGTTATCGTGAAATGACCGAGTGGGCATTGCCTGTTTCTCGCCAACTTGTCCAACAGGATTTGATCCATGAATTAGAACATGCGCCCTTGTGGGGAGAATTGAAAAATTTTGTGCGGGGCGGATATTGGCGAAATTTTAAGGTCAAGTATCCCGAGTCGAACGAGATGTACGCGCGGATGATGTTTGTGAGCGCGCTGGTGCAGCAAGCCGAGCAAGAGGGTTGTCCTGCTGACGTTTTGCGACAAGCCCGACAATGGTTGTACCAAGGCCAATGCAACTGCAGTTACTGGCACGGAGCCTTTGGCGGTGTCTACCTGCCGCATTTGCGGAATGCCGTATTCCAGAATTTGATTGCTTCCGAAACGGCGATCGAAAACTGGTCGCGCGGAACCAATCCGTGGGTTGAGGCAACCGTCGACGATTACAACTTCGATGGCGATCAGGAAGTGCGGTTGGCCAACGACCAACTGGCACTTTGGATTTCGCCGCAAGCTGGTGGGTCCCTGTACGAATTGGACGTACGGAAAAATGGTCATAATTTGCTGGCGACGATGCAGCGTCGTCCGGAGGCCTACCATCAAAAGATCTTAAAAGTGAATGAGACCCAGCAGGCTGACGGAGCGGCTAGTATCCATGATCGAGTAGTCTTGAAACGCAATGACCTGGAGACTTTCCTGCGATATGACGACCGTCTGCGTCGGTCGATGGTCGATCATTTCTACCCAATCGATGTAGCCCTAGGCGGAGTCGAGCAAGGAAGTGCGCCGCAACTGGGTGACTTTAGCGATGGCCAGTATCATGCCACTGTACGGCGGAACCACAACCGGATTCAAGTGATGTTGACTCGCCAAGGCAATGTGCAGGGGCACACGATTCGAATCACGAAAGGTTTGACCTTGAATAGCGGTAGTGACTCGGTCGAAATCGGCTACTTTTTGGAGGGTCTGCCACCGCAACAGCCCTTGCACCTTGGTATCGAGTTCAATTTCGCCGGTTTACCCGAAGGTGCGGACGATCGCTACTACAGCTTGGCGAATGGTGACCGGATCGGCCAATTGGGTTCCCAACAAGACCTGCGTAGCGAAACCGTATTGCGATTGCATGACGAATGGTTGGGCTTGCAGGTTAGTCTGCAATTTGAGGAGCCCACAGGTATTTGGGCCTATCCGGTTCGCGCGGTCAGTCAATCTGAATCCGGTTTCGAATTGGTGCACCAATCGGTAGTGGTCCAACCGCATTGGCGGGTGGTCGCTAACGAGCAAGGTCAATGGACTACACGGATGCAACTTCAGATCGGTTGTCAGAAGAAGACGGAACCCGTCTCTGGCCGTCGTGAAACCTTGGCAGCATTTTAGCGCAAAAGTTTCCAACGGAGAACATCCGAAAACGATTTGGTTTACAATATAGATGCTCTCGTCTCCTATTCGCTGCTGGCGTGTTTGAATCCTGCATTTGTCGCTCACCCGCCCATTTTAGAAACAAAAAAAAGACTCTCAAGTGAACGAGTTTCTTCTCCGATTTCAAAAGTTCGCGGTCAAATATTTTGCACTCGACGTCCGATCGTTGGCTGTTTTGCGAATTGGTTTGGCGTTGATCATGCTCGGGCAATTGGCGACTTACGTTCCACTCGCGAATGATTTTTTCGGCGAGAACGGCGTTCTTCCGGCGGAGCTTCATCGCGAGGTCCTGGATCAATTGGGATTTGAAAGCGCATGGACGCTGTATTCAATCAGCGACAAAATGGGTTTTGTTACTGGATTGATGCTATTCCATATGGTCATGGCGATGTGGCTATTGCTGGGGTTCTTTACTCGAATCTCCACCTTCGTGTGTTTGGTTCTGCTGTGGTCGCTGCAAATGAGAAACCCGCTGATTACAACCGGTGGCGATGTTTTGTTGAGATGCATGTTGGCTTGGAGTATTTTTCTCCCGTTGGGCAAAGCGTTTAGTATCGATAGCCGTATCGACGGATTACATCTTAAAGATCCTCAGCCGGTCGTGAGTATCGCCAGTGCAGGATTAATGCTGCAAATCGTCTTCATGTATTTTTTCGCGGGCTTCGCCAAGCTGAATTCAAGTTGGCTTTCGGGCGACGCGATTCAAGCAGCGATGCAGCTAGATATGTATGTCAAACCGCTGGGCGTGTGGGTGGGTGATCTGCCATCGTTGGTGCTGAAACTTGCGACTTGGGGCGTACTGATCTTGGAGTTGGCGATACCCTTGCTCGTTTTTCCGCCACGCTATGTTTATTTTGTGCGCGGGATGGCGGCCGGAATTTTTGTGTTGCTGCATCTGGGGATTTGGTTGACGATGTCAATTGGGATCTTTTCGGTAACAGGTATGGTGGCTTGGTTGGCATTCATACCCGCGCAGACTTGGGAGACTTCAACCCAAGGTGCCCAAACCGATTGGCGGCGAACGAATCTTCGATTCGAGAATTTGTTATTCGCAAGAATCATGACCATTGCCATGCTGGCCTTCATGATCTCGATCAATGTTATGAACGTCAGACCGTCGTTTTTTGCTTCGTTCGGCCACCGAGGATTGCATTCCTTGGGTTGTGGGACAATGTTTGTTCAAGAATTCAAGATGTTTGCGCAGCCTCCTTCATGGAGTCCATCTTTTGTGTACTCTGGGAAAACAGATACTCGAAGCGCGGACCTATTCGCCACGGCCAGGAGAATTCAGCCGAGCAAATCGGTTTACAAACAAATGGTGTCCCAACCTTGGCGCCGTTATCATTGGTTTTTGTTGGAATGGGATTTGAATCAAGGGGATCGCGTGGATCCGGTATTGGAGGCCTTGAAAATTCGCTTACTGCAAATGCATGTTCAAATATGGAACGATTCACATTCGGACAGAATTGTCGTTGCCCGGCTAATCTGTAACCAAAATCCAATTTTCATCCAATCAACAGATACGCGAACGATTCAAGAGCGCGTTTGGGCAATCTGGCCTTAGACGCCGCGTACCTGTTCGAGCGGCGGGTAAGACATCGGACATGCACTACTCTTTACTCGCGAGTCGGTTCCTTTTTCACGTCTTTGGAATTTGATTTGCGAATCGACTCCTTCATGCTGATAAAGTCCGAGAGTAAGAAAATAACGGTCGAAAACGCTGTTACGATTTCGGTCAGCACGATGATTTTGGCAAAGACATTTCCGGGCGTTATATCGCCATAGCCAAAATAAGAGAAATTGAGAACACTGAAGTAGAAACACTCAAACAGAAGCAGGCCTCCTTGCAGTTGAGAGTCAACGCCCAACAAGCTTTGTGGTTCGACCGCCAGCAGACAAAAGTAATCTACCGCAAAACTGAAGGAAACCTCAACCATATTGTAGGCAATCAACAGAACGAATTCGTGGTAAGGGAGGTCCAGAGTTGTCGCGCGTCGCAAATGCCAGAGTGTTTCAAGTACATAATAAGTCGTCTTCGCCAGGCAAAATGCCACCGCCAAACCAAGTAACCACGGCTTCTGTTCTGAGTTTGCAAATTTGGACAGGTAGAGGATGGTTACACCCAGGGCAATAATTGCCAGCCATTCCAAAACCTCTCGCAGAAACATCTTGGTCATCAGATAACTCACACCAAACGGTAAACAAGTTGGCTCGCAGTTTTGGTGGGCAAGCCGGCAACATGCCCGGGATTCTATCATGGAATCAGCGATTCGCGTTTGACGGTTCGTCGGCCCTTGTTCCGTGACGCAATCGCCTTTAATAATATGGCCAGAGTGTCACCAAATTTTTCTTGGGGGGGATGTCGATGGAATTTGTCGCCAACTTATGGATGCCAATTGGGGTTTCCGCAATTGCTCTATTTTTTTTCAGCGCAGCAGCTTGGATGCTTTCGCCGCATCATAAAAATGATTACCGCAGTTTACCCGCCGAAGACACGGCCATGGACGAACTGCGAAAATTCAAGTTGTCGCCTGGGCGGTACATGTTCCCTTTTGCCGGTCGACATAAGGATGGGCAGGACCCCGAGTTCCAACAGAAATGGGAGAAAGGTCCAGTCGGCGTGATAACCATTTTCGGTCAAGTCAACATGGGACGGAACATGGGACTCACGTTTGTTTTCTTCCTTGTCGTCAGCCTAATGCTGGCTTACCTGGGATGGGTTGCTTTCGAAGGCGAGCCCTATTCTTTCATGCGGATTTTTCGCGTCATGGGAATGGCTGGAATCCTCGCCTACGCTGCCGGAGGAATTCCAAACGATATTTGGTTCCGGCGTCCTTTGATTTCGAACCTTGTCGATGGAATCGTGTACGGGCTCGTGAGCGGGCTAATTTTTGCAGCACTGTGGCCACAAGTCTAAACGGTTGAGTGGCTTTAGTTCCGCTTCCGTATATTTTCGTCGGAGCAATTATTAATTGACGAATGGTATCATCAGGCGGTAACAAAAAGAGTGCAGTCATGCGACGGCACCCTTTTTTTGAAGGTGCTGCGGCGACTCAGATTCGGCTATTTGAGTGTTCGTTGCCGTCGCCACCACGAACCGTTTTGCCGCGGGCCTTGCCGCCATTGTCGTTACCTTGGCCTTTTCCTTTGCCTTTGCCCTCGCGTGGTTGATCACCCGGTACTCGGTCTGACGGTTCGCGTTCGGGACGGCGCATGTTTTTCTCCATTCTATTACCAGGGGCACCTTTAATGTCACCGTCACGGCGTTCGCCCGCGCGGGGATCATGGGGGAAGTTGTTGCCTTGACCAGGATTGCCTTGGTTGGGTCGTCCTTTTCCGACTGTCGCTAATTCTTCGCGACTGAGTTTTCCGTCGTTGTCCTTGTCGAACTGGAAAAGTCGATCGACAAAGTTTGGTCCCACGGCGGGACCGCCAGTATTTCCGACAGCTCCTGGCTTACCGTTCGGGCCGCGATCATTGGGTTGGTTTCGATTTCCATTTGGGGGCTGTCCCGGTCGCGCCGGCTCACCTGGTCGCGCTTTGCGTCTGCGTTCAAGCGTGTTGTTTTGTGGGCCGATTTCCTGAGAGTCGAGATTCCCATCGTTGTTTCGGTCAAGTCCGCGCAGCGATTCGCCTGCACGGTCTAGCTCATTTGGCGTGATGATTCCGTCGCCGTTTCCATCAATTGAAGAGAATAGCGGTGAGCCTTTCATTCCTTCGGGGCTACCACGTTCTTGAGCGGATACAACTCCCACAACCATCAGCAAACCAAAACCCAACAATAAAATTCGAGACATTTTCATGCGACCACCATGTTTTGAAAGATTCTGTGAGATTGACCCCATCCGCAATTGAAAACCAAGACGGACCGGTGCCGCGAATTATTTGGGCAAAAGTCGAAATCTATCGCTCAAAGGAACTCGCGGAAGCCCAACAGCGGTTATTGCCGCAAAATTCAGGCGAAAATGGTTGGTTACCAACAGCAAAGACTGCAGTTGATCGCGGGACTATTTCCGTAACGATATCAGGAACAGGACGATTGCCATAAATGCGAAAAGTCCCACGCCCAACAAATTGTATTGGGGCGTCACTCGTGAATGGGCTTCTGCCTCGATCTGGGCAGCCGTCATGTCCGGATGTTGCGACTCAAGTTGTTTAACAGCTCGCTGCTCCCAATTTTTTTCGAGGCTCAAGCCGTCCAGCTTGGGTTTCCAAAGTTTATCTTTGACCTCGGCGGCAAGGGCTCCTTGTTCAGGCACAACTTGGTTAGCTGCCACGCGAGCTTTCTTTTCATTATCGAGAGTCCTCTCATCTGCCTTCTCAAGGCCCACGATCAACATTGCGACAATCACTCCGGCCAATGCTCCACCGGCAACTAGTCCAGTTGCGAAGAGGTTGCCCTTGCCCAGTTCATCTTCAGCCGAACTGTGTTTGCCTCCTCCGCTGACGCCACGAATTTTGTCGGATAACCCTCGTACAGCACCCCCAATAAAAATCGGCAACGTTGTCGTCAATGGCAGGTAAAGGCCGACTGCGAACGAAAGTGCCTTGACCCCACAAAGTTCCATCGTCACAGCAATAAATGACCCGACCAACACATATTGCCAGTCGAGATTGTTTGACATTAGTCCTTTCACCAAAGTCGCCATAAGCGTCGCTTGAGGGGCTGGATACGTCGGTGTGCCAATGGCATGGGCAATCCCCGATGCCTTCATTTCACCCGTCGGTGTATCCAGGAGCCATACGGTCAAGCCAATCACAAATGATGAAACAATCACGCCGATAAAAAGTGCTATTTGCTGATATCGCGGCGTTGCACCAACCAGGAATCCAGTTTTCAAATCTTGACTTGTTGCTCCTGCATTGGCGGCTGAGATACAAATCATGCTGCCAACCACGAGGACCATCGGCTCATAAATCTTCCCTGTAAATCCAGCCCCAATAAACACCAGGGCGGTGCCCATAATCGTTGCAATGGTCATTCCGGAAATCGGGCTGTTTGACGAACCAATCAAGCCAACGATACGACTAGCAACCGTGACAAAGATAAAGCCGAAGACGACAACCAACGAACCAATCAACAGTTTTTGAATGATGGTTTCCCCCGGAACGTTGGGTAGCATGACCATCAAGGCAATCAGGCCAAGACTTCCGATGACGACCACCATAATCGATAGGTCCTCTTCCGTTCGCAGGCGCGAGCCCTTATCTCGCGAGGACAGTGAAATCAATGCTTCTTTGAAGGACGCCACAATGGTTGGCATGGTTTTCAGCAGTGTGATAAAACCCGCTGCGGCGACGGCACCCGCACCAATTTGACGAATATAGGCCCGGTAAATCGCTCCCGAGAGATTTCCAAACGTATGGAACTCGGCGTTCCAACCGAAATCTTTCAAGTCAAAACCAAGCTTTACCAACTGTGCAGCGATCGTATCTGCGGGAACAACGGTTGCGAGCAAGGGGATCAGCGCAATCCAAGCCAACACTCCCCCGGCAACCAAGATTCCGCCAATCCTGGGACCAATAATGTAGCCAACGCCCAAATATTCCGGAGTAATCTCTCCGCCAATCTGAGCGGAAGGCAGGTACTTGTTGGTTGCTGCAGTTACATACGCGGGCGTCTCAGCGATGACATGGAAGACTTTTTGCATCGCGGCATAAACAAACGCGAATCCCAGCCCGAGATAGGCAGTCGTCGCAAAGTTGCCTCCTTTTTCCCCCGCGATCAATACTTGGGCACACGCCGTTCCTTCGGGGTAAGGCAGCGATCCATGTTCCTTCACGATCAGCGGTCGCCGTAGCGGAATCATCATCAACGTTCCAAGGATCCCACCGAATATGGCGATCATCAAAATCGTCCAGTAGCGAAAATAATCGAGCCCAATTCCGTCACTGAGAAAAATAAACGCGGGCAAAATAAAGACGACGCCCGCCGCGACGCTTTCGCCCGCAGATCCACAAGTCTGGATGATGTTATTCTCCAAAATGGAAGTCCGCAGTAACCGTTTGCCAATCGAGATCGCGAGCACGGCAATGGGAATCGAAGCAGAAACGGTAAGCCCTGCTTTCAGCGCAAGATACACCGTCGCCGCACCGAAGAGCACGCCAAAGATGCTGCCTAACAGAATCGCTCGTACCGTGAATTCGGGCACCGAGCGATTGGAAGCGGGAATGTAGGGCTCAAATACGGGAATGTCACTGGTTGGCTTGTTAGACATCTGGCTTTCCTCTTCGGTGATTCGCAATGGCGATTATTCACAAGGAAAGATATCTTAACTCAACTTGCCGAAGTTGCGCGTAGGGAAGTTGCAGCCAAACAATTCTTCGATAATTCTGCGATATGCCGGCCAACAAATTGGCAACTTGCCGAATTACTAGACGTTGACATTGGGACCAACAGGCAGGCCCAAATCCTCCAGAATCAGCGGCGGAAGCTTGCCCGTCGGTAACGAAGGATCATCGGCTAGCGCCCCGCGAATTTGATCCAGTTGCTCCAGCGGATTGAACGATAGGTCCACAAATAAGCATCGCCGATTCCCGAATTCGCACCGGCCGCCGCCAACCCCACCCAAGTTCTCGTACCGGATTTCATAGCCCATCTTCTCGGCCAAAGCCGTGAGGCGTTGCAACTGCTCGATAACCTTCATGCCGTTTTCGCTTCCTTGTATTTATCCAACACGCAAATGGAAACACTGCACAGTCTGCGCGGTTTTGTTTTTTCTGGGCTCGGGATTATAGCTTTTGGCGGTAGAGAAACCTAGACGAATTCTCCGATAAGACTCTCTATCGCTGTTCCCGCGCAGCGGAAATGCTATCACTTTTGAAGACCTAGAAATCATGTCCAATTCTGATTCCATCCCGTCTTTCCATGACCTGCAACGCGAGGTGGAACTCCTCCGCAGTCAGCTGATCGACGTACAGCGGATGTCGGCATTGGGCGAATTGGTCGGCACGACGACACATGAGTTTAACAACGTCCTGATGACCGTGATGAACTATGCGAAGTTAGGTTTGCGGAATCAAGACAAAGAATCGCGGGACAATGCGTTTTCTAAAATTCTCCTAGCCTCGCAGCGAGCGGCCGATCTCACGCAATCAGTTTTGGGAATGGCCCGAAATCGAAAACCAGATTTCGAGCCAACGCAAATTGCCGATCTTATTCGCGAATCGATGGTGCTGCTCGAGCGCGAACTGCAAAAGTACCGCGTTTCGGTTGAACTCGAAATTAATGAAGTTCCCCGAGTTCCGGTGGTCGCCAACCAAATTCAACAGGTCCTACTAAACCTCCTGACTAATGCGCGACAAGCGATGCCCACGGGTGGCCGTTTGCTGATTCGCCTGTCCCATGACCCTGCAGCTCGAACCGTCGATCTGTTCGTGCGAGATTTCGGTAGTGGTATCCCACAAGACAAACTCAATAGAATTTTCGATCCCTACTTTACAACGAAATCTGGCCCGGATGAAACGGGCAAAGGGGGAACGGGACTCGGGCTTTCTGCTTGCCGTAACATTATTCAAGCCCACCAAGGAAAAATTCGCGTCGAGAGCACGGTTGGCAAAGGTACGGCGTTCACAATCAAGCTGCCGCTGGTGAGAATATCGTCCACCGATGTTCCGCTCGCAGCCTTGGCACTTGCCCGCGATCAAATTTCTGCGCCAGCTCAAACGTAGATGCTTGGAGCGCGCTCAATTCTTCGTGTGCTTGTCGTTCAGGCCTGCTCCCTTGGCGATCATCGGCAGAATTTTTTCTATACGCTTTTGCTTGGTGGCTGGTTGTTTGGCGCTGGCAATAAATTCGGCATAGTCACGCCGCTTCCCCAAGGTCATCGAATCGAATATCGCTTTCGTTTTCTTACTTTTGCCGAGAGCAATCGAAAGCTCAGCGGGGATCGTAAGCGGACGATTTCGATCGGGTTTGATTTCTATACCGTCGCGCACTAGTTTTATGGCTTCTGCAACATAGGCCTTCAGCGTTTTCAGATCGATGTCCTCGGGGCAGTTGTAGCGCAATTGCCGGAGAGCCTTGGTTCGACCCTCCTGCGCATTCACCAAAATCTTCTTCCGGTCGCTCAGCAGGGCTCCTTGGAAAAACCAAACGCCAAAATAGGACTTGAATGAGCCGAGTCCCACGACGTTCTTGTCATTGAACGTATAGACTGGTCCGCCCCATTTGATTTTCTCCTCGAGTCCGCATTCCAGAATCGCTTTTCGCAGGAGTTTCACTTCGTCCTTAAAGTTGGCAATTTTTGAAAAGTACTCTCTCACAGTGCTGCTGGGGTTCATGCTGGGCATAGATCACCAATAGGGTCCGCAATTGAATCAAATATTAATTTGAATTATTTTAACGCCAGTTGGTACTGTTTGCATTCTCGGTCTTATCCCAAAACATTCTATGTCGAACCAATTTCCACCGCCTTCGGAAAATCCATTTGCGGCGCCGCAGCAACAATCGATGCCGTCGAGGTCTCCGGAAATGGAAGGCGACAAAACGGGCGGGTTAATCCCCTACAAGAACCCGCATGCACTAATTGCGTATTACTTGGGAATCGCAGCGCTGCTGCCTGTCGTCGGTCTTCCGATTGGAATCGCGTCGATCATCTTGGGGATTATCGGGTTAAGAAAGCGGCGCGAGAATCCGGTCATCAAGGGATCGGTTCACGCAATTATTGGTATTGTTTTCGGGGCGTGCTCGCTTTTGTGCCAAGGAGGATTTATTGCGACCGCCATCGTTTCAGCAATTGCCAACTCCAGATAGGTAGCCTGCATGGCAACCGAGGGATTTCAGTTTCAGCAGTTTTTCGTTGCTCATGATCGCTGTGGGATGAAGGTTGGCACGGATTGCATCCTCCTGGGCGCTTGGGCCGATGTTGATTCGGCGCGCCGCATTCTCGACATCGGTACGGGGTGCGGGCTGTTGGCGTTGATGGCCGCGCAGCGCAACCATGCAGCCCACATTGAAGCGGTCGAGTGTGAGTTTGCCGCATCCCACCAAGCGTCCGAGAATTTTCGGAAGTCGCCTTGGGCCGCTCGCTTGAAGATTTGGAATTCGACGATTCAAGAATTCGCGCCGACTGGCGAAAGATTCGATTCGATAGTTTGCAACCCGCCCTTCTTCAGCACCGGATTGCGCGCGCGGGAGGAATCGCGTCGGAATGCGCGTCACGATCGAAAGTTGCCTCTCGGCGAGTTGCTTGCTGCCGCCCAGCGTTTGCTTTCAGCCCAGGGAAAATTAAGCATGATTTGGCCTGCCGCAACTGTAGTGGATGTATTGCAGGCAGCAATTGCAGCGGGCCTGCAATTAAGTCGGCGAACAAACGTGAGTCCGTCGCCGAACGTGTCCCCCAAGCGTGTGTTGCTGGAGTTCGGTTTCCAGAGCGTTGATCTTCAAGAGGAATGGCTAACGGTGGAATCGTCGAAACACGTCTATACCGACGCCTTCCGCCAACTCACACGCGGTTTTTATCTGCCTGAAGTCGCCGGATAGATTCAGACTTTTTTTTCAATTAACGCCAAGTAAAAACCTTCATAGAATTCATTAGGCATGATCCGCAAAGTATGTCGGAGACCAATAGGCAAGACCTGCTCCTCGTACTCCGTCAGTCCGGCCCAGGCCGGAATTCCATCGACCGAGGCGACCGCGTACGGATTGGAGGTGATGTTGTCCAACGGGATAGGCAGCACGTTTGCCTGATCAGGGAAGGCCTCCAAGAGATTCGCGACGATGCACTCGTTCTCGTTCGGAGAAAAACTGCAAGTTGAATAGAGAAGTTGCCCACCGGGTCGAAGGGACTGGAATGCACTCTTGATCAAGCCGGCTTGTTTCCGACTTGTTTCACGAGTTTTGCGCGGGCTCCAAGTTGCAAAGGAGTCGGAGTCAGTTGTCGTAAATCGGGCTTCGCCGCTGCACGGTGCATCCAGCAGCACCCGATCGAAGCGAGGGCCAACCTTTTTGCCAACCGTTCGTCCGTCGGTCAGATAAAATTTCGCGATTGATACGCCTTGGCTTTTGAGATTGGCCTGCAAGCGAAAGAACCGCGGCTTGATCGGCTCGACGCAGGATAAAAGGCCTTGGTTTTGCATTAACGCTGCGAGGTGGGCTGACTTGCCTCCCGGTGCCGCAGCGAGGTCGAGCACTTGTTCGCCGGGTTGCGGACTCAAAACAACGGCCGCAAGTTGGCTGGAAAGGCTTTGCAAATAAATCTCCCCGCGTGTTGTTTCGGGGAGATGAGTTACCAATTCCCGATGCTCCAGCGGAATTGCGAATGTTGTTGACGACCATTTGGCGGGATGAAGTGGTACGCCGTTCCGCCGTAGCGATTCGACGGCGTCCGTCAAATTGGTTCGTAGAGTGTTGATTCGAATGGCCACGCGACGAGGCAGTTCAAATGTCTTCCAAAAACCCTGCAAAAAGTGTGGGGGCAAAATTCGCGTTATGCGATCAACGAATTCGGAAGGAAGGGAGTTGGGAATTTTCACGGGCAATTCCCTATCACGAGTCGGTCATCGCCAGAGCCCTAGACGTTGATTGAGAGCGCCGCTTGGAACTCTTTAGTGTTGCGGATCGAATCGAAGTCGGTTTCATTGGCGACCAACGTGCGATACTTCGGATCGATTTCCAAGGCAATCGCCAGGTGATGAACCGAGTCCTTCAGGTTGGCGTCGAGCGCCAGGTAACAAGCGAGATTATAGTGCGAGATCGCACTTTCGGTGTCGATGATAACAGCCTCTCGCATGATTTCAATTGCCATTCCCAGGCGATTCAGACGTTTGTAGCACCACGCCAGTGCAAGGATCGTGCTCACGTTTTCCGGGTCGAGTCGTCGAGATTGTTCCAGCGAGGTCGTGGCATCGCTGAACCGTCCAATCGCGCGATGAGCCTGTCCCTTGAGGAACAAAATCTCAGGCTGGAAGCCTTGAGGATTCTCAATTTGGGAGAGAGTTGCCAGAACACGTTCCGCCATGACTTCAGCCAAATGCGGCTCAAGTTTCCATCGGTCTTCAAAAACGCTCATTAGATCCAGATAGCCTTCGGCTTCTCGAATGAGTTGTTTTCGTTTGATGCGATCTTGATTAACCATCTTTCTCTCTGTCCTGCTGTTCCTTTTTAATTCTAGCTTTGTCAACAATTCTTGAGCACCAAATCACTACTAAAGTTGGGTTTTGATGGGTGTTGTCCACCGCAAATATCACTTGACACCTTGCCAAGGTTCTTTTGTTTTTTCCGGATTACGCAAACTTTTACTTCTCCATGGTCGATAGATGCTGTTTTTTGTCAACGCCGGGCAACGTCAGATGTGGTATTTAGGCATCAAAAACCCCACGAATCGCGGGAAAACTGTCATTCCAGGAATGGCATTGGTTTTGCAATTCAATTTCGCCAGTTCTGAACTTTGACGCATTTGACCGCAGGCTTGTTCACCATGACTCAAAAATTTTTCGCTCTGCATTTCTTCGCAATGGGAATTTGTCTCGTTTTGTTTTTTCAAAACTCTTTGCCACCTGACAGTAAACCGGTTCTGCCGACAGTGGATAACCACTTCCGCCAAACGAGATTTGGCTGGCAGGATTCTCGCCAGTGGGTTTCGTTGGATCGCGAATTCGTAGAAACCAGAATTCATCCCGGTTGGATCGCCATCTTATTGGCATTGGGCGTCGTGGGCATTTTCGTTTGGTCGACGGAAGAAGACGAAATCGCCAACTTTTTTGGCCGCCGTTTGCGGACAAGGCCATCGTTGACAGGAGGTGATCCCACCACTAACACTCAAGGATGAATCACCAATTCAGCGATTGCCTTCGATTCCCGCCAGATGTTGCTGACTCAGTCGAGCCGCAAGATTGAAAAATAGGCTGTTTCGTCGACCCGGTTCTTGCCGATTTTGCCCAAATCAATTGAAGAGATATCGACAGGACGAGACCATAAATTCTGGCCGTTTTCGACATTACCAAACTATTGAGGTCACGACAGGGTAATAGCAACTGAAAGTTCGCAACCGCAAAAAAGTCCGGCGGTTGTTGGAGCTGCTCGACGAGTAGTCTACGGTCTTCGCCTACGAAACATCGCCAGTCCGCTTGTCGCGAGATATAGCATCGCGGCAGAAGTCGGTTCTGGTACGGAGAGAATCAATCCCTGCAAGCGAATTCCTTGAGTAGGCAGTCCGCCGTAGTCCTCAAGGCGCCAGGTGCCGGTGCCTGATTCCGCAGCAAAACCATAAAATCGAAAACGTACATTCGTGCCGCCAGACAATGCACTCAACCCGAGCAAATTTACGGAATGATCGCGCGATGCGATGTCGTCTGGAACTGAGGCGACATGTTGTGTGAAAAACGTCGCAAAGCCATCGGTGCTGGTGCGGACCATGAAGTTCCGAATACCGGTCGCTGATCGACGCTCGCGAAAATCCAGTTTTGAGAGGGTCATGATCGTGCTTGGGGCCGACGTAATCTCAAACTCGTAATAATCGGTGGAATTCAACGCACCGGTAGACCAACCATTGGAATTGATGGAGTTGGATCCTGGTACGGCAGTCACTCCAGATCCGCGGTCAAGTGCATCTGCGGTCGCAAGCGGGTCGACAAACGAGGCGAGCGTAAAGGGTTGTTTGCCTGTTTGCAGTGCCAAACTGTAGCGAATCACATCGCCAAAAGAGGTGCTTGCAAATAAACAAAAAAAGAGCGCAAGAATTCTGGGGGTCATGCCAGTTCCAAGAAAAAGGGTGATGAGAAAAAGCTAGGTTGTTCGCTCGAAATCGGGCGAAAACTTTGGCCATGTTGGGATCGTCTTTTTGAAAAAAATCGCAAGAAAATAGGGGATAATTCGTTTACAACGGCTTTTCCACTAAAAACCATCCGGAGCGGGAACGTGTGCGTGCGAATTCAGCAGACTTTTGGGTTTGGTTCAACTCAAGTCGACGAAGCTGGCCTATTTGACGATTGACGAAGCCTTGAAGGTGTTTTTTGTGAGCTCAAGGATGGCGTGCATTTCATCGTCGCGTTCCACGAAAACAGCGTTCGCACTTTGTCCAAAAACATCGAACGGAAAGTTCCCCGCAGTTTGTTGACCCCGAAAGGCGGAGATCCCATTGATGAAGCAATAAGAAAATCTGATTCGTTCGCGGTGAGGTAGAACTCGTTTTTCCAGCGCTAGGAAATTTCACAGTCGTCCGGTTTAGCGTCTGCCAAGGCAAGAAAGCTGCCTGGACGATGGCGGTTTGTTTCCATTTCGGACCAACATCAGAGGAGAGCTTACTTGGAAGTCGGGCGGATTTTGGTCAGAATGGGTTCGCGGGAAATGACATCGATTATGCCTGAGGAGATAATGAATATGATCCAAGTGCCCCATCGGATTGTTTTGGCACTGTCTTGTTGGATGATTTACACGTGCTCGCTGACATTCGCCCAGCAAACAGAAGGCGAGAGTCTCGCTCGCGTCAACGGTTTTGTTGTCGACAAGATGTTTGACGTTCCCGCACAGCAAGGGTCGTGGGTCAGTATGACCGTGGACGACAAGGGTCGCTTGATTGCTTCAGATCAATACGGCGGTCTGTATCGAGTGACCTTTGACGATGTCTCCCAAGCCTCTCGCGTGGAGCCGATCGCCATAAAAACTGGACGAGCGCATGGTCTGCTGTATGCCTTCGATGGCCTGTACGTCATGAGTCACGAAGGCGACGGGCAGCCATCGGGCCTCTACAAAGCAGAAGACACCAACAATGATGACCAATTCGATTCCGTGCGAATGCTGATGCAAATCAACGGCAGTGGGGAACATGGTCCGCATGCGATTATCTTGTCACCAGACAAAAAGTCTCTGTACATTTGTGCTGGCAATCATACACAGCTCCCCAAACCGACGGCTTCACGTGTTCCCCTTAATTGGGATGAGGATCAAATCGTTCCACGAATGTGGGATGCCAACGGGCATGCTGCTGGGATTTTGGCCCCGGGAGGATGGATTTGCCAAACGGATCCAGAGGGAAAAACCCTGGAACTCCTTTCTATGGGTTACCGCAATCAGTACGACATCGCCCTGAATACCAACGGGGAAATGTTTACGTTCGATGCCGACATGGAATGGGATATTGGCCTGCCTTGGTATCGACCTACGAGAGTTTGTCATGCGACCGCAGGCAGCGAATTCGGTTGGCGCAGCGGAACCGGAAAATGGCCAGCCTATTATCCCGACAGCTTGCCGGCGACCATCGATATTGGGCCAGGTTCACCGACAGGCATTAGTTTCGGAACCGGAGCCAAGTTCCCTGCCAAGTATCAAAACGCGTTGTTCATTGCCGACTGGAGCTATGGTTCGATCCACGCCGTTCACATGCAGAACGCCGGTGGTTCGTATTCCGCCGACAAAGAAGTCTTCGTCAGTGGGCCCGGCCTGGCGGTCACCGATATGGTCGTGAACCCGAAAGATGGTTGCCTATATTTTCTGATTGGAGGTCGAAGGACTCATTCGGCCTTGTATCGCGTGAGCTACCGCGGCCAAGATTCAACGGTGCCAGCGGCTGCGCCTTTGTTGACCGAAATGCAGCAACTTCGGCGACAACTAGAGGGCCTACTGACTGCCGAGCCCAAGGACGCCGATCGTGTCGTCAGTATGGCGATTCCAAACTTGAGCCATGTTGACCGCTTCATTCGGTACACTGCCCGAATCGCTATCGAGCGGATGCCGGCGGCGAGTTGGAGCGAAAGGATCCTGAAACCACGCGACACACAATCTATCTTGGAAGCTGCAATGGCGATTGCCCGCAGTGGCGATGACGCATTGGCATCCAAAGCCATCGAAACACTGCTCGCACTCAAATGGGACAATCTGACACCTGATCAGAAGTTGCATTGGCTCCGTGATGTAGGCCTTTTATGGCTCCGGCGGAACGCACCCCTCAACGCTAAACGCGACGCAATCGGAAGCTATTTGCAGCCCCATTTCCCCTCGGGCAGCTCAATTCTTGATATGGAAATGGCTCGCCTGCTCTGTGGCATTGATGCCGCTGGCGCTGTCGCCCCAACGATGCGTTTGATGCAAGAATCGCGATCGCAAGAGGAACAAGTGCATTACAACTTTGCGTTGCGAGTTTGCACTAAAGGTTGGACGCGTGACTTGCGACGACAATATTACCAATGGTTTGTCGACGCGGGCCGATTTCGCGGCGGGAATTCATTTGCCAAGTTCCTGCTTAACACTCGTGCAGACGCAGTCACACGTTTATCAGATGAGGAAAAGAATTCGCTCGGTGACTTGTTGACGGCGGCACCGACCAAGGAACGGCCGGACGTCGAAATCGTCAAAAGGCCGATCGTTCAGAATTGGAAACTTGACGAGTTACTACCAATCAATGACCAGGACTTGTTGAATCGCGACCTCAAAAATGGCGAGAAGATGTTTACTGTCGGTCAATGCTTCAAGTGTCACCGACTCGATGGGGCGGGGGGGAGCGTCGGTCCCGACCTTACTCCAGCCGGACGGCGATTCAATTCACACGATTTGCTGGAAACGTTGATTGTGCCCAGCAAGGAAGTTTCGGATCAGTATCGCGCTACGGTATTTCAATTGGAAAACGGTCAAACGATCGTGGGCCGAGTTGCCAATCTCAATGGCGATCAGTATATGGTGCAAACCGATTTGTATGACCCCGGAAGTTTCACCAACATCAAAGTTGGCGACATCACTGACGTGAAACCGTCAACGACCTCAATGATGCCCACGGGTCTACTCGATTCCATGAAGCGTAACGATATCCTAGATTTGATCGCCTACTTACGGTCGACTTCAGATGCCGCGATGAAGAAATAAAAAATAATCGCTTTCAGTCGTTTTGAGGACAGATTGAGCAGGGTACTAATCGCCGGGCGTTTCATTGGCGCGTGCATCCGACAAACGCGCTCGAATGCGGCGCGAAAAATCGGGGTCATCAAAATATTGATCAGCCAATGAATTGATGTGAGCTCGTCCCTTCAATTCCTCGAATGGAACCGATTGATCAAGGAGGCCTAAATCGTAGGCGTATTTCGGCGACATTCCCGGCAACAACACTTGCCATTTGAGGCGGCCAATTTTACGGTGGCTGGAAATGCCATTCACGTGCTGAGCAATGTTCGTCGTACAGTTGTTGACGAAGGTGTTGTAAAACTCCGGCTTCGAGGCCAGTTTGTTAATTCGCTGCATAATATCAACAAATAACTGCTGCGCGGCAGCCGCGTCGGCGACTGTCGGATAAATATACACATCCGCTTTGCGGTATCGTGTTCTCAACCGAATCAAATCCTTCTCATCCGCGATGACATAGATCAATTCGAATTGATTGGTCACCCCCAGCATCGGCGAAAAATTCTCGCCAATTTCCTTGCGAATCTCCGACGAGACACAAATGTATTCGTCGTTGGCCAGGCGAAAGCTGAGCATCGTGTGGGCGATGACGGGTGTGTTCTGAAACGGCACAACCACATAATCGACTTCCATAATATCACTCAGGCGAAACACGCGATCGCTAAAGTTGACGACGAAATCGCTCTCCGTGAGGTACTGGCAACTACGAAAATTATGGAGGGTAACGACGCCATCGTGGAGTTCGCCGAAGGGAATTTTCGCGAGGTCGGGGACCCAGTTTCGATCATTCGAGGGAATCACTCGATCGGCGATTCCATTGATCGCCAAGTTTTGACAGCCGACCATGAAGATGCACACAACAGCCAGCAATGTATTCAGTTGCACGACAGATCGGCGCAGTAGAAGCACACGCCGGGCTAGTTCCGCACCCCTGTGATGACCAAATTCCTGCACGGCAAAGTTGTCCGGATGGTTCGCGATGGAAGGCCCATAAACAGGTGCTTTTAGCGGGAGTCCCAGCTTGTTTCAATGGTGAATTTTCGTCGCCAGCATCAAGAACCCGGTGTCACCGCCACCTTGGTGGGTGTTGGTTGCGCATCCGAAGGCTTCTCAAAGACCGCCAGGAATGCCTCAAACAACATCCACAAGGCTAACGCTATCAGAACCAGACCAACCCAAGGCACGATTCCGGCAGGAGCTGTCAATCGACCGTTGACTAAGAAGGCTGGGAGAGTCATCGCACCCAGCGCCCAAGTGCTCATCGTGTACATCAACAACGTTGGCAACCCAACCACTGCCCACACCCAAGCCGCACGTCGGGTTCGCCATAGCCAAATCGTGACGCCCAGCAATGTCAGCGCGGCCAGCAACTGATTACTGGCACCAAATAGACTCCAAAACACGCGCCAGACCTGCACAGGTTTGCCTTGTTCATCCAGTCCTGCCGTCCACAGGAAGAACAGCGGAAGTCCAGCAGTCAACGCTGTTCCCAGCCAGCGACCAGCGGGCCCTTTCATTCCCGTCAACTCTTGCACGATGAAACGACCGAGCCGGGTGCAAACATCGAGTGTGTCGTAGACGAATGTCGTAAACGCCATCAAAGCAAAGGAAATCGCAAACTTGGCAGGAACCCCCACCGTTTCCAAAAAAGCCCCCATTCCCATCGCATAAATCATGTTCGGTGTCTTGATCGTGTTCGGCGCGGCTCCGGCTAATTCCGCCGATCCCTTGGCAAACATCATCACGCAGCACAACGAGACGACAGCCACGAGCGACTCTAGCAACATCGATCCGTATCCAATCGGCCGAGCGTCCGATTCCTTCGCGAGTTGCTTGGACGTCGTTCCTGAGCAGATCAAAGAATGAAATCCAGAGCATGCGCCACAGGCAATCGTGATGAACAAAAACGGGAATAGAGTTTCGCCATTCTTGCTCGTCCAGTCGACGAAGCCAGGGTATTGAATCGTCTGGTTCCCAATGAGAATTCCGATCGCCGCGCCCGCCAATGCCACATAAAGGAAAATGCCACCCAGGTATCCTCGCGGTTGCAGCAACAACCAAACGGGCACGACAGCGGCCACCAGGCAATACATCAGCAGCAGCGTGCACCACAACTTGACGGTGGTCGCCTCACTGAGCTGCAACCAATTTTGCAAGTCAAGCGGAGCGTATTGTCCGGCCCAGATAGCGACGCCGACCAGCGGAACGAAAATCGAGGTGGCCCATAGAAGCGGAACTCGACCCTTACGAATCGCGAGGCCCATCAAAACCGGTAAGATCAAATAAAGCAGCGACGACATCGCAATGCCTGCCCCTGAGACCTGCTCGCCGTTTTCCAAGATTTGTGAACCCACGAAGGAACGTGCCGTGATGTCAGTGAAAGCGACAATGATGTAAACGAGTGCGATCCAAACGAATGTCAGAAAAAGCAGATAGGCACGGCGGCTGATATGCTCGCGAACCACTTCAGTAACCGAGCGCGCTCCATGGCGAATGCTGGAAACCAAGGCGGTCATGTCGTGCACGCCCCCGATCAAAATGCTGCCCAGCAGAATCCACAAAAGCGCGGGAATCCAACCAAAAGCAAGTCCAGCCAAAATCGGCCCAACGATTGGTCCCGCCGCAGCAATCGCCGAAAAATGCTGGCCTAGTAGAAAGGGCGGTTGGACCGGCTCGAAGTCCACATCATCGCGCAGTTCCACAGCCGGCGTTCGCCGTCGATCGTCCAACTGCAACAATCGCGATAACAGTCGGCCGTAAGTCAAATAGGCAATACTGAGAACCAGTGCTGCCCCAGAGACAATTGGTAAAAGACCCATGTAGTTTGTTCAACTCCACCGCGATACTCGGACTGGTTTGTTCGCAACAAGCTAAATTGTACTCATTGCCTCCGCCCCCTGCCGCCTTCGTTCACGAAAGTTCTTGGCGGCCAAGCTATTTACCCGAGGCAGCATCCCGAACAGATGCTTGTTTTACATTGTCGATGCTGGTCCATTCATCGGAGGGACGATAACGAATTTTGCCGGCCGACAATTGATTTGCCGCCGCATTGCGAGAACGTTTTTGCAAAAGCGTGGCAACGGTTCGCTCATCACCTTCAATCGTCAAAATATCGCTCGCTTCGTCAAAAGTCAGTCGGTGTGCAGTCGCCTCAAATTGCTCGCCCTCAACGCGAACGTTGCCCACGGCCTTAATTTCCGATGTTGGTTTATCCTGGCCGCGTGGCTGCCATCGGGCGACCTCGAGTTGATCACAAGTGATCCGTGTGGCGTCTGCAGGAATTCTCGCCAAGTCCGGATCAAGCTGTTGATTCCAGTTGTTGACGCCGCCATGCAAGGCTCGCACATTTCCAGAAAGGGCGATACGCTCGTTTTCCGTATTGGCAATCAATCGTTGGTCAAAGTTCGCCTGGAGATATTGAATCGGATGTTTCGAAGCATCGGTGGCGCCGGACGAAGATGCCAGGTCGAACTTCGGTCCATCGGGTTTTCCGTCTTTTGCCTTGCGCCAGCCGACAAGGACTCCCGGACCGCTGGCGCGAATGTCCCCACTCACAGTATTCATCGAAACTTGAGGCACCACGATCAATTGTTTTTCGACTTGCTCCCTGTTTTGATCAAAATTAGATTTCTCCAGAACCACGTTTTGGCGTGTGGTCGTTTCATCCTGTTTTGGGAATGCGCGATCGGGAATCTGATTGGACAAAACAATCTGCGTGACGCTGATTTCTTCAGTCGCCGGATTGTCGGCACCTAGTTGGGACAAATCGATGCGTCGGTTTAGCTGCAAACTGAGTCCTTCACTGTGCGACCGAATCAAGCTGTTGACGCCGTCAGCATTGGGCCGTTGCCGTGTGCGACAACGCACGTCTTGTTCGAAGTAAATTTTCTCGCCATCGAATATCATTCCTGCCAGCCATTCCACATGAATGGGTTGATCACCCAACGGCAATTTCTCTGAAATCGAGGGATCGGGGGCTCGGCCGGAGGATCGCGAGGTTTCGCGGACGATCAGGGAACCGGCACGAGTGGCCCAAATTCGATTTGCCAGTTGATCAACATGCAACTCACCGCTCTGCATCGTGAATTGCAGTGTTTCCACTGACGCATTTCCGAGAATGCTCGCCGCGAACATCTCGTTCGCTTGCGGGCTCAACTCCAGTTTATCCCCTGTTATTTTGAGATCATGTTTCGTTGGGTCTTGCTCTTGCAATTGCAACACGACTACATGGCCATCGATGTTGACTTTTTGAAATTGGTCGGGGTCTAATTTGGCCGAACCTGCGGGGCTTTGTGTTTGGTTTTCAGCCAAATGTACCGTGATAATATCGCCGCTGACAGACAATTTTTGTTGGCGTTGTTTGTCGTTTGGCCCCTGCATTTCGTTGAGTGGTTTCGCTGCGGGAAGGACTTGGCGGGTTGGCGCTTCAGGCAGTTCGCTCGCTGGTCGAAGTCGTCCGAGTTCTTGCGAATACGAGGGCAACGGATCGGCGGCCTGGAACGGGATGCGTTGCACTCGTTGGTGCAACTGGATTTCTCGTTCGGGCGGCAAAATGGACTGTTTAGTCAGCGGTGGTGAACTGGAAATCCGTTGAATCCCTGAAGTGGGCCAAATTAGTTTTAGGAGACGTGTTTTTCCATCCAACTGGGGCGAACGAATTTTCACGTTATTGTCAACCAACAGTTCTCGAGGTGTGTATTCAAGTTTGGTTTTCGCCGGCAGCGAATCCGTGGCCGGAATCGTAATCGTTTTTTCGTCCAGCCAAAGTTCGAGTTTGTCGCCAGTAACATTCGTCAACTGATTGATCTGTGCCGAGACGTCGCCCGCAATCGTGATCAGCTTTCGGCCTTTTACATCCTCCGTCGTCAAGAAGTTGGCCCACTGCAGGTGAAAGGTATCATTGGAATCGGAAGCGGTGGATGCCTGGTGAAGTTCGCCAGGACCTTCGGCGATCAAAGTTCCCAGTCCGCCGTCTTCACGCAATGAGTAGCGTATTTTCTGCGATAGGAATCGTTTATTGGTATGTTTGATTTCGACACGCTGCGGGTCGTTCCCGAGGATTTCGTTTTTGGCGAGATCGTACTCAAGAATTTCGCCGGTGACTTCGGCAGACTCGGAAGGCAACAACAGCCGGGCTGGGATTCCCTGCATTTGGATGCGCGAAAGCTTCATGCTTGGTTGTTCCTCGGAAGCAGGTCCGCTGGCCTGGTCAGTTGCAAAATAGAGCCGCAATCGTTCCGCGAACAGTTGATCGCGATGAGCGTCCTGGCGTGTGACGGCAACCGTATTGCTAAATTCAGCAACTTGTTTGGTAAAGTCGACGACGAAAGGCCCTGAACAAACGACGTCGATCGGAGCCGTCGAAAGCCCTTTTCCGGCCGTCATTTTTTCACCCTCAGATGCGGGCTTCTGTACAGGAATTTTCTGTACCGGAATAATGCGGATCTTCTCAACGAATGCCAACTCCAGTCGGGCGATCCCTTTGACGGTCGAAAAACTGGTGTTAAGCGCCGTTGCCTGAGTTTTGTGCTCCAACTCCAGGACCAGGTGCCGACCTATGCCGCTGTGCGGTCCGATCTGGAAACGAACATCGTCCAGCGACACCACTTGTTTCGGTGTAAGCTGCACATTGCGAGTCCAAAAATCAAAACCTTCTTCGTCCGCCGTGCTCTTCCGAAAAACATGGACATCACCCTTTAAAAGGCATTCCACCAATTTCCCGGCAGATGCGGTACCCATTACAAACGGACGATCAAATTTCAACTCGGCGTGTTTCGATGCCCGCACGATAATGGGCATTTCTTCCGTAGCCGGTTGTTCACCGTAAACCGGTTGGTTTTTCTTCAGGATCAACGTGAACGGAAAAACCTCTACAACACCGTCATCGCGTTGCTTGTAGTCTTGGAAACAAACGATACCGTCATCCATCTCGAGCCGTTTGTAAGGCTTCTGCTCCCAACCGTCAGCGGGCAAGTACCTTAGATAGTCCTGGTTAGGGGAGGTTTCTTGCGGCGATGTTTGCGACAGAGTTGCAGTTCTCTGCAGGCCCAATTCCACACCCTTACCTTCCAAGCCCGGCACGACCAGCGCAACATAAATCCCGTACGTCGCAAGCGTTGCGGACAAGGCGACTCCATAGAGTGCGAGCGGATGCAGAGTGCGGATCAACGGGATTCCTTTATGCGTCAATCGTTATGAATATTCAGGCAATCAGTGCCGAGAGGAAGAGGTTGCCGTCCTGAAAGCTCAAACCAACTAGTACTGGGCCAACAATTCGCTCCATCGTTTTTGTGTCGTCAAAATCAACTCGATCAATTCTCGAACCGCGCCCTGTCCTCCAGCGGTCTTGGTCGTGAAGTGAGCGGCCGATCTCACCTCGTTCACCGCGTTTGCTACGGCCACCCCCAAACCCACTGACCTAATTACCGGCAGGTCTGGCAGGTCGTCGCCGATGTAGCATACGTTTTCCGGTTTCAGTTGGTTCTCCTCGATGATTTGCATTGCCACAGGGAGTTTGTCGGTAAAACCTTGGCGGATAATCGCAACGCCCAATTCGCTGGCCCGGACTTTGACGATGTGCGAGTTGCGCGCGGTCAAAACGCCGAACTTGTGGCCCGCCTGTTGCCACAGTTTGATGCCCAGACCATCCCGCACATGAAATTTCTTAATTTCAATTCCTTGATTGTCGTAAGAAATGCCGCCATCGGTCAAAACGCCATCAACGTCGGATAGGATCAACCTTACGGACTGCATCCGTTGCTCAAGTTTCATAGATGCGGCCGCAAACATGGATTTTAACTAAACAGACGAAGCGTTTGATTGCTAACCAGAATTCAACGAAGCGATTCTAATTCGCCACCGCAAAATCAACAACTCAAAACGTGCTAGCAAGCCCCAACGAGTCGATTTCCGCCAGCCAATGATCAGAAACCCACCGTCAACGCTGCGAATCGTCGGCGGAGTTCAGGCCCAATTCATCCAACGATTTTTCCAGCAGCCGAGCTTCATCGAAGTTCGTCGCCAAGTCGTCATCGGGATTGTAGGGCTGGACGTAGATTCGGTTGGAGCGGATCGCGACGATTTTCACTCGGTCGCCAACTTCAATCGCAAAGCCTTCACACACAGCGTCGAAAGGTTTGTCGTCGATTTCTACAATTCCACTGGGTAACATCTTGGTCTTCGCTACGGCCACCTTGCCGACCAGCAATTTGAGTTCGTCGAGATGTTGGCTGATGGGCATCACATCGGTTTGTTTGGGCGCCTCCACCATGATTCGGCGGCCGATTGGCGTGTTGGGCCAGACCTTGATCATCATTGCGAACAGTATCGGCAAAATGAAAGCTACCGCGAGCAACAAGAGCGTACCGGCAATCGCCGATTCAAAAAAACCGACGATAACACCAGATACAAGCAGCACCGCTGCCAGAATTCCCAACATTCCTGCGGATGGAATGAACAGCTCCAACACGACGACAAACAAGCCGATCGTCACCAATACAATTGCCGAAATTAGCGGGTCCACTCGTGTCCAATCTTGCAAACACCTTACCAAACCGCAACGAAGTTGCGTCAACCTACGCTCCCGATTATACGTTGCCGCGTCAAGTCTCGCGATGAGCACACGGGCGGGGCCGATGCCAACAAGCATGAGGGCTACCTGACGACTTTTCCACTTTGCCAACCGCCTGACCGAGTGCTCTAATAGCTTTTGGCCCGCCGCGCTTAAAAGAGAGTTCTTCGATTGCAAAAAGTCTATTTTGAAAGGCTTTCCGTGAACCGCCGTGAATATTTGCAATGGCTTGGCGCCTCGACGACCCTGGCTGTGGGCGGTAACGCATTCGGAGCGCATCGGTTGTTTAGAACAAACGGCACTGCGACCTCGGTCACGCTCTCCACTCCTGCATTTAGCGTCATTCCCGTAATTGGCGATGGAAAATGGATTTGGCGAGACCCGCCAAGCAATGCACGAGGCTACTTGGAGCCGCGGGAGTTCGAGTTGCGGGTGCGAATAACTTTTGTGGGCAGCGGAGACGCAACAGCACTACGGGCGGCAACCGTCGCGCCCACGGCGTTTCCCGAACAAGAAATCGTATCAACCGAAATTACAACACAGGGTTGTGAGGCTTGGCTTGTGCAGTTGGACGAGTCCGCCGCCCAATTGATGCTTTCTGCACCGCGCATCGCTGCCGGCCAATCGGTCATCGCCGAACTGCATCAGAAATTCAAGTTGTTCAAATCGTGTCAAGGCTTCGAAGAGGCGACCTTTCCGCACGAGCAAAAAATATCACGCGAAATTGCCAACACCTATTTGCGTAGCAGTCCTGGTATCGACCTCAATCATCGTCCACTGAAAGACCTTGTCAAAGATTTGACCAGCCGCGCCAGTTCGCCATGGGCTAAGGCTCAAGCATTCTACCAATGGGCTTGGGAAAATATTGAAGCCCGTTTGGGGGACTACACCAGCGTCGAAGCCGCTTTGAAAAATCGGGTTGGAGATTGCGAAGAACGCGCGACCGTCTTCATTGCCTTGTGCCGAACAGCAAGAATTCCGGCTCGCTTGGTTTGGGTCCCCAATCACGCATGGGCAGAATTTTATTTGTTGGACGAAGAGGGGCAAGGGCATTGGATTCCGGTCCACACAGCGGCTTATTCGTGGTTTGGGTGGACCGGAGCACACGAATTGGTTCTGCAAAAGGGCGATCGAATTACCGTCCCGCAATCGTCCCGTCCGACACGACTCGTCGCCGATTGGTACCAGTTCAGCGGAGCAGCGCCGAAAGTCACATTCACTGCCCATCTTGAACCGCTTGGCAAAACTCAGGAACTTGCCGGCCCTGGTACGCGCACGAAAACCGCGCAAGGCAAATGGGAGGTCGTTACCCGTCACGAAGCTGATCGATTGATGCGCAATTAGAATTCGCGGAATGGCATACCGTTTACTTGGCCCCGGGCCACGACTTCCACCAGGTACGAAAGAGTTGGTGTTGGGTGGTGATGAAGTGACGTTGGCTTTCAGAAAGACGATCAGTCGCGTTGAAATGATGCGTGTACTCCGCATGGCCTTCCAAGACCATCAAGTGTTTGTAGTACAACACCAAATCAGGGCCTTCGTCGAAGGTCGCCAGCACATGTAGCGCATCGTCCAGTTCGCGTGCCAATCGCCGAGAGTCGACGCAGCCTGCGTGAGCCTTCTGGCACAAGTCCACCAACCGCAACACCTCGCGCGGAAACGCATTGCCCACCCCAGTAATTGCCCCTCGTGCTCCACAATTGACGAAACCGTGAAAGACTTGGCTGTCAACCCCGACCATCAGCGTTAATCCCGGATCGCGTCCAGTGATGTGTTCGGCTGCGTAACTCAGGGAATCGGCTCCACCGAATTCCTTGAAGCCAACCAAATTGGAGAACTCACGATTCAGGTCAAAGAATAAATCCGCTTTTGTTTCAAAACCATAGTAGGGGCTGTTGTAAATGACAGCAGGCAGGCCTTGTGCCGCGCGGAGGATATCGGCAAAGTGCGCCCGCTGGGCAGACGGCGAAGTGCCACGCGAAAGGACGCGCGGAATCACCATGAGGCCATCCGCACCAACCTTTCGTGCGTGTTCAGCATGTGCGGCAGCATTTCTGGTGTTTTGAGCGCCAGTCCCGACCACAACCGGTACTTTCGCAGCCACCAGCCTCGCGACACCTTCTTGCCGTTGCTCGTCGGTCAGCAGCGGCCAGTCGCCCATCGAACCGCAATAAACGACCGCCCGCATGCCGGTTTGCATCAATTGTTGCCCGGCGGCCACCAAAGCATCCAAGTTAGGTTGCCCGCCCGAATTGCAGGGTGTCATTAGGGCTGGAATGCATCCGCAGAAAATATCGTTGTTCTTCATATACTCTTGAGGTGGTGGTTCGAAATTGTTGACGCTCCGTCGTTGCACGGGACTCAAGTATAATCGCTGGCGCACCGTTTAACGTGTGCAGTGTTTCGGTTATCCACGACAAATTATTCAAATTCTTTACTGCACCAACGAGAATCGCAAATGACCAGGCACCTATGGCGACTTGCTGAAATGAATTATGGGTTCGTGAAGGAAGCGGCATTTGAAGTCGCTGTCCTTCCGCTGGGCGCGACAGAACCGCACAACCTGCATTTGCCGTACGGCACGGATTGTTTCGAGGCGGATACGATCGGCGACCGAGCCTGTGAACTGGCGACAACGGCGGGCGCTAAAGTTGTTTTGCTGCCGACTATTCCGTTCGGAACGGAAACTAATCTACGTGAATTCCCGCTGGCGATTAACCTCAATCCGTCCACATTATTTTTAGTCATTCGCGATATCGTTCAGTCTTTGGTGCACAGCGGCGTGCGGAAAATCGTGCTCCTCAACAGTCATGGGGGTAATGATTTCAAGCCGGTCTTGCGCGAACTTTATGGCCAAGTCAACGCTCATCTGTTTCTGTACAACTGGTATCAGGCGATTGCTGATGTTGCGGCCAAAACCCTGGAACACCCGGACGATCACGCAGGTGAAATGGAGACAAGTTTTGCGCTGGCCTATTTCAGTCATCTGATTGGACGAGGATCCGACGGGTCACTGGCAGCCGATGAAGGGAAGAAGCGTGCCTCGCGATTTGCGGGCATCAATGCGGGGTGGATTTCAATCTCACGGCCGTGGCATTTGTTGACCACGAATTCAGGAGCTGGAAACCCATACTCGGCGAGTGCCGACAAAGGAAAATTGATAGTTCAAGCGGCGGCCGAACGGCTTGCGGGATTTTTAGTTGAGCTGTCCAAAAGTGACGCGGACGATCCCGATTTTCCTTTCTGACGTGATCCGGCACAAAAACGACTGGATTCGAACTCGACCTTGGCCAGTGTGGTCTGGTCGAGATTACTGGGTGTCGGTTGACCGGAAAGTAGGCGGCCACTAAAATCGGGGACTTCGATTTTGATGGTGGCTGTAGCTCAATTGGTTAGAGCGTTGGATTGTGGCTCCAAAGGTTGAGGGTTCAATTCCCTTCAGCCACCCCTCGAATACCCTGCAGAAACGATTGTTTTTGCAGGGTTTTTTTCTGCCTGTGGGGAGAATTTTGGATTTACTTTCTACAAAATCACCAGTTACCTAACGAGCTGTGACGATCGTCGGAATAACACTGATATTGTCCTTCACCAGATCGCTCGGGTAAATGATCACCGGAGTGCCTTTGTCCAGGCCGCTCAAGACCTCCGCTTGAAGTTCATTTCGTTGACCGATTTCCAATGTCCGCTTCTTCACCACTCCATTGTCGATGACGAACGCGCACCACTCGGCTCCAGTTCGAAACAGAGCCGCAGTGGGAATTTGCAAGACGTCGTCCTTTTTCCAAATCACAATTTCCGCCTCGACTCGATAACCATCGCCCAATCGGCCAGCATTTTTTTGTTCAGCCTCAAAGTTGCCAATGACATTGACGCGTTGCTCCTCCACTCCCAAGGCACTGATTTTTGTAAAAGCGGCCGGTTCAACGACTCGCACTTTAGCGGAAAGGCTCTGGTCGCCACCCCAATGGTTGAGCCGCATTTCGTCACCCGGAGCAATCTTGACTGCATCACTACTCAAAACATCGACGACAATTTCCAGATCCATGGAGTTGCCTACTTCCAGCAGAGATGTGCCGGGCGAAACGACCATGGCGCTCTCGCGAAAAACTCGCAAAACCGAACCATCGATCGGCGAGCGGATTTCAAAATTGCGTGTCGCAGTCGCTTCATCGGGTTTCATAAGGCCGAGCGCCGCTTGTGCCTGCTCGAATTCGAATTGGGCGATTTCGCGTTCGAAGGCCGCGACCCGTAGATCCTCCTGCCTCGAACGGAACGCGGCCTCGGTTGCTTCAACTTCTTCTTGCGAGATCGCCTTTTTCTCCGAAAGTTGTCGTGCTCGACCAAACTGTGTTTCTGCCAAATCGCGGGCAACTTTGGCTTGATCGCGGCGTGCATCAGCTCGGTCAATCGTGACTTTGGCGGCCGCCGCGCGGGCCTCTGTTTCTGCTACTTGGCGTGCGTCGAGCATCGAGGGATCACTCGGACGAATCGTAGCCAGGAGTGTTTGACCTGCCTGGATCGCGTCTCCACTGTGCAGTTCAATTCGCAGCAATTGTCCGGCCACTGGGGATGAGACTTGATAGCGTTCTCGTACGCGGGTCATTCCATCTTCGTTGATCGTGATCTGCATTGGGCCGCGCGCTGCGAGTACTGCCTCTACCGGGAGTGGCCGTGGCCAAAGGGAATAGACCACTCCCGCGGCGAACAGACCTGCCAACAACAACCATAACAGCCATCTTCGTATTGTTTTCAACCGCTTTCACTCCCGCGTTTTCAAAACTGCAATCAAATCCAAATCGCGAATCCTTTTTTGTACCACGATTCCCGAGATCAACGCCGCGACGATCACTACGAGCGCCGCAAATACGTAAGTCGTCCGGTCGATAATCAGAGGAATGCGATAGACCTCGGTATCCAAACCCTGGACAAACGCTGCGACCAACGCGTATCCAATGATCCAGCCCACAGGAATCGCAAGCAACGTCAAGACCGCCAACTCACCCAGCAATATTGTACTGACTTCGTACTGTGAAAAACCCATCACCCGTAGCGTCGCCAGTTCACGACTCTGTTCCGACAACGAAATTCTAGCGCTGTTATAAACGACGCCGACCGCGATGATGATCGAAAACAGAATATTAAATGTCCGCATCATCAAAATATTTTCGGCAATGGTATCTTCGAAACTCTGCAACGCGGCGCTCTTGATCGTTACGCTCCCAACGCGGGGGGTTTGCTTGAGTGTATGATAGAGCGTCTCTTGCAATTGGCTATCAACGGCCAAGAAGGCACCGGAGACTACCTCCGATTCTTTCAACAACTTGTGCAAGGCCGACCGGCTCATGTAGGCATTAATCCCGCCGTATTCAATGACGATGTCGGACACGATAACGTCGACCGTCGGGCGCTCGCCTTCCAATACGGATACTGAAACGTATTCCCCCGTCTCGACATGCAGGATCTTCGCGAGTTTGTCGTTCAGTACGAGGCCCTGTTCCGGCAAACTAATTGGCTGTTCGTTTACATCCAGCAGGCGAAACATTGTCCCGCCTGGATCGAGTCCCAAGACGGCAACCCGTCGCCAAAAGTGACCGTTGCGGATTTTGGTGGCCACAGCGCGAAAGGGTTGCACTTGCGAAACGCCGGGTAGGTTCCGCATGTCATACACGGCTTGAGGCGATGATGGTTCGAGTAAACCTACCGACATCTGCTGCCGTTGGGCGACTCGAAATTGGAAATTCATGATGTATTGGATGGCATCAAGCGAAAAACTTCCCAGCATCAAAATGGCCACGCTCATGCCGATTCCTAAGATCGCCGTACCGGACTTAACCGGCTTCCGCTCAATCTGACGCAAAATCATTCGCGAAATCTGGGGAATAAATCTTCCCAGTCCAAATCGTTCGACAAACGTCGGCCGGTATTGTTGTGGGGGTTCGGGGCGCATGGCTTGCGCTGGAGGCAGGCTGACCGCGCGGCGAACGGCATTCAACGCGCCGAGGGCCGACGCGACAAAACTGATCGTAATCGCGCCGAGGATAATTCCTGGCCGTAGTTCTACTCCAAACGTAGGAAATTGATACAACTCGGAATACATCCCCGTCAACATTCGGGCGAGCATGTACCCAAAAACAGTGCCCAGCATCGCGCCGATCAATGCAATCATCAGCACAAGCTTCAAATAGTGAAGGCCGACAGACCAGTTGCTGTAGCCAAACGCCTTGAGCGCCGCGATCTGCTCGCGTTGCAAGCCCACCACACGGGCGATCACAACATTCAACAAAAACGCAGCGACCGCCAGAAAAATGGTGGGCGCAACCAAGGCCATGGTGCTTAGTTGCCGAATTTCATCAGAAATGTACGTGTGCGAAGTTTGCTGTGCGCGGCCGTAAGAACCGGTGCAGCCATAGGGCTCAAGCAACGTGTCCAAATCGCTAATCACGGCTTGTTCGTTCGCTCCAACTTCCATCAACAACGACACATCGTTGAAGGCCCCATCCATTTCAAAGGCCGCTTCCATCTGCCGATGGCTCATCCAGAACACTCCAAAGCGTTCATGATCCGGCAACAAACTGCCCGGTTGAATTTGAATGATGTACTCAGGTGTCAACGCAATGCCGACGACCTCCAGATCCTGCCGCTTGCCGTTGATAATCGCCCGTAGTTCGTCTCCCGGTTTCAATTGATGTGCGTCGGCAAATGTTTTCGAAATGAGCAGTTCATTCGCGCGATCCGGATCCAGTGTGCGCCCACGCGCAAGGTACAAATCATTGAGCAAGGGTCGTTCGTAGTCGGGCACCGAAATAAAACGACCCATCGCGGGCTCTTTCATATCCGGAACGTCCAACGAAACTTGAGCGACAATTCGAGGATAAACCTTGGATACCCCGGGAATCGATTCAATCCTGGCAATCAAACTGTTGGGCACGCGTTTGGCGGAGGCGAAGACTTCGGCAAAGCGATACTGCCGATAGTAGGCGTCCTTGCTCCCCGACAGCGAAAACAGAGCACTCAGGGCCATGATGAACATGGCAACTCCCGCCGCCATCACCAACGAAATCGCTGCGGCTTGCGAGCCAATCTGCCCAAGGTCGCGCAATAGTTTTCGATCCAGCATCGAGATCATAGAGTCACCATTGCAACTGGCGCGGTGCAACCTTTTGGGAGTTTTGGTTAATGGAATGCACGCGTCCATCGGAAATGTGCACCACGCGATCGGCCATTGAGCCGATAACGGCGTTGTGAGTAATTACCGCGGTGGTCGTTCCCAACTGTTCGTTGACACGTTGAATGGCCTCCAGTACCAATACACCGGTGGTTACATCGAGAGCTCCAGTCGGTTCATCGCATAAGAGCACTGCTGGACGCTTGGCAATCGCCCGAGCAATCGCGACGCGTTGTTGTTCGCCACCGGAGAGCTGGGCCGGAAAGTGGTCCTTACGCTTTTCCATGTCGACCAGGCGCAACGCCTCAATAGGTTGCATTGGATCTTTTGAGATTTCAGTGATCAACGCGACGTTTTCTTGAGCCGTCAGGCTAGGGATCAAGTTGTAGAATTGAAAAACAAATCCTACATGGTTTCGGCGATAACGGGTCAATTCCCAATCGCTCCATGCCGTCAGCTCGTGATCGCCGTAGAAAACTTGACCATTCGTGGGCGTATCAAGCCCGCCCAAAATATTGAGCAACGTGGACTTGCCGCTGCCCGAAGGTCCGAGCAGCACGATGAACTCGCCCTTGAACAAATCCAGATCGACGCCGCGCAAAGCCTCGACCTTTACGTCCCCCATCTGGTACGTTTTAGTCACTCCCCGTGCGCTGAAAACTGGTGAATTCATGTTCTTGATTGTTGAGTGAAAGCGAAAGCAGCAACGGCTGGAATCGCCCTTAACCAATGCGAGTTTGCTCCGAGGGTGTTGCTGTCGGTTGATAGACCTGCAACTCGTTGATGCCCTCGCGAATCACACGCCGCAGGTCCGTCAAGTCGCCGAGGTAACCAAGTGCCATCGCTTGCACAAGTCCATTGCCGATTGCTGTGGCTTCGTACGGGCCTACGATCACCGTTCGCCCCGTAGAGTTGGCTGTTAGTTGATTAAGTAACTCGTTTTGTCCGCCACCACCAACAATATGAATCTTCCGGAAGGTGCGCCCGGTGGTTTTCTCCAAGTGCTCCAAAGTTTTTCGGTAGGCAATTGCTAGACTTTCCAAAGCGGAACGCACAAAAGCTCCTGGACTATCCGGAACCGGCTGTCCCGTCTCGCGCGCGTAACGAGCGATCTTTTCGGGCATGTCTCCCGGTGTTTGAAATTCTGGCCAATTGGTGTCGAGCACCGTTTGCGATGGTTGAGCCTCGGCAGCCTGCCGTGTCAACTCACGATAGTCGTGATTCTCACCTCGACCGGCCCACGCACGACGACACTCTTGCACCAGCCAGAGGCCGGCAATGTTCTTGAGAAAACGGATCGTATGGCCAATCCCTGCTTCATTGGTAAACATTGCCGCCTGAGCTGCTGCACTCGTCAAACTTCCATCCAGCTCGCAGCCCAGCAGAGACCATGTGCCGCTGGAAAGGTAACACCAGTCGGCGCCCCCTTCGGCCGGAACAGCGGCAACGGCACTCGCCGTATCGTGCGAACCAGGCGTGATGACTTGAACCGTTTCTGGCAAGCCTGTCAGATGCGCCAGTTCTTTGCGAAGCGTCCCAAGAATTGTTCCAGCTGGAACAATTTCACCAAACAGATGCCGGGGAAGGGCCAGCTCATCCAGCAGATCGCCTGCCCAAGCTCCAGATTTGGCCTCCACCATTTGGCTCGTTGAGGCGATGGTCCGTTCTACTGCCATTTCTCCCGACAACCAAAAATGAAACAAGTCAGGCATGAACAAAAGCTTGGACGCCGTACGCGGGAGTTCGGGATCCAGCGAAGCAGTCGCGAATAAGGAGTACAGTGTATTCAGCGACATCATCTGAATGCCGGTCGTCTGGTAAATCCTATCGACGCCCAAACGCCGCACCGCCTCATCATAGAAGGACGCGTTTCGGGGGTCGCGGTAGGCGTGAGGCAACCCCAACAATTCCCCACGACGATTTACGAGACACCAGTCGACTCCCCAAGTATCTACTCCCACGGAAACGACTTCGTGGCGGTTGTCCCGCGCCCAGGTCGCTGCGGATTGCAGTCCGTTGAGGATCTCTTGCCAAATCTGCGTCACGTTCCAATGCAATCCCGTCGGCAACTTCAGCGGCAAATGAGAAAACCGATGCAACTCACGAAAGCTGACTCGCCCACCATCCGTCCAAACCGGAATGACTCTCCCCGACTCCGCTCCCAAATCGACTGCTAAATGAACTTGCATCGCGTTTGAAACCTTTTTGACTGCGAATTCGCCTTCGAACCTGCCAACAACTTCTTGATCCATTTTGAGCCATACGTCCGGCTGCGTCTATCCAACGAGAGCGAACTGCGACAAGTCGCTGGTTGCCGATCAAGTCGCGGAGTCTCTCGGACTTTTTGGTTTGGTTTACAATAAACACCATGAACGATTCAATTTTTGAACAAACTGCGGACGCCTGGCGAACGCGGGCGGCGGAACTGGCCAACTGGACGATGACGCGGCTAGTTAACCGGACCGACGTGTGGGGGCGATATCTAAAACCGCAACACCGCGAAAATAAGCACGGCGAAATGAACAACGCGATCACGGCCCCGTTTCGCGACGAGCGCGGCAAGGTTTTCCTGGGCACCTCATCGCTGGAAAAACACTTCAAGGCCCGAAATGGCGGTAGTGTCCTCGGTGTCCATTCGACGGGAACGGACGGTTCGTGTCGCTGGTTTGCGATCGACATCGATCTACACGATGAGGAACAACTGTCGGTAACCCGCGAGGGAAATTTTGCAGCCGCGAAGAACTGGCACGTACGACTTGTGGAAATGGGGTTTGACCCGTTGCTGTTCGATTCCAACGGCAAGGGCGGTTTCCATTTGTGGGTGATTTTTGACCAGCCGCTGCGGAATGAGTCTGTTCGAAGGTTCGCTGAGCAATTTGTGGCGGATTACGAACGACAAGGCTTGGACGTACGTCCCGAAATATTTCCAGGTGATTATCATCACGGTCACTACGGCAGTTGGTTGCGGTTGCCCGGAAGGCACCACACACGTGAACACTTCTCGCGGGTTTGGAATGACGAGCCGTGGAGTGAAGAACCTTGGCTCGGTGGCCACGAGGCTATCGACCGCATGTTAGCAGTCCGCCCGGGACCGCTTCAACTGTGTGAACGGTTGGGGTTGGTACCACAGCGACGAACCGTATGCTTGGATTTCGATGGAGTCATTCATTCCTATCGAAGTGGTTGGCAAGGCGAAACGGTGATCCCCGATCCACCGCTTCATCGTGTTGACGAAGCGATCGCGCAGCTTCGTAAAAATTTTCGCGTGGTCGTTTATTCCGCTCGCTGTCGCATCCCAGCGGGGGTGCAAGCGATTCGCGATTGGCTGGCAAGGCATCAGATCGAGGTCGACGACGTTTGCGAGCACAAACCGCCGGCCTTCGTGTATGTCGACGACCGCGCCGTCCCCTTCACCGGCAACTGGGACCAAACCCTCATCGACATCCACCAATTTAGAAAATAGACAGTCCTTTTCGGGCGAGGTATTGCGTCGCGCCGAACCAATCGGTGAATAGCGGTGGTTTAATTCACAAAGGCCGACAGGTCTGCAGGTGTATCGCGAAGTTTCGGGCCAAAGAGTTCGCGGAATTTTTCTTGAGAATGTTCGGGAAAGTTAGCGATCCAAGTCTCGAGGATGAACTCTTCGAGGTCAATTGTTTTAGTCTCGAATTCTTTAACTGCCGCCTTGGCGGTGGCTCGAAGTTTGTCCTTGGCTGCCTCACTTATCTTCAATTCTTTGCCAAGGTCTCCTTCGAGCACGTCTCGCAACGGTCCATACTTAAATTCAAGCGACTTTTCGGCCATTCGTTCGCATGTTTTGACCTGCTCGGCACTGAATAGTTTGGGAAGCTGCCGGTCGAACTCGTTCAGGAGTTCTTTATGCAATTCCCAAAAACGATTATAGGCCTCTGAGTCGAATCTGCGCTCTCCCGACTCAGTTGGACGTTGAGCATCCGCCGCGATTTTTCCAATCCGCTGTCTCTCCGCATGTACTTGATCCAGAATGGTACGCTGGTTTTCCGAGAGATGGAGCGACGCCAAAAAATCAGGTTCGTCCCAGCGTTTGTCGAACCAATTTGCAAAGTGATCCTTTCGCTTGTATCGCTCGTCGTCTTCGATAGGAATGAAAATCCCGGCGGGCGACAATTCGAATTTCGGGAATGCCAGAACCCTCTCGAATACGGATGGTTTCTTTTCAAGCGATTGAAATGCTTTCTCGTACGCCAGGTGAATCCGGAATCGTTCGCTATGACTGGCCTTCTCGGCTACTAAGTAAGGCCACCTTTTTAAAATTCTCTCGCGATCGCCTTCGCTAAATTGCTTTAGCAGCGACGTGACGGCTTCGATTCTCGCGGTTGCAATGCGTTCATAGATTTCGGCACGTTGTTCGTCTGAAAATCCTTGCCAACGAGCCAAAGCTCCCTTTTCGAGTTGAAGAAACTCGTGCAAGTGTGGGTTCTGACTAAAACTGGAAAGGCCATATTTCCTGAGCATGAAACGAAATTGGATTTGGGCGAGTGATTTGCGTTGATGGGGATTCAAGAGCGAATCGATATCGGCAATCGCCTATTTACCAGCATCTTGGTACTCCTTCAAAAGTCTGCCTTGTTCACTTCCGGTCGAATTTCCAGGAGGTGAACGCATCGACAATTGCATCGCTCGCGTCGCTCCAAGACTTGACGGCTTGGGAGTATTTCACCAGTTGATCGGCAACCAAATCCAATTCGGCTAGCGTTTCGTCGCATTTAAAGACGGCAACACCCTTTTGAAGCTCGCCGTCCAAAGTTTGACTCCAACTTATTCCAAATTCACCGTTGTCCTCAAATCGTCCGAAACACTCACCAGAACATTTTTGATACAAATGCCGCGTCAGCTCAATTTGATTGAGCTTTTTGTCAGTTGCTTTTTTAGTGGACTCGCCAGCCTGTTGAGCCGTCGAAGCGCTTGGCAGGGATAGCAAAAGCAATGCATACATTATTAAACAGACTAACGCATAAGGCTTAGGCTTAGAAATTGACATTTAGAAATAAAAGTAGTCGGGTTTTTGGATCAGCACGCTTTTGGCCTTCTTCTGCGGAACTTCTGGATTGGCCGCTGCATTGTAGAAAACATATGTTAGCAACGTCTCGGATTTATTGCTGCACTGAATGAGCCCATTCGCCGCCGCATTTTTCGCCAGTTTGTCTCGCGATTCCTATTCGACAACGCGAATGAGTTCTTTTGGAATCATCGCGCGTCGCGGTTCTTTGCCAAAAGTTGGCAGATTCACGACAGCGCCGAAGGTGCAGTACGATTCAAACTTCGTGTCGTTTACCCAGTCACGTTCGTGTCCTACGATCAATGCCGCGCCGGGTTTCAGGATCTCGGTTCCATCCCAAGCATGCGATGGCGGGTGATTGAACCCTTTTTCGTATGGCCTAAAGGGACTAACGCTTTGCACGCCTTGTTCCCTCGAGCCACGAAAGTCGTTCCAGCTGAAAAAGACTTGGTCAGGCTTGTACAATAACGGATTCCGATCCTCTGGAGACGAGCGAACGAGGTATTGATCATCCTTCTTGGAAATCAGTACGCCAATTTCTGTTTGCTGAAACTCGGACGCGAAAAATTTTGGGTTGTCGTTTCGCGTTTTGCGAATCCAGACGGAAATCGGAGGAGATTGTCGTTGGGCGGCATGTTCTTCCAGCAACATAAATTGAACAAAGTCATCTTTGTCTATGAGTTGCTCTTGGAGATTGGCCATTTTCTTTCGCATTGCCTGAAAGGCTTGGTCATGCTGTTTCAGGAGTCGCGGCCACTGCTTTTGCGATTCTTTGAGATAGTTATCGACCTCAGTTTGATCAGCGGGGCCTAACTTTGGCTGGCGCTCGATCAACCAGGAACAAGCCAAACCCTCGGCTGCGGGACCCTTGAGCAATTCGAGCACTCCGTCCAACAGCTTTTGATCCGCTTCCTCGCGAAACGGATTCTCTTCCAGTTTTGCGATGAGCTTCTTCCTGGCTTCTTGTTCCGGGGCGGTCGCGTTCGCAACCAGTTCAAGCGCCTCGCGGTCGAATTCGTTGATAATGTCTTCCGCTTTGCCATCAAGTTTTGGAAGGGGTTGATTGGGCCACGAAAGCCATTCGACTCGCGTATTGGTCAATCGAAGATGTGCCGACACTTGGTTTCGCAACTGCTCCAACGGCAAACCACTTCGCAGTCTGTCTTTCAGTCCTTTGACCGTAAATTCTGCCCATTTGGCGTCGATTTCGGCGAACAGAATCTGATCTTGTTTCTTTCGTTGGTCGCACCAATTTTGCAAAGTCGCGATGGCGTCCGCTACTTCGGGTTTGAGGAGTTTTCCTTTTTGTTTTGACCAGGTAATGACCTCTTGCGGATTCGTAGCAGAAAGCAGGATCTGTGCGAGTTCTTCGAGTTGTTGGATCAGAGCGGGTTCCCCTGCGATTCTGGCTTGAGCCTGAATCGGTTCCAAATGACAAAGGACTTCACGAAATTGGCGCAGCACCAGCGCACGAAATTCCGCACCCCATTCGCGCTTCACACGTTTCCAAACGATTTCGGCTTCCACTGGATCTTCCGGCAATTCCGGGCACTTGCGGTTGTAATTCGGATTTTCAATGGCGAGAAATTGGAGATAGAAGTTTTGCAGATGTCGGGCGCCGAAGTCGTTTCCTTGCCGTTTCATCTTCAGAACCGCAACTTTGATTTCTTTGGAATACTGCTCGCGAATTTTCTCGTATTCAATTGCATAGGTCTGGCTGGCTTTGATCAACGAGTCTTGAAAGTCGGCAATCAGGGAGTGCATGTTGGCGTCGAGTGGGATGGACGCCGTGCGCACAGCGGCCTCGAGTTCTTCGGTCGTTTTGCTGGCGTTTATCTGCTGGATTAGGTTGTTGATGGCACTTGCCGACGCTGCATCTTTCGGCGCTTTGAGTCGGACGAGTTTTTGTTGGGACTGTTTTTCGATTTCGGTTGCTGCCTTGGCCGCCGTTTGCTGGAGCTTGCGACCAAGAGCGTCCGACTCGGCCCCGATTTTTCGAATGATGGCATCACTCAAGCTCTGCAGTTCTTGCCCCCAAATCCTCATCGAACCCGGAAACAATACTAAAACCAGAAACAACGGCAGTTGCGATAAACGAGTGAAGAACATGGCTAGGTTCGCCTCTAGGAATAACAACACTGATCAATGAAGAGGAATGAACTACTCGTGTTGATCCTTAATATAGCAATTTTGTAAAGGGCTTTGGTTTTGATGAACCTCTTTCGATTTTCAAATTGAATCGTCGCGGTTCTTTCGGTTCATTGGCAGTGGAACCTAAGGCCTATTTCGTATTGCAAAGAGGCTTGTTCTGCAACTCGATCCTGCGCCCAAACAACTGGAATCTCGAAGGCAAATCAGACGAACAGCATGATTGAGATGTCCATGGCGACCAAACACGTCGGGTTGAACCAAGTGGTCATTACGCTCGCGCGAAGAACGCTACTGGGGAGTCTTGGGTTTGTCATTCGAATCAACAGAATTATGTCCGGTAAATGGCTCATCTGTTTTGGCTGGTGTTTCGGACGCCGAACTCGGCGGGCAGTGGGGGCCCGTTCAGTGAATCGTCTGCGTTTTCGGTAGGAGCCAGAAGTAAATCCCAATCCAAGTCACAAAGATGACGGAAAAGACCCACAACTCGATGCTGCTTACTCGGTTAACGTTGTGCATCGACATGGCTTCCATGGGCGGCGCTACAACCCCTTCATGCACGTCGGCTGGTGATGAATCAGGCATTTCCGTTTATTCAATTTTTGTTGTGAGAATCTTGAGTTGCAAGCATCGGCCAGACGTCGCGCTTGAGCGATATTCAACGTCGCTTCAGGCTCGCCCCCGCAGCATGCCGTGCCAATACAGGTTTGGCAAACCATACTTCTTGAGCAGATACATGCTGTAGCGTTCCTTTGATTGATCGAATGGAAAGGTCTCGTTCGGTTTCAGATCGTAATCGAATTCGGCCAGAATCAGGCTCTTGAAACCGGTCACCAGTGGGCACGATGTGTAGCCGCCATAATTGCCCGTAAGTGGCTTGCCAGCCAACATCGCCAACACATTGGTAACCAGCACCGGTGCCTGCTTGCGAATCGCCGCGCCTGTTTTGGACGTCGGCAAATTCGAGGCATCCCCGAGCGAAAACACATTTGTGAATTTCTTGTGCTGCAAAGAGTGTTTATCGACATCACACCACCCCCCCTCGCCAGCCAAAGGACTTGTCGCGAGAAATTGGGGAGCGCCCATTTTGGGTGTCACATGAATCATGTCGTACTTAATCGTGACTTGTTCGTTGGTATCAACAATCTGAAAGATGGCCTCGTGCGCTTCGGGACGAACTTCAATCAAATCATGTTTGAAGCGAGTTTCAATTTTCTTTCGCTTGATCGCCTTTTCCAAAGATACAGCGTACTTATCGACCTGGAAAATTCGGGGCTGGGCGGAGGCAAATACCACGTGGCAATTTTCGCGGATCCCCATTTTGCGGAAGTGGTCTTCGGCCAGGTAGCAAATCTTCTGCGGGCCTCCCCCGCATTTGACTGCGCCCAAGGGATGCGTGAACAGGGCTGTGCCTCCCTTGAAATTACGGAGTTCGTTCCAAGTCGAATTCACCGTTTCGTAACTGTAGTTGCTGCAAATGTTATGTTGGCCGACGTTGCCGGCCAGGCCTTTGATCGCACCCCAATTGAGTTGTAACCCCGGGCAAACGATCAGAGCGTCATAACCAATAGCCGAACCGCGCCGCGTTTTCACGGTGTTCTCGTTTGGTTGGAAGGTTTCGACGAAATCTTTTTCCCACTGGGCGCCCTTAGGGATGTAGTCCTGTTCGTTGCGTTCGGAAGCCTCCCGCGGGAAAACACCTGCCCCAACCAACGTCCACAGGGGTTGGTAATAGTGCTTCTCGGACGGTTCGATGATTGTGATCTTCAATGATTTGTCGCGACGCAGTAGTTGTGCGGCCACAGTTAGTCCACCTGTGCCTCCACCAACAATTACAATTCGTTTACTCATTTTTCAGCCTTTCCATTTTTAGTGCGGCAGTCGCGGTTTCAGATAGGCGTACAAATACATGCCAGTTAAAGCGCCGGCAAAGGTCACAAGTGCCATCCACTCCATGCCGCCAATCTGCGCGTAAATTGGACCAGGACAGGCACCCGTAATTGCCCAACCCGCTCCGAAACACATGCCCCCAAAAATAATGCCGAGTTGAAAGGGCTTGGGCGTGTACTTGATCGTTTGTCCTGATATTGATTTTACTTGAAATCGTTTCAGCAAAAACAACGAAACCATCGCCACGACAATTGCCGTGCAAATGATCAAGTACATGTGAGCTTCTTTGAACAAAAACATGTCGTGGACACGTTGCCAACGCACCACCTCGCTCTTCGTCATGACAATTCCAAATAGCGTGCCCAAGATCAACACAACCAGATTTCCGCCCAGCAGTTTTCTTTCTGTCTTGCTCATGAGTTGATCCCCATCGACCCAAAAATCCAATTGCCCAAGCCCCACGTCACCGCCAAGCCGCCGACAAAAAAGAAAATAGTGGCCAGCAAACTCGGCCAGTTCAAGTTGGCAATTCCGGTGATCGCATGTCCCGACGTGCAGCCGTTAGCGTAGCGAGTCCCGAATCCGACCAGGATTCCGCCAATGAACAAACGCACCGCACCGCCCGTCGATTTGAACTCGGTCGGCAGGAACTCAATCGGTGCAGGCGACAGCCAGTAGGAGGCTATGAAGCCTCCCAAGGCCATACCGCCAACAAAGAACAGCGTCCACGCACTGGCCATGTAGTCGTGCTTGCGCAGGTAGTCCAAGGTTGTTCCCGGCGTTAAAGCACAGCCTATCTGCTGTAAGCTGGTCGAAACTCCAAACCACTTGTCCGACAGAATGACGAGTGCCGGGACTGTTAGCCCGATCAAAATTCCCGACAGCCACCACGGCCACGGTTGAATCAACAGCCATTCCATTACTTATTCCTCAATGCAAAACACGTTCGAAATTCGCGAGCCTTAACCACAACTGGCCGTCGAGCACTCTTCGGCAACGACCGGCAATCCGGCTTCAGTCCAGGCCATAATGCCCCCGGTCAGGTTGATCACATCCTTGTAGCCAAGCGATTGCAAGACACTCGCACCGACCGCCGAACGCGCGCCACTTCGGCACTGAACCAGAATCGGACGGTTGTGTGGCAAGTCTTTGGCCGTTTGCGGCAGTCGTCCCAGAAACAGATGCCGTGCCTGCTCAATGTGGCCTTCGTTCCATTCGCTTTGATTGCGAACATCGACGAGAACTACTTCGCCATTGGCAACTTTTCGCGAAATTTCTTGTGGCGTCGCCACTTTGAATGACTCCGTGTTGTAGCCCTGCGCGGAAACTTCTTCGGCATCAAAATAACCGGCAATCGCATCGATGCCGATCTTTCGCATCACTCGTGCAATCTCAGCTACTTGGTTGGGGCTGGTGATGAGGTGTACCGGACGGCTGTAGTCAATCAACCATCCGGCCCACGCCGCCACGAACTTTGGTGGTAGGTTCAACGAATTCGGTATGTGTTCCGTCGCAAATTTGTCTGAAGCGTTGGTGTCTACCAGTTGGGCATTATTTGCCAAACTTGCTAATGACTCAACGGCCAATTTTGTGATGCCGGCGCTGGCCCCCAAGACCTCTGGGCCTTCTTTATTGACCCGTTTCATAACCGCAAAATATTTGGGAGCTTCGGGTTGCTCCGACAAAATATAGTCGACGAAAGACTGTTCGCTGGCATATTGCAGGGCTGGATTGAACATCTTCTCGTAGCCAACGGTACTGGACGGAATCGCGCCGAGACCTTTGCCGCACGCGCTCCCCGCGCCGTGAGCCGGCCAAACTTGGAGGTACTCCGGCAGAGCCTTGAAGCGATCGATCGAGCGGTAGAGTTCGCGGGCACCGATGTCGGCACTTCCCACGACGCCGGCGGCCTGCTCGAGCAGGTCAGGCCGACCAATAGAACCGACGAATACGAAGTCACCCGTAAAAATCCCCATGGGTCGATTTGCACCTCCGCCGCGGTCGGTCAACAAGAAAGAAATGCTCTCGGGTGTGTGTCCCGGAGTGGCAAGTACTTCGAATTCAATTTTGCCGACGCCGAACTTCGATCCATCTTTCAGGAGCTGATGCGGATAGTCTTTTGCATACAAGTACTTCCAATCCGCGGGGCCAGTGTCGGAGACGTATAGCTTGGCGCCAATTCGATCGGCGAGCTCCCGCATTCCCGATACATAATCGGCGTGAATGTGGGTCTCGGCTGCCCCAACAATTTTGAGGCCTTCCTTTTTTGCCATTTCGAGATAGGGTTCGATATCGCGACCCGGATCGACAATGATCGCCTCGCCGGTTCTCTGACAGCCAACCAAGTAAGATGCATGGGCCAAGGCCTGGTCGTAGAAATATTTCAGTAACATTTCAAATTCTCCTGGAGGGGAAAGTTTCTGATTGACTAATTTTCGTTTTGATTGGCAGTGAATAAAAAACACTGCCCGTTTTCGTACCAAGCAGGCGAGGAATCTCTTGGGCCAAGACAAACAGGCCAATGCAAATCATGAATATACCGAAACCGTGGCGTAATCGTTTGGCATCCAACCAGCGGTTGATTCGTTCCCCTACCAGAGACCCCGCCAAACCCACTCCCGTAAATAGAAAAACGATTGGCCAATCCATGTTTTGATTCATGTCATTCAGATTATCAAGATGCTTAAACAGGCCCACCGCCGAATTTAAGGCAATAATCACCAAACTTGTTCCCATTGCCGTTCGTGTTGGCAGCTTGCCAAAAATCGTCAGGGCAGGGACGATCAAAAAGCCTCCGCCGACGCCGACGAAGCCGGTGACCAACCCCACCACAACACCTTGCAAGACAACCCAAAGCCACAATCCTGCTGGAGGCGGTCGGTCTGCTTGCTTCCTGTCAACCGTCGCATCGGGCTTGAGACTCAACATAAGCCCGGCAGCGCTCAACACCAGCGCCGCAAATGTCAGGAGTTGTACCGCATCGGTTACATAGTGCGAGGCCAATGCGCCGAGCCAGGCACACGGCATGGCTGGCAATCCGAAGTTGATAACGTATCGCCAAGAGATTTGTCCATGGCGTTGTTGGACAACCGACAGGACGAGGGAAATCGCGCCAACGATCGCCAGGCTTTCGGCCACCGCGATCTTGTTTGGCCGGTGTAGGAGATAAACGAGCACTGGCACGGTGAGGATCGATCCGCCAGAGCCAAATAGGCCCAAGGTCAAACCGATGATCGCGGCTCCAACAATCGACAACATGGGTCTTAGTGTTCCATAAGTAGCAGAGGTGACGCAATTAGTTTCCGCGATTCGCGGAACAGCCTATTTACCAAAGCGCTTTTGGATACAGGCGAATAGATCTGCCAAATGGGGCTCGACAACATGGTAATAGACTTCGCGCCCTGCACGTTGACTTTCGAGGAATCCACATCGCTGCATGAGTCGCAAATGTTCTGAGGCCTGAGGCTGGCTGATTTCGCAGGCTTCGGCCAATTCGCAGACCGTAAGTTTCGTTTCACCCAGCATGAACTGAATCATTCGCAACCTTACCGGGTGCGCCAAGGTCCGCAAGCATTCCGCAGCTTGCGTCAAGGAGGCCGGCGTCATGGTCACTTTTCGGGATCGGCTTTTTGTTGACAGGGTTTTGTCCATCGGACACCTCGGGGTTGTGTGTAATGCAATATATCGGAATATTTCGATGTGTCAATGAATGGTCAGCGGGTTTTTTGACTCGATTTGACAAGAACTGTTTCGACGATCTTTTCTGTAGCCCATTGTCTCGACCATCGCCCCCGGTTCGGAGCCGGTCCGAGCGAGATCTCCTACAACCATAGATTCCGTATTTTCGTTGGCCCGCTCAATCCGTCTGGGCCCGCTCAATCCGTGGGTCCGTCGAAAGCGTTGGCGCATAAAAAAAACCGCAGGACTCGAGCGAGTTCTGCGGTTGGATTTATTTTCCGTTTCGAGCAAGAGCAGGAAACAGGCCAAAGTTCTGTTCGCGGGGCCGGTTGCTTAGTTGCGACCGCGGTTGTAACCACCACGTCCGCCGCCACCACCGTGTCCGCCGCCACCGCCACCGCCACCCGATCGCTCGGCACGTGGGCGTGCTTCATTGACTGTCAAGCGACGACCGTCCAACTCGAAATTATTCATTGACTCGACTGCACGATCACCACCGTCGGACATTTTAACAAAACCAAAACCTC
>WBZS01000192.1_pt1 | contig 108441 bp, 109 predicted proteins | sample 5204201 | NCBI WGS metagenome assembly WBZS01 (sample SAMN12344357, study PRJNA552823) | activated sludge metagenome | biome: Activated sludge suspended growth; feature: Nitrification reactor; material: Wastewater; isolation source: activated sludge from nitrification reactor of wastewater... | reverse complement strand
TGACGGCGGGGCACGTGGGCGCCGTGACGGCCCTGGTCACCGACTGGCACGGGCAGCGCGCCGTCGACGTGCCCGGCCTGCGGGTGCGCCGCGCGGACGGCGTCCTGACGGCGACGGCGACGTCCGGCCGCCCGCCGCGTGCTTGATAAGGTCGGGGCGTGAAGGCTGAGCATCTCCCCGGCGATCTGACCCGCGTCCTGTTCACGGAGGCCGAGATCGAGCGGCGCATCGCCGAGTTGGCCGAACAGATCGACACCGACTACTCCGGCAAGGATCCGCTGCTCATCGGCGTCCTCAACGGGGCGCTCATGGTGATGGCCGACTTCTCCCGCGCGCTGCGCTCCCACTGCGAGATGGACTGGATGGCGGTGTCCAGCTACGGGGCCGGCACCCAGTCGTCCGGCGTGGTGCGCATCCTGAAAGACCTGAGCGTCGACATCAAGGGCCGGCACGTCATCGTGGTCGAGGACATCATCGACACCGGGCTCACCCTGGCCTACCTCATCCAGAACCTGCGGTCGCGCGGCCCGGCGTCCCTCGAGGTGATGACGATGTTCCGCAAGCCCGAGGCGTTCAAGGGCTCCGTCGTGCCGCGGTACGTCGGCTTCGACCTGCCGGACGAATTCGTGGTCGGCTACGGGCTCGACTACGCCGGGCGGTACCGCAACCTGCGCGACGTCGGCACGCTCGCCCCCCACGTCTACGCCTGACCGGGGGCCTCTGGGCCCACCCGGTACAGTCGGCCGTGCCGTTCCCGCCGACCCGAGGCAGTGATGAAACCAGCCAAACTCCTCCGCACGCCCCTGGTGTGGGTGTTCGTCGTCTTCGTGCTGTTTCTGGTCGGCTACCAGGTGCTCAGCGGGTCGGGCGGCTTCCAGACCCGGCCGACGTCCGAGGTGGTCGCCGTCATCAACGGCAACGACCCCCTCAAGGAGGTCGTGCTGATCGACGGCGATCAGGAGATCCGCGTCGAGAAGGCCGACGTGCCGCACACGAAGATCCGCGCCAACTGGGTGGGCACCCAGAGCCAGGACCTGATCAAGCGCCTCAACGAGCGCCAGGCCGCCGGCACCCTCGAGTCGTGGCGCGGCGAGAACCCGGACGGCGGCATCCTGGGCCTGCTGGCCATGTGGCTGCTGCCCCTGCTGCTGTTCGTCGGCCTCTTCTGGATGCTGAGCAACGCCCAGGGCGGCGGCAACCGCATCATGGGCTTCGGCAAGAGCAAGGCGCGGCTCAACGAGCCGGACATGCCGCGCACGACCTTCGCCGACGTGGCCGGGTGCGAGGAGGCCATCGAGGAGCTGCAGGAGATCCGCGAGTTCCTGGCCGAGCCGGCCAAGTTCACCGCGCTGGGGGCGAAGATCCCCAAGGGCGTCCTGCTGTACGGCCCGCCCGGCACCGGCAAGACGCTGCTGGCCCGCGCGGTCGCCGGCGAGGCGGGCGTCCCGTTCTTCTCGATCTCCGGCTCCGACTTCGTCGAGATGTTCGTGGGCGTCGGCGCCTCGCGCGTCCGGGACCTGTTCGAGCAGGCGAAGGAGAAGGCGCCCGCCATCGTGTTCATCGACGAGATCGACGCCGTCGGACGCCATCGCGGCGCCGGCATGGGCGGCGGCCACGACGAACGCGAGCAGACCCTGAACCAGTTGCTCGTCGAGATGGACGGGTTCGACGTGCGCGGCGGCGTCGTCCTCATCGCCGCCACCAACCGGCCGGACGTGCTCGACCCCGCGCTGCTGCGGCCGGGCCGGTTCGACCGGCAGATCCCCGTCGAGGCGCCCGACATGAAGGGCCGCCTGCAGATCCTGCAGGTGCACGCCAAGAACAAGCCGATGGCCCCGGACGCCGACCTGGCCACGGTCGCCAAGCGCACCCCGGGGTTCACGGGCGCCGACCTCGCCAACGTGCTCAACGAGGCCGCCCTGCTGACCGCCCGGCAGAACCAGCAGTGGATCACCAAGCCCAACCTCGACGAGGCCATCGACCGCGTCATCGCCGGGCCGCAGAAACGCACCCGCGTCATGAACGAGCGCGAACTGCTCATCACCGCCTACCACGAGGCCGGGCACGCCCTGGTGGCGGCCGCGATGCCGGGCAACGACCCGGTGCAGAAGGTGACCATCCTGCCGCGCGGCCGCGCCCTCGGCTACACGATGGTGATGCCGGACGCCGACAAGTACAGCCAGACCCGGGGCGAACTGCTCGACCAACTGGCCTACATGCTGGGGGGCCGGGCCGCCGAGGAACTGGTGTTCCACGACCCGACGACGGGGGCGTCCAACGACATCGAGAAGGCCACCGGGGTCGCCCGGGCCATGGTCACCAAGTTCGGCATGACCGAGAGGCTCGGCGCGGTGAAGCTCGGCTCCGACAACGACGAGCCGTTCCTCGGGCTGCAGGCCGGCATGACCTCGGGGCACCGCGACTACTCGGAGGAGGTCGCGGCCGCGATCGACGCCGAGGTCGCCGCCCTCGTCAACAACGCCCACCAGGAGGCGTTCGACGTCCTGCACGAGAACCGCGAGGTGCTGGACGACCTGGTCCGCGAGCTCTTCGAGAAGGAAACCCTGGACAAGGACCAGGTGGCCCGCATCTTCGTGGCGCTGAAGAAGCACGACAAGCGGCCCGCGTGGACGGGTTCGCCGTCCCGGCAGCCCTCCGAGGTTCCCCCGATCGACCCGCCCGCCCGCGAACCCGCCCCGGCCGCGCTGCCGCCGGCCGGTCCGCAGGGCTACCCGCAGCAACCCGGCTACCCGCAGCAACCCGGCTACCCGCAACAGCCCCCGCAGGGCTACCCGCAACAGCCCGGCTACCCGCAGCCGGGGCCCTGGGGTGCGCCCCCGCCCCAGCAGCCTCCGCAGTACCCGGCCGGACCCTGGGCGTCCGGGCCGCAGCAGCCCCAGGTCCCCGTGGGGCCCCTCGGGCCGCAGGGTTACCCGCCCTACCCGCCGCCCCAGCAGCCGCAGCCGCCCCAGCCGCCCCAGCCGGGGGCCGGGACCTGATGCCCGTCGACCGGGAGCGGGCCGCCGCGGCCGTCCGCGAGTTCCTGTGCGCGATCGGCGAGGACCCGGACCGGGAGGGTCTCCGGGAGACCCCCCACCGCGTCGCGAAGGCCGCCGAGGAGTTGTTCGCGGGCCTGGACGCCGACCCGGCGGCCCTGCTGGCGACCACGTTCGACATCCAGCACCAGGAGTTGGTGCTGGTGAAGGACATCGAGGTGGTCAGCGTCTGCGAGCATCACCTGCTGCCGTTCACCGGCGTCGCGCACGTGGCGTACATCCCCGGCAAGGGCGGCCAGGTGACCGGCCTGTCGAAGCTGGCCCGACTGGTCGACGTCTACGCGCGGCGTCCCCAGATCCAGGAGCGGCTCACGTCGCAGATCGCGGACGCCCTCGGCACCCATCTGTCCGCCCAGGGCGTCATGGTGGTGCTCGAGTGCGAGCACCAGTGCATGACGATGCGGGGCGTCCGCAAGCCGGGGTCGAAGACGGTGACGTCCGCGGTGCGCGGCTCGATCCGCAACCCGGCGACCCGCGCGGAAACCCTGAGCCTCATCATCGGGTGAGACCGCGGGCGGGTACGGTGGCCCGGTGATGTCAGCCCCCGGTCGGACCCTCGTGATGGGGATCCTCAACGTGACCCCGGACTCCTTCTCCGACGGCGGCCGCTGGGCCTCGACGGACGCGGCGATCGCCCACGGTCTGAGGCTCGTCGCCGAGGGTGCCGACCTCGTCGACGTCGGCGGCGAGTCGACCCGGCCGGGTTCGCAGCGCGTCACCGCCGGCCAGGAACTGGATCGGGTGTTGCCCGTCGTCCGTGCGCTCGCCGACCGCGGCGTGGTCGTGAGCGTCGACACCACGCGCGCCGAGGTGGCCGACGCGACGTTGCGGGCCGGCGCCACCTGGATCAACGACGTGTCCGGCGGGCTCGCCGACCCCGCGATGGTGGCCGGCGTCGCGGCGCTCGACGGCGGCTACATCGCCATGCACTGGCGGGGGCACGCCACCGACATGGCCGACCGGGCCGTGTATGACGACGTCGTCGCCGAGGTGTGCGCCGAGTTGGCCGGACGCCGCGACGCCGCGTTCGCTGCGGGCATCGCGCCCGGACGCCTCGTGCTCGACCCGGGCCTCGGGTTCGCCAAGGACGCCGACCACAACTGGGCGCTGCTGCGGCACCCCGAGGCGCTGGAGGCGCTGGGCCTGCCGCTGCTGCTCGGCGCCTCCCGGAAGCGGTTCCTCGCCGCCCTCGCCGACGGCCTGGAGCCGCGGCCCCCCGCCGAGCGCGACGTGGCCACCGCGGCGCTGACCGTCCTCGCCGCCCAGCGGCGCTGGTGGGCCGTGCGCACCCACGAGGTGCGCGGCCAACGGGACGCGATCGCCGTAGTCGAACGGACCCGGCCGTGAGCGCGACGGACGCCCTGCTGCTGGGGGCCGCGGGCGACGGGGTGGAACTCATTCGCCTGGAGGGCCTCTCCGCCCGGGGCTTCCACGGCGTCCTGCCCGAGGAGCGGCGGGCGGGCCAGTCGTTCGTCGTCGACCTGCTGCTGCGCCTGCGGCGGGCCGCGAACGACGACGCCCTGGGCGGCACGGCCGACTACTCCGCGATCGCGGTCGAGGTGGTGCGCCTGATCGAGGGCGAGCCGGTCGACCTGATCGAGACGCTGGCCCAACGGATCGCCGCGATGTGCCTGGCCTTCGCCGCGGTCGACGGGGTGGTCTGCACGGTCCACAAGCCGGAGGCGCCCCTCGGCGTCCCCTTCACCGACGTCGCGGTCACCGTCGTCCGGCAGCGCCCGTGACGGACGCCCCCCACCGGTTCGTGCTCGGGTTGGGCGCCAACCTGGGCGACCCGGCGGCGACCCTGATCGACGCCGTGGCGCGCCTGGCCGCCGCCGACGGCGTCCGGGTCACGCGGGTGTCGGCGCCGTACCGCACCGTCCCGGTCGGGGGCGTCGAGCAGGACGACTTCCTGAACGCCGTGGTGATCGGGGAGACCACCCTGGCGCCGCTCGCGTTGCTGCGGCTCTGCCAGGCGATCGAGGCGGCCCATCGCCGCACCCGCACGGTGCGGTGGGGTCCGCGCACCCTCGACCTCGACGTGCTCGCCTACGACGACCTGGAGTCCGCGGACCCGGACCTCACCCTCCCGCACCCGCGCGCCCACGAGCGGGCGTTCGTGCTGGTGCCCTGGCTGCAGGCGGACGCCGACGCGCACCTCCCCGGGAGGGGCCGGGTCGCGGACCTGCTCGCGCGCGTCGGCACCGGCGGCGTCCGGCGGGTGGCGGTGGCCGGGTGGCCACAGGCCGACGGGCGGACCGATGGCTGAGCGGCCCGAGCCGACGCAGCAGCCCACCAGTGGCACCCGCGTGGCCGCGGCGGCCGGGCTGGGGGCGGCGGCCGGGTGGCTGCTCGCCCAAGGGTTGCTGGCCGCGGGGGCGTCGCTGCCGGTGCTGGGGGCGTCCGCCTGGCTGCCGCTGTTGCTGCTGGCGGTGGTCACCGGGTGGCTGGCCTGGACGACGCGCCGCACCGTCCGGCGCGGCCCGGGCACCCTCGACCCTCGGACGGCGGTGACCCGGCTGCTGATCGGCAAGACGTCGCTGCTCGTCGGCGCCGCGCTGGGCGGCGGCTACCTGGCGCTCGCCCTGGCGGCGCTGCCCGGGTGGCCGGCGCCGCTGGCCCAGGCCCGCGTGGTGCACGGCGGGCTGGCCGTCGCCGCCGGTGCCCTGTGGGCGGTGGCCGGCGGCCTGCTCGAAGCCGCCTGTCGCATTCCGGAAGATCCCGGCGATCCTCCGCAGCGCCCCGGCGCCGAAATGGACGCCGAGGGTGCGAAAGGCGAATGAACTGCGCGCGCCGGTTCGCGTCGCCGGATCGGGTCGGATTCTTTACCCGGGGTGGATTCTTCGGGCTGTTATCCGTTACTGTGTTCCACGGCTGGGGGGAATCAACACCGCAAATAGCGGTCCAACCACAGACGGAGGCCCAAACCCATGGCACAGCGCGTGAACATCGTTCTCACCGATGATCTCGACGGCAGCGATGCGTCAGAAACCGTGACTTTCGCGCTCGACGGAAACACCTACGACATCGACCTTTCCGACGACAATGCCGCGCGCCTCCGCGAGGCCCTGCGCCCCTACGTCGCCGTCGGCCGCAAGACCGGGGGCCGCACCCCGGCCCCCCGCGGCGTTCGCCGCCGCAGCACCCCCGCCGGCTCGGGCAGCGCCACCGACATCCGCGCGTGGGCGCAGGCCCAGGGCATGACGGTCAACGCGCGCGGTCGGGTGCCCGCCGAGGTCCGCGCCGCCTACGAGGCCGCCCACTGAGCAACCGCCTGCCGACAGGCTGAAACAGGGGTCGCCCGGGCGGGCGGCCCCTGTTCCGTGCCGGGCCGGAGTCGGCCGGGCGGGCGGCGGGGATTGCGCCAGAGGCGAACAGGGAACAACAGGGCCCGTCGGAGGTGTTGCATAGACTGATTGCGCCGCCGCCCCCGCGGGCCGGCGGCACACGAGAAGGAGAATCCATTGTTCGATCGGTTCACTGACCGCGCCCGCCGCGTCATCGTCCTCGCCCAGGACGAGGCGCGCCTGCTGAATCACAACTACATCGGCACGGAGCACCTTCTGCTCGGGTTGATCCACGAGGGCGAGGGCGTGGCCGCGAAGGCGCTCGAGTCGCTCGGCATCTCCTTGGAGGCGGTCCGCGAGCAGGTCGAAGAGATCATCGGGCACGGCCAGCAGGCCCCGACCGGGCACATTCCGTTCACCCCCCGGGCCAAGAAGGTGCTCGAGTTGTCGATGCGCGAGGCGCTCCAACTCAATCACCCCTACATCGGCACCGAGCACATCCTGCTGGGCCTGATCCGCGAGGGCGAGGGCGTGGCGGCCCAAGTGCTGATCAAGCTCGGCGCCGACCTCAACCGCGTGCGCAACCAGGTGCTGCAGCTGCTGTCGGGCTTCTCCGGCGAGCAGAAGCCGTCCACCGCCGGGGCGCCCGAGCAGGGGCCCGCCCAGGGCAACCAGACGATCCTCGACCAGTTCGGCCGCAACCTGACCCAGGCCGCCCGCGAGAACAAGCTCGACCCGGTCATCGGCCGGCAGAAAGAGATCGAGCGGGTCATGGTGGTGCTGAGCCGCCGCACCAAGAACAACCCCGTCCTGATCGGCGAGCCGGGCGTCGGCAAGTCGGCCTGCGTCGAAGGCCTCGCCCAGCAGATCGTCCGCGGCGACGTGCCGGAAACCCTCAAGGACAAGCAGATCTACACGCTCGACCTGGGGGCGCTCGTGGCCGGCTCCCGGTACCGCGGCGACTTCGAGGAGCGCCTCAAGAAGGTGCTCAAAGAGATCAAGACGCGTGGCGACGTGATCCTGTTCATCGACGAGATCCACACCCTGGTCGGGGCCGGCGCCGCCGAGGGGGCGATCGACGCGGCGTCCATCTTGAAGCCCATGCTGGCCCGCGGCGAACTGCAGACGATCGGCGCCACCACGCTCGACGAGTACCGCAAGCACATCGAGAAGGACGCCGCGCTCGAGCGCCGCTTCCAGCCGATCCAGGTGGCGGAGCCGTCGATCGCGTTGACGATCGACATCCTCAAGGGGCTGCGCGACCGGTACGAGGCGCACCACCGCATCACGATCACCGACGAGGCGATCACCGCGGCGGCCCAGATGGCCGACCGGTACATCTCCGACCGGTTCCTGCCCGACAAGGCCATCGACCTGATCGACGAGGCGGGCGCGCGGCTGCGCATCAAGCGCATGACGGCCCCGCCGGATCTGCGCGAGTTCGACGAGCGCATCGCCGCCGTCCGGCTCGAGAAGGAGGCGGCCATCGACGCGCAGGACTTCGAGCGCGCCGCCGGGCTGCGGGACGACGAGAAGAAGCTGCTCGTGGCGCGCGCCGCCAAAGAGGAGCAATGGAAGCTCGGCGACAACGGCGCCCCGGCCGAGGTCGGCGAGGAGGAGATCGCCGAGGTGCTCTCGGGCGCGACCGGCATCCCGGTGTTCAAGCTGACGGAGGAGGAGTCCGCCCGCCTGCTGAACATGGAGGACGAGATCCACAAGCGCTACGTCGGCCAGGAGGACGCCGTCAAGGCGCTGTGCCGCTCGATCCGACGCACGCGGGCGGGCCTGAAGGACCCGAAGCGTCCGTCGGGCTCGTTCATCTTCGCCGGCCCCTCCGGCGTCGGTAAGACGGAACTGACCAAGGCGCTCACCGAATTCCTGTTCGGCGACGAGAACGCCTTGATCACCCTCGACATGAGCGAGTACTCCGAGAAGCACACGGCGTCGCGCATGTTCGGTTCCCCGCCCGGATACGTCGGCTACGAAGAGGGCGGCCAGCTCACCGAGAAGGTGCGCCGCAAGCCGTTCTCGGTGGTGCTGTTCGACGAGATCGAGAAGGCGCACCCGGACATCTTCAACTCGCTGTTGCAGATCCTCGACGAGGGCCGGCTCACGGACGCCCAGGGTCGCGTCGTCGATTTCAAGAACACGGTCATCGTGATGACGACGAACCTCGGTACCCGAGACATCAGCAAGTCGGTGACGCTGGGATTCAGCCAGGCCTCCGACCAGGGCGGCTCGTACGAGAAGATGAAGGCGAAGGTCTCCGACGAACTGAAGCAGCATTTCCGTCCGGAGTTCCTGAACCGGGTCGACGAGATCGTCGTGTTCCACCAGCTGACCCCGGCCGACATCGAGCACATCGTCGACCTGATGGTCGCTGAGATCGACGGCCGGCTGAAGGACCGCGACATGGGCGTGGTGCTCACGCAGCCCGCGAAGTCGCTCATCGCCAAGCGGGGCTTCGACCCCGTGCTGGGCGCCCGGCCGTTGCGTCGGGCCATCCAGCGCGACATCGAAGACATCCTGGCCGAGAAGATCCTCTTCGGTGAGTTGCGCGCAGGCGAACTCGTCGTGGTGGACGTCGCGCCGGAGGGCTCCGACCTGCCGTTCACGTTCGTGGGCCAGCCCCACACGCAACTGCCCGACGCGCCGCCGGCCGAACTCACCGGCGGCCCCAAGGAGCCGCCGGCGGCCGCCTTCGGGTGATCCGCCTCAGAGGGTGAGCTCGCCGGCGCAGTCGTGGCGGACGAGACCGTCCTCGATCAGGGACGCCAGCGCGCGCCCCGCTTGATCGGGGTCGGCCGGCCAGGCGGCGAGCACCCGCGCGCGGGGGACCGGGCCGGGGGCGTCCCGCAGCACGGCGAGCAGCGCACCTCGGCACTGCCGGTCGGTGCCGGCGTAGGTCTGGCCGCGCCGCGCGGGCCCCGTCCACGCGGGGTGGCCGGCGGCGCGCCACGCGCAGTCGGCGGCGACGGGGCAGCGCCCGCAGGCGGGGGCCGCGGTGGCGGTGCAGACCTGGGCGCCCAACTCCATCGCCGCGACGGCCCACCGGGCGGCGTCGGCGGCGGCGTCCGGCAGCCAGGCGGCGGCCCGGTCGCGTTCGGCGCGCGTCAGGGTGCCCGGCTCGAACGCCCGGCCGGTCTCGAGGCGGGCCAGCACCCGGCGCACGTTCGTGTCGAGCACGACGTGGCGGCGTCCGTGTGCGAACGAGGCGACCGCGGCCGCGGTGTACTCCCCGACGCCGGGCAGGGAGCGAAGCTCGTCCAAGGCGGCCGGCACCTCGCCCGCGAACCGCTCGACGATCGCGACCGCCGCGCCGTGCAGTCGCTGCGCGCGCCGGGGGTACCCGAGGCGTCCCCAGGCCCGGACGGCCTCGCCCGCCGGTTCGGCCGCGAGCGCGGCCGGGGTGGGCCAGCGCTCCAGCCAGTCGTGCCACACCGGCTCGACGCGGGCGACCGGCGTCTGCTGCAGCATGACCTCGCTGACCAGGAGGCCCCACGGCGTCACCCCCGGACGCCGCCACGCCAGGTCGCGCGCGTGGGCGGCGTACCAGGCAGTGATCTCGGCGACGAGGCGGGGACGGTCCACGGCTCAGGCGATCGGCCAGTCTCGGGCCTGCCAGGCGCGCAACTCGACCGTGCTGCGGCTGTGGTCGGTGAGCTCGGACCACACCGTGTCGAGCGCTTCGGCCACCGTGCCCGCCTCGATCACCGTCAGGCCCCGGGTCGACGCCACCCCGGACCCGCGCGGCACCAGCGCCATCGGCACCCCCAGCCGCTCGGCCTCCGCCAGGCGGCGGGCCACGCCGGGCACGCGGCGCAACTCGCCCGACAGCCCCACCTCGCCCAGGCTGACGAACCGCATCGCCGGCGCCCAGTTGGCGGACGCCGAGGCCACCGCGACCGCGAGCGCCAGGTCGGCCGCCGGATCGGCCACCCGCACCCCGCCCACCGTGGCGGCGTACACGTCCCGGTTGCCGGTCTTCACGCGGGCCCGCCGGTGCAGCACCGCCAGCGCCATGGCCAGCCGCGAGCCGTCGATGCCGTGCGTCACCCGCCGGGCCGACGCGGCGACCGAGGGCGCCACCAGGGCCTGCACCTCCGCCAACAGCGGACGCCGCCCCTCCAGCGTGATCGTGACCGCCACCCCGGCGGCGGTGTCGCCCGGCGCGGACGTGAACAGCCCGGACGGGTCGGGTACCTCGACGATGCCCCGCTCGGTCATCTCGAAGCAGCCCACCTCGTCGGCCGGCCCGTAGCGGTTCTTGGTGGCCCGTACCATGCGGAAACCGGACTGCCGCTCGCCCTCGAACGACAGGACGACGTCGACGAGGTGCTCCAGCGTCCGCGGCCCCGCGATGGCGCCCTCTTTCGTGACGTGCCCGACGATCAGCACCGCCATCGCCCGCCGCTTCGCCACCCGGACGAGGGCGTTCGTCACCTCCCGCACCTGGGTCACCCCGCCGGGGACGCCGTCGGTGCCGTCCGCCGACACGGTCTGCACCGAGTCGAGCACGAGCAGGGTCGGGTTCACCTCCTCCACGTGCCCGAGGATCGTGGCCAGGTCGTTCTCGGCCGTCAGGTACAGGTCGGGACAGAGGGCGTCCGTGCGGTCGGCCCGCCGCCGCACCTGCGCCGCCGACTCTTCGGCCGTGACGTACAGGGTGGCGCGGCCCGCCCGGGCCCAGGCCGCCGCGACCTCCAACAGCAGCGTCGACTTGCCGACGCCCGGCTCGCCGGCCAGCAGGGCCACCGCCCCCGGCACCAGCCCTTCGCCGAGCACGCGGTCGAGTTCGGCGATGCCCGTGGGGACTGCCCGCGCCTCTTCGGCCGGCACCTCCGTGATGCGCAGTGCGGACGCGCGGGGCGAGGCCACCTTCGCCGTGGAGGCACCGCCCCCCGCCTCCGCCACCGAGCCCCAGGCCCGGCACTCTTTGCAGCGGCCGACCCACACCGGGGACGCCCACCCACACTCACCGCAGCGGTAGCCGCTCGCCGTCTTCGTCATGCCCGCGACGCTAAAGGGCGGCTCCGACAGTTTTCGGGCCGGCGGACGCCGCGGGTCAGATCTTGACCGATCCCCGGGGCGTCCGGAACTTCACGGCCTGGACGCCGGGCTGGCCGTTGGGCGCCGTGAACTTGAATTCGACGCCGTCGAAGACGTCGCCCAACTCGAACCCCAGCCAGTCGCTGACCCGCTGCCGGCTGCCCGCGATGTAGATCTTGACCAACTCGATGCTGCCCTCGCCGAGGGCGCTCGGATGCGTCGAGGGATCCGACGTCCACTTGACGAAGAACGGCAACTGCGGGTCGGCGATCAGGCCGCGGACGCCGATCTGCTCCCATTCGAGCCGACGGCCGTCGGGGAACTGGCGGGAACCCACGCCGGCCTCGCGCTGGAGGCGCTCCTCGAACGGGGCCATGTCGTCGACCTCGCACACCCAGCCGAGCCAACCACCCCCCGATTCCGAGCGGGCGCGCACGGCCTGGCCGAAGGGGGCCTTCTCCGCGGCCGGGTGATCGAGGGCTTCGACGACCTCGAGGTACTGGCCGTGGGTGAGCGGGAGGATGTGGTTCCGCGTGCCGAAGCGCGGGTGGAATCCGCCGTCCTTGAACTGGGCGCCCAGTTGGTTCTCCAGGCTCGCGACCGCGGACTTGAGCCCCTGGGGCCCCGCCGCGAAGGACAGGTTCGCGATATGCATGCCGCCATTGAAGTGCATCGGGCGCTCGAAACGCCAATCGCGGCGCCACCCGGCGCCATCCGGCGTGCGGCTACGTCCGATGCGTCGAGCCGCCGGGGCGGAGCGGTGCGCCGGACAGGGTTGTGGGGTGCCTCCTATGCTGTCGGGCGTGACGGAGACGGCCATGGCGGGGGGCGGCGCGGCGGCGTCCGGTGCGGGGGGCGGGGTGCGGCCGAACCCGGCCTGGGAGGTGGTGCTGGTGCTGGGCGTCTCGCTCGGCCAGTCCGCGATCTATTCGATCCTGTCGCTGGCCGAGAAGCTGACCCGCCCGGATCAGCCGCTGGGCGGGCAGACCACGTCCATGAACAACTCGGTGGTGCCGGACCGGCCGTGGCTCGACCTGGCCTACCAGGTGGCGGGCATCGTGTTCCCGCTGATGCCGGCGCTGCTCGCGCTGTACCTGTTGCGGCTCTCCGCGGACCGGGCCGCGATCGGCTTCGACCTGCGGCGTCCCGGCTTCGACGTCGGCCGGGGCTTCGCAGCGGCCGCGCTCATCGGCATCCCCGGCCTGGCCTTCTACTACGCGGCCCGGTACGTCGGCATCAACACCGACGTGCAGCCGGCCAACCTGGCCGCCCACTGGTGGACGATCCCCGCCTACGTCGGGCTCGCCGTCATGAACGGCGTCCTGGAGGAGGTCGTCATGCTCGCGTTCCTCTTCTCCCGGTTCGCCCGCCTCGGCTGGCAGCCGTGGGTGATCGTCGCGGTCAGCGCGGTGATCCGCGGGTCGTACCACCTCTACCAGGGCTTCGGCGGCGGGCTCGGCAACCTGGTGATGGGGCTGGTGTTCGGCGCCCTGTACCTGCGGTGGCGCCGGGTTGGTCCCCTGGTCGTCGCCCACGTGATCCTCGACCTCGTGAGCTTCATCGGCTACGCGCTGCTGGCCCCCTACCTGCCCCGCTTCTGAGTCCGTCTTTCGGACGCCGCTGCTCACCTGGTGGGCGGCCGGCGCGAAGCAACTCCCTGGAATGGCGACAGGTGTCGCGCTCGGCTGCCCTACCCTGGGACCATGCGTGTTGGAGTTTTCGGGGCCACCGGACAGGTCGGCCAGGTTATGAGGGCGCTCCTGGAGGAGCGCGACTTCCCGGTCAGCGAGATCCGGTACTTCTCGTCGGCCAAGTCGGCGGGCACGACCCTGCCCTGGAAGGGCGAGCAGGTCACCGTCGAGGACACCGCGACGGCCGACTTCTCCGGCATCGACATCGCCCTGATGTCCGCCGGGGCGACGATGAGCAAGGAGTACGCGCCCAAAGTCGCGGCCGCCGGCGCGATCGTCGTCGACAACTCGTCGGCGTGGCGCAAGGACCCGGAGATCCCGCTGGTCGTCTCCGAGGTCAACCCCGAGGACGCGGCCAACCCGCCCAAGGGCATCATCGCCAACCCCAACTGCACCACGATGGCCGCGATGCCGGCGCTCAAGCCGCTGCACGACCGGGCGCACCTGACCCGGCTGACGGTCGCCACGTACCAGGCCGTGTCCGGCTCCGGTCTCGCCGGCACCCGGGCGCTCGGCGACCAGACCCGCGCGGCCGTCGCCCACGACGACATCGAGGGTGCGGCCGTCGACGGCAGGGCCCTGAGCCAGCCGGCCGACCCCGCCCCCTACGTCCTGCCCATCGCGTTCAACGTGGTGCCCCTGGCCGGCAAGCTCGTCGACGACGGCTCGGAGGAGACCGACGAAGAGCAGAAGCTCCGCCACGAGTCCCGCAAGATCCTGCACCTGCCCGACCTGGCCGTCTCCGGCACCTGCGTCCGGGTGCCGGTCTTCAGCGGCCACAGCCTCGCGATCCACGCCGAGTTCGCCGAGCCGATCACGCCCGACGAGGCGCGCGCGCTGCTGGCGGACGCCCCCGGCGTCCAGTTGACCGACTACCCCAACCCGCGGGACGCCGCGGGCGCCGACCCCGTCTTCGTCGGTCGCGTGCGCCAGGACCAGGCCGTCCCCGGCAACCGCGGGCTGGTGCTGTTCGTCTCCGGCGACAACCTGCGCAAGGGGGCCGCGCTCAACGCCATCCAGGTCGGCGAGGTGGTCGCCCGCAACCTGCAGGGCCGGTGAGCGTGCGCACCACGGCGATCATCGGCACCGGCGTGATGGGGGAGACCCTGCTCGCCGGGCTGCTGCGCGCCGGGTGGGCGGCCGGCGACCTGGTGGCCGCCGACCGGCGGCCGCAGCGGCGCGACGAGATCGCGGCCCGCTACGGCGTCCGCACCGCGCCGAACGCGGACGCCGTGCGGGAGGCCGACACGGTGGTCCTGGTCGTCAAGCCGCAGGACATCCCCGACGTCCTTCCGGAGATCCGGGGCAACCTGCGCGCCGGGGCCGTCGTGGTCTCGCTGTGCGCCGGCGTGCCGACCGCCCAACTCGAGGCGTCGCTGGCGCCCGGGGCGGCGGTCGTCCGGGTCATGCCCAACACGCCGGCCCAGGTCGACGAGGGCATGGCCGCGATCTCGGCCGGCGCGCACGCCAACGCCGAACATCTGGAGCGGGTCACCCACATCATGTCGGCGGTCGGCAAGGCCGTCGTCGTGCCCGAGAAGTACCAGGACGCCGTGACGGCCATCTCGGGCTCCGGCCCGGCCTACCTGTTCTTCGTGGTCGAGGCCATGATCGACGCGGGGGTCATGCTGGGGCTGCCGCGGGACATCGCCACGACGCTCGTCGGCCAGACCATGTTCGGGTCGGCGAAGCTGCTGCTGGAATCGGGCGAGCACCCCACCGTGCTGCGCGAGCGGGTCACGTCGCCGGGCGGCACCACCGCCGCGGCGCTGCGCGAACTCGAGGTGCACCGCGTGAAGGCGGCGTTCATGTCCGCGATGGAGGCCGCCCGCGATCGTTCCGAGCGGCTCGCCAAGCCGGCGCGCGAGCGGTAACAGGCCCGGGCGCGCAGGCGGGAGCGTCGGCGTCCGAACGAACACAACGAACACAACGAACGGAAACAGGGCCGCGGGGGCATCCCCCGCGGCCCTGTCGCTTCCCCCTTGGGGGAAGGCCGATCAGTCGTCGACGTGGATCCGCTGGTGCTCCTCGGGCACCGGCGCCGCGGTCCGGCTCAGCCAGAACGCCTGGCCGACGAGCAGCACGGCAGCGGCGACGCCGACCCAGAGCCAGATGCCACCGGCGATGAAGAACAGCGCGTTCACGACCAGGATCGGGAACAGGTAGCGGAAGGCCCACACGACGTAGCCGCCGAAGTGGGGCATCTCGATGCCGCTGTGCTCGGCGACGGCCTTGACCATGAAGTTCGGGCCGTTGCCCACGTACGTCATGGCCCCGAAGAACACCGCGCCCATCGAGATGGCGGTCAGGAAGAGCACCGGCACCCCGGCCACGAGTTCGCCGCCGACGGACGGCCCCAGGGCGCGGGCGATCTCGAAGAACGTGGCGTACGTGGGGGCGTTGTCGAGCACCGACGAGAGGCTGCCGGCGGCGAAGTAGAACCCGATTCCGTTGAGCGGCAGCGACGGCGCGACCTCCTGCAGGAAGAGCAGGGCGGGCATCATGGTGAGGAAGATGCCGATGAACAGGGCGGCGACCTCGATGATGGGGGCCCAGTTGAACTGGTTGCCCTCGAAGCGGGCCATCTTGTCGCCGGTCAGGAACGAGAGCACCGTGGCGGCCAGCATGATGAGTTCGCGCCAGGGCACCGCCTGGGCGAAGGTGGCGTGCCCCTCGGCCAGGGCGTCGATGTTGATCGACGGCGCCAGCGCCACGGCGGCGATGATCGCGGCGAGGTAGACGACGTTGAAGAGGCCGTGGAGGCGCAGCGGGGTGGCCGCGGCGGCGTCGAGCGCGAGGTCCTCGCGCGACTCGGACTCGTAGTTGCGCTTCTCGAGGGCGTAGTAGGTGATGAGCAGCAGGCCGTTGACGAGCAGCCAGCCGGGGAACAGGTTGAAGGTCCACAGGAAGGGCACGCCGCGCAGCAGGCCGAGGAACAGGGGCGGGTCGCCCAGCGGGGTCAGCAGGCCGCCACAGTTGGACACGATGAAGATGAAGAAGACCACGGTGTGCTTGATGTGGTGCCGCTCGGAGTTGGCGCGCAGCAGCGGCCGGATCAGCAGCATGGACGCCCCGGTGGTGCCGATGAACGACGCGATCACGCCGCCGAGGGCCAGGATCAGGACGTTGTTGCGGGGGGTGGCCTTCAGGTCGCCCGACAGGTAGATGCCGCCGCTGACCGTGAACAGGCTGAGCAGCAGCATGATGAACGAGACGTACTCCCACAGCGAGTGGGTGACGTGCAGGATGCCGTGGTCGGCGGCGATCCAGAGCGCGACCGGGATGCCGAGCACCAGCGCGAGCAGCAGCTTGTTGCGGTTCTTCTCCCACGCGTGGGCGGTCGAGGGGATCAGCGGCAGGATGGCGATGGAGAGCAGCATCACCACGAAGGGGATGATCCCCCACCAAGGAGTGGAAGTACTGAGCGTTGTCATCGATCGTCGTCCCTGTCTTTGTCGGCGGCTCATCGGCGAGCTCCGAGCCGCACGCCGCTTCGCGTCCGGCCAGGCCCCGTGGGGACATCTTTGGCCATGCCCGGCTGGGGTGGGGCGGCTTGCCGGTTGTTGCGGCCACGATGAGCGGACGCCGCCCGGCCAGGGGGCCGGACGGCGTCCGTGGGGAGGGCCGGGGCGCTACCGGACGGTCTCGACGTACTCGACGGTCACCGAGTCGCCCACGAGGTTGCCGCGGGACTTGTCGATGTAATGGATGATCAGGAACACCGCCAGGCTGGCCAGCGCCCCGGGGATGATCGGGTCGACCTTCCAGCCGAGGAACTGCAGGCCGCCGGGCACGATCGGCGGGATCTTGGTCCCGGCGAACTCCAGGCCGTTGGCGAGCTGCCAGCCCATGCCCACCACGGTGCCCGTGATGATCGACCACAGGGCCGCGGCGCGGCTGGTCTTGTCCCAGATCAGGCCGAACAGGAAGGCGCTGAAGGGGCCGGCCGAGCGCATCGTGAACGCGAAGACCAGCAGCGGGATGATCTGCTGGCTGAAGACGGCGAGCGCGGTGGCGGCGATACCGACGACGGCGACGCTGATGCGGCTGCTGGCCAGCTCCTTGTCCTCGCTGAGCGGGCCGAGGATGGCGGGCCGCAGGTCCTTGACCCAGATGGTGCCGGCGCCGAGCAGGTCGCCGGAGGCGCTGGACAACGTCGCCGACATGACGGCCGACAGCAGGATCCCGGCCATCAGGGGCGGCAGCAGTTGGGTCGCCACGGTGGCGAGGGCGTCGTTCTCCTTGATGTTCGGGAACTGCGCCTTGGCGACGAGGCCGAGCACCGCCGGGATGAACGCGTAGGCGGTCATCAGGACGCCGCACAGCACCGAACCGAGAACCGCGACCTTCTGGTTGCGGGCCGAGTAGTACCGCTGGACGGCCTCCTGGCCGGTGGAGAAGGTCATGAAGTAGAGGATGATCAGGCCGATGATGGTGGGCCAGCCGATCTTGGTGAACCCGAGCTGGCCCTCGGGGAGGCGGCTGACGATGCTGTCCCAGCCGCCCGCGGCCGACAGGGCGAAGGGCACTGCGGCGGCGAAGCCGAACACGATGAAGAAGAACTGCACGAAGTCGGTGAGGGTGACCGACCACATGCCGCCCAGCCAGGTGTAGAACACCACGCCGAGGCCGGTGACGATGATGGCGGGCACGGCCGGGAAGCCGGTGAGCACGCTGACGATGGTGGCGGTGGCGGTGATCTGCACCGCGGCCAGGGCGAACAGGGCGAACGCGCCGAGGACGGCGCTCAGCATCTGGGGCGCCTTGCCGTAGCGGCGTCCGATGATCTCGGGGACGGTGGTGGCCATCGACCGGCGCAGCATCGGGGCGATGAACGACACCAGCAGGATGCCGATGCCGGCGCACACCACGTACCAGCCGGCCGAAAGGCCCCAGCTGCCGTACGCCTTCGACGCCACGCCGACGGACGAGCCGCCGCCGATCTCGGTGGCGGCCAGCGTGCCGGCCATCATCAGGACGCCGAGGCGGCGGCCGGCCAGGTGGTAGTCGGTGGCTTTCTTGATCTTGCTGCGTGAGTACACGCCGATGCCGATCATGGCCGCCATGTAGACGACCATGATCGTGACGATCAGTTCCATGGGGGGACTCCTCGTTGAGTTGAACGGGGCCCGGGGGGTGGACGAGCGGCAACCAGGGTAGGACGTCAAGGGGGTGTCCGTCTGCTGGGACGCAAAACTCCGGGCAACGTCTTGCAAACATCGGGCAGGGTCTCCGGCGCCGGACGGATTGGCCCGCGTCCCGCTCGACCGGTAGGATCCTGTACTTGGCTGGCCGAGGGCCCGCCGTACCAGTTCATTGCTCCGGTCCGAGGGTCGGGCCGGAATCGGAGAGGTCCACACGTGGGTTCGGTCATCAAGAAGCGCCGCAAGCGCATGGCGAAGAAGAAGCACCGCAAGCTGCTCAAGAAGACGCGCATCCAGCGTCGCCGCGCCGGCAAGTAGCGCTTTCGGCACCGTGAGCCGCCCCGCCGTCGATCCCCGCGACCCGGCCGGGCGGCTTCCTGGCGCCCCGGGGGCCCGGGTGGTCGTCGTGACCCGCGCCGGCTGCCATCTCTGCGAACAGGCCGAGCGGGTCGCCGCGGAGGTGTGCCGGCAGGTCGGGGCGTCCTGGCTGGCGCTGGACGTGGACGCCGACCCGGCCCTGCGGGCGCGCTACACCGATCACGTGCCCGTCACCTTCGTCGACGGCGTCCAGGTGGGGCTCTGGTTCCTCGAACCGGACGCCCTCCGCGCGGCTCTGGGGTGAGCCGCTCCGGATCGGTCGGAGCGGGCACGTAGGGTGGCAGCACCCGCCGCGCCAGTCGAAGGGACCTCGATGGAACAGACCCTCGTGCACGTGTGCCGTCACGGGCAGGTCGACAACCCCGACCACGTCCTGTACGGCCGCCTGCCCGGCTTCGGGCTGTCGGCGTTGGGCCGCCGCATGGCCGATCGGCTCGGCGAGCATTTCGCGGACGTCCCGGTCACCCACCTGCGCACCTCGCCGCTGCAGCGCGCCCTCGAGACCCTGGCCCCCATCGCGGCCCGCCATCCCGGGCTGGAACCGGTCGTCGACCACCGGCTCGTCGAGGCCGCCAATGCGTTGCAGGGCCGGTCGTTCGGGCGGTTCAACGAGCGACTGCTGCTGCCCGGCAACCTGCGCCACCTCTACAACCCGCTGCGGCCCAGTTGGGGCGAGCCGTACGCACTCGTCGCGGCCCGCGTGCTGGCCGCCATCACGGACGCCGCGGCCGCGGCCGGTCCCGGGGGGCGCGCCGTCCTCGTCAGTCACGAGTTGCCGATCTGGATGGCCCGCCGGGGCGCCGAGGGGCGTCCGTTGGTGCACAACCCGTTCAACCGCGAATGCCGCCTGGCGAGCGTGACCACGTTCGCCCTCGTCGAGGGGCGCGTCGTCGGCGTCGCCTACGCCGAGCCCGCCGGCGACCTCGCCGCCGGGACGCGCACGGCCGTCCGTCGGCCGGGGATGTGAGGGCCGTGTCCCCGTCCGGTCGGCTGCCTGCGCGCGCGGTCCGTGCGCGCGGATGGCGCGCCGTCCTGGCGGCGGCGGCGACGGTCACGCTGGCGTCCGGGTGCGCCGGGACGGCCGCGTCGGGCGGCGGCTACGTCGCCGGCGACGGCACCCTGACCCGCCTCGACCCGGCCGGCCGCGCGCCGGCGCCGCGCATCACCGGCACGACGCTGGAGGGGCGGGCGTTCGACTCCGCCGACCTCGCCGGCCGGGTGATCGTGTACAACGTGTGGGGCTCCTGGTGCGCCCCCTGCCGCAAAGAGGCCCCGGCCCTGGCGGCCGCCGCGCGCGCCACCGCCGACCGGGCCACGTTCGTCGGCATCAACACCCGCGACAGCGGTGTGGCGCAGGCGCAGGCGCTCGTCCGCGAGGCGGGGATCGGCTACGACTCGGTCTACGACCCCGACGGACGCCTCCTGCTCCAGTTCCCCGCGCTGCCGCCCAGCGCGATCCCGACGACGATCGTCGTCGACCCGCAGGGCCGCATCGCCGCCCGCCTCCTCGGGGAGACGACGCAGGCCACCCTGGTCGGCCTGGTCGACGACGCGGCGGCCGGCCGGTGAGCCCCGTGGACGCCCTCGCGCCGCTCCTCGTGCCGGCGCTGATCCCGTTGGACGCCTCCTCCTGGGTGAAGGACGCCGTGGGCGGCTCGATGGTGCTCGCCGTGCCCGTGGCCGTGCTGGCCGGGCTGGTGTCGTTCTTCAGCCCCTGCGTGCTGCCGCTGCTGCCCGGGTACCTGTCCTATGCGACCGGACTCGCGGCGTCCGACATCGTGGCCGGCCAGACGACCCACCGGCGCCGGCGGATCCTGGCGGGCACGGGCCTGTTCGTCCTCGGCTTCGGCGCCGTGTTCGTCAGCCAGGGGGCCCTGTTCGGCGGGCTCGGGTCGGCGCTGGCCGCGCACCAGCGCACCCTCAACGTCGTCGTCGGCGCGCTCGCCGTCGTCCTGGGGCTGATCTTCGCCGACCTGCTGCCGATCGGGCAGCGGACGGTGCGCCTGCAGGCGGCCCCGAAGGTCGGGGTGGCGGCCGCCCCGCTGCTCGGCGTCGTCTTCGGCATCGGGTGGACGCCGTGCATCGGCCCGGCGCTCGGCATCGTGCTGTCGCTGGCGATCAACGAGGCGACGGCGGTCCGCGGGGCGCTGCTCGCGGCGGCCTACGCCCTGGGGCTGGGGCTGCCGTTCCTGGCCTTCGGGCTGGCGTTCGGGCGCCTCGCCGGCACCCTCGACTGGGTGAAGCGCCACCATCAGACACTCCAGCGGCTCGGCGGGGCCCTGATGATCGCGGTCGGGCTGCTGCTCATGACCGGGCTGTGGGACGCCCTGATGGCCGGGCTGCGCGCCTGGGCGGCCGGCTTCGGGACGGTGATCTAGTGGCGGCACCCGCCCGCGAGGCCCCCCCGATGACGACGCGCGAATTCCTGCGGTTCTGCTGGACGCAGCTCACCGCGATGCGCACCGCCCTCGTGCTGCTGTTCGCCCTGGTGGTGGCGGCGATCCCCGGGTCGCTCGGGCCACGGATCCTGCCGCAGCGGCCCCAGAACCCGGTCCTGGTCAGGGAGTTCATCGAGCAGCGGCCCACACTCGGCCCGATCCTCGACCGGCTCGGGTTCTTCGACGTGTACGGCTCGCCCTGGTTCGCCGCGATCTACCTGCTGCTCATGGTGTCGCTGGTGGGCTGCATCGGGCCGCGCATCGCGCTCTACGCCCGCACGGTGCGGGCCATGCCGTCGGGGGCCCCGAAGCGGCTGGACCGCCTGCCCGAGCACGTCGCGGGCACCACCGCACACGCGGCGTCCGAGGCCCTCGACGCCGGGCAGGCGTGGCTGGTCGCGCGGCGGTACCGGGTGCGCCGGCAGGACGGGGAACTGTCCGGCGAGCGCGGCTATGCCCGCGAGTTCGGCAACCTGCTGTTCCACGTCAGCGTCCTGGGGGTCCTGGCCGGGGTGGCGCTGAGCGCGCTGGCGGGTTTCAAGGGGTCGGTGATTGTCACCGAGCGGGCCGCCTTCTCCAACAACCTCAGCCAGTACGACGACTTCACCGCGGGCGGGCTGTTCGCCACGGCGTCCCTGACGCCCTTCACGGTCTGGGTCGACCGGTTCGACGTCGAGTTCGAACGCGGCCCGGTGCAGCGCGGCGCCGCGCGCCAGTTCCTGGTGCAGGCGCGGGTCGCCGAGGGGGCGCAGGAGCCGCGGCCGACCGTCCTCGAGGTCAACACCCCGATCCAGACGCAGTCGGCGATGGTCAACCTCATCGGTCACGGCTACGCGCCCGTCGTCACGATCACGGACGCCCAGGGCGCCACCGCGTTCTCCGGGCCGGTCGTGTTCCTGCCGCAGGACGGCAACTTCACCTCGCTCGGGGTCGTCAAGGCGCCGGACGCCCGCCCGCAGCGGATCGCCGTGGAGGCGATCTTCATCCCCACCCAGTCGGACGCCCGCGGCAGCGGCCCGCTGTCGACGTTCCCCGCCCCGGACAACCCGACGCTGTGGGGCACCCTGTGGCAGGGCGCGCCGAAGACCGAGACGGGCCGCCCCGAGAACGTCTACTCGCTCGACACCACGGGGCTGACCCAGGTGATGGACGGCGCGGTGCCGGCCAGCTTCCGGCTGGCGGTCGGCGAGTCGTACACGCTGCCCGACGGCTCGCGCGTCGCCTTCGAGGGGCTGCGCCGGTGGGCGAAGCTGCAGGTGTCGTCCACGCCCGGGCTGCCGGTCGTATGGGTGTCGGTGGGCCTGGGCGTCCTGGGTCTGCTGCTCTCGATGTTCAGCAAGCCGCGCCGGGTCTTCGCCCGGGTGTCGGACGCCGCGGGTGCGGCCCCGCGGGTGGAGGTCGGCGGACTGGACCGGGTGGACGCCCGGGTGGGCCTGGCCGAGGAGGTCGCCGGGCTGGCGGCCGCCCTCGGGGTCGCGAAGGAGGAACGGTGACGGATCTGGCGTACTACTCGTCGTTGGCCATGGTGACGTCCGTGGTGGTGTACCTGCTCGCCGTGACGGCGCACGCCGCCGAATGGGCCGCGGCGCGCCACGTGGATCCCGCGGCGGCCTCGCGCGCCCGGCAGGAGCGGCAGGACGCCCACCTGACGCGCGTCGACCGCTTCGGCCGCATCGGGCTCGCCCTCACGGTGATCGCCGTGGCGTTCCACGTGGCGGGCGTGGTGCTGCGCGGCCTGGCGGCGGGGCGTCCGCCGTGGGGCAACATGTACGAGTTCGTCACGTCGACGCTGGCGTTCCTGGCCGTGGGCTACCTGCTGCTCGTCGCCCTGGGCCGCATGCGCTGGCTGGGGCTGCCGGTCACGCTGTTGCTCGTGCTGGGCCAGGGCCTCGCGGTGACGGTGTTCTACGTCGCCGTCGCCCCGCTGGTGCCGGCGCTGCACTCGGTGTGGTTCGTCATCCACATCGTGGCGGCGGCGGTGGCCGGCGCCATGTTCAACGTGGGCGGCATGGCGTCCGCCCTCTACCTGCTGCGCAGCCGGGCCGAGCGGCGCGGCGAGGTCGCCGGCTACCTGCGCCGCCTGCCGGACGCGGCCGTCCTCGACCGGATCGCCTACCGGGCGGCCGCCTTCGCGTTCCCGCTGTGGACGTTCACCATCGCCGCCGGGTCGATCTGGGCGCAGTTCGCCTGGGGACGCTACTGGGGCTGGGACCCCAAGGAGACGTGGTCGCTGGTGACCTGGGTGGTCTACGCGGCCTACCTGCACGCCCGGGCGACGGCCGGCTGGAAGGGGACGCGGGCCGCCTGGCTCGGCCTGTTCGGGGTCGTCGCGTTCTGGTGGAATTTCGTCGGCATCAACCTGCTCGTCTCGGGCCTGCACAGCTACGCGGGCATCTGACCCGCTGGAACGGAGGTGGCGCATGCGCGCTCTCGCACGACGGGTGACGGCCCTCGGGGTCGTGGCCCTGCTGGCGGCCGGTTGCACCGTCCAGCCCGCGGCTCCCGGCGGCAGCGGCGGCGGGCTGGTCCCGGCCACGGCGGCCGCCCCGGCCGACCCCGAGCCGCGCGCCGCGTTCCCCTCGGCGTTCCTCACCCCGAGCACCGGCGGCCTGCGCTTCGGCCCCACCGGCAGCGGACGCCTCGACGGCAGGACCGTCGTCGTCGACCCCGGGCACAACGGGCAGTGGATCACGTCGATCAACAACCGCCGTCAGCCGATGTTCGGCACCGTCGGCGCCCGCTGCCTCGCCGTCGGGGCCACCGGCATGGACGGCAAGACCATGGAGCACACCGTCATGTGGCAGCTCTCCCAGAAGCTGGTGCCGTTGCTGCGGGCCCAGGGCGCCACGGTGCTGCTCACCCGCCCCGACGACGACGGACTGGGGCCCTGCAACGACGAGCGCGCCCAGATCGCCAACCGGGCCGGCGCCGACCTGCTGGTGTCGCTCCACGGCGACGGCGCCGAGAACCAGAAGTTGCGCGGCTTCTACGCCATCATCGCCGGCCACAGCCCCGGCGGGGACGCGCTCATCACGCGGTCGCGGGCGGCCGCCGAGACGATCATCGTGGCGCTGACCGAGCACTCGCAGATCCCCAAGTCCAACTACTCGCAGGACAAGGACATGCCCGTCCAGCAGGAGGACTTCGCGGTGGTCAACAACCTGACCGCGACGCCGGGCGTCCTGCTCGAGGTCGCCAACGTGCGGCAGGCCGACGACTGGGCGATCCTCACCTCCGAGCAGGGCCAGGCCGACCTGGCCGCGGGCATCGCCGAGGGCATCGCGGACGCGCTGGCGTCCTGAACCGGACGCCGCGGGCGCCGCTCAGCCGCGTCGCAGGCGCTCGTGCAGGGCCCGGATCTCGGCGGTCAGCTCGGGGGCGGGCCCGTCGACCGGGATCCCCGGGGCGACGTCCTGGATGGGCCCGCAGCGGACGGGCCCCTCGGGCACGCCCCACTCGGCCAGCCAGCCCGCCAACTGGGCCGCGGACGCCGCGTAGACGATCCGGCCCAGACCGGCCCAGGCGTGGGCGGCCGCGCACATCGGGCAGTGCTCGCCGGAGGTGTAGACGGTGGCGGACGCCCGCTCGGCCGGCGTCAGGTGCCCGGCCGCCCACTGGGCGAGGGCCAGTTCGGGGTGCCGGGTGCGGTCGCCGCCGCCCACGTGGTTGCGTTCCGCGCGGCGGACCGCACCGGAGGCGTCCACGAGCAGGGACCCGAAGGGTTCGTCGCCCGCGGCGAGCGCCTCGGCGGCGAGGTCGACGCAGGTGCGCAGATGGGCGAGGTCGGTGGGGCTCAGCGGCATCGGGCCATTGTGGCCCCTGGACGGTCGGCGCGCCTCAGGAGACGCCGTCGAGCCGGACGAACGTGTACCCCTCGGACCGGTAGAACCCGATGATCTCGGGCAGCGCGGCCACCGTGTTGCCCCGGTACGGGCTCACCTTGCTGTCGGGCTCGTGGCTGGCCTTGCCGGAGTGCAGCAGGACGACGGGGTGCTCCGAGGACGTCGTGGTGGCCGCCTTGACGATCGCGGCGGTGGCCGCGGTGGTGGTCCGGTCGGGCTGGCGCCAGTCGACCGAGTCGACGTTCCACAGCACCGAGGTGAGCCCGGCGGCGCCGGCGGCGGCCAGCACGTTGTCCTTGTTGCCGCCCGGCGGGCGGAAGAAGCAGATCGGGCCGCCGGTGAGCTCGCGCAGCAGGCCGTCGGTGCGGGCGAGTTGCCGGGTCAGGTAGCCGACGGTCCAGCCCCCGTCGACCTCGGAGGGGTAGCGGTGCTCCCACGAGTGGTCGGCGACGAGGTGTCCGTCGGCGGCCATCCGGCGCACGGTGTCCGGGTCGGCCTCGGCGCGGGCCCCGGTCACGAAGAAGGTGGCCACGACGCCCTGGTCGCGCAGGAGGTCGAGGATCTCGGCGTCCGCCGGCGCCGGCCCGTCGTCGAACGTCAGGGCGACCGTGCGCCCGGCGCCGGGGGCCTTGTTGACGAACTGCTCGGGCGGCGTGGAACAGGGGGCGGCCGGCTTGGCCGCTGCCCCCGCGGTGGCGGCGCCGCTGGGGGCGTCCGATGCGGCGCCGCTCGGGGCCGTGGACGCCGCGGGTGCGGCCGGTACGGGCGCGGGGACGACGGCCGAGCAGGCGCTCAGCAGCGCGCCGCTCGCGGCGGCGGCCAGCAGCAGCAGCCGGCGGCGGGGGAACGGGGGCGTCCATCTCGGCTCGGTCATCGCCCGCCATCGTACCCGGGCGGGTCAGTCGGTCCGGGTCAGCACCAGCCGGGCGGACGAGGGGCACGCATGATCGCCGCCGGTCTCGGGGAGGGCGATGCCCTCCGCGCGGAAGGCCGCCTCCGCGGGGCCGTGCTCGGCGAGTTCGCGGAGGTAGCCGTTGGCCAGGGTCAGGGACGACCCGCCCGCCACGCACGCCTCGACGATGTAGCGGGCCCCGATGTCGCCGCTGCCCTCATCGCCCAGGTGCAGGGCCACCGTCCGGGCCTCGCCGGCGTCCAGCACGGCGTACGGGAACGTGTGCGGCCGATTGGGGACGCCGCCTTTCAGCGCGCTGATCCACACGACGACGCGGCGCCCGGACGGCAGGGAGGCGGGAGCGGTGACCTGCACCTGGTGCAGGCGCTGCCCGACGCCGGGCTGCAGGTCGCTCAGCACGGGGTCCGCGGTGGGCGCCGCCGGGGCCGCGGGGGCCGCCGGAGGCGGGGGCGCGATCGGGGTGGGTGTCGCGGCCAGGGTCGGGGTGCCGGCCGTCGTGCGGGCGGCGCCGGTGGCGGTCGCGGTCGCCGCGGGGTTTCCGGCGGACGTCTTGGTCGCGCCCGGCGGCAGCAGCCCCGCCAGCGCGAGTCCGCCGCCGGCCAACCCGAGGACGAGCACGCCGGCCCCGATGCCGACGGCGAGCCCGCCGGCGATCGACCGGCGGGGCGGCACCGGTTGGGGGGCTGCCGGGTAGGGCGCTGCCCACGGCTGTGGCTGCGACACCCAGGCTGCGGGCGGCGGAGGGGGCGAGGTTCGGTAGCCGTCGTCCGGGTACAGCGGCGTGGGCGGGTGGGCCACTTGCGTGGGCGCGTCGTCGGCGATCATCCACGGCGACGTCGTTGTCTGGTCGATCGGCCCGGGCACCGACAGGGCGCCGCACACGACGCAGCGTGCCCCCACCGTCTCGTGGCCGCACGCAGCACACCTGGACACGGGTCCCCCCCTCACGCGCCTGCCCCGAGGGTAGCGCCCGGGGCCGGCGATGCGAGACTGTCGCCCATGCCTCGTTTCGACCTCTGCGTGATCGGCTCCGGCTCCGGCAACTCCCTGATCGACGAGCGGTTCGCCCACTGGGCGGTCGCGCTCGTCGACGACGGACCGGTGTTCGGCGGCACCTGCCTGAACCGGGGCTGCATCCCGACCAAGATGTTCGTCCACCCCGCCGACCTGTGCCGCACCCCCGACGCGGCCGCGCGCGTCAACGTGACCGCGCCCCGGCCCACGGTCGACTTCGCCGCCCTGCGCGACCGCGTCTTCGGCCGCATCGACCCCATCAGCGCCGCGGGGGAGCGGTGGCGCGCCGAGGCGTCCGGGGTGACGCTCTACCGCGAGACCGGACGCTTCACCGGGCCCCGCACGCTCACCCTCGCCGGCGGGGACGTCGTCACCGCGGACCGGTTCGTGCTGGCCGCCGGGTCGCGCCCGATCGTTCCCCCGATCGACGGCCTGGACGCCCCGGGCGTCGCCGAGCGGGTGCACACGTCCGACACCATCATGCGGATCGCCGACCTCCCGGGACGCCTCGTCATCGTCGGCGGCGGGTTCATCGCGGCCGAGTTCGCGCACGTGTTCTCGGCGTTCGGCACCGAGGTGACGATCGTCAATCGGTCGAGCCGGCTGCTGCGCCGCGAGGACGAGGAGATCAGCCGCCGCTACACGGTCCAGGCCGAGCGCGACCTGCGGGTGCTGTCCGAGTCGGTGGTCGAGCGCGTGCGGCCCACGGACGCCGGCCTGGTCCTCGAGGTGCGTGGCGCCGGCGGCGTCCGCACCCTGGACGCCGACCTGCTGCTCATCGCGGTGGGTCGCCGCCCGAACAGCGACCGGTTGGACGTGGCCGCGGCGGGGGTCGCCACGGACGAGAACGGGTTCGTGACCGTCGATCCCTTCCAGCGGACCAGCGCGGAGGGGGTCTGGGCGCTCGGCGATGTCTGCTCGCCGTGGCAGCTCAAGCACGTCGCCAACCACGAGGCCCGCGTCGTCGCCCACAACCTGCTGCACCCGGACGCCCCCGTGCCGGCCGACCACCGTTTCGTCCCGCACGCGGTCTACGGCCACCCGACCATCGCCGCCGTGGGCCTCACCGAGGCCCAAGCGCGCGAGCGCGGCCTCGACGTGGCGGTCGCCGTGCAGGAGTACGCGACCGTCGCCTACGGCTGGGCCATGGAGGACGAGGGCCACTGCGTGAAGCTGATCGCCGACCGGGGCACCCGTCGCCTGGTGGGCGCGCACCTGATCGGGCCGCACGCCGACCTGCTCGTCCAGCCGCTGGTGCAGGCGATGAGCACCGGCCTCGACGTCGACACGATGGCCCGCGGCCAGTACTGGATCCACCCGGCCCTGTCCGAGGTCGTCGAGAACGCGCTGCTCGCCCTCGACCTGGCCGGTTAGGACTCGACGCGCAGCTGCGCCTGCACCTCACGGGCCGTCCGAAGCAGGTCGGGACGGCTGTCGGGGATCGAGGCGTAGAACAACGAGGACGACGAGTCCGACGTCTGGACAATCAGGAAGATCGCCGTCTCGCCCTTCTCGTTCAGGCCCCGGATGTCGAACGACAGGTGCGTCTCGAGCAGCCAGCCCGGCTTGCCGTCTAGCGTGACCGCCTGGTTCACCTTGTCGTTGCGGGTGACGACGGCGTCGTCGTAGAACGTGGCGATCGCACAGCGGGCGACGATCTCGCTGCCCTCGCGCGGGGCGATGAACCCGTCGCCCGCCACGAGTTCGCCCACGACCACGGACGCCACCCAGCTGTTGCCGTCGCCTTTGTAGTTCGGCTCCACCATGACGACCTGGGTGGCCACCCCGCGCCCGAACGGCAGCCGGGTCTCGACATCGGGCGGCGACCAGGGGTCGCCGAGCTGCGGGTATGACAGGTGGCCGCCCCGGACGCGGCCGTCCGAGGTGATCGTCGGCGGGATCGTGGCCGCCGCCGGGTTCGGCACCGGGCACGGGTTCGCGGTCGGGTTGCTGTTCGGCGCCGGGTTGAACGGGTCGAACCCGACGGCGCGCAGCAGCTGGCCACCCCCGAAGATCAGGGCGACGACCACGGCACCGATCAGGGCCCACCACGCCAGTCCCTGGAGGCCGCCTCCGCGCCTTCTGTCGGACGCCGCGGGTGCGGCCCCGCCGGCGAACGGGTTGCGCGGCGGCGTCCGGCTCTGGAACGGCTGGCCGGCGGACGCCTGGCCCGCGGCGGACGGTCCCGCGGGGGCGGCCGGGGGGAAGGGCACCACGCTGGGGGACCAGGCGGTGCCGTCCCAGTAGCGGTACATGCCGGGGGCGCCGCCCGGATCCGGGTACCAGCCCGCAGTGCTCATGGGCCCATCGTAGGGGCGGCCCCGCGGTGCCCCGACGGGCGCTCAGACGACCAGGGTGCCCTGCTGGTAGCGCAGCTTCCAGCCCTGCGGCGTCCGGACCCACACGGATCCCCGGTTGACGGTGCCCCGGTCGTTGGTGCCGCGCCAGCGCACCAGCGCCACGTCGTCGGTCAGTATCTCGGCCGACAGCACGTCGACGGCCAGCGTGCCGCGCAGCGGCTTCAAGTGGGTGTGCAGGTCGTCGAAGTGCACTTCGCTGCCCCCGAACCCGAACTGGAAGAAGTCCGGGTGGACCAGGGGCTGCCAGCGGGCCGGGTCGGCGCGCACCTCATCGTCCAGCAGGGCTCGCCCGTGGGCGAGGATCTGTTCGAGGTCGGCCTCGTGATGGGCTGAAGGAGCGTTCATGGGGACAGCATGACGCGGCCGACGCCCCGCCGCACCCCCCACGGGAGGAACGGTTCGGTGACGCCGGCCGGACGGTCAGCCGAAGCGGCCGGTGATGTAGTCCTCGGTCGCCTGGATCTCGGGGGTGGAGAAGATCTTCTCGGTCGGCCCCATCTCGATGAGCTTGCCGGGCTTGCCGGTGCCCTCGATGTTGAAGAAGGCGGTGGTGTCGGAGACCCGGGCCGCCTGCTGCATGTTGTGGGTCACGATGACGATCGTGTAGTCCTCTTTCAGTTCCCGGATCAGGTCCTCGATGGCGAGGGTCGAGATCGGGTCCAGGGCGGAGCAGGGCTCGTCCATGAGGATCACCTGGGGGTGCACCGCCACGGTGCGCGCGATGCACAGCCGCTGCTGCTGACCGCCGGACAGCCCGGAGCCGGGCCGGTCGAGGCGGTCCTTCACCTCCGCCCACAGGTTGGCGCCCCGCAGCGACTGCTCGACGAGATCGTCGGCGTCCGACTTGGACATCTTCTTGCCGTTGATCTTGTAGCCGGCCAGGACGTTGTCCCGGATCGACATGGTCGGGAACGGGTTGGGCCGCTGGAACACCATGCCCACCATCGAGCGCACGCTCACCGGGTCGACCCCGGGCTCGTAGATGTTGTCGCCGTCGAGGGTGATCCTGCCGTCGACGTAGGCGCCGGGGAGCACCTCGTGCATGCGGTTGATGCTGCGCAGGAACGTGGTCTTGCCGCACCCGGAGGGCCCGATGAAGGCGGTGACGTTGCGCGGCTCGACCGTCATCGACACGCCCTCGACGGCCTTGAACTTGCCGTAGAAGATGTCGACGTCGGTCGCTTCGATTCGCTTGGACATGGGTTCCTTCGCTCGGGTGGCGGGTCAGCGCCCGGAGGTCTTGGGGGCGAACGCGGCGGCGATGAGCCGCGCGATCAGGTTGAGCAGCATCACGACGATGATGAGGACGAGCGCCGCCCCCCAGGCCCGCTGGGTGGAGGGGTCGGGCGCCGACGGCGCGGTGGGCCGCATGAGCTGCTGGTAGATGTAGACCGGCAGCGTCATCATCCAGCCCTTGAAGATGTTCCAGTTCGTGCTGACCGCCATGCCGGCGGTCAGCAGGATCGGGGCCGTCTCGCCGGCGACGCGGGCGATGGCGAGGGTGACGCCGGAGGCGATGCCCGAGATGGCCGTGGGGATGACGACCTTGAAGATCGTGCGCCACTTGCGGACGCCGAGGGCGTAGGACGCCTCCCGCAACTCGTTCGGCACGACGCGGAGCATCTCCTCGGTGGAGCGCACGACCACGGGGATCATGAGCACCGAGAGGGCGACGGCGGCCGTGAAGCCCATGACCTGCTGGCCGCCGGAGTAGCCGCCGCCGACGAACTCGAAGTAGGCCATCAGGATCCCGGCCGCGAACAGGCCGGCCACGATCGACGGGATGCCCGTCATCACGTCGACCAGGAAGGTGATGAGGCGGGCCAGGACGCCGCCGCGCGCGTACTCGACCAGCCAGATGGACGTCAGCAGGCCGATCGGCACCGAGATCAGCGTGGCGGCCAGGGTGATCAGCAGCGAGCCGATGAGCGCGTGCTTGATGCCGCCCAGGACGCCCGCCTCGCCGGCGGCCGCCGCCTGGTCCTGGACGCCCGTGACCCCGGCCATGTCGGAGCCGAAGAAGCCGAACGCGAGCATCCCCTGGACGCCGTTGACGAGCACGGTGACGATGATCGACACCAGCGGGACCAGCGCGAGGGCGAACGACAGCCAGACCAGGGTGGCCCAGAAGGCGTTGGAGCCGTGCCGTCCGCCCCGGACGGCGACGTTGACGATCGTCCACGAGCCGAGGAGCAGCACCGCGGCGAGGACCGCGAACAGGGGCAGGTTCCAGCCGGCGAGCGCGAAGACCAGGGCGGAGGCGGCGAGCGACCCGGCCAGGCAGGCCCACAGGGACCACGCCGGCAGGGTGCCGCTGCGCAGCGTGTTGCGGGGTGCGGCGGGGGCGCGCGGGGGCGTCAGGGTGGTGTGGGTCATGTCAGTTGGCCCCCGAGAACTCGGCGTAACGGCTCACGATCCAGCGCGCGATCATGTTCACCACGAGCGTGATGACGAAGAGGACGAGGCCGGCCGCGATGAGCTCGCTCTGGCGCATGCCGAACGCCTCGGGGTAGTTCAGGGCGATCTCGGCGGGGATCGTCTTGTTGCCCACGCCGATGAGGTTGGCGGTGAGGATGCCGGGCGCCAGCACGAGGGTGACGGCCATGGTCTCGCCGAGGGCGCGGCCGAGGCCGAGCATGACGGCCGACACGATGCCGTTGCGGGCGAACGGGAACACGGTGGCCTTGATCATGTCCCACTTCGTGCTGCCCAGGGCGAGCGCCGCCTCCTCGTACAGGCGCGGGGTCTGGATGAAGATCTCCCGGCACTGCGACGTGATGATCGGCAGGATCATGATGGCGAGCACGATGCCCGCGGTGAGCAGCGTGCGTCCGGTCGTGGAGGCGCTGCCGAAGACCAGGTTCAGGCCCGGAACCCCGGCGCTCACGCGGGACAGCCACTCGTAGAGCGGCACCAGGGCGGGCCCGAGCGTCGTCATGCCCCAGGCCCCGAACACCACCGACGGGATCGCGGCGAGGATGTCGACCACATAGCCGACCCCCTTCGACAGCCGCGCGGGCGCGTAGTGGGAGATGAAGAGGGCCACCCCGATCGACACGGGGGTGGACAGCAGGATCGCGATGGCCGCGCACATCAGGGTGCCGAGCGCGAGGGGCAGCACGTACACCCAGAACGGCTCGCCGCTGCTCAGTTCCTCGGGGCTCGCGCCGATGGCCGGCAGCGACTCCAGGATCAGGTAGAGCGACACGAGCGCCAGGATCACGAAGATGAGGACGCCGGCGGCCAGCGTGAGGACGCGGAAGAACGAGTCGCCGAAGCGGCCGCGGGCGTCGGCGGCGCCGAGCAGCGTGCGCGGTGGGGCGACGGGGTTCGCCATGAAGGGCCTCCAGGTCGGGACGGGGACGGGGGTGCTCCGCCGGGGACCGCCGGTGCCGCGAGGGCGGCCGGCGGTCCCCGGCGAGGCGGCTACGAGCCGACGGTGATCTTGTCGATCGCCGCGGTCGCGTCGGCGCTCAGCTTGGACGACAGCGGGGCGTTCTTCGCGGCGGCCTGCGCGGCCTTCTGGCCCTCGGCCGAGACCACGTACTTGCCGAACGACTTCACCAGGGCGGCGGTGTTGGCGTCCTTGTACTGGTTGCAGAAGATCTCGTAGGTGACCAGGACGATCGGGTAGGCGCCGGCGTCCGTGGGCTTGCGGTCGAGCTTGACGGCCATGTCGTTGGCGGCCTGGCCGCCGACGGGCTTCGACAGCTCGACGGCCTTGGCCGCGCCCTCGGCGGAGGGGCCGACGAAGGCGTCCCCGACCTTGACCTTGACGGTGCCGAGGGTGCCGACGGCGGACTCGTCGGCGTAGCCGATCGCGCCGTCGGTGGACTGGACCAGCTTCACGACACCGCTGGTGCCCTGCGCGGACTCCTGGCCGGCGACCGGCCACTTCTGGGCCTTCGCGTCGGTCCAGACGGTGGGGGCGGCCTGGCTGAGGTAGTCGGTGAAGTTCTCGGTGGTGCCCGAGTCGTCGGAGCGGTGCACGACGGTGATCTTGGTGGCCGGCAGGGTCACGCCCGCGTTGAGCGCGACGATGGCCGGGTCGTTCCAGGTCGTGATCTGGCCCTTGTAGATCTTGGCCGCCGTGTCGGGGTCCAGCTTCAGGCCCGTGACGCCCTTGAGGTTGTAGGCCATCGCGATGGGCGAGACGTACGCGGGGACGTTGAAGGCGCCCTGCGGGCCGCACAGCTGCTTGCTCTGCTCCCACTCCTCGGTCTTGAGGGCGGCGTCCGAGCCGGCGAACGCGACCTGGCCGGCGAGGAAGTTCTTGCGGCCCGAGCCGGAGCCGACGGAGTTGTACTGGACGGTGACGTTGGGGGCCTGGGCCTTGTAGCCCGCGATCCACGCGGTCATGGCCTGCTCCTGCGACGAGGCGCCGGCGCCGGACAGCGACCCGGTCAGGCCGGTCGACGCGGCGGAGGCGCCCGCAGAGGGGCCGGTGGTGGCGGGGGCCGGGTTGTTGCTCGCGCACCCGGTCAGGGCGAGCGCGGTCGCGGCCAGCACGGCCAGAGGAGCGCCCAGCTTCTTCATGCTCACGGATGTCTTCCTTCAGAGGGGGAACGTCAGGACGATGGCCGCCCTGGCTGAGCCGATCGGCTCCGGTCCCCACGGTAGGGAGCCCGCGTGACGGGTCCCCGGCGTGGAGATGAACGGAGGGTGAACGGCCTGGCTCACAGCAACGGCTTGTGGTATTCGGTGGCGACCGTGACGCCGGCGGCGTCCAGGTGGGCGACCGCGACCGCGGCGGTCTGCATCGGGCGGGCATCGATGCCGAGGGCGTCCAGCATGAGCGGCAGCACCGGTCGGTGGCCGCAGAGCGCCATGGGGGCGTCGTCGTCCCGGGCGGTCGCCGACAGCCGCCGCATCAGTTTGACGACCGCCTTCTCGTTGTGTTCGGCGATCTCCTCCGACAGGGTGGACCAGCCGTTGACCTCCAGGTGGGCGGCCTTGGCGTAGGGCCGCAGCGTCTGCAGGCACCGCGTGGAACTGGACGACTCCAGCCGGGTGACGCCATAGGCGTCCAACAACGGCACGAGGGCCCGGCTCTGCCGCCGGCCCCGCTCGGTGACCGGCCGGGCCTGGTCGCGGCCGGACCAGTGCCGGCGTTCCATGGCCTTGGCGTGCCGGACCACCAACACCGGGGTGGATCGCGGCAGGGCCAGGGCCCGGTCGACCAGGGCGCGCTCGTCGCCGTACGTCATCCGCTCGAGGGCGGTGCGCACCGACAGCCAGACCACCTTGTCGACCTCGGCGTCCGGACGCCGCGGGCTCGACTCGCGCAGGAACGCCCGCCAGTAGTGCACCTCTTTCAGGCCGCCCCCCACGGGGTAGCGGATCACCCCGAGCGGCACCCCGAGGCGCACCCGGACCCCGGTCTCCTCCAGCGTCTCCCGGACGGCGCAGGCCGGCAGCGACTCGTCGGGCTCGACCTTGCCCTTGGGGAGCGTCCAGTCGTCGTAGAGCGGGCGGTGCACCAGCAGCACCTTGGAATCGACGCCCGCGAGCGCGTCCAGCGCGATCACGCCCGCGGCGGCCGTCCGGGGGCCGGTCACCGGGGCTTCCGCTCCGCCCGGCGGGACGCCAGGGCCGCGATCAGATGGGTCTGCAGGTCCGGTTTCGGGCTGCCGTCCGCGTTCAGGGTGCACTGCTGCCACGACGTGTCATTCAACCACCAGGACGCCGTGTCCTCGGCGAACGCCAAATCGAAGAGGTGCCCGATCTGCTCCATGTGGCGGGGTTGGGTGATGAGCACGATGGTCTCGACGCGCCGGTCCAGGTTGCGGTGCATGAGGTCGGCCGAGCCCAGGCCGACGTGCGGGCTGCCGCCGCCGGCGAACCAGAACAGCCGGCTGTGTTCCAGGAACCGGCCCAGGATGCTGCGCACCCGGATGGTCTCGCTGAGGCCCGGGACGCCCGCGCGCAGCGCGCAGGTGCCGCGCACCCACAGGTCCACCGGCACCCCGGCCGCGGACGCCCGGTAGAGGGCGTCGATGACCCGCTCGTCGACGATGGAGTTGACCTTGATCCGGATGTGGGCCTGCCGGCCCTCCCGGGCGTGGCGGATCTCGTCCTCGATGAAGGAGAGCAGGCCGCTGCGGATCCCCTCCGGGGCCACGAGCAGCCGCCGGTAGCGGGTCTCCCGGGTCATGCCGGAGAGGTGGTTGAACAGCCGGGCGACGTCGTCGGTGACGACCGGGTTCGAGGTCAGCAGCCCCAGGTCCTCGTACTGCCGGGCCGTCTTGGGGTTGTAGTTGCCGGTGCCGATGTGCACGTAGCGGCGCAGGCCGTCGGGCTCGTCGCGGACCACCAGGCAGAGCTTGCAGTGCGTCTTCAGCCCGACCATGCCGTACACGACGTGGACGCCCGCGCGCTCGAGTTTGCGCGCCCAGGCGATGTTGGCCTGCTCGTCGAACCGGGCCTTGATCTCGACCACCGCCAGCACCTGCTTGCCGGCCTCGGCCGCCTCGATCAGGGCGTCGACGATCGGCGAGTCGCCGGAGGTTCGGTAGAGGGTCTGCTTGATGGCCAGCACGAGCGGGTCGGCGGCCGCCTGCTCGATGAGCCGCTGCACGGACGTGGCGAACGAGTCGTACGGATGGTGCAGCAGGACGTCGTGGTGCCGCAGGGCGGCGAACACGTCGACGGGCTTCGCCGACTCGACGGCGGCGAGTTCCGGGTGGGTCTTGGGCAGGAACGGCGGGTACTGCAGGTCCTCGCGGTCGATGCCGGCGATCGAGGACAGGCCGCTCAGGTCGAGCGGGGCCGGCAGCGCGAAAGCCTCTCGGTCGGTGACGTCGAGTTCGGCCACGATGAGGCGCAGCATCTGGTCGTCGATGCCCTCGGCCACCTCCAGGCGCACGGGGGGGCGTCCGACCTTGCGGCGCAGCAGTTCGCGTTCCAGGGCGTGCAGCAGGTTCTCGGCGTCGTCCTCCTCGACCTCGAGATCCTCGTTGCGGGTCACCCGGAAGGTCGTCCACTGCAGCACGTCCATGCCGCCGAACAGGCGGTCCAGGTGGTGGCCGATGACCTCCTCCAGCGGGAGGAACCGGTCGTCCCCCAGCCGAAGGAAGCGCGGGAGGTTCGAGGGCAGCTTGACCCGGGCGAACTGCTTGCCGCGGGTCGAGGGGTTCCGCAGCAGCACGGCCAGGTTGATGGACAGCCCCGAGATGTAGGGGAACGGGTGCGACGGATCGACCGCCAGCGGGGTGAGCACCGGGTAGACGCGCTCCTCGAAGAGGACGCCCATGGCGGCGCGCTCGTCGGCCGTGAGATCGGACCAGTTCAGGAGATGGATGCCCTCGGCGGCCAGTTCGGGCCGCACCTGCTCGGCGAAGACCCGCGACTGCTCGGCGACGAGCACGCGCACGCGGCCCAGGATCGTGTCGTGCAGGTCGCGCGGCATGATCCCGGACGCCCCCGGCACGGCCACGCCGGCCGCGATCCGCCGCTTCAGCCCCGCGACCCGCACCATGAAGTACTCGTCCAGGTTCGACGAGAAGATCGCCAGGAACCGGGCCCGCTCCAGCAGCGGCACCCGGACGCGGTCCCGGGCGAGGTCGAGCACCCGCTCGTTGAACGCCAGCCAGGACAGCTCGCGGTCCACGTAGCGGTCCTCCACCAACTCGGGCCCGGGGTGCTGCTCGTCGTCCATGGCGGTCAGCGGCCGTACAGCACGTCGGTGTGGGCGACGGTGAAACCCGCCCGCTCGTACAGGCGGACGGCCGGGTTGTCGGCCTCCACGTACAGGATCACGCGCCGGCACCCGGCGGCGGCGAGGTGGGCCAGGCCGGCGTCCAGCAGCGCCGTGCCGAGGCCGCGGCCGTGGGCCCGCGGGTGGACGCCGATGACGTAGACCTCGCCCGTGGTCGCGTCGTGCCGCTTCGTCCAGTGGAAACCGACCAGCCCCGCGGCGTCCTCGGCGAGGATCAGCCCGGCGGGATCCCACCACGGCTCGGCCTGCCGTGCCCGCAGGTCGTCCGCCGAGAAGGCCCCCTGCTCGGGGTGGGACGCGAAGGCGGCCGCGTTGACGGCCAGGAAGGCGTCGGCGTCCGCGTCGGTGAACGCGGCCCAGTGGATGCCCGGCGGTGCCGGCGGGGGCGGCGCGTCGGCGAGGGGGCGCTCCATGATGAGCAGCCCCCGCGTGGGCCGCAGGCCTTCGGCCGCGGCGAGGGAGCGGGCGGCCGGCAGGTCGCCGAAGGCCCAGACCCCGGACGCCCCCGCGTCGAGCGCCGCGGCCAGCAGCGCACGGCCGTGGCCGAGGCGCCGGGCGTCCGGCCGCACGCAGACCTGGGCCGTGCCGAACGCCGGGGAGAACTGGGCGTACCCGGCCAGCCCGTCCGCGTCGCGCAGCAGCCAGTGCCGCTCGGTGTCGCGCACCAGCCCCAGCCGGGCCTCGTCGTTCAGGGGCCGGACGCCGTCGGCGGCGGTCACCGCGTCCGCGAGCGCCGCCACGGCGTCGGCGTCGGCCTGGTCGAGGTGCGGGTGGGCGTCCATGCCCCCAGCCTCCCGGCTCGGGGGCGGCGGGGCAAGCCGCCCGGCGCCTCACTCGGAGGCGCGCGGCAGCCCGGAGGGGGAGAAGCGGTAGCCGACGTTGCGCACGGTGCCGATCAGCGACTCGTGTTCGACGCCGAGCTTGGCCCGCAGTCGGCGGACGTGGACGTCGACCGTGCGCGTCCCGCCGTAGTAGTCGTAGCCCCACACGTCGGCGAGCAGTTGCTCGCGGCTGTAGACGCGGCCGGGATGCTGGGCCAGGTATTTCAGCAACTCGAACTCGGTGTAGGTCAGGTCCAGCGGTCGGCCGTCGAGGGCGGCGTGGTAGCCGTTCTCGTCGATGGTGAGCGGCCCCGAGGACAGGACGCCGGTGCTCGCCGTCCGCCCCAGCAGCAGGCGCAGGCGGGCCTGGAGTTCGGCGGGGCCGGCCGTGTCGCACACGATGTCGGCCACCCCCCAGTCGGGACGGACGGCCACGAACCCGCCCTCGCTCAGGACCAGCAGCAGCGGCTGCGGGGTGCCGGCGGCGGCGAACAGGCGGCACACGGTGCGGGCGGCCGCCAGGTCGGCGCGGGCGTCCACCACGACGACGTCGGCGCGGGCGGCGGCGGTGAGGGCGTCGGCGTCCGGAGGGCACGCGTCGAGGCGGTGGGCGAGGAGGGCCAGCCCTGGCAGTGCGTCGGCGCCGGCGGCGTCCGGTGTCACCACGAGCAGGTGCGCCATCTCCCTCCCGTCATCGCGCCCAGCGTAGTGCAGGCCCCCGGACGCCCCGGCGCCAGTCAGCGCCGCGGACGGGCGAACGTGTCGCTGTCGATGACCAGGGTGATCGGGCCGTCGTTGGTCAGCGTGACCTGCATGTGGGCGCCGAATTCGCCGGTCTCGACGGACGCCCCCCGGCGCCGCAGCGCGTCGACCAGGGCCGTCACGAGCGGCTCGCTGTGCTCGCGCGGGGAGGCGGCGCTCCACGACGGGCGGCGTCCCTTGCGGACGTCGGCGTAGAGCGTGAACTGCGACACCACCAGCAGCGGGGCCCCGGTCTCGGCGCAGGAGCGCTCGTCGTCCAGGATGCGCAGGTTCCACACCTTGTCGGCCAGCCTTTCGGCGTCCGCCGCGGTGTCGTCGTGCGTCACCCCGACGAGCACGACCAGGCCCGGTGAGTCGAGGACGCCGACGGTGCGGCCGGCCACCTCGACGCTCGCTCGCGAGACCTTCTGCACCACCAACCGCACGCCCGGGAGCCTAGCCGCGGAGGCGGCCGAGCGATGTTCCCGAGCGTGGAACGGGCCGCGACCCCCGCCCGGGGGGTCGTGTGTGATGGCCCGAAGGCGGCCGCCAGGCCCGCCGTGATGCTGTCCACCTGCTGCCGCCCAAGGAGCCCCATGTCGGTCCTCACGGTCCTTCCGGACGACGTGAGCGTGCTGGTCAAGCCAGGAGAGACGATCCTGGTCGCGCTGGCCGCGTCCGGTTACGGCTACCGGATCGGCTGCCGCCGCGGCGGTTGCGGCATCTGCAAGGTCGACCTGCTGTCGGGGTCGGTCACCTACGACCACCCTGTGTCCGACCAGGTGCTCACCCCCGAGGAGATCGCGAGCGGCACCGTCCTGTCCTGCCGCGCCGTCCCCGACGGCGACATCACGATCGCGTTGCGCGACGAGCGACTGAAGCTCAACAGCGCCCTGCTGCGGTCCTTCCGGGCCGTGAAAGTCCCTACCACAAAGGAGTAACCACATGGGCATCCTGCGCCTGGGCTACCTCCACGTCCGTGTCACCGACATGGCCGAGGCCCGCCGCCACTACGTCGAGACCATGGGTCTCAAAGTGACCGCCGAGGAAGAGGGCAAGATCTACCTCAAGGGCTGGGACGAGTGGGATCACCACTCGGTCGTCCTCGAGGAGGGCGGCGTCGGCGTCAACAAGCTCGGCTTCAAGGTCAACTCGGTCGACGACCTCACCAGCTTCGAGAACAGGGCCCGCGCCTTCGGCGCGACCGTCGAGCGCATGAGCAAGGGCGAGAACCTCGAGGTCGGCGAGGGCTTCCGCGTCATCTCCCCCTCGGGCCACACCGTCGAGTTGTACGCCGACATCACCTACCTGGGCAGCGAGGTCGGCTTCACCAACCCCTACCCGTTCCCGCGTCACCAAGTGGGCATCTCGGTCCCGGCGCTCGACCACATGCTGATCATGGCCGAGGACGTCGCGCTCAACGAGAAGTTCTTCATGGACGTCTTCGACTTCTACGCCGTCGAGCAGATCCGTCCGGAGTACGACTCCCCGGCTCGCATCGCGACGTGGCTGTCCATCGGCCAGAAGGCGCACGATCTGGCGATCGTCGCCGGCAAGGACAAGGGCCTGCACCACTTCGCGTTCCGGCTCGACGACTGGAGCAAGATCCTGCACGCCGCCGACATCTTCTCGATGGACGACGTCTCGATCGACATCACCCCGACGCGGCACGGCATCACCCGCGGCGAGACGATCTACTTCTTCGACCCGGCGGGCAACCGCAACGAGACCTTCGCGGGCGGCTACACGGCGTACCCGGACCGCCCGACGGTCATCTGGACGCCGGATCAGCTGGGCCGGGGCATCTTCTCGCACTCCCGCGAGCTCAACACGGCCTTCACCGAGGTCTACACGTAAACCGACCGACCCCCGGACGCCGGACGCGCGAGTCGCGTCCGGCGTCCGGCTGTCCGGACCCGAGCCCACCGCAGAAAGGACGCCGACATGGCTGTCACCACCACCGTCACCTCCCTCACCGCGGACGGCGCGCTGAAGGCGCTCCACGCGGCCCACGCCAAGAGCCTGGCCATCGGCGTGCCCGTCAACATCGCCGTCTGTGACGTGGCCGGCCACGAACTCGCGTTCCTGCGTCCGGACGGCGCTGCGCTGCTGTCGGGCGGGATCGCCCGCGACAAGGCGTTCACCGTGGTCGCGTTCAACGGACTGCCGACGTCGCAGTGGTTCGACCTCATCAAGGACGAGCCGGCGCTGCTCAACGGCATCGTGCATCGCGACCGGCTGGTCATCTTCGGCGGCGGCGTGCCGATCCTGGTCGGCGGCGTCCTCGTGGGCGCGATCGGCTGCTCCGGCGGCTCGGCGGAAGAGGACGAGATCGTCGCCCAGGCCGGGGCGGACGCCGTCGTCTGACGGCTCAGTTCCGGGCGGCCAGCCGCGCCGAGCGGCTGAGGTCGCGGCTGAGGGCCAGGGCCGCCGTCTGGACGGCGGGGGCCATGCGGGGGGCGGCGCGCCGGTTGAAGCCCGACACTGACATCGCGGCCTTCACGTCCCCCTCGGGGCCGAACACCGGTGCCGCCGCGCACAGGACGCCCAGGTTGCTCTCCTCGCGATCGTAGGCGATGCCGGACGCCTGGATGGCCGCCAGTTCGCGCCGCAGGTGGCCCGGCGTCGTGATCGACCGGGGCGTGAGCCGCGGCAGCCCGGTGGCGAGCACCCGCTGCACGAGGTCGGGGTCGGCGAAGGCGAGCATCGCCTTCCCGACGCCGGTCACGTGGGCGGGCAGCCGCCCGCCCCGGCGCGAGTTCATCGGCGGCGCCTGCTTGGCCGCCAGCACCTGCAGGTAGACGACCTCCGTGCCGTCCAGGATCGCGAGGTGCACGGACGCCCCCGTGGCCGTCCGCAGGTCCTCCATATGGGGCAGAGCCACCTGGGAGAGGTTGCGCTGGATCGGGACCAGCTCCCCCATCTCGAACATGCGCATGCCCAGCTGATAGCCGTCGCCGGTCCGGGCCAGCCAGCCCAGCGACAGGAGCTCCTCGGCGATGCGATGCGTCGTGGAGCGGGGCAGCCCCGTGGCCCGGATCAGGTCGGCGAGGCTGAGCGTCTGGCTCTCGGGGCCGAAGCTCTCGAGGATCAGGGACGCCCGTTTGATGAGTGAAACGGGAACTTCCCGCTCAGTGGGAGGCACGGATTGATTCTCGGCGCGTTCTGGCGGAGTGTCTACCCACAGCCCTCAAACAGTCGCACGGACGCGACAGAGAAGGTGGTACGGCATGGCGAGTGTGATCGAACTCCAGACGGGTGTCCCCAACACGCCGCGCCCGGCGGCCCGACAGGACACCCTCCAGTCCGTCACCACCGCCCTCGACGTGCTCGACTGCTTCCTGTCCGCCCCCGAGCTCGGCGTGAGTGAGATCGCCCGGCGCCTCGGCATCGCGAAGAGCAGCGCCCACCGCCTCCTCACCACCCTGGCCGCCCGCCAGGTGGTCGAGAAGAACCCGGAGACCGGGCAGTACCGGCTCGGCGTCCACCTGTTCGCCCTCGGGCACCTCGCCCAGTCGCGGATGGCGCTGTCGAGCCTGGCGCTGCCCGAACTGCAGCGGCTACACGGGGCGACCGGCTTCACCATCTTCGTGGGGCTGCTCGACGGCGAGAACGCCGTCTACCCCCACTTCGTCGGCAACCCGTCGGTGTCCGCCCAACTCGCGCAGGAGTCCGTGCGCCGCCGCGCCCACGCCACGGCGCTGGGCCGGGCCATCGCGGCGCTCGATCCGGCCATCGAGCGACGGCTGCGCATGCAGGCCGCCGCCGGTCGCGGCCCCGAGGCGGCCCGCGCGGTCAAGGAGTTCGACCGGGCGATCGAGACGTTCCGGCGCGTCGGCGTCACCATGTCGCGCGACACGGCCGCCCCCGGGCTGAGCGGTGTCGCCGCCCCGATCCGCACCCTGGCCGGCAAGCCGGTCGCGGCCCTCGTGGTTGCCGGCCCCACGGCGAGCGTCATCCCCAACGCGGACCGCATCGCCCGGATCCTGCCGCCGGCGGCCGCGCGAGTCTCGCGCCTCGTCGGGGCGGGCTAGCCCCCACGTTCCCGGCCGCGGAACGGCCCTCCGTCCGGGCTCGTGGCCCGGGAATAGCGTCACTCATCACCCGCAAGCGAAGGAGCTCACCCGTGGATTCCGCCCTCCAGGCGAAGGCAGCGAAGGACCTGCTCGGTGCCTACGCGTCGCGCACACCGATCCCACCGCTCATCGAAACGTTCACGGACATCGCGTTCGAGGACGCCTACGTGATCCAGAAGCTGCAGATCGAAGAACTGCTCGCCGACGGTCGCGTGGTCAAGGGCCACAAGGTCGGGCTGACGTCGGCCGCCATGCAGAAGCAGCTCGGGGTGAGCCAGCCTGATTTCGGCCACCTCCTCGACGACATGTTCTACCTCGAGAACATGCCCATCCCCATGGACGTCTGGCTGCAGCCCCGCATCGAACCGGAGGTCGCCTTCGTCCTCGGCCGTCCCCTGCAGGGCCCGGGCGTCACCATCGCGGACGCCATCCGTGCGGTCGACTTCGTCCTGCCCGCGATCGAGCTCGTCGACAGCCGGGTCAAGGACTGGAAGATCAGCATCATCGACACCATCGCCGACAACGCCAGCTCGGGTGGCGTCGTCCTCGGCGGCAAGCCCACCAAGCTGTCCGACGTCGACCTGCGGCTCGTCGGCTGCACCCTCTACAAGAACGGCCAGATCATCGGCACCGGCGCCAATGGGGCCGTCATGGGCAACCCGCTCAACTCGCTCGTCTGGTTGGCCAACACGGTCGGCCCGCAGGGCGTCACGCTCGAGCCCGGGCACGTCGTGCTGCCGGGTTCCGTCACCAAGCTCCAGCCCGTCGCCCCCGGGGACACGTTCGTCGCCAACTGGGGTGTGCTGGGCACCGTCACCGCTCGCTTCGCGAAGGAGAACTGATTCATGGCTGAGGATTTCCAGGGCCGTCCGACCACCGCCGCCATCATCGGCTCGGGCAACATCGGCACCGACCTGATGTTCAAGCTGATCCGGCGCAGCAAGAACATCACGCCGAAGTACATGATCGGCATCGACCCCAAGTCCGACGGCCTGGCGCGCGCCGAGCGCATGGGCCTCACGGCGTCCGCCGGCGGCATCGACTGGCTGCTGAGCCTGCCGACCGAAGAACTGCCGGACATCGTGTTCGACGCCACCTCGGCGAAGGCGCACGCGGCCAACGCCCCGCGGCTCGCCGAGAAGGGCATCGTCGCGGTCGACCTGACCCCGGCCGCCGTCGGCCCCTTCTGCAGCCCGGCGGTCTCGGACAACGTGGACACGTCCAGCATGAACGTGAACATGATCACGTGCGGCGGCCAGGCGACGATCCCGATCGTCTACTCCGTGACCCGCGTCGTCGGCCAGCCGCCGTACGCCGAGATCGTCGCGTCCCTGTCGAGCAAGGGCGCCGGCCCCGGCACCCGCGCCAACATCGACGAGTTCACCGAGACCACGGCCAAGGCCATCGAGGAGGTCGGCGGCGCCAAGAAGGGCAAGGCCATCATCATCCTCAACCCGGTCGAGCCGCCGATGAAGATGCGCAACACCGTCTTCGTCGCCATCCCGGCCGAGTACGCCGAGGCGGGCCCCAAGCAGGACGAGCTCACGGCGTCCATCAAGACGATGGTGGCCGAGGTGCAGAAGTACGTGCCGGGCTACGCGCTGAAGTCCGAGCCGCAGTACGACGCCCCCCGGGACATCTGGAGCGGCATGGCCCGCGTCGCCGTCTTCCTGGAGGTCGTCGGAGCCGGCGACTACCTGCCCGACTACGCCGGCAACCTCGACATCATCACCGCCGCGTCCGCGCACATCGGTGACCTGTTGATGGAGTACCGCATCACCCACCCCGTGAAGGGGATCCCGCAGCAGGTCGACTTCCGCGCCGCCACCGCCGCCCCGCTGCCCGGCAGCGCCGCGGCCCGCGCGCTGAAGCAGGCCGCTGCCCACGACACCAGCAAGGACGCCCAGGGAGCCAAGGCATGAGCGAGAAGGCATTCATTCAGGAGAAGAGCACGACGGACGCCGTCGGCACCAAGCGTGCCCTGCGGATCACCGACACCACGCTGCGCGACGGCTCGCACCCGATGCGGCACATGTTCACCGAGCGGCAGGTGCGCGACATCGTGCGGGCCCTCGACGACGCGAACATCGAGGTCATCGAGGTGTCCCACGGCGACGGGCTCGGCGGGGCGTCCTTCAACTACGGCTTCTCGGGCACCGACGAGTTGAAGCTCATCGCGGCCGCCGCCGACGAGGCGAAGCGCGCCAAGATCGCCGCCCTGCTGCTGCCGGGCGTCGGCACGGTCGAGGACCTGAAGCGCGCCAAGGACGCCGGCATCTCCGTCGTCCGCGTGGCGACCCACTGCACCGAGGCCGACACCTCGTACCAGCACTTCGGCGCGGCCCGCGACCTCGGGCTCGAGACCGTGGGCTTCCTGATGCTCAGCCACCGCGTCTCCCCGGAGAAGCTGGCCGAGCAGGCAGCCATCCAGGTGGACGCCGGCTGCCAGTGCGTCTACGTCGTCGACTCGGCCGGTGCGCTGATCCTCGACCAGGCCAAGGACCGGGTCGCGGCGGTCGTCGACCGCATCGGCAAGGACGCCCAGGTCGGCTACCACGGCCACCAGAACCTGTCGCTCGGCGTCGCGAACTCGATCCTCGCCTTCCAGGCCGGCGCCCGCCAGATCGACGGCGCCCTGTCGGCCCTCGGCGCGGGCGCGGGCAACAGCCCCACCGAGGTGCTGGCCGTCAACTTCGAGCGCCTCGGCATCAAGACCGAACTCGACACCGACATCCTGCTCAACGCCGCCGAGAACATCGTCCGGCCGATCCTGCCCAAGCTGCCCTACATGGACCGTGGCTCGATCACCCAGGGCCAGGCCGGTGTGTACTCGTCGTTCCTCAAGCACGCCGAGCGGGCGGGCGAGCGGTACGGCATCCCGGCGCACGCGATCCTCGCCCGCGTCGGTGAGCACGGCTACGTCGGCGGCCAGGAGGACATGATCATCGACGTCGCGCTCGAGTTGCTCAACGAGCAGTCCGACCCGAACATCGTGGGAGCCAAGTGATGGCCGACCACAACTGGAACGTCGACACCGTCGCGACCGAAATCCTCGCCTGCGAGGCCGAGCGCCGCGACCGGGTCAAGTTCACCGACGAGTGGCCCGAACTGGACGTGGAGACCGGCTACCAGATCCAGGACGAGACGCTGCGGCGTCGCCTGGCCCGGGGCGAGCAGTTGATCGGCGTCAAGCTCGGGCTCACCAGCCGCGCCAAGCAGGAGCGGATGGGCGTCAACACGCCCTTCGTGGCCTGGCTGACCGACGCCATGGTGCTGCCCGCCGACCTGCCCGTGCCGCAGGACAAGCTGATCCACCCGCGCATCGAACCCGAGCTGGTCTTCATCATGGGCGACCGGCTCGAGGGCCCCGGCGTGACCGGCGCGCAGGCGCTGGCCGCTGTCAGCCACGTGCTGGGCGGCGCCGAGATCATCGACTCCCGGTACAAGGACTTCCGGTTCCTGGCGGGCGACGTGGTGGCCGACAACGCCTCCTCGGGCGCCTACATGACGGGCCCGGTGGCGCTTCCGCCGGAGATGCTCGACCTGTCGACTGAGGCCGTCCTGGTCGAGGTCGACGGCGCGATCGTCGACTCGGCCACGGGGGCGTCCATCATGGGCCATCCGGCCGAGGCGCTCGCCCTGGCCGCGAACGACCTGGCCAAGCGCGGCCTGGCGATCGAGGCCGGCTGGGTCATCCTGACCGGCGGCATGACGGACGCCGTGTTCGCCCCGCCCGGTTCGTCGGTGGCGTGCCACTTCACGAACCTCGGCTCGGTGTACTTCAACGGCGGGGCGGAGCCCGCCTGATGCCGATCATCGAGGTCACCCTCACCCCGGCTCCCCACCGGACGCCGGAGGTCAAGCGCGCGCTCATCCACGCGCTGACCGCCGCCGTGGTGGACACGGGCGTGGCTCCGAAGGAGTCCGTCCGAGTCCTCCTGCGGGAGATCCCTGCGGAGCACTTCGCCGCAGGCGATGTCACTTTGGCCGAACGGCGGGCCGCCCAGGCCGCCGCGTCGGCGTCCACCACTGAGAAAGGCAACGACGCCCATGGCTGACAAGGAATTCTTCGGGCACATCATCGACAACGAAGAGGTGGAGTCGCTCGACGGCCAGCGCTTCGACGTCTACAACCCGTGGACGCGGGAGGTCTGGGCGGAGGCCGCCGAGGGCTCCGCCGAGGACGCCCGCCGCGCGGTGAAGTCGGCGCGGAAGGCGTTCGACGAGGGCCCGTGGCCGAAGATGGGCCGCGTCGAGCGGGCCAACATGATCCACAAGCTGGGCGACATCATGGAGGCGCGCTCCGACGAGCTGGCCGCCTACGACGCCAAGAACATGAGCAAGCCGTTCGAGCAGGCCAAGCACGACGTCGCCCGCTCGGTGTGGAACTTCCGGTTCTTCGCCGACCACCAGCGCGACCACGTGGGCGAGGTGTTCCCGATGGATTCGGGTCACCACACCTACAGCGAGTTCGGGCCGGCCGGCGTCGTCGCGGCGATCTCGCCGTGGAACTTCCCGCTCATGATGGCGTCCTGGAAGATCGCGCCCGCGATCGCCTGGGGCAACACGTGCATCATCAAGCCGTCCGAGGACACCCCGGCGTCCGTCACCCACCTGGGCCGCCTGGCCGCCGAGGCCGGCTTCCCGCCCGGCGTCCTCAACGTGCTCAACGGCCACGGCGCCCCCGCGGGCTCGTCGCTCACCGCCGACTGGGACGTCGACCGGGTCACGTTCACCGGCTCGTCGACCACCGGCAAGATGGTCATGAAGTCGGCGGCCGACCATCTGGCCCCGGTGTCGCTGGAGTTGGGCGGCAAGGGCGCGAACCTCGTGTTCGACGACGCCGACCTCGACAACGCGGTCTACTGGGCCGTCGAGTCGATCTTCCGCAACGCGGGCCAGATCTGCCTGGCCGGCTCGCGGTTGTTCGTCCAGGACACGATCTACGAAGAGTTCATGAAGCGCTTCGTCGCTCGGGCCGAGGCCCTCAAGATCGGTGACCCGCTGGTTCCGGGCACGAACTTCTCGGCGCTGTCCAGCAAGAAGCACTTCGACAAGGTGGCGAGCTACGTCCAGCAGATCACCGAGCTGGGCGGCACGGTCCGCACCGGCGGGGTGGCCACCGACGGCTCCTGGGTCGTCAGGCCGACCATCGCGGACGGGCTGGCCCTCGACGCCGCCCCGTACTGCGAGGAGATCTTCGGGCCGGTCTGCATCGTCAACAAGTTCTCGTCCGAGGTGGAGGCCGTGCATATGGCCAACGACACCCGCTACGGCCTGAACGCGATGATCTTCACCGAGAACCTCTCCCGGGCGCACCGGGTGGCGTCGGCGCTCAAGGCCGGCACCGTGTGGGTGAACTGCTTCTTCATCCGCGACCTGCGGACGCCGTTCGGCGGGGTCGGCGACTCCGGCGTCGGCCGTGAGGGGGGCAACTTCAGCCGCGAGTTCTTCACCGAGCCCAAGGCCGTCGTCATGCAGATCGACCGCAAGCTGCAGGGCTGACCTCGTCCTTCAGGTGTAGCGCCGCCCCGGGTTCGCCCGGGGCGGCGCTGTCGCATGGGGCGTCCCCGGCGGGGGGTCAGGGGAGGGCGGCGTACACGACCCAGTTGGCCTGGTTGCCGCGGCCGTCCACGATGTCGCACATCACGAACACGAGCCGGCCCGGTTCGACGCGCCAGGTCTCCTCGTCGCCCGCGAAGTCGGCGTACGGGATCGACCGGGTGTGGGTGACCGTGTAGCGCAGCGTGCCGGCGTCGGTGGCGGCCTCGATGGTGTCGCCGGGGCCGACCCGGCGGATGAGCACGTTGCAGGGGTACCGGTCGGCGCCGTTGCGGGCGCTGGTGTGGCAGCCGACGTAGACGGTGTCGTCGGCGGCGCTCGACGGGCGGACGCCCCGATCGGCCACCCGCACCGGCAGGCTCGGCTTGCCGGGGGAGTAGGTGGGCGGGTCGATCGCGCCGCCCATCTGGCCCACGGTCAGGGGGAACGCGGCCTGGTCGAACCCCGCGGCCGGCACGGTGAGCCGACGCAGTTCGCCCGCGGGGACCGGGCCCGCCGGGGTGCCGGGGGCCGCGCTACCGGGGGCGGCGGGACCGGGGCTCGCGGCGTCCGGGGCCGTAAGGCTGGGGACGGACGCTGCGGGCGCCGACGGGGCGGGCGCCGACGGGCCCGGGCTCGGAGCCGGCCCGCAGCCGGCCAGGCTCACCGCCAGCAGGGTCACGCCCAGGGCGGCGGCGCGGCGGGTGCGGGGCAGGCTCATGGGGGTCCTTCCGGCGGGTGGGGCGTCCAGTATCGGCCCGCGCCGCCCCCCGGACGCCGCGCCGCACGCGGGGCAAGACGGGCGCGCACGGAACAATCGGACGCCGGGCACGGTTACTGTCACTGACGTCATCGCCCGAGGAGTGCCATGTTCGAGATCCCGTCCGACCTCAACCCCGCCCTGGTGGGCCTCGCCTGGCTGCGCGGGCGCTGGGAGGGTACCGGCTACCGGGAGTGGCCCGGCGAGGGCAAGATCCGGTTCGGTCAGCAGGTCGACTTCACCGCGAACGGCGGCGACTACCTGCACTACTTCAGCCAGACCTTCACCCTGGACGCCGACGGGAACCCCGTCGCCCCGCTCACCCTCGAGACCGGCTTCTGGCGCGCCAACGCGCACGCCGAGGTCGAGGTGGTGATGTGCGGGCCGGACGGCTACGCCGAGATCCTGTACGGCACCCTGCAGCCGGGTCGCGTCGACCTCACGTCGGACGCCGTCGTGCGCACCCAGGCGGCCCCCGTCGCCTACACCGCCGGTCGGCGCCTCTACGGCAACGTGGACGGCAAGCTGCTGTACAGCTTCGACCGGGCCACCGACGACGTGCCGCTGCGGTCCTACCTGTGGGCCACGCTGGAGCGCGCATGACCGCCGTGCTGAACCAGGCCGGGCCGGACACCGGCGTCGCCTGGCACTACGGCGACCCGCTGGGCGAGCAGCGCGCGCTGGAGGCCGGGCTCGCGACGGTCGACCTGCGCCACCGCGGCGTGTTCGCCGTCTCGGGCCCCGACCGACTCACCTGGCTGCACGCGCTCACGTCGCAGCAACTCGACACCCTGGCGCCCGGCGTCCCGACGGTGGCGCTGCTGCTCGACCTGCAGGGCCGCATCGCGCACGCCTTCGGCGGGGTCGACGACGGCGAGACGTTCTGGGGCCACACCGAGCCAGGACGCCTCGCGCCCCTGCTGGCCCACCTCGACTCGATGCGGTTCGCGTCGCGGGTGCAGGTGACCGACCGCTCCGCCGACCGGGCCGTCGTCGGCACCGCGGCCGGGCCGCGCCTCGTCGACCGGGAGCGCCTCGAGGACGAACTCGGCGACCGCCGGGCCGGCACGTGGGCGTCCGAGGCGCTGCGCATCGCGGCGGGCACGCCGCGGTTCTTCCTCGACCACGACGATCGGGCGATCCCCAACGAGTTGTTCGCCCCCGACGGCGACCTGCTCGGCCCGGCGGTGCACCTGAAGAAGGGCTGCTACCGCGGCCAGGAGACCGTCGGCCGCACGTTCACCCTCGGACGCCCCCCGCGCCGCCTGGTCCTGCTGCACCTGGACGGGTCGGCCGAGCGCCTGCCGGAGGTCGGCGACGCGCTGTTCGCCGGCGAGGAGGAGATCGGCCGGGCCGGCACGGCGGCGGTGCACCACGAACTGGGCCCGATCGCGTTGGGCCTGGTCAAGCGGTCGTTGCCTGTCGACGCCCCCTTGGTGGTCGCGGGGATCGCCGCCGCCCAGGAGGTCGTGGTGAGCCCCGAGGTCGGGCTGCACGTGCGGCGTCCGGAGGGGCTGCTGGCCAGGATCCCGGGCCGCCCGCTGAAGTAGCTTCGGGACCCCGGGGCGGCCGGGTTGACCGACGGTTCTCCCGCTCGCAAGCACCAGTGGAGTGGATCCGGGTTGGTAGACCAACCCGGATCTACTCCACAACTCGGTGAGCCGCCGGGTACGAGCGCCAGGAGGATGCGCGGCTGAGGCTCAGGGACGCTCGGCGGCCCGCCGCAGGGCCGACACCGCCGCGGTGGCCGCGGCCTGCTCCGCCTCGGCGGCCTCGAGACGCACGGCGGCCGCGCCGTGTGCCGTGGCCAGCCGGTCGTGCTCGGCCCGCGCGGACGCCGTCGCGAAGGTCGCGGCCGCCAGGCGCTCCTCGGCCGCGGCCAGTGCCCTCCGCGCCCGCAGCCGCTCCCGCTGGGCCTGCGCGGCTTCGAGCCGCGCCCGGGAGGCCGCGAGCGCCGCCTCGGCCGCGGCCGCCTGGCGCTCGAGTTCAGCGAGGTCGTCGTCCGGGGGTGCCGAGACGGGCTCCGGAGCCGACTCCTCGGGCATCGGGGCCTCGTCCGGGAGGCTCCCGGTCGTCAGGGGCATCCCGGCGCCGTACTCCAGGGGCCGAGCAAGGCGTCCGGACTCCACGGCGGCCGCGGCGTCGGCGTCCGTGAGGGCGGCGCGCAGCGTCGACCGCACCTCCTCGAGCGCCGCCGGGCTCGCCGTCAGTCCCAGCGCGGCCAGGTGGGCGCGCAGGTCGGCCAGCACCCGGCGCTCGACGTCGGCCCGCCGCGGCCCGAGGGCGACGACCCGGGCGAAGTCGAGGTCGGCCTGGGCGGCGCGGAGTTCGCGGCCGAGGCGCAGCAGTTCCCGCAGCGACGTCAACCCGGCCCGGACCGCCAAGTTCACATACCAGGCACCCACCGTCGGACGCCGCAGGCGCCCGATCGCCGCCGCCAGCGCGCGGTCCTTGCGGGCGCGAGCTTCCTTGGCCAGGGCGTCCCGGCGGGCGACGAAGTCCGCGGGGTCCGCGGAGTAGAGGGCGTCCGCGGCCTCCGCCAGCCCGGGGAACTCGATCATCGGATCAGGCGTTGGCCTTCTTGGCCCGGTTACGGATCTTCGCCCGGTCGTTGGCGTCCAGGGCGACCTTGCGGATCCGCACGGCGGCCGGGGTGACCTCGAGGCACTCGTCGGCGGCGCAGTACTCGAGAGCCTGCTCCAGCGACATCCGCCGCGGCGGGATGAGCCGTTCCAGTTCGTCGCCCGTCGAGGACCGCACGTTGGTGAGGTGCTTCTCTTTCGTCGGGTTGACGTCCATGTCGTCGGGGCGGGCGTTCTCGCCGCACACCATGCCTTGGTAGACCTCCTCGCCGGGGCCGACGAACAGCGACCCGCGCTCCTGCAGGTTGAACAGGGCGTACGACGACACGGCGCCGAGGCGGTCGGCGACGAGCGAGCCCGTCTGGCGGTGGCGCAGCTCGCCGAACCAGGGGGCGTACCCCTCGGAGACGTGGTGCATGATGCCCGTGCCGCGGGTCTCGGTGAGGAACTCGGTGCGGAACCCGATCAGGGCACGCGCCGGCACGATGTACTCCAGGCGCACCCAGCCGGTGCCGTGGTTGACCATGGCCTCCAGGGCGCCCTTGCGGACGCCCAGCATCTGCGTCACCGAGCCCACGTGCTCCTCGGGGACGTCGATGGTGAGCCGCTCGGTGGGCTCCTGCAGGACGCCGTCGATGGTCCGGGTCACGACCTCGGGCTTGCCGACGGTCAGCTCGAAGCCCTCGCGGCGCATCATCTCGACGAGGATGGCCAGCTGCAACTCGCCGCGTCCCTGCACCTCCCAGGTGTCGGGGCGTTCGGTGGGCAGCAGACGGATCGACACGTTGCCGACCAGTTCCGAGTCGAGCCGGGCCTTGACCAGGCGGGCGGTGAGCTTCTTGCCGGACTTGCCGGCCAGTGGCGACGTGTTGATGCCGATCGTCATCGAGATCGACGGCTCGTCGACGTGGATCAGGGGCAGCGCCACCGGGTTCGCGGGGTCGGCGAGGGTCTCGCCGATGGTGATCTCCGGGATGCCGGCGACCGCGATGATGTCGCCCGGGCCGGCGGTGTCGACGGGGAGCCGCTCGAGGGCGTCCGTCATGAGCAACTCGGACAGCCGCACGGTCGTGACGGTGCCGTCCCGGCGGATCCAGGCGACGGTCTGGCCGCGGCGGATCTGCCCTTCGGCGATGCGGCACAGGGCGAGCCGGCCGAGGTAGGGCGACGAGTCGAGGTTGGTGACGTGGGCCTGCAGCGGGGCGCCCTCGGTGTAGCGCGGCGCGGGGATCGTTTCCAGGATCGTCTCGAACAGCGGCTCCAGGTTCTCGGAGTCGGGCATGCTCGCGTCGGCGGGCTGGTTGAGCGACGCCCGGCCGGCCTTCGCCGCGCAGTACAGGATCGGGAAGTCGAGCTGGTGGGCGTCCGCCTCGTCGACGAGGTCGATGAACAGGGCGTACACCTCGTCGACGACCTCGGCGATGCGGGCGTCCGAGCGGTCCACCTTGTTGATGACCACGATGATCGGCAGCCGCTTGGCCAGCGCCTTGCGCAGCACGAACCGGGTCTGCGGCAGAGGGCCCTCGGAGGCGTCCACGAGCAGCAGGACGCCGTCGACCATCTCGAGGCCGCGCTCGACCTCGCCGCCGAAGTCGGCGTGGCCGGGGGTGTCGATGATGTTGATCGTGACCTCGCGGCCACCGATCATGTGCTTGACGGCCGTGTTCTTCGCGAGGATCGTGATGCCCTTCTCGCGCTCCAGATCCATCGAGTCCATGACGCGCTTGTCGACGTCCTGGTTCTCCCGGAACGCGCCGGACTGCCACAGCATCGCGTCGACCAGCGTGGTCTTCCCGTGGTCGACGTGGGCGATGATCGCGACGTTGCGCAGGTCGGCGCGTGTGGCCATAGGGGATCCCGTCGGTTGGGTTCGGAGCGGAGCGGGCCGAGTCTACGCTCCCGGCCGGGGGGCGGGCACCGGTCCCGTCGTGGTCCCGGGGCGCAGCCGGACGCCGAAGGCGCGTGACTCCACGGGGTCGCCCGCGAGCAACCCGAGCATCATCCGGCCCAACTCCTGGCCCTTCTCGGCGGGGCGCTGGTCGGCCGTGGTCAGCACGCCGGGGAACCACGGCGCCTCGACGCCGTCGAAGCCGGTGACGCTGAGGTCGGCCGGCACGGCGAGGCCCCGCTCCGAGGCGGCGCGGATCGCGCCCAGGGCCAGCAGGTCGGACTGGCACACCAGGGCCGTCGGCGGGTCGTCGGCTTCGAGGACCTCGGACGCCGCGGCCGCGCCTGCGCCGACGGTCAGGTCGGCGGCCGCCACGATCAGGTCGGCGGAGCCGCCGGCGTCCAGGAAGCCGAGGACCCGGTCGCGAGTGTCGCCGTAGGCGCAGGTGGACGCCGCGGCCGCGGTCACACGCCCCGGGGCCGCCCCGGGCCCGGTCGGCATGGTGACGTGGCCGATCCGGGTGTGGCCGAGCGTGCGCAGGTGGCGGACGAGGTCGGCGGTCGCCCCCCGCTCGTCGATGGTGAGCTGCACCACCCGCGGGTCGTCCGGGGCGCCGGTGCCCAGCAGGGGCAGCCCGCGGGCGGCGAGGGCGTCCAGGTCGGGCTGCTCGGGGACGCCGCACAGGGCGAACAGGAGGGCGTCCATGCCGTAGCCGGCCAGCGGGGACGCCGGCGCGCCGGGCGCGTCGGGGAGCAGGAGCAGCGCGTACCCCTGGGAGTCGAGCACCCGGGAGAAGCCGCCGAGCAGGGCGACCTGGTAGGGGTCGGCGAAGGCGGACGCCAGCGTGCCGTCGTAGCTCACCCCGATGACCCGGGTGCGGCCGGTGCGGAGCTGGGCCGCGCGGGGGTCGGGGCCGGCGTAGCCCAGGGCGTCGGCCGCGCGCCGCACGCGCGCCGCCGTGGTGGCGGCGACCGGCCCGCGGCCGCTGAACACCAGGGACGCGGTCGACACGGCGACGCCCGCGTGGCGGGCGACGTCGGCGAGTGTGACCGGTCCGAGTTGCTGGGGGCTCATGATCGGGCATACTATCGAATCGTTTCGATCAAATCGATTCGAGAACGTGAGAGAGGTCCTCCCTTGTCTGTGCTCGCCCTGGACCGCGGCGTCGTCACCCGCGCCCGCACCGGCGTCTTCTGGGTGTTCGCCGCCTCCGGCATCGCCTTCTCGTCGCTGGCGTCCAGGCTGCCCGACGTCAAGCGGATCCTGGACCTCTCGCCCGGCGAGCTCGGCACCCTGCTGCTCGCCACGGCGTGCGGGTCCGTGCTGGGCCTGCCGGCGTCCGGGCGGATCATCCACGCGATCGGCACCCGCCGCGCCGTCCTGGCCGGAGCGGGGGTGGCCGCGGTCGGCCTGGCGGTCGCCGGGCTCGGCGTCGACCTGCTCCACAACGGGGTCGTCCTGTGGATCGCCATGTTCTTCGCCGGCCTGGGCATCGGCATCTGGGACGTCTCGATGAACCACGAGGGTGCCGAGGTCGAGCGGGGGCTGGGGCGGGCGATCATGCCGTGGTTCCACGCGGCGTTCAGCGGCGCCACCGTCGTGTCGGCTCTGTTCGGCAGCCTGCTGACGGCCCTCCAGGTGCCCGTGTGGCTGCACCTGTGGGGCATCGTGCTGGTCGTGGCGATCGCCGCCTGGGTGGGGGCGACGCGCTTCCTCCCCCTCGAGGAGGTCGCCGCGGAGGACCGGCCGGCCCCCGGCCGCACCGCCTGGCTGGAGCCCAAGACGCTGCTGATCGGCCTCGTGGTGCTGGCGGCGGCCTTCACCGAGGGCACCGCCAACGACTGGATCGCCGTCGCCTTCGTCGAGGGCCACGACCTGCCCGCGTGGGTCGGCGTGCTGGCCTTCGCGACCTTCCTGGGCTTCATGACCCTCGGCCGGATCTTCGGCACGGCCGCCCTCGACCGCTTCGGGCGGGTGCCCGTGCTGCGGGCGCTGTTCGGCACCGCGATGGTGGGCAGCCTGCTCGTCGTCTTCGGCGGCCCGGAGCTGGCCTTCGCCGGCGCGGCGCTGTGGGGCATCGGCGCCTCGCTGGGCTTCCCCGTCGGCATGTCGGCCGCCGCGGACGATCCGGCCCGCGCCGCCGCCCGCCTCAGCGTGGTGTCGACGATCGGCTACCTGGCCTTCCTCGGCGGCCCGCCGCTGCTCGGCTTCCTCGGCGACCACACCGGCGTCCTGTACGCCCTGCTCGCCGTGGCGGCGTTCCTGGTGCCCGCGCTGCTGGCCGTGCCGGCCGTGCGCGAGCGCCGTCCGGCGCCCGTCCCGGCCGCCGGGGCGTAGCGCTCAGCGCTGCTCGAGCAGCCCCAGCAGGTAGTCACCGTAGCCGGACTTCGCCAGCTTCTCGCCGCGTTGCGCCAGGTCGGCGTCCGTCAGGAAACCCATCCGCCAGGCGATCTCCTCGGGGCAGCCGACCTGGAGGCCCTGGCGGGCCTGGATCGTCCGGACGAAGTTCGAGGCGTCGTTGAGGGAATCGAAGGTGCCCGTGTCCAGCCAGGCGGTGCCGCGGGGCAGGACGCCGACCTGCAGCTTTCCTCGCTCGAGGTAGACGCGGTTGACGTCGGTGATCTCGAACTCGCCGCGCGCCGACGGCTTCAGGGTGCGGGCGATCTCGACGACGTCGTTGTCGTAGAAGTACAGGCCTGGGACGGCGTAGTTCGACTTGGGGTGGGCGGGCTTCTCTTCGATCGACAGCGCCTTGAGGTCGTCGTCGAACTCGACCACCCCGTAGGCGGTCGGGTCGGACACCCAGTAGGCGAAGACGGCGGCGCCGTCGACGTCGCCGAACTCGCGCAGGTGCCGGCCGAGGCCGGGCCCGTAGAAGATGTTGTCGCCCAGAACCAGCGCGGCCTTCTCGCCGCCGACGAAGTCGCCGCCGATGGTGAACGCCTGCGCCAGGCCCTTGGGTTCGGGCTGCACGGCGTAGGCGATCTCGATGCCGAACTGGGAACCGTCGCCCAGCAGCCGCTGGAAGCCGCTCTGCTCGTGCGGCGTGGTGATGACCAGCACCTCCCGGATGCCCGCGAACAGCAGCGTCGACAGCGGGTAGTAGATCATCGGCTTGTCGTAGACGGGCACCAGTTGCTTGCTCGTGGCCATCGTGATCGGGTGGAGCCGAGTCCCAGAGCCCCCGGCAAGGATGATTCCGCGCATACCGGCATCTTGGCAGACCCGGCACCCGCCCGCGGGGCTCGGCGCCGCGCCATGATGGGCGGGTGAAGAGGCTGGTCAGCATCGCCCTGTACGACCCCGACGGCCGGGTGGCGCCGTTCGTCCGGCGCACCATCGACGAACTGCTCACGCCCGGCACCACCCTGGTCGCCACCGCGACCCATCCGCTGGCCCCCCCGGACGCCGCGTGGGTGCGCGAGCGCGGCCGGCTCGTCGAGCGGGAGAACGTCGGCCTCGACATGGTCGGCCACCGCCTGGCCCTGGACGCCCACCCGCCGGCCCGCTTCGACGAGGTCGTCATCGCCAACGACACGTTCGCCCTGCTGGCGCCGCTGGCCCGCATCGAGGACCGGATCGACCCGTCCGTCGACTTCTGGGGCATCACCGCCAGCCGCGAGCGCGCCCCCCACGTGCAGAGCTACTTCGTGTGCTTCCGGGGTCGTGTGCCGGCCAGCAAGGTCTTCGCCCGGCACTGGGCCGCCGTCGCCCCGGCCGGCCGCAAGCGGACCATCGTCGCCAACGAGATCGGCCTGACGCGCACCCTCGTCCGTGAGGGGTTCCGGTTCGACGTCGCCTACCACCCGACCGCCGGCGACGGCGTCCGGGCCCAGTGGCGCAGCCTGCGGCACCCGCTCGCCGGCCCCTGGGGGGTCGTCGGCCGCTGGAACCCGTACATGGTGCTCGCGGACGCAGCCCTGGACGCCCGCCTGCCCGTCATCAAGATGTCGGCGTTGCGGTTCGACCCGTACCGCCTGGGCGCCGACCGGCTGCTCGGCGCCCTCGAACGCCGCCACCCGGCCGCCATGGAGGGCGTCCGCGCCTACCTGGAACGGACCGCCGCCGCCTACGCCTGATCCGCGGCGATCCGGTCCCGCACGGCGCGCTGCAGCAGCAGCCCCGAGACGCCGAAGGCCACGACGGACGCCGCGATGAACGCCGCCGTGCCGCGGGTCTCGGGCGGGCCCGGCAGCAGCAGCGCGGCCACGGCGGCGGCGACCGCCGTCGCCCAGGTGGCGACCACGAGGCGGTAGCGCTCCAGGGCGATGAACACGGCGGCCTGCAACAGCGCGGCCGCCAGCAGCGCGCTGGTGGCCAGCACCCAGGCGACCAACGCGGGCGACACCCCGGCGTACTGGTCGCCGAGGAACAGCCGCATCGCCCAGGGGCCCAACAGCCAGCCGGCGCCGGCGAGCAGCGCGGCGGCCCCCGCGGCGCCGGCCGCCAGGCGCACCTGCAGCGAGGCCAACTGGGCCACCCGGCCCGTGTGCAGGGCCTGGACGGCCAGCGGCACCGCGAGCGCCTGCAGCGGCGACACCAGCACCAGCGGGATCCGCGAGACGGTGACCACGCCGAACAGGTCGGCGAGGCCCGCCGCCGACCCGATCACGGCCGTCACCAGGGTGGGGAAGGCGGTCAGCACCAGCGAGGACAGCCCGTTGGCCAGCGCCAGGGCCCCCACCCGCCCGGACGCCGCCCGCCACGGCTCGTGCCCGGTGCTCCAGTCGACGCTCCGGGCCAGCGCGGGCGCCAGCGGCAGCCACCCCAGGCAGCCCACCACGATGCAGGCCACGGCCAGCGGCAGCGTGGGCGCGACCCCGCCGAAGAACAGCGCGGCGGCCAGCACCACCCGCAGGGCGGCCTCGGCGACGAGCACCGCCACGTAGCGGCCGGTCTGGCGGCCGCCGAGGAACACCCCACGCGCCAGGAACTGCCCGGTGAACCCGGCCAGCGCCACGAACGCGAGCACCGTGATGGCGGCGGACCCCTGGAGGGTCGACCGCCCGAGCGGCAGCGCCGCCACGATCCCCAGGACGACCACGCACGCGCCCAACGCGATCGCCGCCAGTTGGCCGACCGAGCCGGGCGTGCGGCGTCCGGCCAGGGCGGCGGCGGTGGCCTGCCGGGCGATCTCCTGCTCGATCGCCGAGATCACCGACCCGAAGCCGAACACCAGCCCCCAGAGGGCCAGGAAGGCGGCGTTGTCGTCGCGGCTCAGCCAGCGCCCCACCAGGGCGAGCAGCAGGAAGCCCAGCCCGCTCGCCACGATGAGCGCCACGCCGATGGCGCCGGCCCGGCCCGCGACCCCCGCCGCGGACGCGCCGGCGGCGTCCGGCTCGGAGGTCACCGGCGCACGGCCATCGCGAGCCCGCGCACGAAGCCGGTCCCGAAGATCGCCGCGAACGGGGGCAGCAGGGCGGCCACGGCGGCGCTCTCGCGGGGGGTGCCCCCGGACGCCGCGCAGGCGGCGGCCCCGGCGCCGCAGCCGGCCACGGCCACCGCGGCGGCCGCCTTCGGCCACCGCAGCGTCGCCGCCGCCCCGAGCGGCAGGGCCACGCCGAGCGCCGCCAGCAGGACGGCGGCGCGCCGCGGCGTCCCGACGTAGCCGTCGACGAACGTGGTGCCGCGGAAGAACACCTGCTTGGCCCAGCGGGACGCCGTGTCCCGCCCGAAGTACTCGACCCGGAACGCCGGATCGATCCCGATGGGCGTCGCCGCGGCCACGTTGCGCAGCAGTTTCGTGTCGTCGGAGGCGAACCGCTCATCGGCGAACAGTGAGGCGAAGCCGGACGCCGCGTCCAGCAGCACCTGCCGGGGGGCCGCGAACGCGCCCGTCCCCTTGGGGTAGGCGTCGAAGTCGGCGGGGCCGAAGCGCACGACGCGGGGGCGGGCGAAGTAGCGCCGCCAGCCCACCTTGGTCAGCCCCGACCAGAACGCGGCGAACGGGTTGCCGGCCGTGTGCACGTCGACGTGGGCGTTCCAGGCGGAGTGTGGTTCGGCGTCCACGTGGGCCTTGAGGGCGACCAGGGCGTCCTCCGCGAGCAGCACGCGGGCGTCCAGCAGGAGGACGTAGCCCGCGTCGTGCGCCCGCAGGCCGGCCAGTCGCGCGGCGAACCGGCCGCCGTTGGGCTGCCGCAGGACGCGGATCCGGCCGTCCGCCGCCAGGCCGTCGAGCAGGCGGGCCGTCGGCTCGGCGCTGCCGTCGTCGACCACCAGAATGTCGACCGGCCAGCCCGCCCGGTCGGCCGCCGTCCGCAGCGCCGCCACCGCGCGGGGCACCCACTCCGTCTCGTTGAAGCAGGGCATCACGACGCCGAGCCGCGCCTGGGTCATCGGGCACCCTCATTCCTACCGGGGGGTGGATCGGTTGCTATCGTACCGATGTCCAACCAGCGCTCCCGTGCTGACGTCGCGAGGATCACCGTGGCCATCGTCTTCATCGCCGGCACGACAGCCGAACTCATCAAGCTGTCGCCCGTGCTGCGCGAACTCGACGACCGCGGCGAGCCCTACCGGCTGTGGACCACCGACCAGCACCTGGCCGGGGTCGCCGAGACCCTGGTCGACCTGGGCGTCCGGCAGCCCGACCGCCACCTCCTCCCGGCGGGGCGCCGCTCCCACATCAAGGCGAGCCGGCAGGTGCCCGGCTGGGTGGCGGGCGTCGCGGCGTCCGTCGTGCGGCAGCGGGGCGCCCTGCGCGCGGAACTGCGCGCGGCCGGTGGGCCCGGCCTGATCGTCGTGCACGGCGACACGTTCACGACGGTGCTCGGCAGCCTGATCGGCCGGTTCCTGGGGGCGCGCGTCGCCCACGTCGAGGCCGGTCTGCGCTCGGGCAGCCTGCGCAACCCGTTCCCGGAAGAGATGAACCGCCGCGTGGTGGGCCGCCTGGCCCAGCTGCACTTCGCCCCCACCGAGCGGGAGGCCGCGAACCTGCGGCGCGCGAAGGCCCCGGGTGAGGTGGTGGTCACCGGCGCCAACACGGTCGTCGACGCGCTGCGGTTGGCCGAGCACGACGAGGTCGCCGACGTCGACCTGCCCGAGCACTTCGGCCTGGTGACGCTGCACCGCTTCGAACTGCTCCGCCAGGGCGACCACTTCGCGGCGCTGCTCACGACGCTCGCGGACGCCGCGGGCGACCCGCCGCTGCTCTTCGTCGCCGGGCAGGCCGAGAAGGACCGCATCGCCGAGCTCAAGCTCGGCCACCTCTTCGGGCCCGCCTTCACGATGATCGACAAGCGGCCCTATGCGCAGTTCCTGCCCCTGCTCGCCCGCGCCGACTTCGTCGTGACCGATTCGGGCGGCCTGCAAGAGGAGTGCGCGGCGATCGGGACGCCGTGCGCGGTCCACCGCGAGCGCACCGAGCGGCACCAGGGTCTGGGCGAGAACGTGGTCCTCACCCGGCTCGACCTGGGCGAACTGCGGCGCTTCCTGCGCGACTGGCGGCAGTTGCGCCGCTCCTCGTCCGTCGAGGCGTATCACCCGAGCGCGGTCATCGCCGATCGGCTGGTCGCGGCCGCCCGGGGCCGGTGAACTCCCGGGTCGTCCGCGCCCTGGCCGGACTGGTCGCCGCGCTGGCCGCGTTCGTCGCGCTCCTCGCGTGGTCGTTCGCCTCTCCGCCGGGCTCCTCCGCGGACGAGGACTACCACCTGGGCAGCATCTGGTGCCCGCCGCCGGCCGAGGCGTCCGGCTGCCGGCTGGGAACGAAGGACGGCAAGCCGGCCGTCTACGTGCCCGAGGAGATCGCCGCCCGTCCGTGTTTCGTGGGCAAGACGGCGGAGTCCGCCGCCTGCACGAACACGCTGTGCGACGACACCCTCGTGCCGTCGACGCGCTTCGACCAGGGCGACTATCCGGGCCCCTACTACCGCGTGATGCACGCGCTCGTCGGCCCCGACGTCGACCGCACCGTGCTCACGATCCGTGCGGTCAACTCGGCGATCGCCGTCGCGTTCCTCGGGCTGGCGCTGGCGCTGGCCCCGCGGCCGTACCGGCGCGCCGCCACCTACGCGGTGGCCGTCGGGGTGGTGCCGCTGGGGATGTTCCTGATGGGCTCCGTCAACCCCAGCGCCTGGAGCTTCGTCGGCCTGACCGCCTGCTGGATCGCCCTGAACTCGCTGGCCCACGTGCGGACGCCCGCGCTCCGGCCGGCCAACGGGGCCCTGGCCCTCGCCGGGGCCGTCCTCGCCGCCGTCGCGCGCGCCGACACGGCCCCCTTCCTGGTCATCATCGTGGCGGCGGTGGGCCTGCTGCACCTGACGCTGCGGCCTCGCTGGGACTGGCTCGTCGTGGCGGCCGGCGCGCTCGCGGTGGGCGCCTGGTCGTTCCTCACCTCGGCGCAGTCGAGCGGGATCGCGCCGACCGAGCCGGGCGGCCCCGTCCTGCCGCCGGGGTGGGTGCTCGGCTACAACCTGACCGAGAACCTCCAGGTCGCGGGCGGCGTGCTCGGGGTGCCGCCCTGGGGGGCCCTCGGCTGGATGGAGGTCGTCATGCCGACCGGCGTGTACGTGCCGCTGCTGCTGCTCGCCGGCGGGTTGCTGTTCGCCGGCCTGCGCCACCTCGACTGGCGCAAGGCGGGGGCGCTGCTGGGGGTCGCCGTCGGGCTGACGGCGCTTCCCTTCTACATGCTGCAGCGCAACCTCGACATCGCCGGCATCCAGCCCCGCTACTTCATGAGCCTGGTGCCGCTGCTGCTCGGGCTGGCGCTGCTGAGGCCGGGGGGCCGGGGCGCCCACCGGCTCGGCGTGCCGCAGGCCGTGGTGATGTGGGGGTTCCTCAATGTCGCCCACACGATCGCCCTGCTCACGGTGCTGCGCCGGTTCACCACCGGCACCGACGGCTCGTACCGGCTCGGAACGGCCGTGACCTGGTGGTGGGACGCCGGCCCCGGGCCGTTGACGTGGTGGCAGGCCGGGGTGGCCGCGTTCGCGGTGGCATCGTTCGCGCTGGTCTGGGTGTCGTGCGGCCGCTCCGAGTCGGACGCCGCCGGTGCGGCCCCGCCTCTCCCGGCAGCGACCGCGCTCGACCGCCCACGGGAGGCGACCCCGTGACCCGGCCGGCCCCGCGGCGTCCGGGGATGCTCATCGGCGTCCCGCTCAACGCGAAGCGCAACAGCCTCAACCTGATCCGGTTGGTGCTGGCCACCAGCGTCATCGTCCATCACTCGTTCCCGCTGACCGACCCCAGCTACCTCGGCCCCAACCTGATGGGCGACGGCCTGGGCGGCTGGGCCGTGATCGGGTTCTTCGCCCTGTCGGGCTACCTGATCACCGGGTCGCGCTGGAGCAAGTCGTTCGGCGACTACCTGATGCTGCGGATCGCCCGCATCTACCCTGCGTTCCTGGTCTGCCTGGTGGTGACCTCGCTGGTGTTCGCGCCGCTCAACTACTGGCACGCGACGGGCAACCTGCAGGGCTTCTGGTCGACGCCGACCACGCCGTTCAACTACGTCTTCGCCAACATCACGCTGAAGATGAACGTCTTCGACGTGGCCGGGTCGCCGCTGGGCGTCCCGTACCCGGGGGCCTGGAACGGCTCGTTGTGGTCGCTGTACTACGAGTTCTTCTGCTACCTGCTGGTCGGGGTGTTGGGCATCTTCGCCGTCGCCCGGCGCTCGCCGTGGCCGATGCTCGTGGCCTGGGCGGTGGCCGTCGCCGGCCGCGTCCTGTCCGGCCAACTCGCCCCCTACCTGGGTGCCGGGTGGGACATGGAGTACCTCACCAAACTCGTCCCCTACTTCTTCGCCGGCGGCGTCCTGCACACCGTCAAGCGGCGGATCGGCATGCACTGGCTCCCGGCGCTGGCCGGGGCGGCGGCGTTCCTCGGCCTGCTCGCCGTCGACACCCGCTGGGGCGGCCAGGTGGGCAGCCTCTTCCTCGCCTACGCCCTGCTCTATCTCGGACACGTGCTGCCGTCGCCGCAGTGGGTGCGCGTCCACGACGTCAGCTACGGCATGTACATCTACGGCTTCCCGACCCAACAGCTGGTCATGACGTTCGCCCCCCAGGTCGGCTTCTGGGGGCTGATCGGCACGGCCACCGCGGGCACCGCGGTGCTGGCGGCCGCGAGCTGGTTCCTGTTGGAGAGCCCGATCATCAACCGGGCCCGGGCGTCCGTGGCCGTGGAGCACGCCGCGCCGGCGCCGCCGGTGCCGGGCCGGGGCGAGGCACCGACCCTGGCCGACTCCGGCTAGCGGGCTAGACCGGCGGCACGTCCGGCTGCTGCTCGATCCAGTCGCAGAGCCGCTGGACGCCCTCGGCGAGGCCGTAGCGCGGCGTCCACCCGAGCACCTCGCGCGCGGCCGTGATGTCGGCCCAGGCGTGCCGGACGTCGCCCTCGCGGAAGTTGCCGGTGACCTGCGGCGCCGGGGCGCCGTAGTAGTCCGCGATCAGGGACGCCGCCGTGCCGATGGTCTGGAACTCGCCCGCGCCGATGTCCAGCGGGGTCGCCGACACGCCTGCCGAGGTGGCGGCGGCGAGCACCGCCGAGGCGACGTCGTCGATCAGGACGAAGTCGCGGCGGACCGCGCCGTCCTCGTAGAGCGGGATCGTCCGCCCGGCGCGCGCCAGGCGCGCGAACAGCGACAGGATGCCGGTGTACGGGTTCGACAGCGACTGCCCCGGCCCGTAGACGTTCTGCAGCCGGACGACCGCGACCTCGACGCCGAGCGCGTTGCCCCAGACCCGCAGCAGGTGCTCCTGGGTCAGCTTGGTGGCCGCGTAGACGCTCACCGGCGCGGGGGCCACCGCGCGGGCGTCCATGGCGACGGGTTCGGCGTCCGGGACGTCCCAGGCGCCGCCCTCGACCATCGCGGCGGTGCGCTGCGGCGGGTAGAACAGGACGCCGTCGGCGCGGCGCCACGCACCCTCGCCGTACACGGCCCGGGACGAGGTGAGCGCGATCCGGCGGGGGAGCCCGTGGCGCTTGAGACCGTCCATGAGTTGCGTGGTGCCGACCACGTTGACCAGGCCGTGCCGGGTCGACTCGGCCAGCGACTGCCCGGTGCCGGTCTCGGCGGCCAGGTGGAGGACGACGTCGGGCCGGACCTCCGGTAGCACCGCGTCCCAGACGGCTGCGTCGGTGACGTCGCCGACCACCAATTCGACGCCGGCGGCGAGCTCCGCGGGGCGGGTGGCGTGGGCGTGGATCTGCGGGTGCAGGTTGTCCAGGGCGACGACGCGGCCGAACGTCTCGGTCAGGCCGGCCGACAGGGCGCAGCCGATGAAACCGGCCCCTCCGGTGACGAGGGCGGTCTGGTGGTGGTGCATGGGAGCTTCCTCTCTCAGGAGCCGAAGAGGTGCCGGGCCAGCGCGCGGGCGGCCGCGGCGTCCCGCCTGAGCAGGGCCTTCGGCAGCAGGACGCCCGCGTGCGCGCGGGACGTGAGGCGCCACCGGGCGGCCCGCTCGGCGCGGCGCCAGCCGATCTCGGCGGCCTGGGTCGCGGCCAGGGCGAAGTAGTCGCGCTCGCCGGCGAAGCGGGAGCCGTCGAGCAGTTTGCTGCTCGAGGCGCTCGCCGAGTGCCGGCGGTACTGGAACGCCACCCCGGGGGCGAGCAGCAGTTGCTCGCCGGCGAAGATCATGTCCATCACGAGCGCCAGGTCCTGGATGATCGGGTAGCCCTCCCGGAAGTCGAAGGCCTTGACCCGGTCGGTGCGGAACGTCAGCGCCGGCCAGTAGAGCCAGTCGCCCAGCATGAGGTTGGTGGCCAGGGACTCGCCGCCCAGCAGCCGGTAGCCCGTGCCGCGCGACCGGGCGAGTTGCCGTTTCACCGCGTCCGCGAGCGTCGAGACGACGGCCCCGTGCTCGTCGATGACCTCGACGCCCGGTTGGATGATCGCCGCCTGCGGGAACCGCGCGTGGGCCGCGAGCACCGCACGGACGTAGCCGGGCAGCAGGCGGTCGTCGCAGCCCAGCATCATCATGAGCGGCTCGGACGCCAGCCCGACGCAGGTGCGGTAGTTCGCGGTGATGCCCTCGTTGGTGTCCTTGCGGCGATAAACGATCCGCGGGTGCGCGAGCTCGTCGACCCAGCGCGCGATCGCATCGTCCGGGTAGGCGTCGTCGACGATCGTGAGGCGCCACGCGTCGGAGTCCTGGGCCAGGACGCTGTGCACGGTGTCGCGCATCATGGCCGGGTCGCCCCAGTAGGGGATGAAGATGTCCAGGAGCATCGGGACCGTCCGCCATCCTTTCCGGGTCGGGCTGGCTCAGCCTACCGTGCGGGGACCGTCCGACGGCGTCCTCGGCGGCGGTAGCCTGTGCACCACAAGCGGAAGGACGAGATGACCATGCCGGCGGAGGCGTCGCCCCGCGTCAGCGTCTGCCTGGCGACCTGGAACGGCGAAGCGTTCCTCGCCGAGCAACTCGGGTCGATCCTGGAGCAGTTGTCCGCCACCGACGAGGTCGTGATCGTCGACGACGCCTCGAGCGACGGCACGGTCGACCTCATCCGTTCCCTGGGCGACCCCCGGCTGCGCCTGCACGCCCGCGCCGACAACCGGGGGTACGTGCGCACGTTCGAGGAGGCGCTCTCCCGGGCCCGCGGCACCTACCTGCTCCTGGCCGACCAGGACGACGTGTGGCTGCCGGGCCGGGTCGCCGCCCTGACCGCCGCGCTCGATCGCACCGACGTGGTGGCGTCCAACCTGTCGACCCTGGGCGGCCCGGACGCCCTCGCCGGCCCGTTCGGCCGCGCCGATTGGCGGCTGCGCAGCCGCGACTCGGGTCGCCGGCTGCACAACGTGCTCGGCATCCTCGCCGGGGCGATGCCGTACTACGGCTGCGCCATGGGCGTCCGCCAGGACGCCGTGGGTCGCGGCCTGCTGCCGTTCCCCGGCTTCCTGCGCGAGTCGCACGACCTGTGGATCGCGTTGTACGGCAACGTCCTCGGCACCATGACCCACCTGGGCCGGCGCACGGTGGCCCGCCGGCTGCACGCGGCCAACCAGACGCCGACCCGGCCCCGCGGCGTCCGGGGGGCACTGGCATCCCGACTGTTGCTGCTGCGCTGCCTCGGCGTCCTGCTCGCCCGGAGGGCGGACCGTGGCTGAGCCCGGGGCGCTCCCGGTGCTGACCCGCCTGGCCGGCTTCGCGGTGCTGCCGCTGCTTGCCCTGGTGATGCCGCTGCTGCTGCTCCCGATCATCGGCGGCCTCGTGGGTCCGCAGGGGTGGTCGAGCGCCATCGCGGGCCAGGCCATCGGCACCATCGCGTCCGTCGTCGTGCTGTGGGGCTGGAACGTGGACGGCACCGTCCTGATCGCCCGCGCGACGAGCCCGGACGCCCGCGCGGAGGTCTACGCCCGCAGCGTCCGCACCCGGCTGCTGCTCGCCGCCGTCGTCGTCCCGGCCTCGGTCGGCGTCGCGGTGGTCGTGGCGCGACCCGGGTTCGCGGGCGAGGCGTCCGCCATGGCGGTGGCCTACGCCCTGCTGGGGCTGTCGCCCGCCTGGTACGGGATCGGCGCCGGCCAGCCGCTGCTGCTGGGGCTCTACGACACCCTGCCCCGCTTCGTGGCCACCGTCGCCGCGGCGCCCCTGCTGCTGGTCACCCGGTCGTTGTGGCCGTTCCCGGCGCTCATGGCGGCGACGACGGTCGCCGCGCTGTGGCTGTTCCACCGCCGCTTCGCTCCCGGACGCCGCTGGCTCCCGTGGCCGCTGCGGGCGACGCTCGCCGACCTGGCCGAGCAGCGGCACACGGCGGGCATCAACCTGGCCGGCCAGGTGTACGCGCAGACGCCGACGCCCATCGCGACCGCGACGCTGCCGCCTCTGGCGTCCGGCCCGCTGGCCACCACGGACACGCTGTACCGCCTGGGCCTGTTCAGCGCGGTCGCGCTCGGCAACGCGTTCCAGGGCTGGACGCTCGAGCCGGGCGTCCCGGATCGCCGGCGGCGCCACCTGGCCGCGCTCGCCGCCCACTCCGTGCTGGGGGTCGCCGGGGTGGTCGTGCTGGTGGTGCTGGGCCCGCCGATCAGCCCCCTGCTGTCGGCGAACGCCGCGCCCGCGACGGTCACGCTCTGCTTCGCCTACGGGCTGGCGTTCGCGTTCCTCAGCGCCGGCACCCCGCTGATCCGGAATCTGCTCATCCCCGCCGGCCGCCAGCCGCTCGTCCTCCGGGCCACCCTGGCCGCCGCCGGGGTCGGTCTGGTCGTGATGGTGGGCTCCGGGCTGGCCGGCTCGGCCGAGGGGGTCGCGTTCGGCATGGCGGCGTCCGAGTTGGCGATGCTGCTCCTGCTGCTGCCGCCGGCCCTGCGCGTCCTGAACGCCGGCCATGCGGGCGCGGACGGCGCCGCGGGCGTCGAAGGGTAGGGCCGATGCCTCCCCGAGTGCGTGCCGTCGCCGCGTTGCTGGCGTCCCTGCTCGTCGCGGGGGTGCTGCTCGGCCCCCCGACCCCGGCGTGGGCCGCCGCGCCGACCACGACGCTCTCGGTCGTGGCCCACCCCGACGACGACCTGCTGTTCATGAACCCCGACATCGTCTCGGACATCCGGGCCGGCTCCACCGTCTGGACCGTCTACCTCACGGACGGCCGGGGCAACGGCGACCCGGCCCGCAACGACACCGCGTTCACCAACGCCCGCATCGAGGGGGTGCGGGCGGCCTACGCCGCCATGGCCGGGGTGCCCGACCGGTGGACGTTCGTCCCCTTGGACATCGCCGGCCACCAGGTCGCCACCAACCACCTGGAGGGCACGCGCGTCCACCTGGCCTTCCTGTTCGTCCGGGGCGCGGCGAACTGCTGCGAGTCGGCCGACCCGTTCGGCGACCTGTTCCGGCTGCTGAACGACCCGGGCCCGCCGGCGCGGCCGTCCGACGGTCGCGCGCCCTACACGCGCGCCGGTCTCGTCGCGACCCTGCGGGGCCTCTTCGACGCCGTCGACCCGGACCACCTCCGCTCGCTCTACACGCTGGGGCACCGCGACTCCGGGTTGGCGTTGGACCACTGCGACCACACCTCGGCCGCGATCCTGACCGCCCTCGCCGACACGGACGACCGGGGCCTGACCGTCCGCCCCCGCTCCGAGTACTGGGGGTACCGGATCCGCACCCAGCCGGACAATCGGCCCCGGGTCTGGCAGGCCGCCAAGTACGCCGCCTGGCAGGCCTACGTCCCCCATCACCCGGGCCTCCCGGGCCCGCACGCCTGGAACTACGGCATGCTGGCCCGCTCCTACGCGCCGCCCGACCGGGCGTTCGCCGCCGGTTCGCCGTGGACGCCCCCGGCGGACTTCGTCACCTGCGCGGACCGCGCGGGGCAACCGGTGCAGTGGGCGTGGTGGCACGCCGAGACCGAGAAGGAGGCCAGGAGCGATGCCCGGTGACGAGGGTGCAGGGGTCGTCGCGATCGTCGCGGCGTACCGGCCGGACGCCGCGCTGGTGGCCAACGTGGCGGCCGCGGCGGCCCAGGTGCGCGGCGTGGTCGTCGTCGACGACGGGTCGCCGCCCGGCTCCGAGGGCGTCTTCGCCGCGGTGGACGCCGCCGGTGCGGTCGTCGTCCACCAACCCGGGAACACGGGCATCGCGGCCGCGCTGAACGCCGGCATCGCGGCGGCCCGGGACCGCTGGCGTCCGGACTTCGTGCTCACGCTCGACCAGGACTCCACCCTCGGTCCCGACTACGTGCGACGCGCCCTCGACACCCACCGCCGGGCCTTGGGCGCGGGCCTGCGGGTCGGGTTCGTCGCGGCCGAGGCGTACGGCGAGCATCCGGCCCCCACCCGCGGCGACGTGCGCGGCTTCCGCCGGGCGTTCGACCCGATGCAGTCCGGCTGGCTCGTCCCGGTGGCGACCCTGGACGCCCTCGGTGGGCTCGACGAGGGCTTCTTCATCGACGGCGTCGACTCGGAGTACACGGCCCGCGCGGGGGCCGCCGGGTGGTCCGTGCTGGTGGGGGAGGGCTGCCGCCTCGAGCACGCCCTCGGCCGGCGGGAGCCGGCCACGCTGCTGGGCCGGCCGCTGCGCCTGCTCGGCCGCGAGCTGTCGTACAACTACCACGCGCCGAGCCGCGTCTACTACATGGCCCGCAACGGGACGGCGCTCACCCTCCGGCACCTGCGCGACGATCCGGCGTGGGTCGGGCGCCGGCTGCTGGAAGAGTCGAAGGCCCACGCGCTGCGTCTGGCGCTGGGACGGGACCGGCGCAAGGTGGCTCGGGCGATGGTGGCGGGCTGGGCGGACGCCGTCCGCGGCCGCTCGGGCCGGATCGACCCGACGTTGGCGCGCAGGCTCTGACCGGACGCCTCAGGTGCGGGTGTCGGCCCCGGGCGCCGTCGGCGTCCCCGGGTCCGCGGGGTCCTCGGCGGCGTTCTTGAGGCGGCGGACGTCCAGGCCGAGCAGCGCCACCCGTTCGGCGAGCACCCGGGTTTCGTCCTCGAGCCGGGACGCCTCCAGCGACAGGTGCAGGGTGACCCCCAGCAGCATCAGGATCGCCAGGAAGAACAGCAGGTTGACGGGCAGGGCCACGCTGATGGCGTCGGCCAGGAAGTTCAGCAGGCCGGGCCACACGGCCAGGACGACGACGCCGGCGCCGACGATGATCCACAGGGCGGTGTACTTCTCGCGGAGGCGGCCGGCCCGCAGCAGCCGGAAGAGCACCACGCCGACCGCGACGGCCACGGCCAGGAAGACGAGCCGGGTGATCATGACGAGGCTCCTTCGGAGGTCGCGGCCGGGTCGACGGCGGGCGTCTTGCGGCGCGTGAGCGCGATCATGAGGGCGAAGGCGGAGCGGACGAGGTAGATCGCCGCCTTCCACGGGCTGTGCGAGGGTTCGCCGCCCTGGCGGGGTCGCATCGCGACGGGCACCTGGACGACGCGCAGGCCGCTGCGGATCGCCGTCATCAGGGAGTCGACCGTGTCGCCCAGATACTCGGCCGGGTAGTGCCGCGTGTACTGCAGGATGGCGCGCCGGTTGGCGGCCCGGAAGCCCGACGTCACATCGGTGAGTTGGACGCCGGCGGCGCGCGTGAACGCGACGGACAGCAACTTCATCGCCCACTGCCGGGGCCCGCGGACGGTGTAGTCGCCGACGCCCGCGAACCGGGCGCCGATGGAGATGTCGGCCCGCTCCAGGCCGGCGAAGACGGCCTCGACCTGGGTGGGGTCGTGCTGGCCGTCGGCGTCCACCTGGATCGCCTGGTCGTAACCGTTCTCCCAGGCGTACTTGAAGCCGGCGCGCAGCGCGCCGCCGACCCCGAGGTTGTAGGGCAGTCGCAGCACCAGCGCCCCGGCCGCCTCGGCCGCGCGGACGGTGGCGTCGGTCGAGCCGTCGTCGACGACCAGCAGGTCGACGCCCGAGACCGTGGCGCGCAGTTCCGCGATCGTGTCGCCGACCACGGCGGCCTCGTTCCAGGCGGGCATGATCACCAGCCGACGGCGTCCGTTGCTCATCTCTCCTCGAATCGTGTCGATGCCCGCGGGGAGTCTATAAGATCGCGTAGCTAGGTTCGATGCACCCCGGCGGTGGGAGGCCCCGTGAAAGCGCGCGCACGCACCGCGTCGCTGGCCGCCGTCGTGGCGCTGGCGGCCTTCGTCGCGCTGCTCTCCTGGGGCCTCGCCTCGCCGGTCGGCTCGGCCCCCGACGACGACTTCCACCTCGCGAGCATCTGGTGCCCGCCGCCCATCGAAGGGTCGGGGTGCCGGCTCTACTACGAGAAGGGCGAGGTGGTCGGCGTCTACGTCCCGGAGTTGGTGGCCCGGCCCAACTGCTTCGCCTTCTACCCCCGGATCAACGCGTCCTGCCAGGACCGGCTGTCCACCACGCGGTTGGTCTCCACGGTCCGGGTCGACCAGGGGGAGTACCCCGGCCCCTATTACCGGTTCGCCCACCTCTTCGTGGGGCCGGACATCGCCGCCTCGGTGCTGGCGTTGCGCGCCTTCAACGCCGCCCTCGCCGTGGTCCTGATCGGGGCGGCGGCCCTGCTCACCCAGTGGCGGCTGCGCTCGGGCATCGCGTGGGCGATCGCCACCTCGATCGTCCCGATGGCCATGTTCCTGGTCCCCTCGACGAACCCCAGTTCCTGGGCGTTCTCCGGGCTGACCGCGTTCTGGATCTCGTGCTTCGCTCTGGCGCGCTCCACCAGCGGGCGCCACCGGGTGGCGGCCGCCGCGGTCGCGCTGGCCGGCGCGACGGTGGCCCTGGTGGCGCGGAACGACTCTTTCCTCTACGTGATCCTCGCGCTGGCCGCGACCACGGTGCTCTACGCGCCCTGGCCCGGCCGGCGCGGTGCCGCCTCGCCCCGCGGAACCGGCGCCCGCGGCGTCCTGGTGTGGGTGGTCGTGGCGGGGGCCTCCCTGGGGCTGGGGCTCTGGTCGTTCCTCAGCGCTCGGTCGTCGACCGGCATCCTGCCCGACGAGAGCCGGGCCACCCGGGATCCGTGGAGCGTCCTCGCCAGCAATCTGCTGGAGTCGCTGCACGTGCCGGCCGGGCTGCTCGGGTTCGCCCAGTTGGGCTGGAACGACGTGCGGCCCCCGGCGCTGGTCTACGTGACCTCCCTGGCCATCACGAGTTTCGTGCTGCTCACCGGCATGCGGGAGTTGAGCCCGCGCAAACTGCTCGCGCTCGTCGGGGTCGGCGGCACGTTCGTCCTGTTGCCCATCGTGATGCTGCAGCGGGCCCTGGCCTACGTCGGCGACCAGGTGCAGCCGCGGTACTTCATGAGCGTCCTGCCGCTGCTCATCGGCGTCGCCCTGCTCAGCGGCGACGGCCGGCGGGCGCTGCGGTTCGGCCGGATCCAGTCGATCTTCGCCTGGGGCGGCCTGTCGATGGCGAACTCGGTGATCCTGCTGCTCAACATCCGGCGGTACACGGTGGGTACGGCGGGCACCTACTTCCCGGGGCCGGACCACGGGTGGTGGTGGCCGATCGGGCCGACGCCGCTCGCCCTGTGGGGGATCGGCACGACGGCCTTCGCGCTGGCGGCCCTGGTGCTCGTCCTGGCGTCCGGGGGCACGGCCTACCGGCGCGACCTGGTGGGGACCGTGGTGGCGCACTCGCGCGCGAAGGGTCTCCTCGCCCCGGACGCGGAGCAGGCGCCCGCGGCGTCCGACGACTGAGACGTCTCGTCTCGCGATCCGGTCGGCGGGCGGCCCGCCCGGAGCGGCGCCCGTCGAAGATGTCTCGTGGACGCCGCGGGCGTCGGCGAACCCTGCGGCAGTTCGGACGCCGCGGCGCTCATTTCCCGGCCGGGGCCCCGGGTCATTCCCGTGACTTTTCCGCGATCGTCGTCCGGGGATGGGAGGATTGTCCGCATGAGTCAGCGAACCATCGGTGTCACAGAAGTCGCTCTGCGCGATGCACACCAGAGCCTGATGGCCACCCGCATGTCCCTCGAGGACATGGTCGACGCGTGTGAGGACATCGACCAGGCGGGCTACTGGAGTGTCGAGTGCTGGGGCGGCGCCACCTACGACGCGTGCATCCGCTTCCTGAACGAGGATCCGTGGGTTCGCCTGCGCCGGTTCCGTCAACTGATGCCGAACAGCAAACTGCAGATGCTCCTGCGCGGGCAGAACCTGCTCGGCTACCGCCACTACGAAGACCTGGTGGTCGAGAAGTTCGTGGAGAAGTCGGCCGAGAACGGCATGGACGTCTTCCGGGTGTTCGACGCGCTGAACGACCCGCGCAACATGGAGCGGGCGATGAACGCCGTCGCCAAGACCGGCAAGCACGCCCAGGGCACCATCTGCTACACGATGTCCCCGCTGCACACGGTCGAGGGGTACGTGAAGCTCGCCGGGCAACTCCTCGACATGGGCGCCCAGTCGCTGGCGCTGAAGGACATGGCGGCGCTGCTGCAGCCGCAGCCCGCCTACGACATCGTCTCCGGCATCAAGCAGACCTTCGGCGACGTCCAGATCAACGTGCACTGCCACGCGACCACGGGCGTCACGCTCGTGTCCCTGATGAAGGCGATCGAGGCGGGCGCCGACGTCGTCGACACCGCGATCTCCTCCATGTCGCTGGGCCCGGGCCACAACCCCACCGAGTCGTTGGTCGCGATGCTCGAGGGCACGGCCTACACGACGAATCTCGACCACGACCGGCTGATCCGCATCCGGGACCACTTCCGCAAGGTGCGCCCGAAGTACGCGCAGTTCGAGTCGGCCACGCTGGTCGACACCGACATCTTCCAGTCGCAGATCCCCGGCGGCATGCTCTCGAACATGGAGAGCCAGTTGAAGGCCCAGGGGGCCGGCGACCGGATCAAGGAGGTGATGGAGGAGGTGCCGCTCGTCAAGGCGGACGCCGGGCACCCGCCGCTGGTCACCCCGTCCTCGCAGATCGTCGGCACGCAGGCCGTGTTCAACGTGCTGATGGGCAAGTACAAGGTGCTCACCGGCGAGTTCGCCGACCTCATGCTGGGCTACTACGGCGAATGCATCGGCCCCCGCAACCCCGAGGTCGTCGAGATCGCGCGGGCCCAGGCCAAGAAGGAGCCGATCACCTGCCGCCCGGCCGACCTGCTCGAGCCCGAGTGGGAGAAGCTGGTCAGCGAGGCCGGCAAGCTCGACGGCAACGACGGCACGCCCGAGGACGTCCTCACCTACGCCATGTTCCCGAGCGTCGCCCCCGGGTTCTTCGCCACCCGGGCCGATGGGCCGAAGTCGGTGGGCAAGAGCGCCGAGCAGGTCGCCTCCGAGAGCCAGTCCAAGCAGGACGCCGCCGGTGCGGTCAAGGGCCCCATCAAGTACCGGGTCACCCTGGGTGGCCGCGAGCACTCCGTGACAGTGGAAAGGGCGTGACCCAGATGGCAGCCAAGAAGCCCCTGACGATGCGCAAGCAGGTCGACGATCTGCTGGAGCGGCGCAAGGTGGCGCGGCTCGGCGGCGGCGAGAAGCGCCTCGCCAAGCAGCGCGAGGCCGGCAAGCTGACGGCCCGCGAGCGCGTCGAGGCCCTCGTCGACGAGGGCACGTTCCAGGAGATCGGCCTGTTCCGCAAGAACCGCACGACCTCGTTCGGCATGGACGTCACCGACATGCCCGCGGACGGGGTCGTGACGGGCACCGCGTCGGTGTTCGGGCGTCCGGTCCACCTGGCCTCCCAGGACTTCACCGTCGTGGGCGGGTCCGCCGGCGAGACGCACAGCCTGAAGGTCGCCGAGATGATGCGCGGGGCGCTCAAGTGCGGCACCCCCTTCGTGTTCATCAACGACTCCGGCGGCGCCCGCATCCAGGAGGGCATCGACTCGTTGCACGGGTACGGGGCGGTGTTCTACGAGAACGTGAAGCTGTCCGGCACGGTCCCGCAGATCTCGATCATCGCCGGCCCCTGCGCCGGCGGGGCCGCCTACAGCCCGGCCCTGACCGACTTCATCATCCAGACCCGCAAGGCCCACATGTTCATCACGGGCCCCAGCGTCATCAAGCAGGTCACCGGCGAGACGGTCACCGCCGACGCCCTCGGCGGCGCCGACACCCACCAGGCGGTCTCGGGCGTCAACCACTTCGTGGCCGACGACGACGAGCAGGCGATCCTGATCTGCCAGAAGCTGCTGAGCTTCCTGCCGCAGAACAACACCGAGGATCCGCCGATCATCGACCCCGATCCGTACATCGAGGACGACGCGGCGATGCGCGAACTCGTCCCGGTCGACGGCAACAAGGGCTACGACATCCGCGACGTCATCCGTCGCCTCGTCGACCACGCCGACTTCCTCGAGGTCCAGGCCGGCTACGCCATGAACCTGGTCATCGGCTTCGCCCGCATCAACGGCCGCAGCATCGGGATCGTCGCGAACCAGCCCCAGGCGATGGCGGGCGTCCTCGACATCAACGCCTCCGACAAGGGCAGCAAGTTCATCCGGTTCTGCAACGCGTTCAACATCCCCCTGGTCACCCTGGTGGACGTCCCCGGCTTCCTGCCGGGCGTGGCGCAAGAGGCCGGCGGCATCATCCGTCACGGCGCGAAGATGCTGTACGCCTACTCGGCGGCCACGGTGCCGAAGATCACCGTCGTGCTGCGCAAGGCGTACGGCGGCGCCTACCTCGCGATGTGCGCCAAGGACCTGGGTGCCGACTCGGTGTACGCGTGGCCGACCGCCGAGATCGCCGTCATGGGGGCCGAGGGCGCGGCGTCCGTCGTCTTCAAGAAGGAGATCGAGGCCGCCGAGGATCCGGCCTCCCGCCGGGAGGAGCTCATCCAGGAGTACAAGGGCGCCTACAGCACGCCGTTCATGGCGGCGGCGCGCGGCCTCGTCGACGACGTGATCGATCCGGGCGCGACGCGACGCAACGTGACGATGGCGCTCGAGATCCTGGTCAACAAGCGCGAGCTGCGGCCGGCCAAGAAGCACGGCCTCGGGCCGGTCTGATCGGAGGGGACATGTCGGACGACCAGAACGCCGAACTGCTCGAGTTGGTGCGGGGGCTGCAGCAGCGGCTCGACAGCATCGAGAACGACATCAAGAGCATCAAGCTCCTGAACGCCCAGAACGTGCCCGAGGAGACCATGGTGGCGATCGCGGCCGCCGTGGCGGGCTACATGGGCTTCCGGGCCAAGAAGCGCCAGCGGCACTTCACCACCAGCCGTACCTGGCAGGCCACGACGCGGCGCAGCCAGCTCGTCCACGAACCGCTGCACCTGCGGTAGGGAAGGAACCCATGAAGCTCAAGGTGACAGTCAACGGAATCCCGTACTCCATCGAGGTCGAGGTGGAGGAGGAGGAGCAGGTCGCCCCCACCATCGTCATCGGCGGCGCGGGCGGCATGAACACTCCCGTGGCCACGACGGCGTCGGTCCGGGCCACCGCGGCGAACGCCGTCACCGCGCCCCTGTCGGGCTCGGTGAAGAAGGTGCTCGTCGAGGACGGCCAGGAGGTCAAGGAGGGCGACGTCCTCGTGGTCCTGGAGGCCATGAAGATGGAGACCGAGATCACGGCCCCCCACGACGGCGCCGTCTCCCGCGTCCTGGTCGCCCCGGGCGAGACGGTCGCGGGCGGGGACGCCCTCGTCGAGTTCCAGGCCTGACCCGGCCGCACATCGGACGGCCCAGCCCGGACGCCACGACGCCGGCCCACCCTCAGGGGCGGGCCGGCGTCGGCGTCCTCGGCTACGGGGCGCGGAACACCTTGTGGTTGGCGGCCTGCGCGACGGGGCGCACGACCAGGCGGTCGACGTTCACGTGGGCCGGCCGGGTGGCGACCCACACGATGGCGTCCGCCACGTCGTCGGCCGTGAGCGGGTCGGGGACGCCGGAGTACACCGCGTCGGCCCGCGCCTGGTCGCCGTGGAAGCGGGTGAGCGAGAACTCCTCGGTGTGCACCATGCCGGGGGCGACCTCGCACACCCGCACGGGCTCGCCGCACAGCTCGAGGCGCAGCGCCCCGGCGAGCATGCGTTCGCCCGCCTTGGCTGCGTTGTAGCCGCCGCCACCCTCGTAGGCCGCCTCCGCCGCCGACGAGGTCACGAACACGATCGTGCCGCCGGCGGCGCGCAGCGCCGGCAGGAGCGCCTTGGTGACGCGGCCCGTGCCGAGCACGTTGGACTGGTACATGGTGGTCCAGGCGTCGAAGTCGGCGTCCGCGACGTTCTCCTGGCCGACGGCGCCGCCGGCGTTGTTGACCAGCAGGTCGAGCCGGTCGCCCACGTACTCGGCCAGCATCGCCACGTCGTCGGGCTCGGTCACGTCGCACTGGACGGCGACGCCGCCGATCTCGGCGGCGAGGTCGTGGACGCGCTCGAACCGCCGGGCGGCGCAGACGACGCTGAACCCTGCGGCGGCGAGGAGGCGGGCGGTGGCGGCGCCGATCCCGGAGGAGGCGCCCGTGACGACAGCGGTGCGGGCCATGGGCCGATCCTAGACGCGGCCCGTAGGCTGCCCGTCATGGCGGACACGCGGATCCTGTCGGTGCCGGGGCCCCAGGGCGACCGGGCCGTGCGGCTGACCAGCCCCGACAAGGTGCTCTGGCCGGCGAGCGACCGCGGCGCCGCGGTCACCAAGAGCGACCTGGCCGGGTACCTGCTGGCCGTCGCGGAACCGTTCCTGCGGATCAACGGCGACCGCCCGATGACGCTGCAGCGGTTCCCGGACGGCATCGCCGGCGAGGAGTTCTTCGCCAAGCGGCCCCCGGCGGGCACGCCGTCCTTCCTGCGCCGCGTGACCTGCACCTACCCGTCGCGGAGACGCCACGACCAACTCGTGTTCGACGAACCGGCCTCGCTCGCGTGGGCCGCCCAGCTGGCCACCCTCACGTTCCACCCCTGGCCCGTCCGCACCGCGAACCTGGACAACCCGGACGAGTTCCGCATCGACCTCGACCCGCAGCCCGGGCGGGGCTTCCCGGACGCGGTCGAGGCGGCCCTCGCCCTGCGCGAGGTCATGGCCGAGGTGGGGCTGACCGCGTACGCCAAGACGTCCGGCAACCGCGGCGTCCACGTGTACGCCCGCATCCGGCCGACCCACGAGTTCGGCGACGTCCGGCACGGCGTGATCGGGGTGGCCCGGGAGCTGGAACGGCGCCTGCCCGATCTCGTCACCACGAGTTGGTGGAAGGAGGAGCGCGGCCGGCGGGTGTTCGTCGACTTCAACCAGGCCAACCGGGACCGCACCATCGCCGGCGCCTACTCGCCGCGGCCGCTGCCGGGCGCCCCGGTGGCGACCCCGCTGACCTGGGACGAACTGCGGGACGCCGTGCCCGCCGACCTGACGGTGTGGTCGGTTCCGCAACTGCTCGCCGATCGGGGGTGCCCGTGGGCGTCCCTCGACGACGAGCCCGGCGACCTGACCGGGGCGCTGGGGCTGTGGGCCGCCGACCTCGACCGGGGCCTGGGCGAACTCAACTTCCCGCCCGACTACCCGAAGATGCCGGGCGAGCCGCCCCGGGTGCCCCCGTCGAAGCGGCGCGCCGACCGCGACGCCGACGACTACCTCGCGCCCAAGGCCGACCGGGACGCCGAGTGGGGGACGCCGATCGTCCCGCCGTTCGGGCCGATGCTGGCCAAGCTGGTGAAGGAGTTCCCGCAGGCGGACGTCCTGTTCGAGCCCAAGTGGGACGGGTTCCGGACGATCATCTGGCGGTCGGGCGACCGGGTCGAACTCGGCTCCCGCAACACCCGGCCCCTCACCCGCTACTTCCCCGAGTTGGTCGAGGCGGTGAAGGCCAACTTCCCTGACCCGTGCGTCATCGACGGGGAGATCATCCTCATCGACCCGACGTCGCGGGATCGGCTCAACTTCGACCTGTTGCAGCAGCGGATCCACCCGGCGGCGTCCCGCATCAAGCGGCTCAGCGAGCAGTCGCCGGCCAGCTTCGTCGGCTTCGACCTGCTGGCGTGGGGCAGCACGAACTGGGCCGAGAAGCCCTTCCGCGAGCGCCGCGCCGCCCTGGAGGAGGCCCTGGCCACGGCCCTGCCCCCGATCCACCTGACCCGCGCGACCCATGACCGGGATCTCGCCCGGCAGTGGTTCGAGCAGTTCGAGGGCGCCGGACTCGACGGCGTCGTCGCCAAACCCCTCGACGCGTCCTACGCCGAGGACAAGCGGGTCATGTGGAAGATCAAGCACGAACGCACCGCCGACTGCGTGGTCGCCGGGTACCGCCTCTACAAGGACGAACCGGACGCCATCGGCTCGCTCCTGCTGGGGCTGTACACCCCGGAGGGGCACCTGAACTCGGTCGGCGTCATCGGGGCGTTCCCCCTGGAGCGCCGGCGCGAACTCTTCGCCGAACTCCAACCCCTCGTGACGACGTTCGACGGGCACCCCTGGAACTGGGCGCAGCCGGCCGACACCGCCCCCGACAACCGCGACCAGTCCTTCCCGCGGACGCCGACGGCGGCGGCCCACTCCCGGTGGAACGCCAAGAAGGACCTGTCGTTCACCCCGCTGCGCCCCGAGCGGGTCGTCGAGGTGCGCTACGAGCACATGGAGGGCGATCGCTTCCGGCACACCGCTCAATTCGCGCGCTGGCGTCCGGATCGGGAACCGGCGAGCTGTACCTACGCCCAACTGGAGGAACCGGTGAGCTACCACCTCGACGACGTGCTCGGCCGATAGGCTCGGCCCATGACGTACGAGCTGATCCTGCTGCGCCACGGCGAGAGCGAGTGGAACCAGAAGAACCTGTTCACCGGCTGGGTGGACGTCGACATCAACGAGAAGGGCGTCGGCGAGGCGAAGAAGGCCGCCGACCTGCTCAAGGCCGAGGGGCTGCTGCCGGAGAAGCTGCACACGTCCCTGCTGCGCCGCGCCATCCATACCGCCTACCTGGCCCTCGACGGCTGCGACCGGCACTGGATCCCTGTCGAGCGCTCCTGGCGCCTCAACGAGCGCCACTACGGCGGTCTGCAGGGCCTCGACAAGTCCGAGACCCTGGCCAAGTACGGCGATGAGCAGTTCCTGCTGTGGCGCCGCAGCTTCGACACCCCGCCGCCGCTGCTCGACAAGGACAACGAGTACAGCCAGTGGAACGATCCCCGGTACGCCGACATCCCCGAGGATCAGCGTCCCCAGACCGAGTGCCTCAAGGACGTCGTTATCCGGATGCTGCCGTACTGGGAGGCCAACATCAAGCCCGACCTGGCCGCCGGCAAGACCGTCCTCGTGACCGCCCACGGCAACTCGCTGCGGGCCCTCGTGAAGCACCTCGACGGCATCTCGGACGCCGACATCGCCGGCCTCAACATCCCCACGGGCATCCCGCTGTTCTACGAGTTGGATGACGACTTCATGCCCGTCACCCCGGGCGGCCGCTACCTCGATCCGGACGCCGCGGCCGCGGCCATCGAGGCCGTGAAGAACCAGGGCAAGAAGAAGTAGGCACCCCTCCCACACCCACACGCGACATCGGCCCGGCTCCTGCAGGAGCCGGGCCGATCCGGGGGTTGGGGGCGAAACCTGGGGGTGGGTGTGTCTTTTTCGGGGGTGGGTTTGTCATGTTCGGGGGTGGGTTTGTCATGTTCGGGGGTGGGTTTGTCATGTTCGGGGGGGACTCGGGGGGCGGAGCCCCCCGAGGGTGGGGGACTCGGGGGGCGGAGCCCCCCGAGGGTCAGGAAATGGTCCAGTTCTCCCCTTCGGGGAGCAGCCCGGTGACGACGTAGATGACGCGGGAGCCGAGCAGCACGGCGTGGTCGGCGATGCGCTCGTAGTAGCGGCCCAGCAGGGCGCAGTCGACCGCGGCCTCCACCCCGTGGGGCCAGGAGTCGTCGAGCAGGCGGCGGAACTGCAGGGTGCGCAGTTCGTCCACCTCTTCGTCGTGGTCGGCCATCCGCTCGGCGTCCAGGACGTTGCGTTCGGCGAGGGTGCGCCCGGCGATCCCCACCATCTCCTCGGCCAACTGGGCCATCCGGCGGAAGTTGCCCTCCATCGTCTCGGGGACGGCCCGCTTGGGGTACCGCATGCGGGCGATCTTCGCCACGTGGGCGGCCAGGTCGCCCATGCGGGCGAGATCGGCGACCATCCGCAGGGCCGCCACCAGGGTGCGCAGTTCGCCCGCGACCGGCGCCTGGCGCGCGAGCAGGCTGAAGCAGCGGGTCTCCAGGTCGTCGTGCAGGGCGTCGAGCACCGCATCCCCCGAGATGACCTGTTCGGCGGCGTTGAGATCGGCCTCGAGCAAGGCCCGGGTGGCGATGCGAACCGCCTCCTGCACCAGTTCGGTCATCTGCACCAGGTCGGCGCTCACGGCGCTGAGCGCCTCATGGTAGCTAGCGCGCACGCGTCAGCCCTCTCTTCGAACAGCGATGGTCGCCCGGCCACAGACCGGCGACCCTGAGTCGTGGCCGACCCTACCCCCCGCCACACCGCCGCTTCCCTGCGCCCCGGCAAACGGCCGGTGAACGGCGCGCGAACGTTCGTCGAGGACGGCCGCGGTCCTGGGCGGCGGGCCCGCCGGGGCGGCGGCGTCCGCCTATGATCGCCGGGTGACTCCGATCGTGGCAGCGCTGCTGGGCCTGCTGGCGGGCGTCCTGTTCGGGGCAGGCCTGATGGCCGCCCTGCTGCGGCGGCCCGAGGACGACGGCCCGCAGACGGCCGTCCACACCGACGAGGTGCGCGCGATCATGGGCGTCATGTCCTCGGGGGTCGTGATCGTCGGGCCGCACGACGAGTTGCTGGCGCACAACGAGGTCGCCGAGCAACTGGGGTTGGTGCGCGGTACCCGCATCGGGATCCCCGCGGTGCTGGACCTGGTCCGGGAGGGCCGGCGCGACGGCCGGCTGGGCACCCTGTCGGCGAGTCTCGCCGAGCGACCCGGACGCCGCGGCGTCCAGTTGGAGATCCGCACCCTGCCGCTGGAGGGGGGCCGCATCTTCGTGGTGGCCGACGACCGCAGCGCGGACGTGCGCGCCGACACGTCCCGGCGCGACTTCCTGACCAACGCGACCCACGAGTTGAAGACGCCGATCGGTGCGATCTCGCTGTTGAGCGAGGCCATCGCGGACGCCGCCGGCGAACCGGACGCCGTGGCGCGCTTCGCCGGCCGCATCGGGTCGGAGGCGGCGCGGCTGACCAACCTCGTGCAGCAGATCATCACGCTGTCCAGGCTCCAGGGAGCCGGCGCCGCGGCGTCCGAGAAGGTGCTGGTCGAAGATCTGGTCGACGAGGCCCTGCTGCGCTGCCGCGCGCTGGCGGAGGGCCGCTCGATCGCCCTCACCTCGGCCGGCGAGCACGGGCTGTGGGTGCGCGGCGACGCCGAGCACCTGACGACGGCCCTGACCAATCTGATCCAGAACGCGATCAACTACTCGGATCCCGGCGCGCGGGTCGCGGTGGCGTCCCGGCTCGACCGGGACGGCGACTGGGTCGAGATCGCGGTCTCCGACAACGGCATCGGCATCGCGCAGGCCGATCAGGGCCGGGTGTTCGAGCGCTTCTACCGGGTCGACGAGGCGCGCAGCCGCGAGACCGGGGGGACCGGGCTCGGCCTCACGATCGTGCGGGAGATCGTCGAGGCCCAGGGCGGGTCGGTCGGCCTGTGGAGCCGGCCGGGTTCAGGGTCCACGTTCACGGTGCGGTTGCCGGCCTCCGCGCCGGAAGAGGTGGAGGAGGAAGCATGAGCGTCGTCCTGATCGTCGAGGACGAGGAGTCCTACCGGGAGGCCCTGGCGTACATGCTGGGCAAGGAGGGCTTCGACGTCGTGACCGCCCCCGACGGGCAGGCGGGGCTGGACGAGTTCGAGCGCCACGGCGCCGACATCGTGCTGCTCGACCTGATGATGCCGGGGCTGTCCGGCACCGAGGTGTGCCGCCGGCTGCGGCAGCGCTCCACGGTGCCGATCATCATGGTGACCGCCCGCGACGACGAGATCGACAAGGTCGTCGGCCTTGAGCTTGGCGCCGACGACTACGTCACGAAGCCGTTCAGCCACCGCGAGCTGGTGGCGCGCATCCGGGCGGTGCTGCGGCGCGGCAGCGACGTCGACCTGCTGCCCGACGTGATCGAGGCGGGCGCCGTCCGGATGGACGTGGAACGGCACGAGGTGTGGGTGGGCGGCCGTCCGGTCCGGTTGGCCCTCAAGGAGTTCGAACTGCTTGAGTTCCTGTTGCGCAACTCCGGGCGGGTGCTGACCCGCGGCCAGCTGATCGATCGCATCTGGGGTGCCGACTACGTGGGGGACACCAAGACGCTCGACGTCCACATCAAGCGGCTGCGGGCCAAGATCGAGCCGGATCCGGCCCGCCCCGTGCGGCTCACGACCGTCCGTGGGCTGGGGTACAAGCTGGACGCCTGACGCGGGCGTCCGCCCCGAGGGGCCGCCCGCGGACTAGCCTGTCCGGGTGACCGACCGCATCACCGTCTTCTCCGGCCATGCCCACCGCGCGTTCGCCGAGGAGATGTGCGACCTCCTCGGCGTCGAGTTGGCGCCGTCGCGGCTCACCCGCTTCAGCAACGACTGCCTTCAGGTGCAGTTGCGGGCCAACTGCCGGCGCAGCGACGTGTTCATCGTGCAGCCCCTGGTTCCGCCCACGCAGGAGAACCTGATGGAGTTGCTGATGATGATCGACGCCGCCCGCGGCGCCTCGGCGCCGAACGTGAACGTCGTCATGCCGCACTACGCCTACGCGCGGTCCGACAAGAAGGACGCCCCGCGCATCTCGATCGGGGGCCGGCTCGTGGCCGACCTGATCGCGACGGCCGGGGCGACCCGCGTGCTCACCATGGCGCTGCACGCCGAGCAGGTGCACGGCTTCTTCTCGGTCCCCGTCGATCACCTGACGGCGCTGCCGGTCCTGGCGGACCACTTCCGCAGCACCATGGATCTGAGCGACGCCGTCGTCGTCTCGCCCGACTTCGGCAACGCGAAGTCGGCGGGGGCGTTCGCCCGGCAGTTGGGCATCGGGGTGGCCGCGGGCTCCAAGCAGCGCCTCGCCGACGACTCGGTGGTCATCGACCAGATCGTGGGGGACGTCGCCGGCCGGGACGTCATCGTCCTCGACGACGAGATCGCGACGGGCGGGTCGATGGTGACGCTGATCCGCAAGGTGCAGGAGTACGGCGTCCGCAGCCTGCGGGTGGCGTGCACGCACGGCCTGTTCACGGGCCGGGCCGCCGAGCGACTGAACGCCTGCCCGGACATCGCCGAGGTCGTCACGACGAACACGGTGCCGCCGAACCCGGCGGTGGAGCGGCTGACGGTGCTGAGCGTCGCGCCGCTGTTCGCGGAGGCGATCCGCCGGATCCACCTCGGCGAGTCGGTCAGCCGCCTGTTCTCGGACGCCGACACCTACGGGTAGTGAGCGTCGGCGTCCCCGATCAGGACGAGGGGCTCGCCGAGGGAGCCGCGGACGGCCCGGCCGGGAGGGCCGGCGCGACGGTGCGGTAGATCGGATGCTGGGCGTCGACCACCGGCACCCGCAGTTCCTGGGCGCCGCCCGAGCCGAACGCGAGGCGCAGCGTGACGTTGAGCCCCGGCTTGAGGCCCGGGCCGCTCACGCTCACCGGGGCGACGCCGTCGGCGGTCAGCACCACGAGCTTGTTGGCGGGCAGGGCCAGGCCGGACGCCCCCGTGACGGTCAACGCGCCGGCCTGCGAGCCGTCCTGATTGGTCGTGAACCCGGTGACCCCGCTCAGGGTGTCCGCCTTGTTGTTCGACACCAGGGACGCCGAGAGGCGCCCCTGCCCGGAGTTGTCGGCGATCACCAGCAGGTTGCGCACCTTGACGTGCGCGACGTCGACGTTGACCCCCTGGGCGGGCGTGTAGGTCTGCAGGGTCTGCGCCTCGAAACCGCAGCCGGTCAGGAGCAGGGCCGCGCCGAGCGCGGCGGCGACTCCTGCGCGACGGGCGATGCGGGACGGACGGGTGCGGGACATGGCTGCTCCTGTGGCGTCTGGGACGCCAGCAGAATATCCGCGATGACAGGGGACGTCAGCCCGCGGCGCCGCGTCGCGGAACGCCCGGCCGGGCGTCGGCGTCCGTGCGGAAAATCGTGACCATTCGGAGACTCAGGGACATTCCCGGGGGTGTCCGTGCTTGTGAACCCGTGTTCGGCGGTATTGTTCGCTGCCCCTCCCAGTGCCCTGGTCGGCCCCCACGGAGGCCTCCTGGCGGGGTAAAGTGGCTCTGGCTACCGGTTTTGGGTTCCGGTAAGGCTTCCCTTCGTGCTACACTCGTTCGGAGGAAGGGGCCCAAAAGATATGACTTTTGCTGTCGGTGAGACCGTCGTCTACCCCAATCACGGCGCCGCCGTGATCGAAGACATCGAGACCCGGACGATCAAGGGCGAAGAAAAGCTCTATCTCGTCCTGCGGATCGTGGGGCAGAACGACCTGGTGGTTCGGGTTCCGGCCTGCAACCTCGATCTGGTCGGCGTCCGCGACGTGGTCGACGCCGCCGGGCTGGAGCGGGTGTTCGGCGTCCTGAGGGCACCGCACACCGAGGAGCCGACCAACTGGTCGCGGCGGTACAAGGCCAACCTCGAGAAGCTGCACTCCGGCAACGTGATGAAGGTCGCCGAGGTCGTCCGCGACCTGTGGCGCCGCGAGAAGGAGCGGGGCCTCTCGGCCGGCGAGAAGCGCATGCTGGCCAAGGCCCGGCAGATCCTGGTGTCCGAGCTCGCGCTGGCCGAGAAGGTCGCCGAGGATCGCGCCGAGGTGCTGCTCGACGAGGTGCTCGCGTCGTAGAGTCCGGGCATGCAAGAACCGATTGAGCCGGTCGTCGCCGTCGTGGTGGCGGCCGGTTCCGGCACCCGGCTCGGGGGAGAGACCCCGAAGGCCCTGCGCACCGTCGCGGGCCGCTCGCTCGTCGCCCGCTCGGTCGCCCAGTTGGCGGCCGGCGGCTGCACGGCCGCCGTCGTGGTGGTGGCCGCGGGTATGCAGGACGCCTTCGCCGCCGATCTGGCCGCCTCGCCGATCCCGTGCACCGTCGTGCTGGGGGGCGCCGAGCGGCAGGATTCGGTCCGCCACGGCCTGGACGCCCTCGGCGCGGCCGCCGACCTGGCCGGCTGCCGCATCGTCCTGGTGCACGACGCGGCGCGCGCGTTCGTCCCGGCCGACGTCGTCGCCCGGGTCATCGCCGCCGTGCGGGCCGGGGCGCCCGCGGTCGTCCCCGTCGTGCCCGTCGTGGACACCATCCGGTCCTTGGACGCCGCCGGCTCGGCCGTGGTCGACCGGTCGGCCCTGCGGGCCGTCCAGACGCCGCAGGGCTTCGATCGGGCCGCCCTCGAAGAGGCGCACGCGCGGATCGCGGCCGAGGGCGTCCAAGTGACCGACGACGCCGCGGCCTGCGAGCACGTCGGGCACCGGGTGGACCTGGTGCCGGGGTCGCGGCGCTCGCTCAAGGTCACCGAGCCGCTGGACCTGCTGATCGCGGAGGCCCTGGCGGTGGGGGAGTGACCGCGCCGACGTTCCGCGTGGGGGTCGGCACCGACGTCCACCAACTGGCCGATGGGGTGCCGCTCCACGTCGCCTGCCTGTCCTTCCCCGACGAGCCGCGGGGCCTCGCCGGCCACTCGGACGGCGACGTGGCGGCGCACGCCGCCTGCGACGCCCTGCTGTCGGCCGCCGGCCTGGGCGACCTGGGCAGCAACTACGGCACCGCCGAGCCGCAGTGGGCGGGGGCGTCCGGGGCGGCCTTCCTGGCCGAGACGGCGCGGCGACTCGCGGCGTCCGGCTGGGCGATCGGGAACGTCGCCGTGCAGGTGATCGGCAACCGGCCGCGGATGGCGGCGCGGCGCGCCGAGGCCGAGCGGGCCATGTCGGCGGCGCTGGGGGCCCCGGTGACCGTCTCGGCGACCACCACCGACGGCCTGGGGTTCACGGGCCGCGGCGAGGGCGTCGCGGCGATCGCGACGGCGCTGGTGCACCGGGCCTGAGGCGTCCGGCGGCGGCGACCCGTCAGCGCACGGACGCCGCGGGCGCCACCCACGTGTTGCAGACGGTGATCCGGTTGGTGGGGAGCCCCTTCGCGAACCACGCCTGCCGGTTCTTGCCCAGCCCGTGGTCGCCGTCGATGTCGGTCTCGCCGGACAGGGCGTCGTCGCCCAGGTAGTAGGTCATGTCGACCAGTTTTTGCAGGTCGCGGGCGGCCAGGTTCTGGCTCTGGGCCACCGAGCCGACGAACAGTCCGGCGAAGCAGTCGGCCTGCTGCTCGGTGCGCCGCGACATGACGCGGGCCTCGGCCTCGGACGCCCGCTGCTCGAGGGCCTTGTCGGCGATGAGGATGCCGCTGCGGGCCTGCACGGCGTGCCCGAACTCGTGGGCGATGACCACCTCGGCGGCGTACGGCGTGCCGCCGATCTGCCGGGGCAGGGCGGAGAGGAGGCGGCGGGCGTAGTAGACGCGCTGGTCGCCCGCGCAGTAGGCGGCGTTGACCTCCTTCATCGTGCCGCAGGCCGTCGTCACCGGGCTGGAGTAGACGGTGACCGGCGGGCGCGGCATCTGGAAGCCGGCCGCCTCCATGGGTGGTTCCCACACCTGCATGAGGCAGCCCATGAGGTCGTTGAGGTCCTTCTCCAGGTCGGCGCTGGTGGCCGCGGACGACACCGCGGGCAGGCCGCAGCGGGTCGGGCTGGGCACCGCCTCGGCGTAGAGCGCGTTCCTGGTCAGCCAGGACTGCGCCTGGGACACCGTGGACGGCAGCGGCAGGTCGGGCGGGTTGAAGTCGGCCGGCGGGGCCTGGTAGCCCTCGTTCTCGTACTGCGCCGTGCCCGTGCCGGCCGCGCCGCCGCCGGAGCCGCCGCTCGTCGTGCCGCTGCCGGCGGTGGGACGGGCCGACGGCGCGGTCGTCGACGTGCCGGGGCCGGGGTCGGGTTGGGTGAACTCGCCCAGCACCGCCCGCATGACCGAGAACGCGAACAGCACGATCGCCACGATGACGACCACCCGCAGCAGCGGGCCGAAGACGCCGCGCCGCCGCGGCGGAGGGGGCGGGGGCGGGGGCCACTGCTGGGCGGCGGGCCAGGGGGCGCCGCTCGGCGCTCCCCAGGGCGCGGGGGTGCGGGTCCACTGGTTCGGGGGCCCCCACTGCTGCGTCACGCGCCCACCATAGTCACCCCTGGGGGAGGGGGCCATGGTGCGATAGGTTCGCGACTGTGACCGGCACCAACCCCTCCCGGGTGGCGCGCTGCGCCGCCGCCCTCGTCCTCGCCGCCGTGGGCGCGCTCGGCCTGGGGGCGACCCCCGCTCAGGCGGCCGACGGCGTCGCACGCTATTCGGTGCAGGCCGCCGTGGACGCCGACGGCACCCTGGCCGTGACCGCGACGCTCGGCCTGGAGGGGGCGCCGAGCCAGGTGCAGCAGCGCTTCGCCACCACGCTGGACGCCGCCCGCGACGTCCGCTACCGCTTCACTCTCAGCGACCTGACCGCCACGGTCGGCGGCGCGCCCGTGCAGGCCGCGGTCACCACCGACGGCGACTACCAGGTGGTCACCGTGCCGGTGGCCGCGGCGTCCGGGCCCGTCACGCTGTCCTACCGGGTGCGCGGGGCGGCGTTCGGCACGGACGCCCAGACCACGACGCTCAACTGGCGCCTGCTGCAGGGGCTCAACCTGCCGGTGCGGTCGTTCGACGCGGTCGTGACGACGCCGGGCTTGTTCAAGTCGGTCGACTGCTACGCAGGCCCGCCCGCGGCGCCCGGTCCGTGCGGCAGCTACGCCGGCGGCACCCACGACGATCCCTACCCGGTCTTCGACGACGGGCCGCGCGGCGCGGGCGAGGTCGTCGGGGTCGTCGTCCGGTTCGACCCGCGGGTGGTCGCCGCCAACGAGAGCCGGCACCGGATCTGGACCCTCGACAACGCCTTCTCCGCCGCGCCCCTGCCGCTCGGCCTGGCCGCGCTCGCCGCGCTCCTGGGCGGCCTCGGTCTCTGGTGGGTGCACCGCCGCCACGGCCGGGACGCCGCGGGTGCGGCCCTCCCGGCGATCGTGGGCACGTTCCGCCCCGTCGGGGACGGGCAGAGCGCGTTCACCCTGGCCGACGACCTGCGCCCCGGCGAGGTGGGCACGCTGGCCGACGAGCGGGTCGATCCCCTCGACGTGACCGCGTCGGTCCTGGATCTCGCCGTCCGCAACCACCTGCGGATCACCCAGGTGCCGCGGGCCGGCGCGTTCAAGCCCACCGACTGGGAGTTCCGGCGGGTCGAGTCGGGGGCCGCCCTGCTGCCCTTCGAGAAGACGCTGCTCGACGTCATCGCGCCGGCCGACGGCAGCCCGCGGCGGGTGAGCGACCTGGGGCCGCTCCTGGCCGCCGCGCTGCCCGCCATCCAGTCGCAGCTCTACGACGAGGTCGTCCGCAAGGGCTGGTTCGTGGCCCGGCCCGACCGCACCCGGGTCCGTTGGGCCCGGCTCGGCTGGGCGGCGCTGGCGGTCGCGGCGGTGGCGGCGGGCCTCCTCGTGGCCTTCACCTCGTTCGGCCTGCTGGGCCTGGTGCTCGTCGCGCTGGCGGCGGGCGTCGGCGTCCTGGGGCAGGCGATGCCGGCCCGGACGGCCAAGGGCTCCTCCACCCTGGCCGGTCTCGCGGTGCTGCGCGGGAAGCTGCTGACCCAGCCGACCGACGAGATGCCGGCCGGCCGCGAGCACGAGGAGTTGTCGCAGGTCCTGCCCTACGCGGTGGTGCTCGGCGGGGCCGACCGGTGGCTCGACGGCATCGCCGCCGTCAACGACGCGGCCCGCGCCGACGCCACCGAACTCACGTGGTTCCACGGCCCGGCCGGGTGGCAGTTGTCCGACCTGCCCGACTCGCTGCGCTCCTTCATCCGGGCCCTGGAGGGGACCCTGGTGGCCCGGCCGTGACCGCCCGCAGGGCCCTGCCCTCCCCCGAGCCGGAGGCTGCCGCCCAGGGCACGGCCCGGCACGCGGTGGCGCCGCGCGCGGTCCCGGTGGGTCGCCGCTGGGTGCCCCGGGCGCCGCTCACCCCGTCGCGGGCCCTGCCGGCGGAGGCGCCCCCCGCCCTGGCCAGCGACGTGATCGTCTGGTCGCACGGCCGCGACGCCGTCGGCCTGGCCGCCCTGTTCCTGGTCAGCTTCAGCGTGGTGCGGGTCGTGTCGGGGCGCGGCGCCGACCTCGGCTGGTGGCTGCCGGCCGCCGTGCTCACCGTGCTCGCGACGCTGGGGTTGCTGCTCGTCCGTCGGCATCGCGTCGAGGCGGACGCCGACGGCGTCCGACGCCTGGGGCCGCGCGGGTGGCGGCTGCGCTGGGACGAGGTCGACGAACTGCGGCTCGACGGCACCCGGAACGAGGCCGGACGGGCGGGCTGGTTCCGGTTCGGGCCCGGCGCCACGAGCGTCGCGCTCGAGGTCGTGCCGGGGCCGAGGGCCGGGCGGCGCGCCGAGGCGCACGCCGCGCTGCGGAGCGACCTCGCGCCGGCCCTCGGCGAGCTCGCGCGGCACCACGGCGTCCGCACCAGGCAGGCGGCCGCGGCGGCACCGCGCCGCGCGGCGTCCTAGACCTCGAGGCCCGGGTACAGCGGGAAGCCGTCCACCAGGTCGGACGCCTGCGCGCGCGTCCGCTCGGCGACGCCGTCGGCGATCGCGTACTTGGCCTTGCCGGGCTGGCCGCTCGCGGTCGCCACGGGGGTCGTGTGGGCGAGGACGCCGGCGATCAGGTCGGCCACCACGTCGAACTCGGCCGCGCCCAGGCCCCGGGAGGTGAGCGCCGGCGTCCCGATGCGGACGCCGGAGGTGTACCAGGCGCCGTTGGGATCGCGCGGGATGGAGTTGCGGTTGGTGACGACGCCCGAGTCGAGCAGCGCCGACTCGGCCTGCCGGCCCGTGAGGCCGAACGAGGTGGCGACGTCGAGCAGCACCAGGTGGTTGTCGGTGCCGTCGGTGACGAGCTTGACGCCGCGCTTCTGGAGCCCCTCGGCGAGGGCCTGCGCGTTGTCGGCGACGCGCTGGGCGTAGGCCTGGAAGTCGGGCGTGCGGGCCTCCGCGAACGCGACCGCCTTGGCGGCCATCACGTGGGACAGCGGCCCACCCAGCACCATCGGGCAGCCCTTGTCGACGAACTCGGCGTACTCGCCGGTGGCCAGCACGAAGCCGCCGCGGGGGCCGCGCAGGGACTTGTGGGTGGTGGAGGCGACGACGTGGGCGTGCGGGATCGGATCCTCGTCGCCGGTGAACACCTTGCCCGCGACCAGGCCGGCGAAGTGGGCCATGTCGACGAACAGGGTGGCGCCGACGGCGTCCGCGATCTCACGCATCGTGGCGAAGTTGACCCGCCGCGGGTACGCCGAGTAGCCAGCCACGATGATGAGCGGCTTGAACTCCCGGGCGTCGGCGGCGAGCTTGGCGTAGTCGATGAGCCCGGTGGTGGGGTCGGTGCCGTAGGAGCGCTGGGCGAACATCTTGCCCGAGATGTTGTGCCGGAAGCCGTGGGTGAGGTGGCCGCCGGCGTCCAGGCTCATGCCCATGACGCGTTGGGCGTTGAACTCGCGGCGCAGCGCCTCCCAGTCGGCCTCGGCGAGGTCGTTGACGGTCTTGGCGCCCAGCCGGGCCAGCGTCGGGGATTCGATGCGCCGGTTGAGGATCGCCCAGTAGGCGACCAGGTTGGCGTCGATGCCCGAGTGCGGCTGCACGTAGGCGTACTCGGCGCCGAACAGTTCCCGGGCGTGCTCGGCCGCGACCGCCTCGACCGTGTCGACGTTCTGGCAGCCGGCGTAGAAGCGGTGCCCGACCGTGCCCTCGGCGTACTTGTCCGACAGCCAGTTGCCCATGGTCAGCAGGGTGGCCAGCGAGGCGTAGTTCTCGGACGCGATGAGCTTGAGGGAACGGCGCTGGTCGGCGAGTTCTTGCCGGATGGCCCCGCCGATCCGCGGTTCGACGGAGTCGATGACGGACAGGGCGGCGGTGTAGGCGCTCGAGGCGGTGGCGGCGACGTCGGTCACGACGGTCTCCTTCGGCTGGGATCGGGTCAGGGCTGTGGTGTCGTCAGCCCTCGGAGCCCTCGGCGAGGGCCTGCCGGGACTGCGACACCTGGTAGAGGGCGATGGAGGCGGCCACCGAGGCGTTGAGGGACTCGACGGCGGAGGCGATCGGGATGGCCGCCAGCACGTCGCAGTTCTTGCGCACCAGTTGGGCCAGGCCCTCGCCCTCGGAGCCGATGACGAGCAGGACGGGGCCGTCCACGCCGGGGACGTCGTCCAAGGGCGTGTCGCCCTCGCCCGCGAGCCCCACGACGACGAAGCCGGCCTCGGCGTAGTCGCGCAGCACGCGGTTGAGGTTGGTGGCGAGCGCGACGGGGCAGCGGGCGGCGGCGCCCGCGGACGCCTTCCAGGTGGCGGCGGTCACGTGGGCCGACCGGCGCTCCGGGACGATGACCCCGGCGGCGCCGAACGCGGCCGCGGACCGGATGATCGCGCCGAGGTTGCGCGGGTCGGTGATGCCGTCGCAGGCCACGACGAGCGGGGCGTCGCCGGCGAGGGCGTCCTCCATCAGGTCGGTCGGGTGGACGTACTCGTACTCCGGCAGTTGCAGGGCCACGCCCTGGTGCACGGCGCCGGCGGTCAGCCGGTCGAGTTCCAGCCGGGACGCCTGCAGCAGCGGGACGCCCTGCTCGGCCGCCAGCTTCAGGATGTCGGCCAGGCGGGAGTCGCGCTCGACGCCCTCCATCAGGTAGGCGCGCCGGACCGGCAGCCGGGCCTGCAGGGCCTCGTACACCGGGTTGCGGCCGATCACCCAGTCGGCGCCCAGCCCCGCCGACCGCTGCCCGACCGAGCGCTTGCCGGAACTCTTGCCCGCCTCGCTCGCCCCCCGGCTGCGATAGGACTTGTGGTAGGGGCGGTCCTCCGCCTTCGGCGTCGGCCCCTTGCCCTCGAGCGAGCGGCGGATCCGGCCGCCGGAGCCGGCGGTGCGGCCCTGATTGCCCTGGCCCTTGCCCGTCTTCCGGACGGCGCCCTTGCGTTGGCTGTTCCCCGGCATCCCTACTCCTTCACCAGGCTCCAGCGAGCCCCGTCCACGGTGTCCTCGATCTTGAGGCCCGAGGCGGCCAGCGAGTCGCGGATCGCGTCCGCCGTCGCCCAGTCCTTGCGGGCGCGCGCGGCGGCCCGCTGGTCCAACAGCGTCGCGACGAGCCCGTCCACCACCGGTTCCAGGGCTTCGGACGCCGACCCGGCGGCCGCCCACTCGGGGGCCGACGGGTCCAGGCCGAAGACGGCGAGCATCGCGTGCAGGGTGGCCACGAGCGCCGCCACGGTGGCCACGTCGCCGGCCTCCAGGGCCACGTTGCCCTCCCGGACCAGGGTGAACATCGCCGCCAGCGCGGCCGGGGTGCCCAGGTCGTCGTCCATCGCGGCCGCGAACCGCGCCCAGTGCCCGACGTCGCCCCGCGTGAGGGAGCCGACCGGCCCGCCCTTCCCGGCGCCTCCGGCGCCGAGGCGGCGGCCCACGAAGTCCTCGGCCCGCTCCAGGAAGCCGTCCAGGCGCGCGAGTTGCGTGGCGGCGTCGGCGAGGGAGGCGTCCGACAGTTCGATGGCGGACCGGTAGTGCGGCCCGGCGAGGTACAGGCGCACGGCCCGGCCGCCGTAGCGGGCGGTGGCGGCCAGCACGTCGGCGGTGTTCCCGAGCGACTTGCTCATCTTCTCGCCGGCCAGCGTGACCCACGCGTTGTGCATCCAGTAGCGGGCGAACGGACGCCCCGCCGCCCGGCTCTGCGCCAACTCGTTCTCGTGGTGGGGGAACCGCAGGTCGAGCCCACCGCCGTGGATGTCGAAGGCGTCGCCCAGGTACTTGCCGGCCATCGCCGAGCACTCCAGGTGCCAGCCGGGCCGGCCGCGTCCCCACGGCGTCGCCCAGGACGCGGTGGCGGGGTCGCCGGACTTGGTGCCCTTCCACAGGGCGAAGTCGCGCGGGTCGCGCTTGCCGCGCTCTTCGGCGTCCTCGGCGGGGGCCATGTCGTCGACCCGCATGCCGGACAGTTCGCCGTAGTCGGACCAGGAGCGCACGTCGAAGTACACGTCCCCCGTGCCGTCGGCGGCCGCGTAGGCGTGGCCCCGGTCGATGAGGGTCTCGATCAACTCGATCATCTCGGGGACGTGCCCGGTGGCCCGCGGCTCGTAGGTGGGGGGTCGGACGCCGAGGGCGCGGAAGGCCTCGTGGAACACGCCCTCGTACAGGTAGGCGTGCGCCCACCAGGGGCGTCCGGCCTCGGCCGACTTGGCGAGGATCTTGTCGTCGATGTCGGTCACGTTGGTGATCATGGTCACCCGGTGACCGGACGCCTCGAGCCAGCGCCGCAGGACGTCGAAGTTGACCTCTTTGCGCACGTGCCCCAGGTGGGGCGCCGACTGCACGGTGGCGCCGCAGCAGTAGATCGAGACCTCGCCCGGGATCAGGGGGAGGAACTCGACCACGGCCCGCCGGGCGCTGTCGTACAGGTGGAACGTCACCCGCGGGAGTCTACCGGCGGCCGGCCCCGTCGTTCACCGGCTAGCGTGGGGGCGACGGAAGGGGTCCGGTCGTGGTCCTGCTGCAGGCGCGCATCGACAGTGGAGCGGTGCGGGGCTACCCCGGCCGCAACCAGAAGGTGGCGGTGTTCAAGGGCATCCCCTTCGCCCGCGCCGAGCGCTGGCGGCGTCCGCGGCCGCCGGCGTCCTGGGACGGCGTGCTGGACGCCTCGCACTTCACGACCGTCTGCCCACAGCGGGTGTTCGAACCGGAGGGCGGCACCGAGTTGGCCGCGGCCGAGTTCTACGCGGTCGACTACCCCATGAGCGAGGACTGCCTCGTCGTCAACGTCTGGACGCCCGCGGTCGCCCCCGACGAGGCCCTGCCGGTGGCCGTCTACCTCCACGGCGGGGCGTTCGAGACCGGGTACGGCTGGCTCAACGCCTACGACGGGGAGGGCTTCGGCCGGCGCGGGGTGATTCTCGTCACCCTGAACTATCGGCTCAACGTCTTCGGATTCCTGGCCCTGCCCGAACTGGCCGACGAGGACGCCGACGGTGCGGCCGGCACGTACGGGCTGCTCGACCAACTGGCCGGACTGGAGTGGGTGCGGCGCAACATCGCCGCCTTCGGCGGTGACCCCGGCCGGGTGACGGTGTTCGGCCAGTCCGCGGGCGGCATGGCGGTGGCCGACCTGCTGGGATCGCCGTTGAGCGCCGGGCTGTTCCGGGGGGCCATCATGCAGTCCGGCGGGGGGCTGCAGCGCGACACCGTGGGCGACCCGCTCGCCCTGGACGCGGCCTTCGCGACCGGGCGGGACTTCCTCGCGGCGTCCGGCCTGGCGTCCCTGGCCGAGGCGCGCAGCCTGACCGCGAGCGCCCTGCTCGACCGCTACGTCGCCTTCGCCGCCCGCCGGCGGCTGCCCTTCCAGCCGGCCGTGGACGGTCACGTCCTGCCGTGCCGGCCCGTGGAGTACTTCGGCGCGGGGCGCCACCCGGACCTGCCGGTGATCGTCGGGTCGACCGAGGACGAGATGAGCGATCCCGCGATCGGCGACGGCTTCTGCGCCGCCAACCTGGCCTGGTGCGCCAACCAAGAGCGCCTCGGACGCCGCCCGTCGTGGCTCTACCACGTCACGCACGTGCCGCCCGGCGCGGCGACGGCCCACCATTCCGTCGAGCACCACTACGTGTTCGAGACCCTCGACGGGTCGGCGCGGCCCTACACGGCGGCCGATCACGACCTGGCGCTCGACCTCGCCGGCTACTGGACGAACTTCGTCAAGACCGGGGACCCGAACGGGCTCAAGCACCCGCACGGCTCGACCGAGGAACTGCCGCGGTGGACGCCGCACACCGCGGCCGACCCGCGGGCCCTGATCGTGCGGCCGGGCCCCGCGATGGGGGCGGTGCCGCTCACGGCGTCCCGGCGGGCCCTCCGCGACCACATCCTGGCCGGGCTGCCCGGGGCCTGAGCCTCAGTCGGACGCCCTCCGCTCCGCCCGGCGCCGCAGCGCCTCGATGTCGAGGACGTCCGGCAGGAGTTCGGTGTCGGGGGCGTACGCCTGCGCCTCCCAGGGGTCGAACGGCGGTTCGTCGGCCTCGTCGACGAAGCCCTCGGACGGGTCGAACGGGTTGAGGAGTTCCCGGTCCTCGGCCGGGCCCAGGTCCTGGCTCATCGCCTCGTCGGGCAGGCCGCGCAGGACGTCGTGGATGTAGCCCTGGACGGCGTCGCCGAGCGGCACCTCGCGGTTCTCCCGCTGCGACGCGTACCACCGGTAGTCGAGCACCTCGTGGAAGATCTGGGCCGGGTCGCGCTTGCCGGTCAGCTCGGGCGGGATCGCCCGGACGACCGGCTCGAAGCACTCCATGAGCCACTGGTGGGCCACGACCGCCTCGTCGACGTGCTGCAGGTTCGACCGGGCCCGGAAGGTGTCCAGGTCGTTGAGCAGCCGCTGGGCCTGGTTCTCCTCCGTGTCCAGACCCGTCAGGCGCAGCAGGCGGCGGGAGTGGTGGCCGGCGTCCACGACCTTCGGCTGGATGCGGATGCTGGAGCCGTCGTGCGCGGTGGTCACCTCGAGTTCGGCGACGTCGAACCCCAGCGAGTTGAGCCGGCGCACGCGGCGCTCGATGCGGTGCAGGTCGCCCCCCGAGAACTCCTCCGCGGCCGTCAACTCGGCCCAGAGCGCCGCGTAGCGGCTGTTGATCTGGCCGACGAGTTGCTGGGGATCGAGCGAGGCGTCGAGGAGGCGTCCGGACTCGAGGTCGCAGAACTCCCCGAACAGGTTCGTCGTCGCGATGTCCAGGTCGTGGCTGCGCTGCCCGTCCGTCAGTTGCGGGTGCGATTCGCCGGTCTCGGCGTCCACGAGGTAGGCGGCGAACTCGCCGGCGTCGCGTCGGAACAGGACGTTCGACAGGGACACGTCCCCCCACAGGAAGCCGACCAGGTGCAGCCGCACGAGCAGGACGACGAGCGCGTCCAGCAGCCGCGACACCGTCTCCTGCCGGACGCCCGAGTAGAACAGCGACCGGTACGGCAACGAGAACTGCAGGTGCCGGGTCAGCAGCACCGGGTCGAGGGGCAGCCCGGCGGCGTCGAGGCGTCCGGTGACGACGGCGATCGGTTCCACCGCCGGCGTCCCGAGCCGGTGCAGTTCCTGCAGGAGGCGGTACTCGTGGAGGGCGGCCTCCTCGATGACCTCTTTCGCGGCGTACACCGCGTCGCCGACCCGGATGAACCGGACGACGTGCCGGGAGATGCCGCGCGGCAGCGCGACCAGGTGATGGGTCGGCCACTCGGCGAGCGGCAGGTCCCAGGGCAGGGGGAGCAGGTTGCTGTCCGGCTGGGCGGACAAGAGGCGCGGCACGGCCACCAGTGTGACAGCCCGGCCCGCCCCGGGCGGGGACGGCGAAAGGCCCGCCTCCCCGCAGGGCGACGGGCCTTCCGTGGGGCGGCGTTTCAGGAGATGCGGTCCTGCGTGGTGTCGTTGAACACGTGCATGCGGGTCAGGTCGGGCATGAGCCGGATCATCGAGCCGCGGTGCGTGCCGCTGCGCGCGTGGGTGCGCGCCACGATCTGCGGGGCGGTGAGGCGGGCGTCCTCGCTGAGACCGGACAGCGTGCCGTAGACGTAGCCGTCGGCGCCGAGTTCCTCGATCACGGACACGTCGATCGGGATGCCGGCGTTGGTCTCGGAGATCGTCAGGTGCTCGGGGCGGAAGCCGACCGTCGCCGTGTCGCCGGCCTTGGCCAGCACCTCGCGCGCCACCGGGACGACCCAGTCGCCGATCTGGATGCCGTCGGCGGTGACCCGGCCCTTGATCAGGTTCATGGCGGGGCTGCCGATGAAGCCGGCCACGAACAGGTTCTTCGGGCGGTCGTAGAGGGTGAGGGGGCTGTCGACCTGCTGCAGGATGCCGTCGCGCATGACCGCGACGCGGTCGCCCATCGTCATGGCCTCGACCTGGTCATGGGTGACGTAGACCGTGGTGACGCCGAGCCGCGACACCAGGGCGGCGATCTGGGTGCGGGTGGCGACGCGGAGCTTGGCGTCGAGGTTCGACAGCGGCTCGTCCATCAGGAAGACCTGCGGCTGGCGGACGATCGCGCGACCCATGGCGACGCGCTGGCGCTGGCCGCCGGAGAGCGCCTTGGGCTTGCGGTTGAGGAACTCTTCCAGGCCCAGCAGGCGGGCGGCCTCGGCGACGCGGGCGTCCCGGTCGGCCTTGGGGACGTTCTGCATCTTGAGCGCGAAGCCCATGTTGTCGGCCACGGTCATGTGCGGGTACAGGGCGTAGTTCTGGAAGACCATGGCGATGTCGCGGTCCTTCGGCGGAAGCGCCGTGACGTCCTTGTCGCCGATGAGGATCTGGCCCGAGTTCACCTCCTCCAACCCGGCCAGCATGCGCAGGGAGGTCGACTTGCCGCAGCCCGAGGGGCCGACGAGCACCATGAACTCGCCGTCGCCGATGTCGAGGTTGAGCTTGTCGACGGAGGGGTGATCAGCACCGGGGTAAACGCGAGTGGCGTCCTTGAAGGTGACGCTGGCCATGCGAAGTCCTTTCCACGGGCAGGTACGTGCCCGACGATCCGTTGTGGAATGCCGAGGCGGTGGTCGCCTCACGGCCAGCATCTCACGGGGCCCGCGGCCCGGGAAAGGGTTTCGGTGCCGGAGGTAGCCTCTCCACCCGTGACCGAACAGCCGACCGGCGAGCGCGAATGGTGGGACGATCCCGCCCTGCCGTGGCGACACCAGCCGACGCGGGCCGACATCGCCTGCCTGACGGCGCTCGGCGTCGTGGCGGCCTACGGGCTGGTCATGCTGCCGCTGCGGCCGGTGATCCTCGGGCTGGCGCCCCACCTGTTGGGGTCGCTCGGCTACCGCACCGGGCTGATCATGACCGGCGCGCTGGCGTCCGTCGGCGACCCGTGGTGGCCGCTCGTCTGGGCCGTGGGGTCCCTGATGGTCATCAAGTTCCACTGGGTGTACTGGTGGGCGGGCCGGCTGTGGGGCCGCCAGATCCTCGACGTGTTCGCGAAGGACAAGTCCGAGCGCACCCGCCGACGCTACGACCGGGCCTGGCAACTCACGCACCGGTTCGACACCCTCGCGCTCGTCGCGACCTTTCTGCCGATCCCCCTGCCCGCCGGGGTGATCTTCGCCGCCGTGGGGGCCGCCGGCACGTCGCTGCGCAAGTTCCTCACCGTCTGCGTGCTGTCCTCACTGACCACGACGGGCGCCTACCTCGCGATCGGCCACGCCCTCGGCGAGCCGGCCGTGCAGGTGATGGACGCCTACGGTCGCTACCTGTGGTACGTCTCCATCGCGATCCTGGTCGGCATGATCGGGGTGGCGGTGTGGCGGTCGCGCACCCGGCCGCAGCCGGACGCCGCCGGCGCGGGAACCGCCCCTGACGGACGCGAGGACGGTCGGTAGGGTCACCCTCGACGACCGTCGGCCCCGGGCCGCGGTGAGACGAAGGGAACCCCATGACGCAGCACACCGTGACCCTGTCCGGCGGCACCGCCATCCCGATGGTGGGCCTGGGCACCTGGCCGATGGACGACGCCGAGGCCCGCACGGTGGTCGCCCGGGCCATCGAACTCGGCTACCGCCACGTGGACACCGCCGAGAACTACGCCAACGAGGCCGGCGTGGGCGCCGGCATCGCCGACTCGGGCATCGACCGGGCGGAGGTCTGGGTCACCACGAAGTTCAACCGGGCCTGGCACTCGGATCCCGCTGAAGGGCTGAAGCGCAACCTCGAGCGGTTGGGGCTCGACTACGTCGACCTCGCGCTGATCCACTGGCCGAACTCCGACCAGGACCTCTACGTGCGCGCCTGGGCGGGCCTGATCGAACTGCGCGACCAGGGCCTGGCGCGGGCCATCGGCACCTCGAACTTCAAGCCGGCGCACCTCGACCGCCTGATCGCCGAGACGGGCGTCACGCCCGAGTTGAACCAGATCGAGTGTCACCCCTACCTCGACCGGGCCGCCGAGCGCGCTTACCACGCCGCCCACGGCATCGCCACCGGCGCCTGGAGCCCCCTGGGCCGCAACAACGGCCTGCTCGCCGAGCCGCTCGTCGTCGACCTCGCGGCCCGCCACGGCGTCACGCCCGGCCAGGTCGTGCTGGCCTGGGACGTCCTCCAGGGCATGGTGACCACCCCCAAGTCGGCCGACCCGGCGCGCCTCGCGGCCAACCTCGACGTGTTCGACATCCCGCTGACGGACGCCGACCTGGCGGCCCTGTCCGCGCTCGTCGCGCCCGGCGGCATGGAGGCCGTGGACTCCGACGTCTTCGGCCACTGACGCCCGGCGGCCGCCGTCCGGTCAGCCCGACAGGACGGCCACCAGGAAGTCGGCGTCGGCGGTGAACGGCCGCAGGTCCCAGGTGGCGTGGCGGGCGTCGACGGTCAGGCCGGCGGCCGCGGCGTCCTCGAAGAACGCGTCGAACGGGTAGCCCCGCCCGGCGCCGAAACCGCACACGAGGCGTCCGTCGTCGGCGAGGACTGCCCGCAGGTTCTGCAGAATCGGACGCCGCGTGTCCGGGTGCACGAAGCCGAGCACGTTGCCGGCGCACAGCACGGCGTCGAACGCGGCGGGCGAGCCCGGGGGCAGCCGCAGGGCGGCCAGGTCGGAGACGCCGTAGCGGGGCCCCGGTTCGTCGGCCTCGGCGGCCGCGATCAGGACGGGATCCAGGTCGACGCCGACGACGGTGTGCCCGGCGCGGTGCAGGTGGCCGGCGTGCCGGCCGGGTCCGCAGCCGGCGTCCAGGATGCGCGCGCCGCGCGGCACGAGCGCGTCGATGAAGCGCGCCTCGCCGACCAGGTCGGCACCCTGCGCGGCCATCGTCTTGAACCGCTGGACGTAGCGGTGCGAGTGCCCCGGGTCACGTTCGACGATCAGGGCCCACTGGCTCTTGGGATACTCCACGGGGGTATTGCAGGCCACCCGCCGGGCCCGCGTCAAACCGGGGGGCGTCCGTGAGCCCCCGACAGGATTCGAACCCGCGACCCTCCACTTACAAGGCGGATGCTCTACCAGCTGAGCTACGGGGGCGTGACGGGGACGACCCGCCGGGGCACCAGCGTAGCGGTCAGCGGCGCGGCGTCCGCCTCACCCAGCAGCGACCGTCAGGTCCGCCAGGTCCCACGGGCGATGGAGCCGCCCGTGCTCGGCCTCCTGGGCCGCCCAGGCGTCCCAGTGGGCGGCGTAGTCCGGCTCGCGCTCCAGCGCGCGCTCCCGGCGCACGGCCGCGCCGGGGGCGTCCACCCAGATCCCGAAGGACGCCCGCGCGCGGCTCGCCGGGGTGAGGGCTCCGCAGCCCTCCACCAGGATCGGGAGGGCGGGATCGAGCGGCACCCACGCCCCCGGACGCCCCCGCCCCCAGTCCCAGCGCCGGTACCCGGGGTGCGGGCCGGCGAGCAGCGCGGGCACCGCGGCGGCCCCGGCGGCCAGGCCCGACCAGCCGGGGTAGAGGTCGTCCAGGCTCACGACCTGCAGCGCGCCGGGCCAGACGGCGGCCAGGCGCCGGGCGAGCGTGGTCTTGCCCGCACCGCTCGGCCCGTCGATCAGGACCGCGGGGCGCGGGGCGCGCGCGAGCCGCGCGGCCAGGCCGGTCAGAGCGGCGGGATCGGCGGGATCGGTCGAATCCGTCGGGTCGGCGTCCGCCGGCACGTCAGCGGATCCCCGGGGCGCTGACGAAGACCTGCCCGTCGCCGGCGAGCCGGATCGGCGGGTCGCCGGCCGGGATCAGCACGGCCTGCCCGTGTTCGAGGTCCAGGCGCGTCCGGCCGTCGTCCATGACGACGTTCCCGGCGGTCACCAGCGCGATCCGGACGGCGCCCTGGGCGGGCACCAGGACCGGATCGGGGCGGCACTCGATGCGCCACACGTCGAACTGGGGGCATTCCGACGGGTAGGACCAGACGCCGGGATCCTGTTCCACGCCGTGCAGGACGCGCGGCGCCGACTCTCCGAAGTCGACGACGCTCACCAGTTCGTCGACGGCGATGTGCTTGCCGGTGAGCCCGCCGCGCAGGACGTTGTCCGAGTTGGCCATGAGCTCGATGCCGGTGCCCGACAGGTGGGCGTGCATCTGCCCGGCGGGCACGAAGACGGCCTGGCCGGGGGGCAGCGTCACCAGGTTCATCAGGCAGGCGGCGACGATGCCGGGATCTCCGGGGAAGAACTCGTCCAGTTCGATGATCATCCGGGCGATCTCGCCCACCGGGCCGGGATCGCCGGCGTGGGCGACCGCGGCCACCAGCACCTGGTTGACGAGCTCGATCCGGTCACCCTCGAGCGTCAGCACCTCGAGGAAGACCTCCTCGGTCGCGGCCGGGCCGCGGCGCAGTTGCAGGGGCCCGATGACCGACTCCAGCACCCGGGCCAGGCCCAGTTGCTCGAACAGCGCGTGGGTCTGCGTCGGCGTCCGGAACCCGAGCAGCAGCCGGAACTCCGTGAGGGCGATCAACATCTCGGGCTTGGCCCAGTCGTCCTTGTAGCAGCGGCGCGGGTCGTCGAGGGGGATGCCGAGGAGTTCCTCGCGCGCATAGCCCTCCGCGGCCTCGGCCTGGGCGGGATGCGCCTGGATGGAGAGCGCGTGCCGGGCCGACAGGATCTTCATCAGGAAGGGGAGCCGGCCCCCGAACTGCCTCGTCGAGACCGGCCCGAGGATCGCCGGGTCTGCGGCGATCATCTCGTCCAGTCGGACGCCGTCCACGCGGGACGGGGCGATCGCGTGGGCGCCCAGCCAGTACTCCGCGAACGGGCGGCCGTCGCCGGGGACGCCGAGGATCGCGGGGATGACGTCCGTGGTGCCCCAGGGGTAGTGCACCACGGTGCCGTGGATTTCCTGCATGCTGACGAAGGGTCCTGTCTGTGGTCCGGAGCCGTCCTCCAGTCTCTCATCCCGCCGGGGGTGCCCGGGGCCGTCCGCGCCCCCCGCGCGGTGAAGAAGGTGAATGACAGGCCTGTGATTCGCGCCTAAGCTGGCGGACATGTCCGAAGCGCCCGCCGTCCGCCCGGCCGCCGACCTCGGCGAACGGGACGCCGCCCTCCTCGACTTCGAGGACTCGTGGTGGGAGGCGCCGGGCGCCAAGGAAGCCGAGATCCGCGAGCGGTTCGGTCTGTCGGCCCCGCGGTACTACCAGATCCTCAACCAACTCCTCGACGATCCGGCCGCGCTGGCGTACGCGCCGCTGCTGGTCAAGCGGCTCCGTCGCCTGCGGGCACGCCGCCAGGAGGGGCGCTCGGCCCGGCAGTTGCCGGTCCAGGTGACCGTCTGACGATCCCGAGCGCGGCGGCCAGCGGCAGCCGGGGCGGCAGGTCGGCGTCCGGCATCAGGTAGGCGCCGCTCACCAACCCGGCCCCGCGCTCGAAGGCGTTGCCCAGGGCGGGGTTGCGGTACCACAGCCACGACCAGGCGGCCGCGAGGCCGTAGAGCGGGAAGAACCCGAGCCCCCACCGGGCGTACTGGGCCGCGTGCCGCGCCTCGTGAGCCAGGACGCCGGGGGTCCGGCGCTCCAACGCGGCGAAAGTGGCCGGCGTGAGCACCACGTCGCCGATCGTGAACGCTCCCGCCACCGGGAAGCGCAACCGGTAGCCCTCGCCGAGCCAGAGGCCGTCCGGGCCCCGCCGCAGGCGTGCGCCGCCGAGGCGCGCCACCGCCCGGCCGAGCGGCGTCGTGAGGTTCCACCGGTTGGCCCGGGCGCGCCGGCGGGCGGCCCGGATCCGGGTCGAGGTCGGGGAGGTCACGGGGTCATGGTCGCAAGCCGACCCCGCGGCGTCCACCGGGGCGACCCCGGGACGTTTGCACTCACCAGGGCCGAGTGCTAAGAATTGGTTAGCACTCTCGGAGTGAGAGTGCCACCGTCAGACTCGATGAGACCCTTGAACCGACCGGGGAGAGCGTCGTCCGTCGCGGGCATCGTCCTGACTGACCATGATCCACACGCGGGGGCCTCGCCCCCCGAGTCACGGAAGGCTGCCAAGCACACCATGGCAAAGCTGATTGAATTCGACGCCGACGCGCGCCGCGGTCTCGAGCGGGGCATGAACATCCTCGCCGACGCCGTCAAGGTGACGCTGGGCCCCAAGGGCCGCAACGTGGTGCTCGAGAAGAAGTGGGGCGCCCCCACCATCACCAACGACGGCGTCTCGATCGCCAAGGAGATCGACCTCGAGGATCCCTTCGAGAAGATCGGCGCCGAACTGGTCAAGGAGGTCGCCAAGAAGACGGACGACGTCGCCGGCGACGGCACCACCACCGCCACCGTCATCGCGCAGGCGATGGTCCGCGAGGGTCTCCGCAACGTGACCGCCGGCGCCAACCCGATGTCGCTCAAGAAGGGCATCGAGAAGGCCACCGCCGCGATCGTCGAGCAGCTGCTCGCGCAGAGCAAGCCGGTCGAGACCAAGGAGCAGATCGCCGCCACGGCGTCCATCTCGGCCGCCGACCCGACGGTCGGCGAGATCATCGCCGAGGCGATGGACAAGGTGGGCAAGGAAGGCGTCATCACCGTCGAGGAGTCGAACACCTTCGGCCTCGACCTCGAGCTCACCGAGGGCATGCGCTTCGACAAGGGCTACATCTCGCCCTACTTCGTGACCGACGCCGAGCGGATGGAGGCCGTCCTCGAGGACGTCTCGATCCTCATCGCGAACAGCAAGGTGTCCTCGCTGAAGGACCTGCTGCCCGTGCTCGAGAAGGTCATGCAGGCGGGCAAGCCGCTGCTCGTCATCGCCGAGGACGTCGACGGGGAGGCCCTCGCCGGCCTCATCGTCAACAAGATCCGCGGCACGTTCAAGTCGATCGCCGTGAAGGCCCCGGGCTTCGGCGACCGCCGCAAGGCCATGCTGGGCGACATCGCGATCCTCACGGGCGGCCAGGTCATCTCCGAGGAGGTCGGCCTCAAGCTGGACGCCGTCACCCTCGAACTGCTCGGCCACGCCAAGAAGGTCATCGTCACCAAGGACGAGACGACCATCGTGGAGGGCGCCGGGGAGTCCGAGCAGATCGCGGGCCGGGTCAAGCAGATCCGCGCCGAGATCGAGAAGTCGGATTCCGACTACGACCGCGAGAAGCTGCAGGAGCGCCTCGCCAAGCTGGCCGGCGGCGTCGCCGTCATCAAGGTCGGCGCGGCCACCGAGGTCGAGCTCAAGGAGCGCAAGCACCGCATCGAGGACGCCGTCCGCAACGCCAAGGCCGCGGTCGAGGAGGGCATCGTCGCCGGCGGCGGCGTCGCCCTGGTGCAGGCGGCCAAGGACGCCGAGGTCTCCGAACTGGAGGGCGACGAGGCCACGGGCGCGCAGATCGTCTTCGTGGCCTGCGACGCGCCGTTGAAGCAGATCGCCGCGAACGCGGGCCTCGAGGGCGGCGTCGTCGTCGAGAAGGTCAAGGGTCTGGCCGCGGGCCGGGGCCTCAACGCGGCCACCGGCGAGTACGTCGACATGGTCGAGGCCGGCATCATCGACCCGGCCAAGGTGACCCGGTCGGCGCTGCAGAACGCGGCGTCCATCGCGGCGCTGTTCCTCACCACCGAGGCGGTCATCGCCGACAAGCCGGAGAAGGCGGCCCCGGCCGCCGCGCCGGACATGGGTGGCATGGACTTCTGAGTCCCGCCGCTCCCGCAGCCGACCGAGGGCGTCCCCACCATGGGGGCGCCCTCGGTGCGTTGCGCGTGGGGTAGAGTCGGCCGGCTGTCCGGGAGCGGCCGGCGGGCACGGACGGGAGCGCGGGATGGACGGGTGGCGGCGCGACCTCGCGCTCTTCCGCGATCCGGTGTTCACGCTGTTCTTCGTCACCCGCTCGCTCGGCACGCTGGGCAGCTCGTTCGCCCCGGTGGCGCTGGCCTTCTCGGTGCTGCACCTGCCCCACGGGACGCCGCAGTTGCTGTCGCTCGTGCTGGCCGCCGAGGCCATCCCGATGGTGGGGCTCATGCTGGTCGGCGGGGTGATCGCGGACCGGGTGCCGCGCAGCCGGGTGCTCCGCGGCGGCCTGCTGTTGAGCGCGACGGCGTTCGTGCTGCTCGGCCTCATGATGCTCTCGGGTTGGACGCCCCCGGTCGCCCTGGCCGCGGCGTCCGCCCTGAGTGGTACCGGCATCGCGCTGATCTACCCGGCGCTCACGGGCCTGATCCCCGAGATCCTGCCCGCGCGGAACCTGCAGGCGGGCAACGCCCTGCTCGGCATGGCGCGCAACGGCGCCCAGATCCTGGGGCTGGTGTCGTCGGGCGCGCTGGTCGCGCTGGTCGGCGGGGCCTGGGCGTTGATGGTGGGCGGCGCCCTGTTCGGCGTCGCGGCGCTGCTCTCGGCGGGGCTGCCCGTGGGGTCGGCGCACCCGGACGGGCTGGCGTCCGGCGGGCTGCTCGGCGACCTCCGGGAGGGCTGGCGGGAGTTCGTGTCCCACGAGTGGCTGTGGGTCGTCGTGGCCGAGTGGTCGCTCATGGTGCTGTTCTTCGCGGCGGCGCACGGGGTCATCGGTCCGGTGCTCGCCGACCAGGACCTGGGCGGTGCGGGGCCCTGGTCCTGGGTCCTGGCGGGCGAGGCCACGGGCACCCTGCTCGGCGGACTGGTCGCGATGCGGTGGCGCCCCGGGCGTCCGATCCTGGCCGCGGTGCTCGCCAACGCCGTGACGCTGCCCGTGCCGTTCCTCTGCCTCGGCCTGGGCGCCCCGCTCCCCGTCGTGATCGTCACGATGGCGGGCGCCGGCTTCGGGTTCGGCATCTTCGGGGTCATGTGGGCGACGACGATGCAGCTGCGGGTGCGTCCGGAGGCACTGTCGCGGGTCTCGTCCTACGACGCTCTGGGGTCGATGCTCTTCCAGCCGGTGGGTCTGCTGGTCGGCGGCCCGGCCACGGTGTTGCTGGGGGCGCGGGCGGCCATGTTGGGGTGCGGCGTCGCGCTGATCGCGGTGTGCCTGCTGCCCCTGGCGTCCCGCGACGTGCGCACCGTGAGCTGGACGCCTGCGCCCGCCGCGTCCTGACCCGAGCGTGTCGCGGGCCGCGGCGTCCGGCTGGGGCGGATCATGGGCCCGTGAGGAGCGTGCTGGAGGTTCGCGTCACGCAGGCCGGCGACGCGCACCCGGCCGAGGCCGGCGGCGCCGACCGGCTGGACGTCGTGGGGGCGTTGACGGACGGCGGGCTCTCGCCGGAGCCGCGCGTCGTCGCCGAGATCCGCCGCCGGACGACGCTGCCGCTGCGTCCCGTCGTGCGGCTGCGGGAGGGTTACGGCACCGACGGCGGCGAGGTCACGCGGTTGCGCGGCCTCATGGCGGCCTACGCGGACGCCGGCGCGGACGGCCTCAGCCTCGGCTTCCTGAACGGGCTCGGCGAGGTCGACCTCGAGGTGCTGGGCGCCCTGCTGGCGGACGGGACCCTGCCCTGGACGTTCCACCGCGCCGTCGACGCGGCGTTGGACTCGGACAAGGCGTGGCGCGCGCTGCTCGCCCTGCCGCGCCTGGACGCCGTCGCGACGGCCGGCTCCGCCCGCGACGTCGAGCACGGCCTGGACGACCTGCTGGCCCGGGCGAAGGGGGACCCGCGGGCGGCGTCCATGATCATGGCGGACGGCAACCTGCTGCCCGAGCACGTGCCGTGGCTGCTGCGCGCGGGCGTCCGGCAGTTCCATGTGGACGCCCAGGCGCGGCCGGGGGGTTCGTTCCGGGCGTTCGTGGACGAAGCGCTGCTCGGCGCGTGGCGGCGCCTGATCGACGCCGAACTACAGCACCTACAGCACCTGGGTTAGGCCAGGTGTGGGGGGACCGGTCCGGCGACGGAGCCGCCGCCGAGCGGCTCGAGGTGGATGTGGGCCTCGGTGCCCGGCAGGGCCCGTTCGATGCCGTCCTCGAGCGCGTCGGTGAGTTGGTGGCCGCGCCGGACGGTCCAGTCGCCGGGAACCTCGACGATGGCCTGGATGAAGCGCTGGCGGCCCGACTCGCGGGTGCGCACCTGGGTGAGCCGGCAGTGCTGGCTGTCGACGATCTCCTTCATCACCCCGTGCACGGTCTCGATCTCGTCGGCGGGCAGGACGGCGTCCAGCAGGCCGACGGCGGAGCGGCGCAGCAGCTTCGCCCCGGTGAAGAGGATGTTGATGCCGACCGCGATGGCGATGAGCGGGTCGAGGATCTGCCAGTCCTGGCCGAGGAACCGTTCGGCGCCGAGGATGAGCGCCATGGCGAGCAGTACGCCGACCGAGGTGATGACGTCGGTCATGAGGTGCTTGCCGTCGGCCTCCAGCACGATCGAGCGGTGCTTGCGGCCCTGCCGGATGAGCAGGAGGCCGGTCAGCAGGTTGAGCACGCTCGCCCCGGTGGAGAGCAGCAGGCCGAGGCCGAGTTCCTCCAGCGGCACCGGGTTGAGCAGTTTGAGGACGGCGCCCGCGATGATGCCGCCGGCCGCCGCGAAGATCAGGGCGCCCTCGACGGCCGACGAGAAGTATTCGGCCTTGCCGTGCCCGAACTCGTGGTCGGCGTCGGCGGGTTTGGCGGCGAGGCCGAGGGCCCAGAGGGCCACGACGGCGGCCACGAGGTTGACGGTCGACTCCAGGGCGTCCGACATGAGGCCGGCGGACTGGGTGATGAAAGCTGCCGTCCCCTTGATGGCCATCGTCGCGACCGCGGTGGCGAGGGAGAGCCACATGAACTTGATGAGGAAGCGGGTGCTCGCCGGCGCGGCGGCAGGCGCGGGGTTCGTCATGGGAGACCTCCTTGCGCGGCAGAATCTAGCCCCCCGGCCCCGGCGGCGCCTGTTAGGGAAGGCGCGCCTAAGCCTGAATCCACCGGTTGACGTTGAGCGGTGTTTGTGCTTGTGGTTGTGGGATTCGGGTGGGCGTGTGGCTGGCTCGGGACGCGTCAGGTCGCCCGGTCTGTCCGGGTCTTCCACTGGGGTTCCTT
>WBZS01000191.1_pt1 | contig 108641 bp, 121 predicted proteins | sample 5204201 | NCBI WGS metagenome assembly WBZS01 (sample SAMN12344357, study PRJNA552823) | activated sludge metagenome | biome: Activated sludge suspended growth; feature: Nitrification reactor; material: Wastewater; isolation source: activated sludge from nitrification reactor of wastewater... | reverse complement strand
GAGGGGGCTTGCGGCGGTGCGGCTCCCCCCTCATCCGTCGCCCTTCGGGCGCCACCTTCTCCCACAGGGGGAGAAGGGAGGGCGGCACGCGCCATTCCCCTCTCTTGCAAACCTAACGTTTGGCTTTGCCAATTCGTTGATTTTGCTTTCTCTCCCGCAACGGAGAGAAATCGGGCGGCCGGCTATACCCGCCGTTCAACCATCATCTTCTTGATCTCGGCGATGGCCTTCGCCGGGTTCAGACCCTTGGGGCAGGTCTGCGTGCAGTTCATGATAGTATGGCAGCGATAGAGCCGGAACGGATCCTCGAGATTGTCGAGGCGTTCGCCGGTTGCTTCGTCGCGCGAATCGATGATCCAGCGATAGGCTTGCAGCAGCACGGCGGGGCCGAGATAGCGCTCGCCGTTCCACCAGTAGGACGGGCACGAGGTCGAGCAGCAGGCGCACAGGATGCACTCGTAGAGCCCGTCGAGCTTCTGGCGGTCCTCATGGCTCTGCAGCCATTCCTTGGCCGGCTCCGGTGAGACGGTCTTCAGCCACGGTTCGATGGAGCGGTGCTGGGCGTAGAAGTGTTTCAGGTCCGGCACGAGGTCCTTGACCACCGGCATGTGCGGCAGCGGGTGGACCTTGACCGGCCCCTTGATCTCGTCGGCGCCCTTGGTGCAGGCGAGCGTGTTGGTGCCGTCGATGTTCATGGCGCAGGAGCCGCACACGCCCTCGCGGCAGGAACGGCGGAGCGTCAGCGTCGGATCTACCGTGTTCTTGATCCACAGCAGGTGGTCGAGCACCATCGGCCCGCAATCGTCGAGATCGACGAAATAGGTGTCGATGCGGGGGTTCTCGCCGGTATCCGGGTTCCAGCGATAGATGCGGTATTCGCGCAGATTGGTCGCGCCGGCCGGCTTTGGCCAAGCCTTGCCCTGGGTGACGCGGGAGTTCTTGGGGAGTGCGAGTTCAACCATCGTCCATCCCCCTCAATAGACCCGCTTCTTCGGCTCGATCTTCTTGGGATCGATGCCGTCGGCGATGAGCTCGGTGTGGACCGGACGGTAGGCGAGCGTCACCTTGCCGTCGTCGCCGACATGGGCGAGCGTGTGCTTGCGCCAGTTCTTGTCGTCGCGGTCGGGGAAATCCTCGTGCGCGTGTGCGCCGCGGCTTTCCTTGCGCGCTTCGGCCGAAACGACCGTGGCGATGGCATTCGCCATCAGGTTTTCCAGCTCCAGCGTCTCCACCAGGTCGGAATTCCAGATCAGCGAGCGGTCGGTGACCTTCAGGTCCGGCAATTCGCCCCACAGCGCCATCATCCGCTCGACGCCCGATTTCAGCGATTCGGAGGTGCGGAACACCGCCGCGTCTTCCTGCATGGTCTTTTGCATCTTCGTGCGCAGCGCCGCGGTCGGCGTCGAGCCGCTGGCGTGGCGCAGCCGGTCGAAGCGCGCCATGATCTTCTCCGACGCCCGCTCGTCGATGGCGGGGACCGGCGCGGCGCGATCGACGACCTGGCCGGCGCGGATGGCCGCCGCGCGGCCGAAGACGACGAGGTCGATCAGCGAATTAGAGCCGAGACGGTTGGCCCCGTGCACCGAGGCGCAGCCCGCCTCGCCCACCGCCATCAGCCCCGGCGCCACCGCGTCGGGATTGTCCGCCGTCGGGTTCAGCACTTCGCCCCAGAAATTCGTCGGGATGCCGCCCATGTTGTAGTGCACGGTCGGCAGTACTGGGATCGGCTCCTTCGTCACGTCGACGCCGGCGAAGATCTTCGCCGATTCCGAAATGCCGGGCAGGCGCTCGGCCAGTACCGCCGGATCGAGATGGTCGAGGTGCAGGTAGATGTGGTCCTTGCCCTTGCCGACACCGCGGCCCTCGCGGATTTCCATCGTCATGCAGCGCGAGACGACGTCGCGCGAGGCGAGATCCTTGGCCGACGGGGCATAACGCTCCATGAAGCGCTCGCCTTCCGCATTGACGAGGTAGCCGCCTTCGCCCCGCGCGCCCTCGGTGATGAGGCAGCCGGCGCCATAGATGCCGGTCGGATGGAACTGCACGAACTCCATGTCCTGCAGCGCCAGGCCGGCGCGCGCGATCATGCCGCCGCCGTCGCCCGTGCAGGTGTGCGCCGAGGTGGCGGAGAAATAGGCGCGGCCGTAGCCGCCTGTCGCCAGCACCACCATCTTGGCGGCGAAGCGGTGGATGGTGCCGTCATCGAGGTTCCAGGCGATGACGCCGGTGCACACGCCCTCATCGTTCATGATCAGGTCGAGGGCGAAGTACTCGATGAAGAACTGCGCGTTGTTGCGCAGCGACTGGCCATAGAGCGTGTGCAGGATGGCGTGGCCGGTGCGGTCGGCCGCCGCGCAGGTGCGCTGCACCGGCGGGCCGTCGCCGTAATTCTGCATGTGGCCGCCGAAGGGGCGCTGGTAGATGCGCCCGTCGCCGGTGCGCGAGAACGGCACGCCGTAATGCTCCAGCTCGTAGACGGCGGCCGGGGCCTCCATCGCCAGGTACTGCATGGCGTCGACATCGCCGAGCCAGTCGGAGCCCTTGACCGTGTCGTAGAGGTGCCACTGCCAGCAATCGGGCGTCATGTTGGTGAGCGAGGCGGCGATGCCCCCCTGCGCCGCCACCGTGTGCGAGCGTGTCGGGAAAACCTTGGTGATGCAGGCCGTCTTCAGCCCCTGCTCGGCCATGCCGAGGGTGGCGCGCAGGCCCGCGCCGCCGGCGCCGACCACCACCACGTCGAACTTGTGGTCGACGAACTCGTAAGTCTTGCCGTTTTGCGCCGGCGCCATCGCTCAGCCTCCGAATGCGATCTTGAGGACGGAAAAGACGCTGACGGCGCCGACGAAGATGGAAAAGAAGGTCGACAGCAGCACCAGCGTCACCTTGGCGAGTTCGCCATGGACATAGTCCTCGATGATTTCCTTCATGCCGATGCGCATGTGGACGACGGCCGACAGGATCATCAGCGCCAGCGTCACCGCGACCAGCGGATGGGCGAGCACGCGGATGGCGCGTTCGTAGTCGGCGCCGGTCAATCCGACGACGATGCCGACGGCGAACAGCGTCAGCGGCACGTTGGCCATCGCGGTGAGGCGCTGGCGCCAGAAGGTGCCGGTGCCTTCGCGGGCCGCGCCGAGGCCGCGGACACGGGAAAGGGGCGTGCGCAGGTCGCTCATCGGTCAGCCCCTCATCGCGTAGGCAGCGACCCAGATCAGGATCGTCAGCACCGCCGAGCCGGCGAAGGTGAACCAGGCCAGCTTCGTCGCCGTCGACTTGTCCATCATCGCCCCGGCGTCCCAGATGAAATGCCGGATGCCGCCGAGCATGTGCTGCATCAGCGCCCAGGTGTAGCCGAACAGCACCAGGCGTCCGGGAATGGAAGTCAGAACCACCGTCACCCAGTCGAAATAGGCCGGAGAGATCGCCGCCGCCGACAGCCACCAAGCCAGGATCAGCGTGCCGAAATAGAGGGCCGCGCCGGTGATGCGGTGGATGATCGAAGCCGCCATCGTCGGGGCGAAACGGTAGATCTGCAGATGCGGCGACAGCGGTCTTTCGGAACGCCCGTTCGGCGTTGCGGACGATGTACTCATCGGCTTTTCCCGCTCCTGTCCTTTGGCCACGCGCACGGCCCGACCGATGGGGTTCTAGACGCGATTTTGCACTGCGTCAAAGCCGCAAACCCGCATTTCACATCGACTTTCGCAGGATCGCCTCCTTCAATCGATTAGACGAAACCGTGCCGCCGCGCCGCGCCGTTAACCATGTTTCACCTTCGCCGCCGGGCAAGGCGCGATTCGCCGTTAACAAAGGTTAACAACGCGTTAAGATGGCGTACCGGCATCGTGCCGGAGAGTATGGAGTCCGCCATGTCGAAGATGTTCAGGGCCGCCCTGGCCGCCACCGCCCTCGCGGCCGCGCTTCCGGCCGCCGCGCATGAGCATGTCTATGCCGACGCCTTCGGCAACCTCGTCATCGAATCCTCCGCCGGCTACAAGCGCATCATCGTCGGCCAGGGCGAGCGCGCCCGCGAGGTCGAGGACGCCATCGGCGCCCGTTATCCCGAGGTCATCTACAGCGACGCGGCGCCGGTACGCTATTGCCCGGGCGTGCGGGTCTACAAGGGCCGCTCCTACATGTACGGGGTTCCCCGCAACGTGACGCCCGTGCTTTCCGGACCCGAGTGCCGCTGACAGGCGGCAGCCTGCGAACGACCGGGCGAAACGACGCTGACGCGCCGGCGATCCGCCGGCGCCCCTCCGTGACGGAGCGACCAAGCTGCTCGGCGTATTCCTGACCATCCTTCCCGTGTTCCTGGTGCTTGGCGCCGGCTACGCCTCGGTGCGCACCGGCTGGCTGCCGGCATCCATCGCCGAACATCTCAACGCCTATGCGGTGAAACTGGCGGTGCCGGTGCTGCTGTTCCGCGCGCTGGTCGGCCTCGATTTCGGTCACGCCTTCAATCCGGGCATGCTGGCGGCGTTCTATGCCGGGGCGCTCGCCTGCTTCGCCGTCGCCATGACGCTGTCGCGCCGCGTGTTCAGGAGGCGGTCGGGCGAGGCCGTGGCGGTCGGCTTCTCGGCCATGTTCTCCAACACCGTGCTGCTCGGCGTGCCGATCCTCGAGCGTGCCTATGGTCACGATGCGCTGGCGCCGGGCTACGCCATCGTCGCGCTGCATGCGCCGCTCCTCTACATCGTCGGCATCGTCGCGATGGAGGCGGCACGACGCGACGGGCGTCCGCTCGCCGAATCGGCGGCCTCGGCCGTGCGTTCCATTTTCGGCAACACGCTGATGATCGGCATCCTCGCCGGCGCCGCAGTCAACCTGTCCGGCGCCACTCTGCCCGAACCGATGATGGCCGCCGTCACCATGATCGCCCAGAGCGCCATTCCCGCCGCCCTCGTCGGCATCGGCGCGGCGCTGACCCGTTATCGCCTGTCGGCCGAACTGCCGGAGACGCTGATGGTGTCGGCGGCGGCACTGCTGCTGCATCCGGCGATTGCTTTCCTCATCGCGGAGTCCTGGCTCGGCCTGCCGGCCGAGTATGTTCGCGCCGCCGTCGTCATCGCCGCTATGCCGCCGGGCATGAACATCTATGTCTTCGCCGTCATGTACGACCGCGCGGTCTCGCTGTCGGCCTCGGCGATCCTGGTCGCCACCGCGCTGTCGGTGGTGTCGATCTCGTTGTGGCTGTCGCTGCTCAACGCCGTGCTTTGAGATTGTGCCCGCGGTAAAAACCGCTAGCTTCGCCACGGGAGGTGGAGGCATGGCGGCAACCGTCGAACTGCCGGTCTGGTTTGTCGTGCTGGCCGGCGTGCTGGCGGCAATCGGCCTTGTCGACCGGCTGCTGACGCCGGCGGCGCGCTGGTTCTTCCGTCGCCGGGTCGACCGCGCCATCGAGGAACTCAACACCCGCCTGCAGCTGAAAATCCGGCCCTTTGGCCTGACGCGGCGCAAGGTGCTGGTCGACCGGCTCGCCAACGATCCCGCCGTTGTGCGCGCGGCCGAGGAGCATGCCCGCGCCGAATCGATGCCGCGCGAGGTGGCCATGTCGATCGCCGGCCGTTACGCGCGCGAAATCGTCCCCTCCTTCAACGCGTATGCCTATTTCCGCATCGGCACGCGGCTGGCGCGCTTCCTCTCCACCGCGCTCTACCGCGTGCGCCTCGGCTATCTCGATTCGCAGTCACTGAAGACGGTGGATCCCGACGCCACGGTGGTGTTCGTCATGAACCACCGCTCGAACATGGATTACGTTCTGGTGACCTTCCTCGCCTCGGCGTCGGCCGCGTTGTCCTATGCCGTGGGCGAATGGGCGCGGGTGCCGGTGCTGCAGACGCTGATCCGCTCGATGGGCGCCTATTTCGTCCGCCGCAACGCCCGTAATGCCCTCTATCGCAAGGTGCTCGCCCGCTATGTCCAGATGGCGACGGCCTCCGGCGTCACCCAGGCGGTCTTTCCCGAAGGCGGACTGTCGCGCGACGGCAAGCTCCGGCCGGTCAAGCTCGGCCTGCTTTCCTATATTGCCGGCGGCTGGGAACCGGGCGGGCGCGACGTGGTCTTTGTTCCCGTCGGGCTCAATTACGACCGCGTGCTGGAAGACCGCACCCTGATCGCCGAAATCGACGGCCCGCCGCCGCCGCAGTCGACCGGGGCGAAATCGCGCCGCACGCTCGCGTTCCTGTGGCGCAACCTGCGCCTGCGTCTGGCCGGGCGCTGGCACCGTTTCGGCTATGCCTGTGTCTCCTTCGGTGCGCCGGTTTCGCTGGCGGAGCACTTTGCCCGTTCCGGCCTGCCCGACCCGCGCCGCGGAACGGAAGCGGAGAAGGCCGCAGCGATCGAGGCGCTGGGCGAGCGCCTGATGGCCGGTATCGCCGAGGTCATCCCCGTCCTGCCGGTGCCGCTGGTGGCGCTGGCACTACGGGAAGGCCCGCCGCCCGATGCGTTGGAACTCAAGGCGCGTGTCGGGGCGCTGATCGATCGGTTCGAGGCGAAGGGCGCCCATGTGCATGTGCCGCGCGCCGACCGCGACTACGCCGTCAACGCCGGCTTGCGCATGCTGGAACTGCGCCACATCGTGACCTCCGGCGAGGACGGCCTGATCCGCATCGCGCCGGGCGAGGAGCGCCTGGTTGCCTATTATGCCAATGCCATCGCGCATCTGCGCTGATGCCTAGGCCACGATCCGGATGGACCGGACATTCGCCTCGCTGACGCAGACCCGGTTGCGACCGCTGTTCTTGGCCGCGTAGAGCGCCTGGTCGGCCAGCCGCAGGGCCTCGCCGATCCCCTCCCGCGCATCGGCCACGCCGAAGCTTGCCGTCACCGTTTCGGCCGGATCGTTCAGCCCGCGCAAGCGGAAGGCGATCAGCTCGCGCAGCGATTCGGCAAACAGTCGCGCCGTGGCGACATTGGTGTTGACGAGGAAAACCGCGAATTCCTCCCCGCCAAGACGGGCGGAGACATGGCCGGGCGGCGTCGCTTCGCTCAGCGCCGCGCCAACGGCCGCGATCGTACGATCCCCCGCGTCATGGCCGAAACGATCATTGATGCGCTTGAAGCGATCGATATCGAGCATGACCAGCGTGGCAGGCTTGCCGGCGAATTCCCCGACCTTTTCCAGGAAGCCGCGGCGGTTGAGCAGACCGGTCATCGAATCCGTCACCGACGCCTTGTGGAACCGGCCGGCAAACCGGCTCATGACGTGGAAGAACAGCGTGGCGCCGAAACCGAAGATGGCGGCGAGGAAGAACGGGTTGGCGACGGCATTGACCTCGGCGATCCGCCCGCCGGCATCGAGCCCCGGCAAGGTCGCGGCGCGCCAGAACAAGACCGGCAGGCCGAGATAGAAGGCGGTCAGCAGGCCGAGGAAGAACCGCATCGCATAGCGTACGGTTCGCGACGGCGATGCGCTCGCCCGGTCGAACAGGATGCCGGCCAGCAGCGCGTGGCTCGGCTGCACGAGGGCGGCGCGCAGCACGGAATCCGGTGCAAGGCCGACGGAAGCCACGAGGATGACCGCACCGAACGCGAAGCTGCCCCTGAAAAGGTTGCGCTTGAGAGGAATGGACCCGGCTTCGGCGAGGCCTAGCCCGCTGAAGAAAAGCCCGGCGTGGTGACACAGATCGACGAAAAACGGAAAAAACCGTCCGTCCGGGTTCGCCGTTGCTAACAGATCGGCCGCGCCAGCGAAAATGAACGACAGGACTGCGGCGAGGAACAGCGGAATGTGCCGCGCCTCGCGGTCGAGCGCGTAGGCACCGGCAAACAGGCCGATGTAGTTCAGGCCGAACAAGATGCCGAGCGCGGTGGTGGCGCTGGCGAAATCAAGGACCATGGTCGTTTCCTCGCCAGCCTGCACCATCGCAGGCCGGCGTTAAGGTGCCATGCTCCTAATCGATAAAATGCGTGCATTCGCAGAGATTAATGCAACCGCAGCACGCAGGCGGGCCGGCGATGACCGGCCTGCGTTCACTCCCACTCGCGGACGTCGACGAAGCGTCCGGCGATCGCCGCCGCCGCTGCCATCGCCGGCGAGACGAGGTGGGTGCGGCCCTTGTAGCCCTGGCGGCCCTCGAAATTGCGGTTCGAGGTCGAGGCGCAACGCTCCTCCGGCTTCAGCCGGTCGTCGTTCATGGCGAGGCACATGGAGCAGCCGGGCTCGCGCCACTCGAAGCCGGCCGCAAGGAAGATCTTGTCCAGCCCTTCCGCTTCCGCCTGCTCCTTGACCAGTCCGGAACCGGGCACCACCATCGCCGAGACCGTCGGCGCGACCGTCTTTCCCTCGATCATCTTCGCCGCGGCGCGCAGATCCTCGATGCGGCCATTGGTGCAGGAGCCGATGAACACGCGGTCGATAGCGATGTCGGTGATCTTCGTGCCGGGTTTCAGGCCCATGTAGTCGAGCGCGCGCTGCTTGGAGACCCGCTTGGTTTCGTCGGCGATCGACGCCGGGTCCGGCACGGTACCGGAAACGGACACGACGTCTTCCGGCGACGAACCCCAGGAAACGATCGGCGGCAGGTTGGCCGCGTCGAGCACGACGACCTTGTCGTATCTGGCGCCCTCGTCGGTCGCGAGCGTCTTCCAGTAGGCGAGCGCCGCGTCCCACGCCGCGCCGGTCGGCGCCCGCGGCTTGTCCTTGATGTAGGCGAAAGTCTTCTCGTCAGGCGCGATCAGGCCGGCGCGCGCGCCGCCCTCGATGGTCATGTTGCAGACCGTCATGCGGCCTTCCATCGACAGCGCGCGGATCGCCTCGCCGGCGAACTCGATGACGTGGCCGGTGCCGCCGGCGGTACCGATCTCGCCGATGATGGCGAGGATGATATCCTTGGCGGTGACGCCCTCGGGCAACTGCCCGTCGACGCGCACCAGCATGTTCTTCGCCTTCTTCTGGATCAGCGTCTGAGTGGCGAGCACATGCTCGACCTCGGACGTGCCGATGCCGTGGGCGAGCGCTCCGAACGCGCCATGCGTGGAGGTGTGGCTGTCGCCGCAGACGATGGTCATGCCCGGCAGGGTGAAGCCCTGCTCCGGCCCGACGATGTGGACGATGCCCTGCCGGCGGTCGTTGGCGTCATAGTATTCGACGCCGAAATCGGCGGCGTTGGCCGCAAGTGCCTCCACCTGGATGCGGCTTTCCTCGTTCTTGATGCCGAGTTTGCGGTCCGGCGTGGTCGGCACGTTGTGGTCGACGACGGCGAGCGTCTTCTCCGGATGGCGGACCTTGCGATGCGCCATGCGCAGGCCTTCGAAAGCCTGCGGGCTGGTGACCTCGTGCACGAGGTGGCGGTCGATATAGAGCAGGCAGGTGCCATCCTCCTGGCGGTCGACCACGTGGTCGTCGAAGATCTTGTCGTAAAGGGTGCGCGGCGCGGTCATCTCTGTGTCTCTTGCAAAAGAAAAAAGGGAAAGGGCGTGGCAGAGGTTCAGCCGACGCGCACGGTCAGGCCGCCGGCAAGGCGCGCGAAAAAGCGGCCCGGCAGGCGCTTCTTGTCCTGCAACACGATGCGGGAAAAACCGGTTCTGTTCATGGCCGTACGCCTTAGCACCAGACGGGCGAGGCGGCAATCGCGCCCTTCCGTTCGCCGCGGCCATCCTCTATAGGGCGCTGCGAAGGACCAAAGGACCCGCGCCCATGGACAAGTTCACCAAGCTCACCGGCGTCGCCGCGCCGCTGCCGATCGTCAATGTCGATACTGACATGATCATCCCCAAGGATTATCTCAAGACGATCAAGCGCACGGGGTTGGGCAAGGGCCTGTTCGCCGAGATGCGCTTTCGCGAGGACGGCTCGGAAAACCCCGATTTCGTGCTGAACAAACCGGCCTACCGCAACGCGCAGGTGCTGGTGGCGGGCGACAATTTCGGCTGCGGCTCCTCGCGTGAGCATGCGCCCTGGGCGCTCGCCGATTTCGGCATCCGCTGCGTCATTTCGACGAGCTTCGCCGACATCTTCTACAACAACTGCTTCAAGAACGGCATCCTGCCGATCACGGTCAGCCAGGACGACCTCGACAGGCTTATGGACGACGCCCAGCGCGGCGCCAACGCAACGCTGACGGTCGACCTCGAGGCGATGGAGATCCGCGGTCCCGACGGCGGCGTGGTCAAGTTCGACCTCGACCCCTTCAAGCGCCACTGCCTGCTGAACGGCCTCGACGACATCGGCCTGACGCTGGAAAAGGCCTCGTCCATCGACGCCTACGAGAAGCAGGCGGCCTCGTCGCGTCCCTGGGCCTGATTCCCCCTCGCCACCTGGCCAAAGAGACGCTAGCGTGCGGCGCATGATGCGCCGCATTCTTGTTTCAGGCCTATGGCTTCTCTTCGCCGGAACCGCGCTCGCGGCAGAGATCGATTCCCGCCCCTTTGCCGGCGGCACGCTGACCATCGTCGAGACCGACGACGGCGACAAGATCCTCGCCTTCGACGGCAAGGAACTGGTGCGCGACTGGTATGTCGACTTCGACCGCATGGTCGCGGTGTCCGACACCGATGTCGCGCTCTACGTTGCCGGCCCTGGCGGCAATGCCTGCGGCGTTGACGCGGTGATCGTCTGGAAACCGGAGGGCGGTGAGCTGAAGTCGGAACGCTTCGGCGATTGCGGCGCGCCGGCTGCCGCCGCCGACGGTTCGCGCCTCGTCTTCGTCCCCTGGGTCATGCCCGGCGAAACCCTCGACGTGACCGAATGGACCCCGACGGAAGGGTTTCGTGTCGCCGGGGCCATGACTTTCAAGCCGCAGCCCGGCACGACCTGGGCCGACCTCCAGGCGCAGCCCGCCGGGCACCCGATGGACCTGTTCGCCAACGAAGCCTTCTACGCCAGGGCGACGGCGATCCTCGGGGACGACCTGTCGGACCTGGTGACGAGCCTTGGTACCTCCGCCGCTCCGGAAGATGTCGGCGGCGGCCTGTTCGTGGCGCGCGGTTGCATACCGCACGCCTGCGGATCGAACGACGGCTTCGTCGCCGTCGACCCGAAGGCGAAGAGCATCTGGTTCGCGCAACAGCAGGATGACGGGAGCCTCAGATACTGGCCGGCGTTCGATGCGTGGCCGAAAGCGGCCCGCGACGCGGTGAAACAAGGATTCCAACCATGACCCGAAAACTGATTTCGACCGGATCGCCCTTCGAAAAACAGGCTGGCTATTCGCGCGCCGTCGCCCAGGGCAATTGGTGCTTCGTCTCCGGCACCACCGGTTACGACTACGCGACGATGAGCATGCCGGAAAGCGTCGAAGCCCAGGCGCGCAACATCTTCGCCACCATCGGCAAGGCGCTCTCCGATGCGGGCTTCACCTTCGCCGATGTCGTGCGGGCCAACTACATCGTGACCGATCCCGCCTATTCGGAAGCAGTCTTCAAGGTTACCGGCGAGGTTTTTGGCGAGATCCGTCCCGCCGCCACCATGATCGTTTCTGCCCTGATCCGCCCCGAAATGAAGGTCGAGATCGAGGTGACCGCTTTCCGCGGTTGACGGAGGCGGCGCTTGGCAGAAATCCCCGGACATCATTGCCCCGGCTGCGGGAACCGTTTGAAGTTCAACCCCCGTCACCCTTGGCATTTCTGCGGTGCCTGTCTTGGCCGCGCCGCCGACGCCGACGGTCGTCGCCTGGTTTTCGGCAACGTCTCGCTCTCCGGCGGGCTGGCCTGGGCCTGGGCCGATGATCCCGAGCACCGGGACAAGGAGGTGCCCGGCATCGTCTGCCTGATCGACGCGCGCCCGGTCCTCGTCAGCGAAGCGCGCTTCGGCGGTGTTGTGGCCGAGCCCTTGACCGCCGGCATGAAGAAGGGAAACGCCATCGACCTCGCGTCGAAAGGCGGACTTGCGAAAGTCCGCGCCTCCATGCGATCCGCCGGCAAGGGAGTACACTGACATGAACCTGCACCGCCTTGCCTCCGAGCGCGCGGCCGCCGGAAGGCCGGTCCGTGCCGGGCTGATCGGCGCCGGCAAATTCGGCTCCATGTTCCTTTCGCAGGCCGCCCATACCGAAGGGCTGCAGGTAGCTGCCATTGCCGATCTCGACGTCGACCGGGCGACCGCTGCTTGCCGCGGCGTCGGCTGGGACGAGGAGCGCATCGCGGCGACGCGCTTTCTTGCCAGCGGCGGTGAACTCGCGGCCCTCGACGGGATCGACGTGGTGATCGAGGCGACCGGCAATCCGCTCGCCGGCGCCCGCCATGCGCTCGCAGCCATCGCCGCGCGCAAGCATGTCGTCATGGTCAATGTCGAGGCTGACGTGCTTTGCGGTCCGGCGCTGGCCAAACGGGCACGCGAGGCCGGAATCGTCTATTCGATGGCCTATGGCGATCAGCCGGCGCTGGTGGCCGAAATGGTCGACTGGGCTCGCGCCGCCGGATTTACCGTCCAAGCCGCCGGCAAGGGCACGAAGTATCTGCCCGCCTATCATCATGTCACGCCGGAAGGCGTATGGGCGCATTACGGCCTGACGGCGGCCGAAGCCTCCGTTGCCGGCATGAACAGCCAGATGTTCAACTCGTTCCTCGACGGCACCAAGTCGGCCATCGAGATGGCAGCCATCGCCAATGCCTGCGGCCTCGACGTCGCTGGCGACGGCCTGCGCTTTCCGCCCTGCGGTGTCGATGATCTCGCCCAAGTCCTGCGCCCCGAGGCGGAGGGCGGAAAGGTGCCGGGCAAGGGCATGGTCGAGGTCATCTCCTCGCTTGAGCGCGATGGTCAACCCGTATTCCGCGACTTGCGCTGGGGCGTCTTCGTCATCATCGAGGCCCCGAACGCCTATTCCGCGGCCTGCTTCGCCCAATACGGCCTGAAGACCGACGAGACCGGCCGCTACGCCGCCATGTACAAGCCGTTCCACCTGATCGGCATGGAGCTCGGCATTTCGGTGCTGAGCGCCGCCCTGCGCGGCGAACCGACCGGCCAGTCGCGCGAATTCCGTGCCGACGCCGTCGCCGTCGCCAAGCGCGACCTCGCACCAGGCGACCGGCTCGACGGCGAAGGCGGCTTCACCGTCTGGGGCAAATGCATGCCGGCGAAGGCATCCGTCGCCATGCGCGCGCTGCCGATCGGGCTTGCCCACGGCATCCAGCTCGTGCGCTCCGTCCCGCGCGACCGGGTACTGACGTACGACGATGTCGAGGCCCTTCCCGACAGCGAGGCGCTGGCGCTGCGCCGGGAGACCGAGGCGATGGCCTGACCGCGACAAGACGAAGCCCGAAACGGCGCTTGCGCCGGGCAAGCGCCTTGATTAGCAAGGCGGCGGCTCTTTCAGGCAAAGGAATGCACCGATGACCACCCGCAAGCTCCTGCTCCTTCCCGGCGACGGCATCGGCCCCGAGGCCATGGCCGAGGTCGAGAAGCTGATCGCCCACATGAACGCCGAAGAGGGCGCGGGCTTCGTCATCGAGCGCGGTCTGGTCGGCGGTTCGGCCTACGACGCCTGCGGCAAGGCGATTTCCGAGGAGGACATGGCCAAGGCGATGGCGGCCGACGCCGTGCTGTTCGGCGCCGTCGGCGGGCCCAAATGGGATGGCGTGCCCTATGAGGTACGCCCCGAAGCCGGGCTGCTGCGTCTGCGCAAGGACATGGAGCTGTTCGCCAATCTGCGCCCCGCCATCTGCTATCCCGCGCTTGCCGCCTCCTCCTCGCTGAAGCCCGAGGTGGTCGAGGGCCTTGACATCCTCATCGTGCGCGAACTGACCGGCGGCGTTTATTTCGGCGAACCGAAGGAGATCGTCGATCTCGGCAATGGCCAGAAGCGCGGCATCGACACGCAGGTCTACGAGACCTACGAGATCGACCGCATCGCCGGCGCCGCCTTCGAACTGGCGCGCACGCGCCGCAACGAGGTGTGCTCCATGGAGAAGCACAACGTCATGAAGTCGGGCGTATTGTGGAAGGAGGTCGTCACCGCCACCCACAAGGCGCGCTATTCCGACGTCAAGCTCTCCCACATGCTGGCCGATGCCGGCGGCATGCAGCTGGTGCGCTGGCCCAAGCAGTTCGACGTCATCGTCACCGACAACCTGTTCGGCGACATGCTGTCCGACGTCGCCGCCATGCTGACGGGTTCGCTCGGCATGCTGCCGTCGGCCTCGCTCGGCGCCCCGGACGAGAAGACGGGCAAACGCCAGGCGCTCTACGAGCCCGTGCATGGCTCCGCCCCCGACATCGCCGGCAAGGGCCTCGCCAACCCGATCGCCATGATCGCCTCGTTTGCGATGTGCCTGCGCTATTCGTTCGGCATGATCGCCGAGGCCGACCGGCTGGAAAAGGCGATCTCCGCCGTGCTCGACGACGGATTGCGCACCGCCGACATCATGTCCGACGGCATGACCAAGGTCGGGACGACCGAGATGGGCGACGCGGTGTTGGCGGCCTATAGCGCCACGGCATAATAGAGCGTCGTGGAGACGCTGTTCGCGCCGAATGTCCTGATTGCCCTCGCCATCACCATTGGCGCGGGCCTGGCGACCGTCATCGGGTCGCTGCTGGTCATCTTCGCCCGGCACACCAACACGCGCCTTCTCGCCTTCGGTCTCGCTTTCGCCGCCGGTGCGATGGTGTATATCTCGCTGGTCGAGATCTTCGTCAAATCGCAGCTGGCCTTCGCCGCCATCCACGATCCGCGCACGGCCTATACCGAGGCGACGCTGTGGTTCTTCGCCGGCGTGATCCTGCTGGTCGTCATCGACCGCCTGGTGCCGAATCCGCACGCTTCCATCGATTCGGAGGCCGTGGAGAAGATCGCCGCCGATCCCGACCGGCCTGTTGCCAACGTCACCATGGTGCATCACCACCAGGAACAGGCGCTGCGGCGCGTCGGCCTCATGGCGGCAATCGCCATCACCGGCCACAATCTGCCGGAGGGCCTCGCCACCTTCTTCGCCACGCTCGAAAAGCCCTCGGTCGGCCTGGCGCTGGCGATCGCCATCGCCATCCACAACATCCCCGAGGGCGTATCGATCGCGGTTCCGGTCTATTACGCGACCCAGTCGAAAACGAAGGCGATCTGGGCGACCGTCGTGTCCGGCCTTGCCGAACCGTTCGGGGCGATCGTCGGCTATCTCGTGCTGGCGCCGTTCCTGTCCGAAGCCGTTTTCGGCGCCGTCTTCGGCATTCTGGCCGGCGCGATGGTGTTCCTCGCTCTCGATGAACTGCTGCCGGCGGCACGGCGCTACGCCCACGGCCACGAGACGGTCTACGGCATCGTGATCGGCATGGGCATGATGGCCATCAGCCTGGTGCTGTTCAAGTAGCCCGTTTGTCCTGAGACGCCGGGTCGCATCGCCTGAAACATAGCGTTTGTTGTATGTATCGACATCCGGCCTCAGGGTGGCGGTATCCTTCCGCCCGGACTTCTGGGCCGGGCCCGGAGGAGGCACCCATGTTCCTGAAGCGGATTCTGGCCGCCGCGCTTGCGTTGTTCACGGTGACGGCCGCATCGAAGGCCGACACCCTGGTCATGGTCCAGGGTTATCTCGGCAATGCCGGTTCGTGGCGGCTGTCGGGGGTTGCCCCGGCACTGGTCTTCGACGGCTGGGCCGATGCCGGTCACATGACGCTCGGTCCCGCCGGCGTGCTGGCCCCGCCCGTCCTCGCCGATGGCGGCAAGCGTTTCTATACGCTCGACCTGCCGACCGAGGCACCGATTGCCGAACAGGCGCGGCTGCTCGGCCTGTATGTCGCCTTCCTCGAAGCCCGCCACAAGAACGATCCGGTCGTGCTCGTCGGTCATTCCGCCGGCGGCGTCGCCGCCCGCATGTATATGGTGGTCTCGCGCGACCCGGCCGTCGAAGGACTGGTCACCGTTGCCGCGCCGAACCTCGGCTCCGGCCTCGCCGACACGGCGTCGGCGGTGAGTTGCAGCCCCATTTCCTGGGTGGCGCCATTGTTCGGCGCCGGCACGATCAACCGTTCGCGCGCCCTTTATCACGACCTCGGCCGCGAAAGCCCGTGGAACCTCGTCGGCTGGCTCAACCGCCAGCCGCATCCCGATGCGCGCTACGTCTCGGTGATCCGCTCCGCCGATGGAACGCCGTTCTCCGGCGACCGCGTCTCGGAAGCCTGGCGGCAGGACCTGCGCAACGTCCCGGCGCTCGGCGCGCGGGCGCAGGCGGTCGTCACCCCGGCGTCGCACGGGCTGCAGCCCGGCGACGGCCGCGTCATCGCCGACATCCTGCGGTCCTTTTCGCCGGCAAGCTGACCCGGATCAGGCGATTCCGGCGGGAACCGGGCCCCATTTGTTTTCGTTCTTTTGCGTCGGCATGACGGTGAAGACAAAAATGATGAGGCTGCCGACATAGGGCAGGAAAATAAGCAGGTAGAACCATCCCGACAGGCCAAGGTCGTGGATGCGCCGGACCGTCACTGCCAGGCTCGGGATGAACAGGACGAGCCAGAAGACGCCGACAAGACCCATGGTGAAATAGGGCGCATCGCCGTTGTCGAGGACGCCCATCGCGGCATCGATGGCGAAGCCGGTGCCGCCGAGGACGACAGCGCCGATCAGGGCGAACAGCACGAAGCTCCAGTATTCCTTGCGCCGGGCCCGGCCGGCGAAGGTGGCGTACTTCGCCGTCACGCAGCGCTTGAAGTAGCCGAACAGGCCGGGATCGGGATCACTGGCGTCCGTCACCACCGGCGCGCGCCCGAAGCCCGATGGGGCGCCGGCCATGAGGAAAATGTCGCGTGCGTTGACCCCGTCGCGGGTGAAGTCGACCCGGGTTCCCCGCCCGACCGAGACAAGCTGCTTCATGTCGGCGCGGGTGAAACCGTAGCGCTCGCCATCGTCGCCGGAGATGTATCCGACCCCCTGATTGTCGTCATAGTGGATGACTTCGCCGCGCATGACTGTCTCCGAAACCTTCAAGCCCCGCCGAAGGTAGAATCCCCTGCGACGTTGCTGTCAACGTCGCTTCGATTGACTCGCCGCCAAAAGCGGATAAAAGCGGCGCCACGAAAGGGCCCTTCAGCCATGCGTGGACTGTTCATCGCATTTCTGGTGTCGGACGCTGGCTTGCTGCCCGCGCCGCGCGGCTTCGTTCGCACGTCCAAAGCCACGACCAAAAAGACCGCGAAAGCGGCCTGACTTTCCCTGCCTGCCCGAATGTCTCCCCGGGGCAGCGCCGGGGAGAAGATCAGGCCCGCCGCCGCAGGCCGGCCGGGTCGTCACGCAGGGGAGCCGAACACGGGAACGAATTCCATGGGTTTCAAGGTTGCAGTCGCCGGCGCCACGGGCAATGTCGGGCGCGAAATGCTCTCCATCCTGGAGGAGCGCGGCTTTCCGGTCTCCGAGGTCGTCGCGCTTGCCTCGCGCCGTTCGGTCGGCACCGAAGTGTCCTTCGGCGACAAGACGCTGAAGGTGAAGGCGCTCGATACCTACGACTTCTCCGACACCGACATCTGCCTGATGTCGGCCGGCGGCTCGGTGTCGAAGGAATGGTCGCCGAAGATCGGCGCGCAGGGCTGCGTCGTCATCGACAACTCGTCGGCCTGGCGCTACGACGCCAACGTGCCGCTGATCGTGCCGGAGGTGAACCCCGACGCCATCGACGGCTTCACCAAGCGCAACATCATTGCCAATCCGAATTGCTCCACCGCGCAGATGCTGGTGGCGCTGAAGCCGCTGCACGACGCCGCCACCATCAAGCGCATCGTCGTCTCGACCTATCAGTCGGTATCGGGCGCCGGCAAGGAAGGCATGGACGAACTGTTCACGCAGACCCGCGCCGTGTTCGTCGCCGACCCGGTCGAAGCCAAGAAGTTCACCAAGCGCATCGCCTTCAACGTCATCCCGCACATCGACGTCTTCATGGAGGACGGCTCCACCAAGGAAGAGTGGAAGATGGTGGCAGAGACCAAGAAGATGCTTGACCCGAAGATCAAGGTGACGGCGACCTGCGTGCGCGTGCCGGTGTTCATCGGCCACTCCGAATCCGTCAATCTCGAATTCGCCAAGCCGATCACCGCCGACGAGGCGCGTGATATATTGCGCGAGGCGCCCGGCTGCCTCGTCGTCGACAAGCACGAGAACGGCGGCTACATCACGCCGGTCGAATGCGCCGGTGAGGACGCGACATATATCAGCAGAATCCGTGAGGATGGCACCGTGGAAAACGGCCTCAACCTCTGGATCGTCTCCGACAACCTTCGCAAAGGCGCCGCCCTCAATGCCGTCCAGATTGCCGAGCTGTTGCTCGCCCGCGGCCTGATCGCACCAAAGCAGAAAGCGGCTTGAAGATCGATATATCATAGGAAAATCCGGCTGTTGCGGCCGGATTTTTCAATTCATATATGCGTGGAATCCTGGCGCGGGCAATGACCGGAAATCGGGTTGCCCGCCATTCGCATGCTCTTTCGCAGATATATCAAGAGGCGATCAGTGAGCTCTGATTTGGAGAGGGATGCGACCGGGTTGGGGATCGCCGCCGCGCTTGGCGGCGTGACCGCCATGTCCGTCAATGACATGCTGGTCAAATTCCTGTCCGGCGGATTCCCGCTGCACCAGATCATCTTCACCCGCGCCTCCGTCGCCATCATCGTTACGTTGGCGATCATCCGCTACGAAGGCGGCCGCGCCGCGCTGAAAAGCCGGCATCCTTTCCTGCAGATGGCGCGCGGCGTGCTCGTCATCTTCGCCAACATGGCCTTTTTCCTCGGCCTGGTGTCGATGCCGCTGGCAGAGGCGACGGCGCTCTATTTCGTCGCGCCGCTGATGATGTCGCTGATGGCGGTACCGTTGCTCGGCGAACGCCTCGACCGCGCGCGCCTTCTGGCCGTGCTCGCCGGACTTGCCGGCGTCGCGGTCATGCTGAGGCCGGGAGGCGACCTGTTCCGCCCGATCGCGCTGCTGCCGCTGGCGTCCGCCTTCCTCTATTCGCTGATGCAGATCCTCACCCGCCGCATCGGCCTCGCCGACAAGGCCTCCACCATGGCCTTCTTCACGCAGTCGAGCTTCATCCTCTTTTCCACCGGCTTCGGCCTCGCCTTCGGCGATGGGCGGGCGCAGTTTCCCGATAATCCGAGCCTCGACTTCCTGTTCCGCGCCTGGACCTGGCCGGACGGCCGCAACGCGCTGCTGCTACTGGCGCTCGGATCGGTTTCGGCGGTCGTCGGCTATCTCATCAGCCAGGCCTATCGACTTGCCGACGTCGCCGTCGTCGCGCCGTTCGAATATGCCGCGATGCCGCTCGCCGTCCTCTGGGGCTACCTCGTCTGGGGCGACTGGCCGGACACGACCGCCTGGATCGGCATCGCGCTCATCCTCGGCGCCGGGCTTGCCGTGGGCATGCACGAGCGCTCGGCGCGCCGCCGCCGCTTCGTTGCGCGTTCGTCGACGCCGGCCGCCTGAGCGCGCGAGCCGCTTGTGCGCGGCCCGCTTCCGGCGCACATTCAGCGCCGTATCACACGAGGAAGCCGCCATGCTCCGACCCACCCTCGCGGCCGTTCTTGTCGCCGTCGCCGCCCCGGCCCTGGCCGAAGGGACCTGCGAGCACTGGACTTTCGGCCTTGTCGCTGACGAGGGAGGCGATGCGCCCTATGCCTTCGTCTGTCCGGTCGGCGACGATCATTCGCTGAAGCTGTCGTGCTCGTCGAGCGGCACCTTCTTTCTCGCCTATCTTCCCGGCAAGGAGTCTCCGGAGCGTCGCGAGGGCTATGAGGGGCGCTTCCTCATCGATGTCGACGCCGACACGTTCCGCCGTACCGCCTTGCTGCAGGCGATGGACAATTCCCTTTTCATCGACGGACAGAAGCTCTCCGGACCGCTCATCGCCGCGCTGAACTCGGGCAAGCAGGTGACGATCCGTCCCGAGGACGGCAGCGCCAAGGGCGATACCTTCACGCTCTCGGGCTCGACGGCAGCGTTGAAAAGCCTTGCCGGCGCCTGCAAGTCCGTATGGTAGCGGTCAATCGGCCAGTCTCGGTCCTGATGGCCGCGGCGTTCTCCACAGCGTGGGCGACGCCGGGTATCGCGCAGGCTCCCGGAACCTGCCAGCGCTGGAGCTTCGCCCATGTCGACGACGAGGGCGGCAAGGCAGCGCGCGCCTTCGTCTGCCCGCTCGGCTCAAACGGGGGCTCGTTCTATGCCGGATGCGACGGCCGCGACCTCGTCTGGTTCGCGCTCCATGCCGGCGCAGGCGCCCCGACGAGCAATCCGGACTTCAAGGGCCGCTTCATCATCGACATCGGCGACGACACGTTCCGCCGGCCTGCCCTGTTCCAGGCGCTGGACGATTCGCTCGTCATCCCTGCGCAGGAGGTCGGCGGGCCGCTTTTTGCCGCGATGCTAGCGGGCGCGGAAATCTCCATAAGGCTCGAGGCGGTGCCGAACAGCGGCGACAGTTTCACGCTTGCCGGTTCCACCGCCGCGCTGAAGAGCCTCGCGGCCGCCTGCGCAAAATCCGGCGGCTGATCAGGTCAGCCCACGCTTCGCCATCATCGCCTGCGGCGAGGGCATCCGGCCACGGAAGGCCTCGTAGAGCGTTTCCGGCGCCGCCGTGTCACCGGCCGCATAGATATTTTCGCCAAGCTTCTTCGCTGTCTCCGCGTCGAACGGGTCGCCCGCTTCCTCGAATGCCGCGAAGGCGTCGGCGTCCAGCACCTCCGACCACATGTAGGAATAGTAGCCCGCCGAATAGCCCTCGCCGGAAAATGCGTGAGCGAAATGCGGCGTGGCGTGGCGCATGGCGATGGACGACGGCATGGCGAGGCTTTCGAGCGTCGCCCGCTCGAAGGCGGCGACATCGGCCGGCGGCGACGCCTCGCGGTGAAAAGCCATGTCAACCAGCGCCGAGGCGGTGAATTCGATCGTGGCGAAGCCGGCATCGAAATTGCGCGCCGCCTTGAGCTTGTCGATCAGCGCGGCGGGCATCGCCTCGCCGGTTTTGACATGGCGGGCGTGCGTCGCCAGCACCTCGCGCGTCGTCAGCCAGTGCTCGTAGAGCTGCGAGGGCAGTTCGACGAAATCGCGCGCCACCGCCGTGCCCGAAAGCGACGGCCAGGTCGCGCGCGACAGCATGCCGTGCAACGCGTGGCGGAATTCGTGGAACAGCGTCTTCGCTTCATCGAGCGACAGCAGTGCCGGTTCGCCTGCTGCCGGAGCGGCGAAATTCATGACGTTGTAGATGATCGGTATCTCGCCGCCGTCGAGCCGGTGCTCGCTTTTCAGCGCGCTCATCCACGCGCCGGAACGTTTCGACGCGCGCGCGAACGGATCGGACAGGAAGACGGCCCGCAACCTGCCGTCGTTGTTCCGCACCTCGAAGACGCGCACTTCGGGCCGCCAGGCAGCGATGTCGGTTCGCTCCACGAAGGCAAGGCCGAACAGGCGCGAGGCGACGTCGAAGGCCGCCGCAGTCACCGCGCCGAGCGGCAGATAGGGTTTCAGCTCCGCATCGTCGAAGGCGAAGCGCTCCGTCTTCAGCTTCTCGGAAAAATACCGCCAGTCCCAGGGATGAATGCGGTCGTTGACACCTTCGCGCGCGGCAAGGGCGGCGAGTTCGGCTTCGCGCTCCTCCGCCTTGGTGCGAGCCGCGTCCCAGACCGGGGTCAGCAGTCCCATCACCGCGTCGGGGTTCTTCGCCATCTGGTCTTCGAGCTTGTAGTCGGCATAGGTGGCGTAGCCGAGCAGGCGCGCCTTTTCGGCGCGCAGTGCCAACGTCTCCGCCACGATCGGCCGGTTGTCATGCGCGCCATCATTGGCGCCACGTCCGATGAAGGCGGCGAAGGCCTTTTCGCGCAGGTCGCGGCGCGGCGAAAAGGCGAGGAACGGTTCCATGATCGAACGCGACAGCGTGACGGCATAGCGCCCGGATGCGCCGCGCGCGGCGGCGGCCGCTGCCATCGCCGACACGAGGAACGGCGGCAGGCCGGCAACATCCTTGTCGTCGAGCAGCATCGCCCAGTCCTGCTCATCGGCGAGCACATTCTGGCCGAAGCCTGCGCCGAGCGAGGCGAGGCGTTCGCCGATCGCGGCGAGACGGGCCTTGCCGGCGTCGTCCAGTTTCGCCCCGGAACGCACGAAGCGCTTCCACGTCTTCTCTAGCGCCCTCTCCGCTTCCGCGTCGCGGCTGCCCCGGTCCGCGTAGAGCGCATCGATGCGGGCAAAGAGTTTCGGGTTCATCTGCATCGCCGCGAAGTGGCGCGCGAGCTTCGGCGCCAGGTCGCGCTCCAGCGCCTGGATCTCGGGCGAGGTGTCGGCGCCTGCAAGCATCCAGAACAGTGCGTTCGCACGCGCCAGCGGCCTGCCCGAAAGCTCCAGCCGCTTCAGCGTGTTGTCGATTGTCGGCGCGGCCTTGTCGTTCGCGATCGCATCAATCTCGGCGGCATGCGCGGCAAGCGCCGCTTCGATCACCGGACCGAAATCCTCCGCGCGCACCCGGTCGAACGCGGGCAGGCCAAGCGGCCCGGCCCAGGCGGAAAGGGGATGGACGGCAAGATCGATGGCGGACATGAAGCGCTCCTTGGGACCGGACGCATGTATGAAAGCAGCCGGCGAACGGCAACCCCGGTTGACCCCTCACATCGAAGAACGTAAGGCAGACTTACTATAACGATGGAACGCGGCCATGAAACGCGGCATTGATCCGGAATCCTTCGGCTTTCTCGTCAACGATGTCGCCCGTCTCGTGCGCACCGAGATGGACCGCCGCATCGCCGCATCCGGTCTTGGCCTGACGCCGGGCGAGGCGCGCGTGCTCGCCTACGCCGCGCGTTTCGAGCCTGTTCGCCAATCGGTCCTCGCCGAGCGCGCCGCTCTGGAGCCGATGACGGTTTCCACCTATCTCGATACACTGGAGGCAAGGGGCCTCATCGAACGCCAGACGGACCCGGCCGACCGCCGCGCCAAGCTGGTGACGCTGACCGCCGCTGCCCCGGCCGTACTCGACGGCATCGGAGCCATCGCCGCCGACATCCGCGCGCTTGCCGCTGTCCCGATCGGCCAGGAGCGCTGGGACGAGCTGAAGGCGCTGCTTGTCGCCGTGCGCGACGGGCTGCAGGGCGGAGCCGGCTCGGATAGCGACTGATGCTCGACAGGGGACAATCCACCGGCGGGACAACCATTTCGGAGGCGCGTGCCGGCCTGGTCGGGGCGCTGATGGTCGCGCTCGGTCCGTTTTCGATGGCGCTCTATACGCCGGCGATGCCGCGCATCGTTGAATCCTTTGGCTCGACCGACGCGGCGGTGAAATCGACACTGGCGATGTACTTCGCCGGCTTCGCCTTCGCCCAATTGTTCTGCGGCCCGCTTTCCGACGCCATCGGCCGGCGCCCGGTGTCCATCGGGTTTTTCTCCATCTACCTAGCCGCCTCGCTGGCCGGCGTTTTCGCGCCCTCCATCGACTGGCTCATTACCGCCCGCTTCATGCAGGGCGTCGGTGCCGCGGTCGGCATCGTCATCTCGCGCGCCATCGTGCGCGACCTGTTCGCCGAGGAGAGCGGCGCGCGGATCATGAACCTGATCGGCATCATCCTGGCGGTGGCGCCGGCCCTTGCCCCGACACTCGGCGGCATCGTACTGCATTTTGCCGAATGGCATGCGGTGTTCTGGCTGATGATCGTCTACGGCGCCGCGGTGCTGGCCATATCCTGGGCGCTGCTTCCCGAGACGGTCACCTTCGACCTCTCCCGACTGAAACCGATGGCCATCACCCGCTCCTATCGCCAGCTTCTGACCTCGCCCGTCTTCGTGTCGGCGGCGCTGGTGCTCGCCGGTTCGGTCGGCGCGCTTTATGCGCAGGCAACGATCCTGCCCTTCCTGATGATGAACCGGGTCGGCCTGTCGCCGGCCGAATTCGGCTTTTCCATGCTGCTGCAATCGGGATCGTACCTGATCGGTTCGCTCATCGCCCGGCCGCTGATGGCGCGCCACGGCGCCGCGCGCCTGGTCGCTCCCGGACTCGCCTTGATCGGTACCGGCAGCGTCCTCCTGGCGACGGGCCTTCGGCTTCTTCCGCCGTCCCTGCTGACCGTCATGGGGCCGGTCGCCCTCTATGCCTTCGGGATCGCCTGGGTGGTGCCGGCCATGACGACGCGGGCGCTGAAACCCTTTCCCAAGATCGCCGGCGCGGCTTCGGCCATGATGGGCTTCCTGCAGATGGGCCTCGGCCTGTTCGGCGGCGCCTTGTCCGCTCTCATCGGCGATCCGGTACAATCGATGGCCAGCATCATCCCGGCCTTCGGCCTGCTGTCGATCGTTTCCTACCTCGTGTGGACGAGGATCGAAGGCACGGCGTCCCGCTTTCCCGGTTGAAATCACGACCGGATTGCGACCGCAACAGCATTAAAAACCATCGCTCGCGCGAGGGATTATTCCCGGTGCAAGGCATTGTCACGACGGGGGACGCGATCAAGCGCGGCAGCCCGCTCGCCGATACGGTCGCGCACCGATTGCCAGAGCAGGGCGAAGGACTGGAAACCCTCCTCGGCAATCTCGTCGGTATCGAGCGCCACGACCACCGCATGCAGCACGGCCGTATGCTCGCGCCGAAGATCGTTGAGTGCGGCGGCGGCGCCCGCGTCCTCGATCCGGCGGTCGATGTCGAGGAGCTGGTGATTGTAGCGGTCGGCGCGGTTCTTCTGGCTCGACGTGAAATAGGACCGCATTGCCGCCAGCATCGATCCGAGCATCGCCAACAAGGTCAGGCCAAGCCCCAGCGGTTCGGCGTTGCTTTCAAGAAAGCCGGGCTTTTCCCGATTGTAGTAGGCCGCCGCGCCCTCGTGCAGCGCCACGGTCATGCCCGAATCGGAATCCGGCTGACGCATCTGCGCGGCGAGCGGGAAGCGGATAGCGATGTCGAGGCGGTGGTCGAACAGGATCGACGTCAGCTCGCGGATCGCGCCACTGGGCACCGATTCCCTCGAAACCAGGATTCGGTCAATGGTGCTGGTCGGGGTATCGAAGGCGGGCACGGCGCCTATGCCGTTGAAGGTGCCTTGCGGAATGACGCCGGAGCCCAGAAACGGGCGCTTCAACGCGATCGCCGCCGCCTGGCGCACCGGCAGGTAGCGTAGGCCCTTGCGCTTGAGCTGCGCATCGTCGAACAGGCGCACGAGTTCGGGATCACGCAGCGAACGCACGGTGAAGATTCCGTCGTAGCGCCCGGCCATCAAGCCGCGCCGGGCTTCCGCGAAGCTCACCGGAATCCAGCGGATCTTGTCCACCGGCAGGTCGTAGTGATCGGCGACGGCGAAGAAGGAGCGGATGGCATCGGTGCCGTATTGGGGAACCGCGATGCGCAGCCCGGCGATGTCCGGCACATCGTAAGCCTTGAGGCTGTCATTGACGAGAAACTGGAAATAATCCTGGAAAAGCAGGGCGACGAGGCGCACGTCGGCCTCGACCGGCGAATCGGCGCGGATGGCCGCAAGGTCGATTTCGCCGCGATTGAGCAGCGAAATGCTCTCCGAGGAATCACGGGTCGGGCGGACGGCAATGCGCAACGTCGACGAATGTCGCTCCACAACATCGGCGATCTCGCGCATGAGGGCGAAGCTGTCGGAACCAAAAGGCCCGCTGCCGACCGTCAGCGTCACCGGCTCCAGCGGCCCGGAAAACCACAGTCGCCACGCGGCCACGCCGGCAAGCACGATCGTCGCGGCAACGATGGCGAGCCGCGCCCGCAGCCCCGTGCGCCGCGAGCGCGCGTTCGATGCGGGCCGACCGTTTTGTTCCTTCGGCGCCATTGCCGGCCCCCCGCAAATCAGGGGCCAGCTTAGTGCAGAACGCGCTGACTTTGAACCATCGCCACCTCAGGAGCGGCGACGCGCACCCAGCGTGCGAAGCCTGAGCGCGTTGAGGCGGATGAAGCCTTCCGCGTCTTTCTGGTCATAGGCGCCGCGGTCGTCCTCGAAGGTAACGAGCGCATCGGAATAAAGCGATTTCGGCGAGCGGCGTCCCGTGACGATGACATTGCCCTTGTAGAGTTTCAGGCGGACTTCGCCCTCGACGTCTTCCTGGCTCTTGTCGATGAGCGCCTGCAGCATTTCGCGCTCCGGCGCATACCAGAAGCCGTTGTAGATGAGCTCGGCATAGCGCGGCATCAGCTCGTCCTTGAGATGGGCAGCACCCCGGTCGAGCGTCAGCGATTCCATGGCGCGGTGGGCGGCAAGCAGGATCGTGCCGCCGGGCGTCTCGTAGATGCCGCGCGATTTCATGCCGACGAAACGGTTTTCCACCAGGTCGATACGACCGACGCCGTTGTCGCGCCCGAGATCGTTCAGCGCCGCCAGCAGGCTCGCCGGGCTCATCGCCTTGCCGTTCAGCGACACGGCGTCGCCGCGCTTGAAGCCGAGCGTGATCTCGGTCGCGACGTCCGGCGCCTCCATCGGCGAGACGGAGCGCTGGAACACATAGGAGGGCGGCTCCACCCAGGGATCCTCCAGTACCTTTCCTTCCGAGGACGAGTGCAACAGGTTGGCATCGACGGAGAACGGCGCCTCGCCCTGCTTGTCCTTCGGCACCGGAATCTGATGCGCCTGGGCGAAATTGATCAGGTCGGTGCGCGACTTGAAGGTCCAGTCGCGCCAGGGCGCAATGACCTTGATGTCGGGATTGAGCGCATAGGCGGTCAGCTCGAAACGCACCTGGTCGTTGCCCTTGCCGGTCGCCCCGTGCGCGACCGCATCGGCGCCGGTCTCGCGGGCGATCTCGACCAGCCGTTTGGCGATCAGCGGGCGGGCAATCGAGGTGCCGAGCAGATAGGTGCCCTCATAGAGCGCGTTGGCACGGAACATCGGGAACACGAAGTCGCGGACGAATTCCTCGCGCAGGTCCTCGACGTAGATCTCCTTGATGCCGAGCATTTCCGCCTTCTGGCGTGCCGGGCCGAGTTCCTCGCCCTGACCGAGATCGGCGGTAAAGGTGACGACCTCGGCGTTAAGCTCGGTCTGCAGCCATTTCAGGATGATGGAGGTATCGAGGCCGCCGGAATAGGCGAGCACGACCTTTTTGACATTCTTGTGCTTGGTCATCGGGAACATCCGTGAATATGAGCCGGCGCGCGGCGGAAGGTTGGCGTCTTTTATTGCGCGGATCCGGTCACGGCAAGCCGCTCGATCCATGCCGCAAGAACCGCAAACACGACCCAGCTCGACAGGCCGCCGAGCACCACGTCCGACGGCCAGTGGGCGCCGAAAGCGACGCGCAGCAACGCGCCGAACGCGGCCATTGCCGTCAACAGCCAGAACAAGGGTTTCCGCAACGACGGCGGGGCCAGCAGCGCCAGCAGTGGCAGCATGAACACGCCGGCCGCCTCGCCCGAGACGAAGGAGCAGTTGGAGGCGCAATAATGGCTGATCGCGCCGGCCGGAACGAAGGGCGACGCCCCGCCGTACAGGTCCGTGGCACGCGGGCGCGGGCGGCCCCAATGGTCTTTGAGGAGAACATTGACGACAAGGCCAGGACCGAGCGCAAACGTGGTGACAAGCGCGAGCCTCAGGCGTTGGGTGGCACCGCCGAAACGCCGTCCCGCCACTGCCACGATGGCCATGTGCAGCGCGACGACGCCGATCGCGACCGCCGGCAGGACATGGAAGACGCGCCGCACACCGGCCAGCAGGGCGTCCGACGCCGCCGGAAAGGCGCCGCAGGGCGCCACTTTGCCCGTCAGGCATGCCCGCGTCTGAAAGAACAGCCCGGAGAACGCGATATCGATCTGCGGTTCAAGGTAGAAGGCGCCACACAAGGCGAGCCAGACCAGCGCGAGGATCGCGGCCAAGCGAGGCGTCGCATGCGGAGTTTTTCCAGCCATTGGCGCTCATTGCCTGATTTCACGGCGGCGTAAAGCGGCTGTAGGCTCGCACATCCGCCGATGGAGCACGCACGACCGCGCCATGCCCTCCCTGACCTTCCTGCCCGACGCCGCCACCTTCGCCCAGTTCGCCGTCGCCACTTTCATCATCGCGCTGACGCCCGGTCCCGACATGACGCTTTTCGTCGGAAGGGCTCTGTCTGAAGGGCGTGCCGCCGGGATGGCCTGCATGGCCGGTGCGCTGACCGGGGTGGTAATCCACACGACGCTCGTCGCGCTCGGGCTCTCCGCCCTGATCGTCGCCTCGCCGCAAGCGTTCTTGACGCTGAAGATCGTCGGTGCCGCCTATCTTGTCTGGCTGGCGTTGCAGGCGATCGTGAAGGGTTCGGCCTTCTCGCCCGACGCGACGAAGCGCAAGCCGCGCTCGCTGCTCAAGAACTGGATGACGGGGATCGGCATCAACTTGCTCAATCCGAAGATCATCCTGTTCTTCATGACTTTCCTGCCGCAATTCGTCTCCGCCCACGACCCGCACGCGCCGGCCAAGCTGTTCTTCCTCGGCCTGAGCTTCATCCCGCTGTCCCTGCCGATCGTCGTGCCGATGGTACTGGCCGCCGACCGCTTCGCCGGGCTGCTGAGGAAAAGCCCGAGGGTGACGAGGATCGTCGACTGGTTGTTTGCCGGCGTCTTTTCCGCCTTCGCCGCGAAAATACTGCTCACACAGGCGAAGTGACTGTGCGCCACGCGCCGGACCGCCATCCGGCGACCATCCAGTAGACAAGACCCGATGCCAGGCCGGCGAGGCCGAGGATCGCGACGAGGCCGAGGCCGATAGGCGTGTCCTCGCCGGAGCGCGGCATGAAAAGGAGGATGCACAGCGCCGCGGCCGCTCCGGCGGAAGCAAAGTACCACCAGCGCCGCCATTGCATGATTTCGGCGGCCACGACCGCCAGCATCGCCGGCAGGAGGGCGAAATAGGCGACGAATAACGCCGTGAACGGCACCGAGAACAACAATCCCGCGCCGAGCACCATGAGACCCGGATCGGAGGTTTCCGGCGGGGCGGCGAGGACCGCGACATTGAGCACCAGCGCACCGGCCAGCGAGGCGGCGATATAGCCGGCGAGGATCACTCCGAGGTGGGCCGCGACGTGCAAAGCCCTCGACATGGCGCCTACTCGGCCCCGTGTCCGGCGATCATCATCGCCTCGAGCGCCAGTCGCTCGGTCTTGCGCATGCGCTCCGATTCGCTCTTCAACTGCCCGCAGGCGGCGAGGATGTCGCGTCCGCGCGGCGTTCGGATCGGCGAGGCGTAGCCGGCGGCATTGATGAAATCGGCGAAACGCTCGATCGTCTCCCAGTCGGAGCATTCATAGTCGGTGCCCGGCCAGGGATTGAACGGAATGAGATTGATCTTGGCCGGAATGCCCTTCAGCCGTTTCACCAGATCCCGGGCATCGGCAAGAGAATCGTTGACGCCCTTCAGCATCACGTATTCGAAGGTGATGCGCCGCGCGTTCGACAGGCCCGGATAGGCGCGGCAGGCGGCCAGCAGCTCGGCGAGTGGATATTTCTTGTTGATCGGCACCAGCACGTCGCGCAGCGCGTCGTTCGCCGCGTGCAGCGAGATCGCCAGCATGACGCCGATCTCGGCGCCGGTCCGTGCGATTTCGGGAACCACGCCCGAGGTTGACAGCGTGATGCGGCGTTTCGACAGCGACAGCCCGTCGCCGTCGGCGGCGATCAGCAGCGCCTTCTTCACCGCCTCGAAGTTGTACAGCGGCTCGCCCATGCCCATCATGACGACATTGGAGACCTTGCGGCCCTCCGCCGGCACGATGGCGCCGACCGGCGTGTCGGCACCGGGAAAATCGCCGAGCCGGTCGCGCGCCGTCATCAGCTGCAGCAGGATTTCCTCCGCCGTCAGGTTGCGCACCAGCTTCTGCGTGCCGGTATGGCAGAAGGAACAATTGAGCGTGCAGCCGACCTGGCTGGAGATGCACAGCGTACCGCGCCCCTCCTCCGGGATGTAGACGGTCTCGATCTCCACCGGCCGGCCGGCGCCGCGCGGGGGAAAGCGGAACAGCCATTTGCGCGTGCCATCGGCGGAAACCTGCTCCTCGACGATTTCCGGCCGGGCGATGGTGAAATGCGCGTCCAGTGCCTCGCGCAGTTCGCGGGCGATGTTGCCCATCGCGAAAAAATCGGCGACGCCGCGCACGTAAAGCCAGTGCCACAGCTGCTGGACGCGCATGCGCCGCTGCTTTTCGGGTACGCCGATGGATCCAAGCGCCTCGGCCAGCTCGCCGCGATCAAGACCGATCAGCGACGGTTTTTCAGCCGCGGTCGGGCGCGCCGGCACGGCGCCGGGACGTTTTTCGGATGCGGCAATATCGATGGTCACGGGCACGGATCGGCTCTTCTGTTTGACCCGGTGCGGTTATCACGATGGCAGCGCGGCGTCACGAATCTTCGGCAAATGCCAACGGCCGGACGCTGCCCGGCCGTCTGTTCCCACCTGTCATTCTGCCTATTTGCAGGCGCGGATCGAATCGAGCGCCGCGGTGATGCCCTTCAGCGAAAAGACGTAGGTGGTGTCGTTGCCTCGGCCGGACTTGGCGGCGATCTTCATTTCCGAGCCGCCCTTCATGGCAGCGATCAGCGCCGGTTCCTCCGCCGCGTTCTCCATCCACGCCGACTTGCCGCGGGTGAACAGCGAAAAGCTCTTGTCGCCGATGGCGATGATCACCTTGGAATCGGACTGGAACTGGTAGCCGGCCAGGAACTGCGGCTCGAAGGCGACATTCTGGCCGGGCTTCTGGCTGACGAAGAAAAACACGTCGCCGTGGTCGAGGCTGGTCGGCTGCTTGTCGGTCGGCGCCGACAGCACGTAGCAGACCTTACCCTTGTCGCCGGAATAGGCGTAGGTGGCCCAGTCATTGTGCTGGCTGAGCCGCGTGGCCGGCTGCGCCATCGCCGGCGCGGCCACGGCAGACAGGGCCAGGGCAAGGAATGTTCCGCGTAATACTCGCATGATCGGTCTCGCTTCCGTCACTGCATACATCTCTCGGGGCGGATCGCCGGGAACGGTGATTGCCGACAATTTGATTGATATCGGGTTACCAAAGGGTGAAGTCCCCGCTAACCAAAGCGCCGCCAGCGTTTCGCGAGGCGCGTCCAAGTCCCTTCACCCGCCACAATGCGCAGGAAAACGGCGAGAGTTTGGCTTTGCGGCCGACCGCCGTCAGGCGATGTCCGCCAGCGCCTTTTTCGCCGCCTCGCGATGCAGCGGCGTGATGTACTGGCGCAGCGTCGCGATGGCCGCCGCGAGCACCGCGACATCGTCGGTGAAGCCGACGAGCGCGATCATGTCGGGAATGGCATCAAAGGGCAGCACGAAATAGGCCAGCGCGCCGAACAGGATGGCGCGCGCCTTGAGCGGCGTCTCGCGGTCCATGGCGCAGTAATAGGCCGCCACGACGTCCTCCATGAAGGGAACCTGCCGGGCGGCGCGCTTGACCGTGCGCCAGAAATTGCGGCGCACCGCATTCTCGTTGGCGGACATGTTGTCGATCGTCGCAGGCATCGTCAGGCCTCCTCACTTGCCGTCGAAATGTGGGAAATCGGCGAGCCCAACGCAAGTACGGATGCGCCTAGGGGTTTGAACGGCCGCGCGCGGCGCGCTCGCACGCCTTTGCCAGCGCCAGGTCCAATGCCGTAACCCCGCCGCGGTCATGGGTGGTCAAGCGGATTTCGACCCGGTTCCACACATTGGTCCAGTCGGGGTGATGGTCCATCTTCTCGGCCGCCAGCGCCACTTCGCTCATGAAGGCGAAGGCGGCGGCGAAGTCGTCGAACACGTAGCGCCTGACAATTGCCTTGCCGTCGCCGGCGATCGTCCATCCCGGCAGTGGAAGCAATTCCTGCTCGATGGCCGAACGGTCGAGGATGGCGCGCGACAGCGCCATCGTCAGAACCGCGAGTGGCGGGCCATCGCGGCCGCATGCGAAAGCCGATGGTCGACCGGTCCGAGCGGATAGGCCGCTTCGACAACGTAGGGACCGCCGCCGACCGAATCCCGCGACGACATCAGCACGAAGCGACCGACATGAAAGGGCATGGCGGCGAAATTGCCGCGCATCGACAGCCAGCGGGCGACTTCGGCATCGGCGGCATTCTTCAACCGCGCCAGCGTGACATGCGGCATGAACTTGCGCGGGTCGGCAGGCAGGCCGAGCCGCTGGCAGATCCGCTCGATCTCGGCCTGCAGCGCGGCGAGATCGGATGACCCGGCAACGCCCGCCCACAGCGCATGCGGCTTGCGCCCGCCGAACGAACCGACCCCCGAAAGTGTCAGGCTGAACGACGCGCGACGGATGCGCTCGAGCGAATCGGCGACCTCGTCGGCGACATGCCCCTCGACATCGCCGATGAAGCGCAGCGTAATGTGGTAGTTCTCGACGTCGATCCAGCGGGCGCCCGGCAGGCCGCCGCGCAGCAGCGAAAGCGACAGCGCGGCCTCGCGCGGAATCTCGAGAGCGGTGAACAGTCGAGGCATTTTCCCCTCCCGAATCGCGGCCGGATTCCAGCGAATCACCGTTTTTGCGTCGCGGCAAGCCGGAAATCCCGGCGGCGCTCAGCCCCTGACGGCACGCACGGCATCCTCGACCAGCGGCAGGATGCGTGTAACGATCACGGCGACGCCCTTCGCATTGGGATGCATGCCGTCGGCCAGGAGCAGGTCCGGCGTGGCGGCGACGCCATCGAGGAAGAACGGATAGAGCGCCACGCCATGCGTCCTGGCGAGGTCCGGATAGATGGGATCGAAGGCGGCCTGGAACTCCGCGCCCATTGACGGGGCGGCGCGCATTCCCGCCAGGATCACCGTCGCGCCCCTTTCCTTCAGGCTCACGATCATGTGATCGAGGTTCTGGCGCGTGATCGCCGGTTCGATGCCGCGCAGCATGTCATTGGCGCCGAGTTCGAGGATGACGATTTTCGCCGTCTCGGGCACGCTCCAGTCGAGGCGCTCCAGCCCGCCGGTCGAGGTGTCGCCGGAAACGGCCGCGTTGGCGACCTCGGCTTCGATGCCTTTTGCCTTCAGTGCCGCGGCAAGCTGGTCGGTAAACCCTTCGCCCGGCGCAAGCTCGTAACCGGCCATCAGGCTGTCGCCGAAGCCGACGATCTCGACCGATGCGGCCCTGACAACGCCAAGGAAACACAGCATCAAGGCCGCAGCGATTGCGAAAGGTTTGATTCCCATGGCGCCGATCCCTATCTGCGGCAACGTCCCGCCCGTTCAATATAGGAAGCCGATCCGTGAGCGAAACCGTCATCGACCTCAAGGACGTCTCGCTGACGCTCGGCAGCGGCGCGGCACGCGTTGACGTGTTGAAGGATGTGAGCCTCGAAGTCGGCGCCGGTGAGTTGGCCGGCGTCGTCGGCCCGTCGGGTTCCGGCAAGACGACGCTGCTGATGGTGGTCGCCGGCCTGGAAGGCGTCGATCAGGGCGAGGTGAGGATTGCCGGAGCCGCGCTGAACGGCATGTCGGAAGACCGGCTCGCCACGTTTCGCGGCCGCACCATCGGCATCGTCTTCCAGTCGTTCCACCTGCTCCCGAACATGACTGCGCTCGAAAACGTCGCCGTGCCGCTCGAACTTGCCGGCCGGCGCAATGCCTTCGCCGAGGCGCGCGCCGAACTTGCCGCCGTCGGCCTCGGCGAGCGCCTCTCGCATTATCCCGGCCAGCTTTCCGGCGGCGAGCAGCAACGCGTCGCCATCGCCCGCGCGCTGGCACCGAAGCCGAAACTGGTCATCGCCGACGAGCCGACCGGCAATCTCGACCAGGCGACCGGCAAGCAGATCGCCGACCTCTTGTTTGCCACTGCCCGCGAACGCGCCGCGACGCTGATGCTGGTGACGCACGACCCCGTGCTCGCCAAGCGCTGCGACCGCGTCATCGCCATGCGCTCGGGGCGCGTCGAAAGCTCGGCGCGGGGAAACGCGTGACCCCGGCCTCGATCCTCCTCGCCATCCGCTTCGCCGCGCGCGAAATGCGCGCCGGCCTGCGTGGCTTCTTCGTTTTTCTTGCCTGCATCGCCATCGGCGTCGGCGCCATCGGCGCGGTCGGTTCGGTGGCGCGCGCGGTCAATGACGGCGTCGCCAGCGAAGGCCGCACCCTGCTCGGCGGCGACCTGCGCTTCTCGCTCCAGCAGCGCATGCCGGGCGATGCGGAGACCGCGTGGCTGGATGGGCTCGGCGCGGTCTCGCAAAGCCGCACCATGCGCTCCATGGCGCGCCGCGCCGACGGCAGCGACCAGGCGCTGGCAGAGGTCAAGGCGGTGGACGCAGCCTGGCCGCTCTACGGCGAGGTGTCCGCTAGCCCGGCCTTTTCCCATGAGGCAATGGGTGAAAGCGGCGGCGCCTATGGGGTGTATGCACCGCAGATCCTGTTCGACCGCCTTGGTCTGAAACCGGGTGACACGCTGCTGCTCGGCACCGCGACGTTGCGCCTTGCCGGCGTGCTGGAGCGCGAACCCGATGCGGCTTCCGACGGTTTCGGCTTTGCGCCGCGCCTGCTGATCTCCAGGCAAGCACTCGATGCCACGGGCCTGGTGCAACCGGGCAGCCTGTTCGAAGCCGTCGTCAAGATCCGCATCGACGGCGCCGACGATGCCCGCATCGCCGCGATCAAGGAGGAGGCAACACGACGTTTTCCCGACGCCGGCTGGAGCGTGCGCAGCCGCGACAACGCCGCGCCCGGCCTGTCGCGTTCCATCGAGCGCCTGTCGCAGTTCCTGGCCCTGCTCGGCCTTGCCGCGCTGGTGACCGGCGGCGTCGGCGTCGCCAATGCCGTGCGCGCCCATCTGGAGCGCAAACGCGGCGAGATCGCGACCTTCAAGTGTCTCGGAGCGCAGGGGCGTTTCATCTTCTCGGTCTATCTGGCGCAGATCCTGATGATCGCCGCTATCGGCATCGCCATTGGCGTCGCGTTTGCCGCCGTCACGCCCTTCGCGCTCTCGTCGCTTCTTGCCAGCTATCTGCCGGTCGCCGCCTCCGCCCAGCTTTTTCCCAAGACGCTTGCGCTCGCCGCGCTGTTCGGCGCGCTGGTGACGCTGCTCTTTGCCGTGCTGCCGCTAGGACGCGCGCGGGACCTGCCGGCGACCGCGCTGTTCCGCGAGATCGGCATGGATGGCGGTTTCTGGCCCAAGCCGCGCTACCTGGCGGCCGCCGGCATCCTCGCCGCGCTTCTCGCCGGGCTGGCGATCCTTTCGGCCGACGAACGGTGGCTGGCGACGCTGTTCGTCACCGGTGTCGCGTTCGCCTTCGCCGTGCTCGCCGGCGTCGGCCAGCTGGTGCGCTTGGTCGCCGCGCGGGTACCGCGGCCCGAAGGTGCGGCGCTGAGGCTCGCCGTCGGCAACATCCACCGCCCCGGGGCGTTGACCGGATCGGTGGTGCTGTCGCTCGGCCTCGGCCTGACGCTGATCGTGGCGCTGGCCCTGATCGACGGCAACCTGCGCGGCCAGATCGCCGGAACGCTCGCCCGCCAGGCACCGAACTTCTTCTTCCTCGACATCCATTCGACCGACGTCAACGCTTTTTCGGAACTCGTCGGCAAGGAGGCGCCGAACGGCGAGATCATGAAGGCGCCGATGCTGCGCGGCCGTATAACCGCGCTGAACGGCGTGGCGGTCGAAAAGCTCGAAGTGCCGCCGCAGGCGCAATGGGTGTTGCGCGGCGACCGCGGCATCACCTATGCGGCTGACCTGCCTGAAAACGCCTCGATCGCCGAAGGACAATGGTGGGCCGACGGCTATGACGGCGAGCCGCTGGTCTCCTTTGCCGCCGAGGAGGGACGTGAACTCGGGCTGAAGCTTGGCGACACGGTGAGCGTCAACGTGCTCGGACGGCCGGTGACCGCGAAGATCGCCAATTTCCGAGCCGTCAAATGGGACACGCTCGCCATCAATTTCGTCATGGTATTCTCGCCGAACACCTTCAAGGGCGCGCCCCACTCCTGGCTCGCCACCCTTGCCGACCGCACCGCCACGCCGGCTGACGAGGCGCGCCTGCTCAACGCGGTCACCAAAGCCTTCCCGGCCGTGACCTCGGTGCGCATCAAGGACGCGCTCGACATCGTCAACGGCCTGCTCGGCCAGCTCGCCACAGCCGTGCGCGCCGCGTCCCTGGTCGCGCTCGTCGCCTCCATCCTGGTGCTGTCCGGGGCTCTCGCCGCCGGCAGTCATGCCCGCATCCGCGATGCCGTGATCCTCAAGACGCTCGGCGCCACGCGTTGGACACTGATTCTCGCCTGGTCGATCGAATATGCCCTGATCGGCCTGGCAACGGCGGTCTTTGCCCTTGCCGCGGGCGGCGCGGCCGCGTGGTTCGTCACCACGCGGATCATGCAGATGGAGGCCTATTTCTCGCCCGCGCTTGCCGGCGGGACATTGCTGCTGGCGCTCGTCCTGACCATCGGATTTGGCCTCGCCGGCTCCTGGCGGGTGCTTGGCCAGAAGGCGGCGCCGGTGCTGCGCAACGAATGAGAGCGGTCCACGGCCCGTTCATCCTGACAAAAACTTCATTGGCTTCCGCCTTGTCACGGCGGTGCGCCGGTCTCATATTAGGCGATGCCATGCTGGAGTCCCGCCAGCGGCGCCAGGGCCTGTCGCCCGACACCGGACGGGACAAGACATGAGGATGACAATGTCCGACTATCGCACCAACCCGATGCGCGCTCCCGCTCAGACTAGCGTCGTGATCGACGAAGGCCTGCGCACCTACATGCTGCGCGTCTACAACCTGATGATGCTCGGCCTCGCCATTACCGGCGCCGCGGCCTACGGCTCGTTCATGCTGGCCTTCGCCGACGGCGGGCTGACCGCGTTCGGCCAGGCGATCTATCTCTCGCCGTTGCGCTGGGTGGTGATCTTCGCCCCCTTGGCGCTGGTCATGTTCCTGTCCTTCCGCATCCACAAGATGAGCGTATCGGCGGCGCAGACGACCTTCTGGGCCTACGCCGCCCTTGTCGGCCTGTCGCTGTCGACGATCTTCCTCGTCTATACGGGCGAGTCGATCGTCCAGACGTTCTTCGTCACCGCCGCCGCTTTCGGCGGCCTCTCGCTCTACGGCTACACGACGAAGCGCGACCTTTCCGCGATGGGCTCCTTCATGGTGATGGGCCTGTTCGGCCTGATCATCGCCTCGCTGGTCAACATCTTCCTGGCCTCTTCGGGCCTGCAGTGGGCGATCTCGGTGATGGGCGTTGTGGTCTTCGCCGGCCTGACCGCCTGGGACACGCAGAAGATCAAGGAGATGTACTACGAGGGTGACGACGAGCAGACCGGCGGCCGCAAGGCCATCATGGGCGCGCTCAGCCTCTACCTCGACTTCATCAACCTCTTCCTCTTCCTGCTGCGCTTCATGGGCAACCGCGACTGAGCGGCAGCGAATGGCGAAAAGAGCGGGGCGGCCCTTCGGCCGCCCTTTTCTTTTGTCCGCCGGCGATTTAGCGATTCAGGCAGTCAAAGGAGCCCGCATGCCGCCCGTGATCCGCCCCGCCGCCGAAGTCGATCTGGCGGCGATCCACGCCATCTATGCCGACGCCGTCGAACACGGCACGGCGAGCTACGAGCTCGACACCCCGTCGCCTGACGAAATGGCGGCGCGCTTCCGCGCCATCGCCGCGGCGGGCCAGCCCTGGCTGGTTGCCGAAGTCGACGGCCGCGTGGCCGGCTACGCCTATGCCGGGCCATTCCGCGCCCGTCCCGCCTATCGCTTCATCGTCGAGGATTCGATCTATGTCGCGCCCGATGCCAAGCGCATGGGCGTCGGCCGCGCCTTGCTTGAGGCATTGATCACCTGCGTCGAGGCGCTCGGCTACCGCCAGCTCGTCGCCGTCATCGGCGATGGCCCCGGCAATCCGGGCTCGGTCGGCCTGCATACCGCACTCGGATTCGTGCATGGCGGCGTCATGGAAGGGTCCGGCTACAAGTTCGGCCGCTGGCTCGACACGGTCATCATGCAGCTGCGGCTGAACGGCGGCACATCGACGCCGCCCGACCCTGAAAGCTGGCCGGAGCGTTCTTTCAGGCTTTCACGAGGCTGAGGCGCCGGTCGAACACGGCGAGAACGCGCTCCAGTTCGTGGCCTCGCTTGAGGATGCGCCCATCGGCGCCGACCACCGCGTAGGCCCCCTGGCGGCGTGCCAGCGACGGATCCTTGACGATGCGGAACATCGGCATCTCGGCTGAGCGCCGGTAGACAGAGAAGACGGCCCGGTCGGGTAGGTGGTCGATGGCGTAGTCGCGCCATTCGCCCGCCGCGACCATTCGCCCGTAGAGACGCAGAATGCGCTCAAGCTCGCCTCTCACGAAGCCGACCGGCGGTTTCGCCCGCCGCGCCTCGCCGAGACTGAAGATACTTGCCTCGGCATTCTCCCCTGTGTCGGCGGTCGTCCGGTCGGTCATTCGGGTCCCCGGCGGCTTTATGAACGATTCATGACAGGTTTGCCGCTTCGGGCGCCGTTTGCAACCCCCCGCATGGGAGAGACCGACGATCACAGGATGCTAAAAACGGCTGCGGACAGTTGAACGGGCTGCCTTGCTTTCGCCGCTTTTTCACCCGGTTCAGGCCCCATTCCCCCCCGACCATCCCCTTGTTGCCTGAGACGGTTCGGCTCGGGACTGCTTCGAAACCCCAAGCCCCCCGCCCACGAAGCGGAACCGAGTCGAACCTGCTCGGGTCTTCGTAATCCGGAGACAAGGCGACGATCCCAAAGAGTCTCCGCCGGCCTGCCGAAACGCAGCGCCGGCTTTTTTTTCAAAGACGCATCAGCGCCGCACCGAGGATCGCGCCCGGCGCCCCGCCGATGCCGATCTCCTGCACCAGCACGGCGACCCCGTCGGCACCCGCCCTGGCGGCCTCCGACACCGGCATTTCGTACTGGCCGGCCTCGCCGTGGTACATGCCGGTGGTCCCCAGCGATACGACCGAATTGACATAGTGGATGGTCGAACCGCGATTCTCCCCGCGCTCGACCTTGACCGTTGTATCCGACTTGAACCAGGCGAAGACGATGACCGTCTCGTTGCCCGGCACGGGCCCGGCGCCGGTTTCGGCGATGATCCGGTCGCCGACGCGGCTGAGGCGGACCGGAACGTTCAGGCGAGATTGCCCAAGCCCGACCGCGATGGCTTCCGCATCGGCGCCGTTGACATGGGCGCGCCCGTCGAGAACGGCCTGCGGCGTGTAGACCGAACGTTCGCCGAGGGTCTTCGCATAGCCGTTCTGGCGCGCCGTATTGGCGGCGTTGGCGAGCGTGTCCTTCCAGCCGAGATAGTCCCAGTAGTCGACGTGGTAGGCGAGCGCGACCACCGATCCGTGTTTTGCCAGATCGCCCAGATTGGCATCGGCCGGCGGGCAGGACGAACATCCCTGCGAAGTGAACAGCTCCACGACACCTTCGGGCATCGCGATATCGCCGGCGCCGGCCGGCCCGGCAAGCGCGGCCCCGAACAGCAGTCCGGCGAGAATGGTCCGTTTGATCGTCATCGGTCTTGCTCTGCGCCTGAGGGCGCCTGGAAATTCTCCTAGGCAATCGCACCTTCAATGGCCAGTCACGACGCGGTGAGACTCGGTATCTTGACAATACCGACCGGTTGGTACTTTCATGAAGTTTCCGGACGACAAGCCGAGGGAGATCGCCATGGCCGAAGTGTTGGGACGTTTCATCTGGCATGATGTGATGACCAGCGACGTCAAGGCCGCGGAAGCCTTCTACACCGCCGTTGTCGGCTGGCGCGCAACGGATTCCGGCATGCCCGACGCCCCCTACACAATTCTCCATGCCGGCGACGATCCGGTTGGCGGCATCATGGCCATTCCGCCGGGAGACGCCGACATGCCGCCCTGCTGGACCGGCTATATCGGCGTCGCCGATGTCGATGCGTTTACCGACAGGGTTGCCGGGCGTGGCGGCAAGGTATGGAAGGCGCCGCAGGATATCCCCGGCGTCGGACGCTTCTCCGTCGTCGCCGATCCGCACGGCGCGGCGTTCATCCTGTTCAAGGGTTCGAGCGAATTCGGGCCGGTGACCAGGCCGATGGGAACGGTCGGCCACATCGCCTGGAACGAGCTTCACGCCGATGATCGCGAGGAGGCGCTGTCCTGGTATTGCGACCTGTTCGGTTGGGAACCGGTCGAGCGCAACCAGATGACGCCGGACTTCATCTACCAGACGGTCGCGATGGGAACGGAAGCGGCAAATGGCGGCATGATGACCCGGATGCATTTCGAGCCTGCTCCGCATTGGGCCTACTACATCTGGGCCGGCGATATCGACGCGGCCGCCGCGCGGGTCACCGCCAATGGCGGCGCCATCCTCATGGGGCCGCACCAGGTGCCGGGCGGCGCCTGGATCGTCAATTGCCGCGATCCGCAGGGCGCCCATTTCCACCTGCTCGGATCGAAAGGTTAAGCCCTGTGGCGTTCGTCGATCTTTTCGTCGGGCCGGTTCCGACCGCTGGGAAGGAGGCCTACCGCGCCTATGCCGAAAAAATGGGAGCGGTAACGCTGCAGGCCGGGGCGCTGTCCGTCTCGGCCTTCTGGGGAGCGGATATCCCGGAGGGAATGCCCGCCTCGCTGGCAGCGGCGGTGAAGGTCGGGCCGGAGGAAACTCTGGCCATGCGTATCGTCAGATGGCGTTCGCGGAGTGCCCGCGACGCGGGCTGGGCCGAAATGATGAAAATCGCGGCGACACAGTCGGAACCCATCGACGTACCGTTCGATCGGTCGCGTGTCCGCTACGGCGGTTTCGAAGAAATGAGCGCCGGCTGACGCGCACTACCGGGACCAAAGAAAAAGGCGGGGTCGCCCCCGCCTTTTGCGTTTCACAGCCAGTCCGTCAACCCGCCAGGTCTCGCAGCACATATTGCAGGATGCCGCCATTGTTGACGTAGGCGATCTCCTCGGCCGTATCGATGCGGCAGATGATCGGCACCTTTTTCACCGTTCCGTCGGCGTAAGTGACGATCGCTGTCATCTTCTGGCGCGGCTTGACCGAGGCAAGGCCCTCGATCGTGACCAGTTCGTCGCCCTTCAGCGCCAGCGACTGCCAGCTCGTTCCTTCCTCCAAGACAAAGGGCACGACGCCCATGCCGACCAGGTTGGAACGATGGATGCGCTCGAACGACTGGGCGATGACGGCGCGCACGCCGAGCAGGTTGGTGCCCTTGGCGGCCCAGTCGCGCGACGAACCGTTGCCGTATTCGACGCCGGCGAAGATGACGAGCGGCACGCCCTCGGCCTTGTACTTCATGGCGGCGTCGTAGATCGCCATCTCGTCCTTCGACGGATAGTGGATCGTGTAGCCGCCTTCGCGGCCATTCGGCCCGAGCATGTGGTTGCGGATGCGGATATTGGCGAAGGTGCCGCGCATCATCACCTCATGATTGCCGCGCCGCGTGCCGTACTGGTTGAAGTCGGCGACGGCCACGCCGTGGTCGGTCAGATACTTGCCCGCCGGAGAGGCGGCCTTGATCGAACCGGCCGGAGAAATGTGGTCGGTGGTGATCTTGTCGCCGAAAAGACCGAGGACGCGCGCGCCCTTGATGTCCGTGACCCCGCCGGCAGTCTTGCCCATGCCGACGAAATAGGGCGGGTTCTGCACATAGGTCGAATTGTCGTCCCAGGCATAGGTCTGCCCGGCCGGCACCTTGACCTTGGCCCAGTTGGCGTCGCCCTTGAAGACGTCCTTGTACTTCTCCTGGAAGATCTTGCGGGTGACGTATTTGGCGATGAAGTCCTGTACTTCCTTCGCGGTCGGCCAGATGTCCTTGAGGAAGACGGGATTGCCCTTCCTGTCCTCGCCGATCGGCTCCTTCGTCAGGTCCCTGGTCACCGTGCCGGCGAGCGCGTGGGCGACGACCAGCGGCGGCGAGGCGAGATAATTCGCCTGCACGTCCGGCGACACGCGACCCTCGAAATTGCGATTGCCCGAAAGCACGGCGGCGGCGATCAGGCCCTTGTCGTTGATGGTCTGCGAGATCGCTTCTGGCAGCGGACCGGAATTGCCGATGCAGGTGGTGCAGCCGAAACCGACGAGGTTGAAGCCGAGCTTGTCGAGGTCCTTCTGCAGGCCGGCGGCCTTCAGATACTCAGCCACGACCTGCGAGCCGGGGGCAAGCGAGGTCTTGACCCACGGTTTGGTCTTCAGGCCCTTCGCCACCGCATTGCGGGCGAGCAGGCCGGCAGCGATCAGCACGCCGGGATTGGACGTGTTGGTGCACGAGGTGATGGCCGCGATGACGACGTCACCGTGGCCGAGGTCGAAATCAGACCCCTTCACCGCGTAGCGCCGCGAGGCGTCGGCCGCCTTCTTGTATTCCGCGTCGAGCGCCTTGGCGAAGCCGGAGCCGATGTCCTCCAGCGCAATGCGGCCTTCCGGACGCTTCGGGCCGGCCATCGACGGCACGACCGTGCCGAGATCGAGCTCAAGCGTATCGGTGAAGACCGGATCCTTCGCGCGCGGCGTCCGGAAGAGGCCCTGCGCCTTGGCGTATTTCTCGACAAGGTCGACGCGCGCCTTCTTGCGGCCGGTGCCGGAGAGATAGTTCAGCGTCTCGGCATCGACCGGGAAGAAGCCGCAGGTCGCGCCATATTCCGGGCCCATATTGGCGATGGTGGCGCGGTCGGCCAGCGGCATCGTGTCGAGGCCGGCGCCGAAAAATTCGACGAACTTGCCGACGACGCCCTTCTTGCGCAGCATCTGCGTGACGGTGAGCACCACGTCGGTGGCGGTGACACCTTCCTTCACCTTGCCGGTGAGCTTGAAGCCGACGACCTCGGGCAGCAGCATCGACTGCGGCTGGCCGAGCATGGCGGCTTCAGCCTCGATGCCGCCCACGCCCCAGCCGAGCACGGCGAGGCCGTTGACCATCGTCGTGTGCGAATCGGTGCCGACGAGCGTGTCGGGATAGGCGACCTCGACGGTCTCCGTCTTCTTGCCCTTCTTCACCCGCTCCTTCCGCGTCCACACGGTCTGGGCGAGGTATTCCACGTTGACCTGGTGGCAGATGCCGGTGCCGGGCGGCACGACGCGGAAATTCTGGAACGCCTGCTGGCCCCATTTGAGGAAGCGGTAGCGCTCGCCGTTGCGGGCGTATTCCAGCGCGACGTTCTGCTTGAAAGCCTTGGGCGAGCCGAACTCATCCACGATGACCGAGTGGTCGATGACGAGGTCGACGGGCACCAGCGGGTTGATCTTCTGCGGATTGCCGCCGAGCGCCTTCATGGCGTCGCGCATCGCCGCGAGGTCGACGACCGCCGGCACGCCGGTGAAATCCTGCATCAGCACGCGCGCCGGACGGAAGGCGATTTCCTTGCCGGCCTTGCCCTTGTCGTCGAGCCACTTGGCGACGGCTTCGATATCGGCCTTGGTGACGGTGGTGCCGTCCTCGGCGCGCAGCAGGTTCTCCAGCAGCACTTTCATCGAATAGGGCAGGGCGGAAATGCCCTTCAGCCCGTTCTTCTCGGCGGCGGAAAGAGAGTAGTAGACGTATTTTTTCGCGCCGACGGTGAGCGTCTTGCGGCACTTGAAGCTGTCGAGGGATTGCGACACGGCCTTATCCTTCCAAGTGGCCGATCTGGGACGAACAATGCCTGACGATCACGTCGGGTGCGGGTGCAGTCATTTCCGCTGTCCGCCCCGGCGGCGGCTTGGAGAGCCGGGCGCGCTTCAATCGGCGCTGATGCGATCCCATGCCGACTGCTGGCACGGTTGCGGCGCTTATAGTTTATCCCGTATGACGGCGCCAGACCGACGAAAGGCAAATTCGCTGCGCTGCATCAAAAAAAGCGCGCGACCGCAAACCGGGGCAGCATGCGGCTCATAGCCGACAACCTTGCAGGAGCACGCGGCGGCGACACGATCTTCGCCGGTGTGTCCTTTGCGCTCTCGCCCGGCGAGGCGCTCCTCGTCACCGGCCCGAACGGCGCCGGGAAGACGACGCTGATGCGGGTGCTTGCCGGCCTGTTACCGGCCGAAGCCGGCACGGTTCGCCTCGAGGGCGGCGGCGAGGCCTTTCCCGACCTGGCCTCGGCGCTGCATTTCCTCGGACCCGCCAACGCCATGAAGGCAGCGCTCAGCGTCGCCGAAAATCTCGCCTTCTGGCAGGCTTTCGCCGGCGCGCCGGACATGGACACGGACGAGGCGCTCGACGCCGTCGGTCTGCCGGGCATCGGCCACCTGCCCTTCGGCGCGCTGTCGACCGGCCAGAAGCGCCGCGTCGCCATCGCCCGCCTGCTGCTCAACCGCCGCCCCGTCTGGCTGGTCGACGAACCGACTTCCGGCCTCGACAAGCGCTCCGAAGCGCGCTTCTCCGCCATGCTGGCCGCCCACCTCTCCGGCGGCGGCATCCTCGTCGCCTCGACCCATCTGCCGCTTGGCCTCGACGGAGCAAGGACGCTGGAGATGGGAGAGCGGTCATGATGGCTCTCTTCATCCGCGACGTGAGGCTGGGCCTGCGCGCCGGCGGCGGTGCGCTGGTCGGCATCCTGTTCTTCCTCGCCGTCATCGCCGTCGTGCCGTTCGGCGTCGGCCCCGACCTGAACCTGCTCGCCCGCATCGGCCCGGCGATCCTGTGGATCGGGGCGTTGCTCGCCGGCCTTCTCGGTCTTGACCGGCTGTTCCAGGCCGACCGCGAGGACGGCGCGCTCGATCTTCTCATCCTGCATGCGCCGGGCTTCAGCCTGCCGCTCGCCGTCTTCGTGAAAAGCCTCGCGCACTGGACCTCGGCGATCCTGCCGCTGGCATTGGCCTCGCCGCTGCTCGGCCTGTTCATGAACATGACGCCGGCCGGCATCGGCGCCACCGCCCTGACCCTGCTGGTCGGCACGCCGGCCATCGCCTTCATCGGCGCCGTCGGCGCGGCGGTCGCCGTGGCGCTGCCGCGCGGCGGCCTGCTCGTCTCCGTCGTCATCCTGCCGCTGGTGATCCCGGTGCTGATCTTCGGCGTCTCGGCCTCCTACGCCGCCATCAACGACCCCGACCCGTTCCTGCCGCCTCTGCTGATCCTCGGAGCTTTGACACTGTTTTTCGCCGTTATCGGCCCGGCCGCGGCGGCTGTTGCCCTCAGGCACGCCTCGGACTGAACCGTCAGCGCAGCAGGCCGTCGAACGCCGGCAGCGTCAGGACCGCGACCATCAGGATCACGCCATAAGCGACACGGCGGAAGGTCGCCTCGCTGGCGAGCCCGAACAGCCGCTGGCCGATGAGGAGGCCGGCGACATAGGCCGGTGCGCAGTAAAGCGCGGTCAGCAGCGGCGCCGACGAAAACAGGCCCTGCGACAGGAAGGCCAGCCCAGAGGCGAGCGTCGTCAGGAAGAACAGCACGATGATGTTGGCGCGCATCCGCCAGGCCGGATCGTCGCCAGCCAGCCAGTAGACGAGTACCGGTGGCCCGGAAAGCTGCGCCGCACCGCCGGAGATACCGGAGATCATGCCGATGGCCAGCGAAAGCGGCGGGTTGCGCATGGCTCCGAGCCTGAAGCCGCTCCACAACACCACCACCGCCGCGAAGATGAAGGCGGAAATCGCCCAGCGCAACGTCGTCGGATCGCCATGCGTCAGCCACCAGACCCCGAACGACACCGTGGCCGCGTAACCGAGCGCCACCGGCACGACGGCGCGCCAATCGACCTTGCGCAGCGCCGGCAGCACGATCGGCAACGCCGGCAGGCTGTCCAGGACCCAGAGCGCCACCACGGCAAATCGCGGCCCGATGAGCAGGCTTGCGGCGGGAACATAGATCATGGCCGCGCCGAAGCCGGAAAAGCCGCGCACCAGCCCCGCAAGCAGCGCCAAGGCCACGAGCGCGACGAGGATGGAGGGGGAAAATGGCGGCCACATGCACGCGCCATAACCCCGATGGACAGGCAGTGAAAGGGGGCCTGCGATGGCCCACTTGCTCTCGGTCAATTGCGAAACGGCATCGCGCCGGGTAGAAGCGGCGCATGAACGAGACATCCGAGATTTCCCCGACCGGTTCATGGCTGACCACCCTGGCCAACCCGACGCGGTTCATCGCCATTGCCGACCGTATCATTCCGTGGCTGGGCGCGCTGTCCGCGCTCGTCATCGCGGTGGCGCTGTGGATGGGCTTCACCGCGCCGGAGGATTACCAGCAGGGCACCACGGTGCGCATCATGTACATCCACGTGCCGTTCTCGTGGCTGTCGATGTTCTGCTACTCGATGATGGCGGCCTCCGCGCTCGGCACGCTGGTGTGGCGCCATCCCCTCGCCGACGTCTCGGCCAAGGCTGCCGCCCCAATCGGCGCCGCCTTCACCTTCCTCGCCCTGTTCACCGGCTCGGTCTGGGGCAAGCCGATGTGGGGCACCTGGTGGGTCTGGGACGCCCGCCTGACCTCGGTCTTCGTGCTGTTCCTGATGTATCTCGGGCTGATCGCCCTTAACCGGGCGCTCGACGACCCCTCGCGCGCGGCGAAAGCGTCCGCCGTTCTGACCCTCGTCGGCTTCATCAACATTCCGATCATCAAGTTCTCGGTCGACTGGTGGAACACGCTGCACCAGCCGGCGGCCGTCTTCCGCGCCGGTGGCCCGACCATCCACCCGAGCCTGCTGTGGCCACTGATGATTTCGGCGCTCGGCTTCACGCTGTTGTTCCTGACGCTGCACCTGATGGCGATGCGCACAGAAATCCTGCGCCGCCGCGTGACCGCCATGCGCCGCATCGCCGCGCGCCGCGCGGACCGCAATTGAGGCGATCCCGATGAGCCACGAAGCCTATGTTTTCGCCGCCTATGCCGTCTCGGCGGTGACGATCGGTGCGCTGGTCATCTGGATCCTGCTCGACCAGCGCAACCGCCGCCGCGACCTCGCCGCGCTGGAGAAGGCCGGCATCCGCCGCCGCTCCGAGGAGAAGGCATGAGCAAGGAAACCGCGCGCCAGCGCCAGCGCAACTGGCTCGCATTGCTGCCCCTTGCCGCCTTCCTGGCGCTCGCCGCCGTGTTCCTCGTGCAGCTGATGTCGGGCCGCGACGAGCACGAATTGCCCTCCGCCCTCATCGGCCAGAAGGCCCCGCCGACCGACCTGCCCGTGCTCGCCCCCGTGGCGACGGCGGGAATCAAGAGCGCCGATTTCGACGGTCAGGTCACGCTCGTCAACGTCTTCGCCTCCTGGTGCGTTCCCTGCCGCGACGAGCATCCGTTCCTGAAGGAACTCGCCAAGGACACCCGCTTCCGCCTCGTCGGCTTCAACTACAAGGACAAGCCGGAAAACGCGCTCGCCTTCATCGGCGAGCTCGGCAATCCCTATGCCGCCATCGGCACCGATGTCTCCGGGCGCGCCGGCATCGACTGGGGCGTCTATGGCGTGCCGGAAACCTACCTGATTGACCGGCAGGGCGTCATTCGCGCCAAATTCGTCGGTCCGCTGTCGCCGGAAACCTACAAGGAACGCCTCGAACCGGAAATCGAGAAGGCGCTTGCTGCCGGCTAGTCGGCTTTTTCGTCCGCCGAATGCCGCGTGATCAGCGGCATCTGGCTGAGCGTGAAGGCGATGGTGATCGGCATGATGCCCCAGACCTTGAAGGCGACCCAGGTGTCGGTAGAGAAGCTGCGCCAGACGATCTCGTTGAGCGCGGCAAGCACGAGGAAGAACACCCCCCATCGCAACGTCAGCTTCTTCCAGCCCTCCTCGGTGAGGTGGAAGGCGGCGTCGAACACATAGGCGAGCAGCGACTTGCCGAAGGCGAGGCCGCCGAGGAGAACCGCGCCGAACAGCGCGTTGACGATGGTCGGCTTCATCTTGATGAAGGTCTCGTCGTGCAGCCAAAGCGTCAGCGAGCCGAAGATGAGCACGACCGCGCCCGAGACGAGGGGCATCACCGGCAGCGTGCGCGTCAGCGCCCAGGAGACGGCGAGCGCGAGAAACGTGGCGGCCATGAAGCCGGCCGTCGCCAGGAACAACGGCCCGCCGAGGCTTGCCAGCGCCGGCACCTTCTCCGCCAGCCAGGCGCCGCGCGCATTGGCGAAAAAGAAGACGACCAGCGGCCCGAGCTCCAGCGCCAGCTTCAACAGCGGGTTGAGGTTTTTCGTGCGCGGATCGGAAGGACCAGATTCAACCGGCAGGCCCGTCATGCGCCAACCCCTGCGATAGCCTCGGCGAAATCTTTCGCCGCGAATGGTTCCAGATCGTCGACGCCCTCGCCGACGCCGATGAAATAGACCGGCAATTTGTGCTTCGCCGCGATGGCGACGAGGATGCCGCCGCGCGCCGTGCCGTCGAGCTTGGTCATGACGAGGCCGTTGACGCCGGCAACATTGCGGAAGATTTCCACCTGGTTCAGCGCATTCTGCCCGGTGGTGGCGTCGAGCGTCTGCAACACGGTATGCGGCGCCTCGGGATCGAGCTTGCCGAGCACGCGCACGATCTTTTCCAGTTCCGCCATCAATTCCGCCTTGTTCTGCAGCCGCCCGGCAGTGTCGACGATCAGCACGTCGACGCCCGCCTCTTTGGCCTTTTCATAGGCATCCCAGGCGAGGCCGGCGGCATCCGCGCCGAGTTTCGTCGAGACGACCTTGGCTTTGGTGCGGTCGCCCCAGATGTGCAACTGCTCGATCGCCGCGGCGCGGAACGTATCGCCGGCCGCCAGCATCACCTCCAGCCCGCCCTGGCTGAGCTTGGCGGCGAGCTTGCCGATGGTGGTGGTCTTGCCGGTGCCGTTGACGCCGACGACGAGGATGACGTGCGGCTTGTGGCTGAGGTCGAGTTCGAGCGGCCTGGCCACGGGCGCCAGCACTTTCTCGATCTCACGCGCCATCACCGTGCGCACCTCGGCGTCGGAGATGTCGCGACCATAGCGCCCTTCGGCCAGCGCACCGGAGATGCGGATCGCCGTCTCCGCCCCGAGGTCGGCGCGGATCAGCACGTCCTCCAGTTCCTCCAGCGTCTCCTCGTCAAGCTTTCGCCGGGTGAAGACGCCGGTAACCGAGGAGGTCAGTTCCTTCGATGAGCGCGACAGCCCTTCGCGCAGCCGCTGGTACCAGCGCTTCTTCGGTTCGTTCGACGGCTCGGGTACCGCCTCGACCACGGCTTCGACGGCCTTGCCGATGGCCACCTTGCCTTCGCGGCGCGGCGCGGGCGGAGGCGGTACGACCGGTTCCGGAGTAGCGACGGCTTGTACCGGCGCAGGCTGTTCCGGCTCCGGAACAACTTGCGGGCTCTCGTTTTCGGGCCGAGGTTCCGCGACCGGTTCGGAGGCGGGCATCTCAACTTCAGCGGCACCTTCGACCGGTGGCGGTTCGGCAATGGCGACCGCCTGCGGTTCGGCCGGCGTCTCAACCGGTCCCGTTGCCGGCGGCTCGTCCTCCACGGGCGGCTCGACAGCAAGCTCGGCAACCGGCTCCGTCTCCGCGGCGGGAATGTCCTCCGGCAGTGCTTCGACCGACACCGCCGGCTCCGCGACAGGCGCGTCGGCAACAGGTATCGCGACTTCGGTTGGAACGCTGTCCTTAGCCGGCTCAGGCGCGGTGATCTCTTGCGACGCACTCGCATCGGCCGGTGGCAGGACCGGGCCGGATTCGGGCGGCGCGGATTCGCTTGCCTCCGGTGGTGCGGCGGTATCCGCTTCCGCGGCTTTTTCTTCGATCACTTCCTTCTTGCTGAAGGAGAAGAGTTTCTTGAAAAACCCGGCCATGCCTGCCTCACGCCGCCAATGCGTTGCCATCGGCGACCAGTCGCTCGCCATCATGGCCGGAGATTACTGCCTCGACGATCGTGCCGGTCTCGCCGAAGCCGATGGCCACAAGCGAAAAATCCTCGGCGCGGCCGATCCCTTCGCGCTCGACCAGCACGCGCTGACGTGTGCCTACGCGGCTTGCAAGATGGCGGCGATGCGCCGCCTCGCCGGCCACACGCAGCCTTCCGGCGCGCTCCTTCACAAGCCCGCGCGGCAGTTGCGGCATCCGCGCTGCGGGCGTCCCCTCGCGCGGCGAGAACGGAAAGACGTGCAGGAAGGAAAGGCCGCAATCTTCGACCAGCGCCAGCGTGTTCTCGAACATCGCCTCCATCTCTGTCGGGAAGCCGGCGATGAGGTCGGCGCCGAAGGCAATGTCGGGCCGCGCCTGCCGCATGTCTTCGCAGAACCGCACCGAATCGGCACGCGAATGCCGCCGCTTCATGCGCTTCAGGATCATGTCATCGCCGGCCTGCAGCGACAGATGCAGATGCGGCATCAGCCGCTTTTCCGTCGCGATGGCGTCGACGAGATCCTCGTCGGCCTCGACCGAATCGATGGAGGACAGGCGCAGGCGGGCAAGATCCGGCGCGCCCTTGAGGATCGCCTTCACCAACTTTCCAAGCTTCGGCGCGCCAGGCAGGTCAGCGCCCCAGGAGGTGAGATCGACGCCCGAAAGCACCACCTCCCGGTAGCCGGCGCCGGCAAGGCGGCGCGCCTCCTCCACCACCGCGCCCATCGGCACCGAGCGCGAATTGCCGCGACCGAAGGGGATGATGCAGAAGGTGCAGCGATGGTCGCAGCCGTTCTGGACCTGGAGGAAGGCTCGCGTTCGTCCGTCCAGCGCGTCGACCATGTGGCCGGCCGTCTCGCGCACGCTCATGATGTCGTTGACGCGCACCTTTTCCAGCGCGTTGATGCCGAAATCCGGCAGCGCCCGGTAGTGGTGCGCGACGAGCTTTTCCTCGTTGCCGAGCACGAGATCGACCTCGTTCATGGCAGCGAAGGCATCCGGATCGGTCTGCGCGGCGCAGCCGGTGACGATGATGCGGGCGGAGGGATGGTCACGCCGCGCCTTGCGGATCGCCTGGCGGGCCTGGCGCACCGCCTCGCCGGTGACCGCGCAGGTGTTGATGACGAAGGCGCCGCCGGCGAGTTCGCCGAGCCCGGCCTCGGACGCCGCCTTGCGCACCACTTCCGATTCATAGGCGTTCAGCCGGCAGCCGAAGGAAACGACGTCGATTGCCATCAGGCAGCGTCCGCCTCGTCGCGGCTCCATTCGCCGGTTGCCGGATCGAACGTGCCGGAGAATTCCCATTCGGCCGGACCGGTCATGATGACGTGGTCGTCACCGCGCCACTCGATCTGCAGGTCGCCGCCCGGTACGGTGACGGTGACGGCGCGCCCGGTACGACCGGTCCGCGCCGCGGAAACGGCGGCCGCGCAGGCTGCCGTGCCGCAGGCCCTGGTCAATCCCGCGCCGCGCTCCCAGGTGCGGATGGTGATGGCGTCGCGCGCCTTCACCTGCGCGATGGTGATGTTGCAACGTTCGGGAAAGAGCGGATGGTTTTCGAGCAGCGGGCCGAAGCGGTCGAGGTCATAGTCCCAGACGTCGCGATCGACCCAGAAGACGACATGCGGATTGCCCATCGACACCGCCGAAGGCGAATGCAGCACCGGCGCGTCGATCGGTCCGATCTGCAATTCGATGGCGCGGGTGTCGCGGAACTCCTCGGCGAGCGGAATGTCCTGCCAGTCGAAGCGCGGAAGACCCATGTCGACGGAGACAAGTCCATCGCCGCGTTCGTCGGCATTGATGATGCCGCCGAGCGTATCGAAGGTATAGACCTTGACACCGGTCTCGGCCGCGAGAGCCTGCACGACGCAGCGCGTGCCGTTGCCGCAGGATTGCGCCGCGCTGCCGTCGGAATTGAGGATCTCGATGCGGTAGTCGGTGCCCTCGATGCGCGGATCGTGGATCGCCATGATCTGGTCGAAATGCGTCTGCGGATCGACGGCAAGCGCGATCGCCGCCTGCGCGGCCACCCTGTCGGCACGCCCGCGCATGTCGGCGACGATGATCTCGTTGCCGAGCCCGTTCATCTTGGCGAAAGGCGCGCGCGAGGCCATTCGGCAGGTTGCTCCGTTTGTCGCCTATATGGCGGATGATGCGCCGAATTGCCAGCGCCTCAACCCGGCACGTCCCAGACTTCGCCCGGTAGCATGGGGCGGAACCGCTCGCGCGCGATGCCCTGCGTATCCAGCGCGACGTGGAGGTGCTCGCGCGGATGATGAATGGCCTCGTCGGTCAGTTGGAAGGTGGCCCAGTGGTGGCCCGCGACCCAGCGTGCGCCGCAAAGTTCCATGCCGGCCACGGCTTCCTCGGGATTCTGGTGCTGCCCCTTCATGAACCAGCGCGGTTCGTAGGCCCCGAAGGGCAGGATGGCGAGGCGGATGTCTCCGTGTTTTTCGGCGACGCCGCGATAGTTGCGGCCCTCGTGAAAACCGGTGTCGCCGACATGGTAGATGCGCCCGCCCGGCGCCTCGATGACGAAGGCTGCCCACAGCGCCATGCGCCGGTCGCCGGTGCCGCGCGCCGACCAGTGATGCGCGGGCTCGAAATGGATGGCGACGCGGTCATGGCCGACACGGTCGCCCCAATCGCCGACCGCAAGCCGCATCGCCGGAACCGCCGCGCGCACGATCGTGTCGTTGCCGAGAGGCGTGACCACAAGCGGATCATGGGCCGCGTGCAGGCGCTTCAGCGTCGCGACGTCGAGATGGTCGTAGTGGTTGTGCGACAGCAGCACGATATCGATCGGCGGCAGGTCGTCGAAGGCAATGCCCGGCGGATTGACCCGCTTCGGCCCGGCGAAGGACAGCGGCGACACACGCTGCGACCACACCGGGTCGGTAAGCATGTTGAGCCCTGCCGTCTGGATCAGCAGCGTCGCGTGTCCGACCATGGTGACGCGCAGGGCGTCACCCTCGATCCACTTGTCGGGCCTTGCGGGCGCATGCGGCGAGGGAAATGCCCTCGGCCATTTGTGACGGCCGTTGCCAAGTTGCCATTTCAGCAGGTCGGCGAACCGGCCGGGCGGAATCCCGTCCGGATTGAAGAACGTCTTGCCGTCGAAATGGTCGGACGTCGGCCCCTCGTAGTAGCGGTTTCCGCTCAACCCTTGACCTCGAAGGGCATGTCGAACACCACGTTCTTGTCGGAATGCTTGTCGCGAACGCGAAACTTGCCGACATATTGGCCTACGGGAAGGCCGGTGAGGTTCAAAGTGAGCGTCATCTGGAATTCGCGGTTCTTGTAGCGCACCGGCAAGGTGACCGCGACGAAATCGTCCTTGGAATACAACGATTCGCCCGCCGGATTCTGCAAGTCGAAATCGGTCACCAGGCTGATTTCCGATCCGCCGACCTGGTTCCTGCCATAGGCAAAGCCGATCGGTTCCACATAGACGAGAATCGGTTCGCCCGGTTTGAAGACCGCTTCGGCCCGTTCGTCATAGACGCCGTAGCCAGAAGCCGCATTGACGAACAGCGCCTTGCGCAGCGTCAGCGGCGCGGCGGTCCAGATGGCGTCGACAGCATCGTCGAGCGCGGCAATCGCACCAGCGGGATCACCGCCGGCATTGAGTTCCGCCGCCTTGGAGGCAGCGTCCTCGATGGGCCCGGCATTGGCCGGCAGTGTGGAAACCAGCATCATAGCGGCAATTCCAAATGCGATGGCGGTGCGCATCGGTGATCCTCCGGAGAAATGGGGGCCTAAACATGGCCATTGCATCGCTAATCGGCTAGCGTGGCAAGGTGAAATGAAGGCGCACCGGCGCGCGGAGACTGGGCATTGGCGACGAAACGCACCAAGACCCCGTGGATGAAGGCCGACGCCTTCGGCCGATCGCTGGCGGGGGGGTTCGGCCTCGCCCTGCTGGTATCCGATGTCGCCGCGATGGTCGGGTTCCTGCGCCAGGTGATCGGCGCGCGCATCGTTTATGGCGACGAGGATTTCGCCGTCGCCGAGGTCGCCGGCACCCTGCTTTTGCTGCATGCCGACCACGCCTACGACCGCCATCCGCTTTCCGGCTTCGTCGCCGGCGAGACAGTGCGCGGGGCAGGCAGCGAAATCCGCGTCTATCGCACCGATCCCGACCGGGCGGAGCAGGCGGCACGGGCGCGCGGCGACCATGTCCTGGCCGGCGCTCTCGACAAGCCGCATGGTCTTCGCGAGTGCTTCATCATCGCGCCTGACGGCTATGTTTTCGTCCCCAGCGCGACAATCGGCGGCGCGGAAACCGAAACTTAACCGTAACGCGGTTGCATTTTCGCCAAGATTTACTGTTTGTCCGTCCCTGAAGGGATGGTTTTCGCTGCCGTCGCACTGTTCAGGGGAAGAGGCCATGGTCCTCAGGGGAAGTTTGCTCATCGCCGTCGCGCTGGCGACGCTGGGATTGTCGGCGTGCCAGAGCGCGCGCCTTTCCGGCATCACCACGCGCAATTCGACGGTCGCCGAACCGCTGGAGCCGGCCCCGGCCGGAACCGTCACCGGCGAGCAGTTGCCGCCGCCGGCAACGCCGGATGGACAGCCGACCGATCCGAACGCCTTCCCTGACGCGCCCGGCGCCGGCACGGATGTGGCCAAGCCGGTCGATGTCGCCTCCGCCGATGCACCCGAAGTCTCGCCCGGCTCCGTCGCCGGCGTGTGGACCGCGTCGATCGCCGGGACCACCTGCAAGATTGCCACGCCGCAGACGAAATTCGGTTCCGGCTATCGCGCCGGCCCGCTGAAATGCCCGGATCCCGTCGCCGGCGTGAAATCCTGGTCGGCCGCGGGCAAGCAGCTCGTCCTGTATGACCAGAACGGAAGCGCTGTCGCGCGGCTGTACCAGTCCGGCGCCGGCCGTTTCGACGGCCAGACCACCGGTGGCCAGCCGATCACGCTCACGCGCTGAAACCGAGCCATCGTCGGGAGCCCGCGTGACCGACCGGGAAATCGACTGGGCCGAAGGGCATCCGGGCAGCGACGACCCGATCACCCGACGCTACGACGCGCTGGCGAGGGCCGGTAGCATCATTCCCGATTCCACGCAGCGGACGATCGTCCGCCGCCTCGACCGGTTGTCCGAGGAGATCACCCGCCGCCAGTTGTCGCGCAAGTCCAGCCCGCTCGGCTGGCTGTTCGCGCGCGGCAAGCCCCGGGAAGTGATCCGCGGCGTCTACCTGCATGGCGCGGTCGGCCGCGGCAAGACCATGCTGATGGACCTGTTCTTCGGCGCGGTACAGACCAACCGCAAGCGGCGCGCGCACTTCAACGCCTTCATGGCCGACGTTCACGATCGCATCGGCCGCCATCGCGCGGCGGTGAAAGCCGGACAGGCCAAGGGTGACGACCCGATCCCGCCGGTGGCGAAGGCGCTGGCCGACGAGGCCTGGGTCCTGTGTTTCGACGAGTTCGCCGTCACCGACATCGCCGACGCGATGATCCTGTCGAGGCTGTTCACCGCGCTGTTCTCGGAGGGTGTCGTCCTCGTCGCAACCTCCAATGTCGCGCCTCACGATCTCTACAGGGACGGTCTCAACCGTTCCCTGTTCGAACCGTTCCTGGCGACGCTGGCCCGCCATACCGATGTGCTGTCCCTCGACGGCCCGCTCGATTACCGGCGCGACAGGGCGGGCCGCGACCTTGTCTGGCTGACGCCGCTGGAACCGCGCGCCGCCGCCGCGATGGACCGGACCTGGAACAGCCTTGGCACCGAAACGGCCGGCGAAATGAAGGTCAAGGGCCGGACCGTTGCCATTCCGCGCATGGTCGGCAAGGCGGCGCGCTTCACCTTTCACGAATTGTGCGAGACCCCTCACGGTGCCCGCGACTATCTGGCGCTCGCCGACCGGGTCGACACGCTGTTCGTCGATGCGATCCCGGTCATGAACAATGCCATGCGCAACGCGGCCAAGCGGTTCATCCTTCTGGTCGACACTCTCTACGACCGGCGGCTGCGCCTTGTCGCTTCCGCGGCGGCCGAACCGGACGATCTGTGCGCCATCACCACCGGCACCGAACGCTTCGAGTTTGCCCGCACCGCCTCCCGGCTCATCGAGATGCAGAGCGCCGGTTGGCCCACGCCGAGGGATTGACCGCACGGGTCCTTCATTTCTCCGTATCGAGCCAGATCGTCACCGGCCCGTCATTGACCAGCGACACCTTCATGTCGGCGCCGAAGACGCCGCGCGCCACCTTCACCCCATGCCCCTCGACCTCGGCGGCGAAATGCTCGTAGAGGCGTTGGCCGTCCGCCGGCGACGCGGCGGTCGAGAAGCCCGGCCGGTTGCCCTTCGTCTCGGCGGCGAGCGTGAACTGGCTGACGACCAGCGCCGCGCCGCCGGTCTCGAGCAGCGAGCGGTTCATCCGCCCTTCGTCGTCGCGGAAAATTCTCAGGTTGACGACCTTGCGCGCCAGCCATTGCGATTGCGCCTCGCCATCACCCTGCATGGCGCAAACCAGGACCAGCAGCCCCGGACCGGTGTTGCCGACCACATGCCCGTCGACGGTGACGCTTGCCTGAAGCACCCTCTGGATCAAGGCCCGCATGCCGTCCTCCGCAATTACCTGCCGTCCGCGATCATTCCGCCGGACGGCGCGGCTTTCAAGGACGCCCATCCGGGAAAAGGCGTTCGCGCGCCCGCCAACGCCGCCCATCGGACGCGCCGGACCGGGAAAGTACGCTCGTCGCGACGCTGATGTTTGTCATGCGGTGAATGTCGATTTTGACGTTTACGTAAATCCCGCTTGATCTAACCGATTGAATTTCCGTCATCCGAAAGAATCGGTTGTTTTTTTCTCCCGCGACGTTACACCGCACCGCCACGAACGGCCGAATGGCCGTCGCGCAAAAGGGTTTCCCGCCGTGCGGCACCGCCGCCGGCCTCGGCATCAAAAGGAACGTTTCCATGGCACGCAAGAAGATCGCGCTCATCGGCTCCGGCATGATCGGCGGCACGCTCGCCCACATGATCGGTTTGAAGGAACTGGGCGACGTGGTCATGTTCGACATCGCCGAGGGCATTCCGCAGGGCAAGGGCCTCGACATCGCCGAATCCTCGCCCGTCGACGGCTTCGACACCCGCTATGTCGGCGCCAATGATTATGCCGCGATCGAGGGCGCCGATGTCTGCATCGTCACCGCCGGCGTGCCGCGCAAGCCCGGCATGAGCCGCGACGACCTGCTCGGCATCAATCTGAAGGTTATGGAGCAGGTCGGGGCCGGCATCAGGAAATACGCGCCGAAGGCTTTCGTCATCTGCATCACCAACCCGCTCGACGCGATGGTCTGGGCGCTGCAGAAGTTCTCCGGCCTGCCGAAGAACATGGTCGTCGGCATGGCCGGCGTGCTCGATTCGGCCCGCTTCCGCTACTTCCTCGCCGACGAGTTCAAGGTCTCCGTCGAGGACGTCCATGCGATGACGCTCGGCGGCCACGGCGACGACATGGTGCCGATGGTGCGCCACTCCACCGTCGCCGGCATCCCGCTGCCGGATCTCGTCAAGATGGGCTGGACCAGCAAGGACCGTCTCGATGCCATCGTCGAGCGCACCCGCAAGGGCGGCGGCGAGATCGTCGGCCTGCTCAAGACCGGCTCGGCCTATTACGCGCCGGCCGCCTCCGCCATCGCGATGGCTGAATCCTTCCTGAAAGACAAGAAGCGCGTGCTGCCCTGCGCCGCCCATCTCGCCGGCCAGTATGGCGTCTCCGACATGTATGTCGGTGTACCGGTGGTCATCGGCGCCGGCGGCGTGGAGCGCGTCATCGAGATCGACTTCAACGCGGCGGAAAAGAAGATGTTCGCCAAGTCGGTGACCGCGGTGCAGGGTCTCTGCGAGGCCTGTGCCGGCATCGCCCCGGCGCTGAAGGGCAAGAAGTGAGGACGGCGGGATGAACATCCACGAGTATCAGGCCAAGCAGGTTCTCAAGGGTTATGGCGCGCCGGTCGCCGCCGGCGTCGCCATCATGAATGCCGACGAGGCCGAGGCCGCCGTCAAGGCGCTCCCCGGTCCCCTCTACGTGGTCAAGAGCCAGATCCACGCCGGCGGCCGCGGCAAGGGCAAGTTCAAGGAATTGCCCGCCGACGCCAAGGGCGGCGTGCGGCTCGCCAAATCGTCGGCCGAGGTTGTCGCCCATGTCGTCGAGATGCTCGGCAACACGCTGGTGACCAAACAGACGGGCGCCGCCGGCAAGCAGGTCAACCGCCTCTACATCGAGGATGGCGCCGACATCGCCCGCGAGCTCTATCTCTCGATCCTCGTCGACCGCACGGTCGGCCGCAACGCCTTCGTCGTCTCGACCGAAGGCGGTATGGACATCGAGGCGGTGGCGCATGACACACCGGAAAAGATCGTCACCCGTGCCATCGATCCCGAGGCCGGCGTGACCGCGGCCGATGCGGCCGCGCTCTGCGACGCGTTGAAGCTCGAAGGCGCGGCGCGCAACGACGGCATGGGCCTGTTCCCGATCCTCTACAAGGCCTTCGCCGAGAAGGACATGAGCCTGCTGGAGGTCAATCCGCTGATCGTCATGAAGGACGGTCACCTGCGCGTGCTCGACGCCAAGGTCTCCTTCGACAACAACGCGCTCTTCCGCCATCCCGAGATCGTCGAGCTGCGTGACGTCACCGAGGAGGACGACAAGGAGATCGAGGCGTCGAAATACGACCTCGCCTATATCGCCCTTGACGGCGACATTGGCTGCATGGTCAACGGCGCCGGCCTGGCGATGGCCACCATGGACATCATCAAGCTCTACGGTTCAGAGCCGGCTAACTTCCTCGACGTCGGCGGCGGCGCTTCGAAGGAGAAGGTCACCGCGGCCTTCAAGATCATCACCGCCGACCCGAACGTGAAGGGCATCCTCGTCAACATCTTCGGCGGCATCATGCGCTGCGACGTCATCGCCGAGGGCGTGATCGCGGCGGTGAAGGACGTCGGGCTGCAGGTGCCGCTGGTCGTCCGCCTCGAAGGCACCAATGTCGAGCTCGGCAAGAAGATCATCGCCGAGAGCGGCCTCAACGTCATCGCCGCCGACGACCTCGACGACGCGGCGCAGAAGATCGTCAAGGCCGTGAAGGGAGCAGCCTGATGTCCATCCTCGTCAACAAGGACACCAAGGTCATCGTCCAGGGCCTGACCGGCAAGACCGGCACATTCCACACCGAGCAGGCGCTGGCCTATTACGGGACGAAGATGGTCGCCGGCACGCACCCGAAGAAGGCCGGCGAGAAATGGGCCGGCAACGTCAAGGGGTCGACCGTCGAACTGCCGATCTACGCCAACGTCGCCGACGCCAGGAATGCGACCGGCGCCAACGCCTCGGTCATCTATGTACCGCCGGCGGGTGCCGGGGATGCGATCGTCGAGGCGATCGAGGCCGAGATCCCGCTTATCGTCTGCATCACCGAGGGCATTCCGGTCCAGGACATGGTCAGGGTCAAGGCGCGGCTGGAAAGGTCGAAGTCCCGCCTCATCGGCCCCAACTGCCCCGGCGTGCTCACTCCCGAGGAATGCAAGATCGGCATCATGCCGGGCAACATCTTCCGCAAAGGCTCCGTCGGCATCGTCTCGCGCTCGGGCACGCTGACCTACGAGGCGGTGTTCCAGACCACCAATGAGGGCCTCGGCCAGACGACGGCCGTCGGCATCGGCGGCGATCCGGTCAAGGGCACCGAATTCATCGACGTGCTGGAGATGTTCCTTGCCGACCCGGCCACGCAGTCGATCGTCATGATCGGCGAGATCGGCGGCTCGGCCGAGGAAGACGCCGCGCAGTTCCTCAAGGATGAGGCAAGGAAGGGGCGCCGGAAACCGATGGCAGGCTTCATTGCCGGCCGCACCGCGCCTGCCGGCCGCACCATGGGCCATGCCGGCGCCGTCATTTCCGGCGGCAAGGGCGGGGCCGAAGACAAGATCGCCGCGATGGAAGCCGCGGGCATCCGTGTCTCACCGTCGCCGGCGCGCCTCGGCAAGACGCTGGTCGAGGCCCTGAAGGGTTGAAACTGGAGGAGGCGGCCTCGCTGCCCGCCTGAGAACACAATGCGGCGGCACACCGCCGGGGAAACGCAAAGGGAGACGGGGAAAACCCCGTACGACGTCATGGCCCGATCCGACGCCGCCAATGACTTGTTCGAGCAGACCTCGTTCCTCTACGGAGGCAACGCCGACTATCTCGAACAGCTTCAGGCCCGCTACGAACAGGACCCCGCCTCGGTCGACGCCGGCTGGCGGGATTTCTTCGCCGCGCTGAAGGACGACGCCGCCGACGTGGCGAAATCCGCGCGCGGCGCCTCCTGGGAGCGGCCGAACTGGCCGGTCGCCGGCAATGGCGAGCTGGTCTCCGCCCTCGACGGCGACTGGCCGGCGGTGGAGAAGAAGGTCGCCGAGAAGGTCCAGGCTAAGGCGGCCGAAGGTAGCGTTACGCTGTCGCAGACGCAGGTCCTGGCGGCCGCCCGCGATTCGGTGCGCGCCATCATGATGATCCGCGCCTACCGCATGCGCGGCCACCTGCATGCCTCGCTCGATCCGCTCGGCATCGCCCAGCCGATCGAGGACTACAACGAGCTGGCGCCGGAGGCCTATGGCTTCACCGCCGCCGACTACGACCGCAAGATCTTCATCGACCATGTGCTCGGGCTCGAATTCGCCACCATCCGCGAGATGCTGGAAATCCTGCGCCGCACCTATTGCTCGACGCTCGGTGTCGAGTTCATGCACATCTCGTCGCCCGACGAGAAGAGCTGGATCCAGCAGCGCATCGAAGGCCCGGACAAGGGCGTCGCCTTCACCGACATGGGCAAGAAGGCGATCCTGTCGAAGCTGATCGAGGCCGAAGGCTTCGAGCAGTTCATCGACGTGAAATACAAGGGCACGAAGCGCTTCGGCCTCGATGGCGGCGAGAGCCTGATCCCGGCGCTCGAGCAGATCATCAAGCGCGGCGGCAACATGGGGCTGAAGGAGATCGTCCTCGGCATGGCCCATCGCGGCCGGCTCAACGTGCTCACCCAGGTGATGGCCAAGCCGCACCGCGCCGTCTTCCACGAGTTCAAGGGCGGGTCCTACACGCCCGACGAGGTGGAAGGGTCCGGCGACGTCAAATACCATCTCGGCGCCTCGTCCGACCGCGAGTTCGACAACAACAAGGTCCATCTGTCGCTGACCGCCAATCCCTCGCACCTGGAAATCGTCAATCCGGTGGTGATGGGCAAGGCGCGCGCCAAGCAGGACATGAGCGCCACCGTCTGGGACGGCGACGTCATTCCGCTGACGGAACGTTCCAAGATCATGCCGCTGCTGATCCACGGCGACGCGGCCTTTGCCGGCCAGGGCGTCATCGCCGAGATCCTCGGCCTGTCGGGCCTGCGCGGCTATCGCGTGGCCGGCACCGTCCATTTCATCATCAACAACCAGATCGGCTTCACCACCAATCCGGCCTATTCGCGCTCCTCGCCTTATCCGTCCGATCTCGCCAAGGGCATCGAGGCGCCGATCTTCCACGTCAACGGCGACGATCCGGAAGCCGTGGTCTACGCCGCCAAGGTGGCGACCGAATACCGCATGCTGTTCCACAAGCCGGTCGTCATCGACATGTTCTGCTACCGGCGCTACGGCCACAATGAAGGCGACGAGCCGTCCTTCACCCAGCCGAAGATGTACAAGGTGATCCGTTCGCACCCGACGACGGCGCGGATCTATGCCGACAAGCTCGTGGCCGAAGGGCTCGTCACCAACGACGAATACGAAAAGATGCGCGCCGACTGGCGCCAGTATCTGGAGACGGAATACGAGTCCGGCCAGGCCTACAAGCCCAACAAGGCCGACTGGCTCGACGGCCAGTGGTCCGGCCTGCGCACCGCCGACAATGCCGACGAGCAGCGACGCGGCAAGACCGCCGTACCGATGAAGACGCTGAAGGAAATCGGCCGCAAGCTCTCCGAGATCCCGGAAGGGTTCACCGCCCACAAGACCATCCAGCGTTTCATGGAAGGCCGGGCGAAGATGATCGAGTCCGGCCAGTCGATCGACTGGGCCATGGGCGAGGCCCTCGCTTTCGGTACGCTGGTGACCGAGGGGCACAAGATCCGTCTCTCCGGCCAGGATTGCGAGCGCGGAACCTTCTCGCAGCGCCATTCCGTGCTTTACGACCAGGAGAGCGAGGCGCGCTACATCCCGCTCGCCAATTTGTCGCCGACGCAGGCCCGCTACGAAGTCATCAACTCGATGCTCTCCGAAGAGGCCGTCCTCGGCTTCGACTACGGCTACTCGCTGGCGCGACCCAACGCGCTGACGCTGTGGGAAGCCCAGTTCGGCGATTTCGCCAACGGAGCCCAGGTCGTGTTCGACCAGTTCGTCTCATCGGGTGAACGCAAGTGGCTGCGCATGTCCGGCCTCGTCTGCCTGCTGCCGCACGGTTTCGAGGGGCAAGGTCCGGAACATTCCTCCGCCCGGCTGGAACGGTTCCTCCAGCTCTGCGCCGAGGACAACATGCAGGTGGCCAACTGCACCACGCCGGCGAATTATTTCCACATTCTTCGCCGGCAAATGAAACGCGACTTCCGCAAGCCGCTGATCCTGATGACGCCGAAATCGCTGCTGCGCCACAAGCGCGCGGTCTCCGCGCTCGCGGACATGTCCGGCGACGCCTCGTTCCACCGCCTGCTCTGGGACGATGCCCAGTCGCACAAGGACCAGGCAATCAAGCTGGTGAAGGACGCCAAGATCCGCCGCGTCGTCATGTGTTCCGGCAAGGTCTATTTCGACCTCTACGAGGACCGCGAGCGCCGCGGCGTCGATGACGTTTACCTGCTCCGCCTGGAGCAGCTCTACCCCTTCCCGGCCAAGGCGCTGATCAACGAATTGTCGCGCTTCAAGCATGCCGAGATGGTCTGGTGCCAGGAAGAACCGAAGAACATGGGCGCCTGGTCCTTCATCGATCCCTATCTGGAATGGGTGCTGGCCCATATCGGCGCCAAGCATCCGCGCGTGCGCTACGCCGGCCGGCCGGCATCGGCCTCGCCGGCAACCGGATTGATGTCCAAGCACCTGGCGCAACTCGAAGCCCTGCTCGAAGACGCGCTCGGCAATTGAACCTGAAGAGGACGGAAACGATCCCATGACCACCGAAATCCGCGTTCCTTCGCTCGGCGAATCCGTCTCGGAAGCCACCGTCGGCAAATGGTTCAAGAAGCCGGGCGATGCCATCGCCTCGGGCGAGACGCTGTGTGAGCTTGAAACCGACAAGGTCACGCTCGAGGTCCCGGCACCGGCTGCCGGCGTGCTTGCCGAGATCGCCGTCAAGGAAGGCGAGACGGTCGAGCCGAACGCCCTGCTTGGCACGATCGCGGAAGGCGCGGCCGCCAGTGCTACGCCGAAGGCCGAGGCACCGAAAGCCGAACCGGCCAAGCCGGCCGCAGCGGCAGCCATGCCGCCGGCGCCGGCCGCCGCCCGCCTGATGGCCGAGACCGGCGTGGCCGTGTCCGAGGGATCGGGCAAGCGCGGCCAGGTGCTCAAGGGCGATGTACTCGACGCGCTCGCCAAGGTTCCCGCCACTCCCGTCGCGGCGCTGGCCGCGCCGCGCGCGCCGGCCTCGGCCGAGGATGCAGTACGCGAGGAGCGCGTGCGCATGACCAAGCTGCGCCAGACCATCGCGCGCCGCCTGAAGGACGCCCAGAGCACCGCCGCCATGCTCACCACCTTCAACGAAGTGGACATGAGCGCGGTGATGGCGCTTCGCAATCGCTACAAGGATGTCTTCGAGAAAAAGCACGGCGTGAAGCTCGGCTTCATGGGCTTCTTCACCAAGGCGGTGACGCATGCCCTGAAGGAAATTCCCGCCGTCAACGCCGAGATCGACGGTCAGGACATCATCTACAAGAACTATGCCCATATCGGCGTCGCCGTCGGCACCGACAAGGGCCTCGTCGTGCCGGTCGTGCGCGATGCCGATGCCATGTCGATTGCCGAAATCGAGAAGGAGATCGGCCGCCTCGGGCTGCTTGCGCGCGACGGCAAGCTGGCTGTCGCCGACATGCAGGGCGGCACCTTCACCATCTCCAATGGCGGCGTCTACGGTTCGCTGATGTCGACGCCGATCCTCAATGCCCCCCAGTCCGGCATTCTCGGCATGCACAAGATCCAGGACCGCCCTGTGGTCGTCGGCGGCCAGATCGTCATCCGCCCGATGATGTACCTGGCGCTCAGCTATGACCACCGCATCGTCGACGGCAAGGAGGCGGTGACCTTCCTCGTGCGCGTCAAGGAAAGCCTCGAAGACCCCGAGCGCCTGGTGCTGGACCTGTGAGGACAGACCGGATCGCCCTTGCGATCTTCGCGCTGGCGGTCGCGTCGACGCCGGCGTCGGCAGGCTGCTGGCAGGAACTGGCCGTCTACAAGGAAACGCAGGCCAGCGCCGAGATCGACTTTCTCGGCGCGCGGCCGGACGACGGCGTCCTGCACCGCTTCAAGGTGCTGTTCCCCGAAAACGCCGTGGTATTCGAGGGTACGGTCTTTCCGGGCGACGCCCCGGTCTCGAGGCCTTGGACCGTCGTCACCTACAATTGCCCGCATGGCGACGCCACCGGCGAGGAGATCGCCGCCTGCACCGTCTGGGAAGGGCCGGTCTACGGCATCGACGGGACCGGCAACGTCTTCTTTCTGCCGGAGGCGAACAATGGCGAGGAGGCGGCCGAAACCATGCTGCTGCCGGATTTCGCCGCGGCCGTCCGCCTGTCGGCGGCCTGGGGCGCCAAGGGACTTTCGACCGCGCCGAAGGACGACTTCAAGCTCTCCGGCTGCCAGGAATGAACGACCACCAGCGAGGAAACTGACATGGCCTACGATCTCGTCGTCATCGGTTCCGGTCCCGGCGGCTATGTCTGCGCCATCAAGGCCGCGCAGCTCGGCCTGAAGACCGCCATTGTCGAAAAACGCGACACGCTCGGCGGCACCTGCCTCAATATCGGCTGCATCCCCTCCAAGGCGCTGCTGCACGCCTCCGAGATGCTGCACGAGGCGAGCCACGCCTTTGCCGCCCTCGGCGTGAAGACCGGCAAGGTCGAGGCCGATCTCGCGGCGATGATGGCGCACAAGGACGCCACCGTGAAAGCCAATGTCGACGGCGTCGCCTTCCTGATGAAGAAGAACAAGGTCGATGTTGTCGCCGGCACGGGCCGCCTCGTCTCGGCCGGAGAAGTCGCCGTCAAAGGCACCGATGGCAAGGAAACCACGCTGGAGACGAAGGCGATCGTCATCGCCACCGGTTCCGACGTTGCCGGCATTCCCGGTGTCGACGTCGCGTTCGACGAGAAGGTCATCGTATCGTCGACCGGCGCGCTGGCGCTTGAAAAGGTGCCGGCGACAATGGTCGTGGTCGGCGGCGGCGTCATCGGCCTCGAACTCGGATCGGTATGGGCGCGGCTCGGCGCGAAGGTCACCGTCGTCGAGTATCTCGATACGATCCTTGGCGGCATGGATGGCGACATCGCCCGGCAGGCGCAGCGCGCGCTGGCCAAGCAAGGTCTGGGATTCCGGCTCGGCGCCAAGGTGACCGCGGTGGAGAGGGGCAAGAAGGGCGCGAGCGTCACATTCGAACCGGTCAAGGGCGGCGCGGCCGAAACGCTTCGGGCCGATGTCGTACTCGTCGCCACCGGCCGCAAGCCATACACGCAGGGTCTCGGACTGGAGGCGGCCGGCGTCGTGACCGACACTCGCGGTCGCGTCGAGATCGACAGCCATTTCGCCACCAACGTGTTCGGCATCTATGCCATCGGCGATGTCGTCAAAGGTCCGATGCTGGCGCACAAGGCCGAGGACGAGGGCGTGGCCGTCGCCGAGATCATCGCCGGCAAGGCTGGCCATGTGAATTACGGCGTCATTCCCGGCGTCGTCTACACCTCGCCCGAGGTGGCCTCCGTCGGCATGACGGAAGAAGAAGCGAAGGCGGCCGGCATGACGGTCCGCGTCGGCAAGTTCCCGTTCACCGCCAATGGCCGCGCCCGCGCCATGCTGGCGACCGACGGCCTCGCCAAGGTGATCGCCGACGCGGCCACCGACCGGGTGCTCGGCGTTCATGTTCTCGGCCACGGCGCCGGCGAGATGATCCACGAGGCGGCGGTGCTGATGGAGTTCGGCGGTTCGGCGGAGGATCTGGCGCGGACGTGCCACGCCCATCCGACGATGAGCGAAGCGGTCAAGGAGGCGGCGATGGCCGCCTACGACAAGCCGATTCACATCTGACCGCGAAAGGCAGTCGGTCGGCGGACGTCCGACACTGGTGCGCTAGACCGGCTTCGGGAACACCAAAACGACAATCGTGATGAGCACCGCGAACTGCGTGGCGTTGTAGGCCATGCTGCGCCAGTGAAGGCCGCGCATCCGGCGGGTCGCTTCGGCGTCGCCAGCATCGCGCGCGACGATTTCGGCGTCCAACCTGGCAAGAAACCATCGACGCATCGCCATGCCCAGAACCCCGATCAGGGCAAGCGCAACGGCGAAGCCCGGGCGACCGTCGAACAGATAGGCCGCGACACCAAAGACGGATCCGATGCCGATCAGTCGGAAGTGCAGGCTCAACAAGCCGCGGAACAGCCAGGAAACCACGGGGTCTTCAAACTGGCGCAAGAGAAATGTCGGCGAAGCGATCAGGAAATACATGGTCGGCAGCAACAGGGCTACCGTGCCTGCGATCGCGATGGCCTCTGGCGACAGGTCGATGGGCATACGAACCAGCGTAGCCGGCAGCCATGCCGGCAGCAATCGAGCTTAGGTGCCGGGCGACATCGGGTCTCCGTTCCGGTGCTAGATCGGAACCACCAAGGCGCGCTTGGCCCTCGGCTTTTCGCCGTCGCAGGGGCAGCTTCGAAAACGGTTGTCACATTGCCCACGGGAACCGGGGCCCGTACGAAAAGCTGGGCACCAGCACGCGAACGAACGGGTTTCGCAGGCATCAACCGCCTGTCTTGTCCACGAAAACTCCCGGCATGAGCCCGAACGGGAACAAGGCCGCTAATGCCGGTTCAGCGCATCGCCAGCAGCAGATTGATGAAGAACGCCGCGACGAAGGCGACATTGGCGACGCCGATAACGGCGAGCGCATTGTCGGAGAGCCGGTCGGCAAGGGCGATGGCGCGGGTCATGGCGAAAGCATGCGCTGCAAACGTGTAAAAACCCGTTAAGCTGATTGTTTCAAATGCGTGCAATCAGGCGCGCGGGTGTGCCGCCTCATAGGCTTCTAGCAGACGCGCGGTATCGACGCCGGCGTAAACCTGCGTCGTCGACAGGCTGGCATGGCCGAGCAGTTCCTGGATGGTCCTCAGATCGCCGCCGCGCCCGAGCAGGTGCGTGGCGAAGGAGTGGCGCAGCGCATGCGGCGTCGCGGTTTCAGGCAGGTTGAGCGCACTGCGCAGGCGACGCATTTCCGCCTGCACGATCTCTGCCCTGAGCGGCCCACCGCGCATGCCGCGAAACAGGGGCGAACCCGCCTGGAGGGCGTAGGGGGAGCGCCGGCGATATTCGCCAATGGCGTGGTGAACCACCGGCAATAGCGGCACGATGCGGGTCTTGCCGCCCTTGCCGGCGATCCGCAGAACGCGCTGGCCGGCATCGGCCAGTTCAGCGCCGTCGAGGCCAAGAGCCTCGGAAATGCGCAACCCGCAGCCATAGAGCAGCGTGAAGACAGCGGCATTGCGCGCCACAATCCACGGCTCTTCGGCGAGCTGCCCCTCGGGGGAGGCGACGGCAAGCGCATCGGTCGCAGTCAGCGGCCGTGGCAGTGATTTCGGCTGCTTCGGTGCGCGGATGGCGCCGGCGCCGGCGGCATTGGCAAGCCCACGCCGCTCCAGGAAGCGCAACAGCGACTTGATCGCGGCAAGGCCGCGCGCCAGCGTTCGTGCCTCCGCGCCCTGCCGGCGGCGCCAGACGAGGAAAGCGCGGAAATCGGCGGGCCTAAGCTCCGCCACGTCGGCGATCCCGGGCGCGCCGCCATTGTGCCCGGTTAAAAATTGCAGGAAAAATCGGCTGTCGCGCTCATAGGCCTCGACGGTTTTTAGCGAAAGCCGCCGCTCGCCGGCAAGCGTGTTGAGCCACAGGGTTCTGGCCTCGGCAAGATCGGGACGGGCGGTCACCAGGAATTCGGGCATGGGGACAGATTGGGCGCCGCCGGTTAGGGAAGCATGAACGCCGATTGAATCGTCGCACCGGGGCCATTATGCACACGCCATGGAAACATCGGCACGGCAGGTCCAACTCGGGGTCATCGGCGCACCGCACGGCGTGAAGGGCGAGGTGCGCGTGAAGAGCTTCACCGCCGACCCGATGGCGATCGGCGACTACGGGCCGCTGTCGCTGGACGACGGGCGCACGCTTTCCATCGTTTCGCTCCGGCCGCAGGGCGACATGCTGGTGGTCCGTTTCGACGGCGTGACGACACGCGAACAGGCGGCGGGGCTGACCAACAGGGAACTGCATGTCGAACGCGCCGTTCTGCCTGAGATCGGTGACGAGGACGAGTTCTACCACGCCGATCTGGTCGGTCTGGCGGTCGTCGACGAAACCGGGGAAGAGATTGGCAAGGTCGTCGGCCTGCAGGATTTTGGCGCCGGTGATATCCTCGAAATCCGCCTGGGCGGCGGCCGCAGTGTCCTGATTCCGTTCACCAGGGCCGCAGTGCCGGTGATCGACCTTTCCGGTGGCCGTGTCGTCGTGGACCGCATCGCCGCCGGCCTTGTCGAGAGCGGAGAAGACCGGTGAGTTTCCGTGCCACCGTGCTCACCCTCTATCCGGAAATGTTTCCGGGCCATCTCGGCCTATCGCTTGCCGGCAAGGCGCTGGAAGCCGGCACATGGTCGCTCGAAACGGTGCAGATCAGGGATTTCGCCGAGGGCAAACACCGCAATGTCGACGATACACCCGCCGGCGGCGGCGCCGGCATGGTGATGCGTCCCGATGTACTGGCCCGTGCCATCGACGCCACCTCGCCTGAAGGCGACACCCGGCCGCGCCTGCTGATGAGCCCGCGCGGCGAACCGCTGACCCAGGCTTTCGCGCGCGAACTTGCGGCGGGTGAGGGCGCCGTCATCGTCTGCGGCCGCTTCGAGGGCGTCGACCAACGCGTCATCGAGGGGCGCGGCCTGCGTGAGATTTCCGTCGGCGACTATATCCTCTCCGGCGGCGAGCCGGCGGCCTTGACCCTGCTCGACGCCGTGGTGCGCCTGCTGCCCGGCGTCATGGGCAATGAGGCGTCCGGCGACGAGGAGAGTTTTGAGCACGGCCTGCTCGAGCATCCGCACTATACCCGCCCGCAGGAATGGGAGGGCCGCACCATTCCCGAGGTGCTGACCTCCGGCAATCATGCCAGGATCGCCAGATGGCAGCGCGAGCAGGCGGAAAAGCTGACGCGCGAAAGGCGGCCGGACCTTTTGCCGAAGAAAAAACAGCCTGCCGCGTGACAAACACCCCCGCGTCGTGTATGTGCGCCCGCGAAACCGGGCTTGAGACCCGGTCTCCGTCAACAACGGATGCGAAACGCCACCGGTTCCGGTCCTGCCGGAATCTTCGCCGATGCGGCCAGGATGCTGCAGGCGACAGCGGGCGCTCTGGCCTCCACAAAAGAAAACCGTAGGAGTCCATGATGGATCTCATCGCCCAGCTTGAGGCCGAACAGGCCGAGAAGATCACCGCCCAGCGCAAGCTTCCCGATTTTTCCCCCGGCGACACCGTCCGCGTCAACGTCAAGGTGACCGAAGGCACCCGTACCCGCGTGCAGGCCTATGAAGGTGTGTGCATCGGCCGCAACGGCGCCGGCCTCAACGAGAGCTTCACGGTGCGCAAGATTTCCTATGGCGAAGGCGTCGAGCGCGTTTTCCCGGTCTTCTCGCCGATGATCGATTCGGTCGAGGTCGTGCGCCGCGGCAAGGTGCGCCGCGCCAAGCTCTATTACCTGCGCGAACTGCGCGGCAAGTCGGCCCGCATTTCCGAGCATACCGGCGCCCGCGCCCGCAAGCTCAACGACGCCGAGCGCAACGCCGCCAATGCGGAAAAGGCCCGCGTCGAGGCCGAGAAGGTCGCCGCCGCCCAGGCGCTGGCCGCCGAAAAGGCTGCTGCCGAGGCTGCGGAGAAGGCCGCCGCGGAAGCCGCTGCCAAGGCCGCCGAGCCGGCCGGTGACGCTGGCTGAGACCAGCGAAAATCTGTTTTCAGAAGGGCGCCCCTCGAGGCGCCCTTTTTTGCATGGGGCCGAAGCATGACCGATATCCTCGCCGTCACCGGCCCGATCTTCCTGACAATCCTGCTCGGCTTCGCCGTGGCCAAGGCAAAACTGCTTGACCAGCGCGACTTCGCCGCGCTCGGCAAATATGTCGTCACCCTGGCCCTGCCTGCCCTGATCTTCCGCGCCGTTGCCGCCCGCCCGCTCACCGAAACGATCAATCCTGCCTATGTGACCGCCTATGCGCTGGCGGGGCTGGTCCTCATCGTTCTGGTCACGATCTGGACCGTGCTTCGCCGCGGCAAGGGCGACGCCATCGCCGCCATGGGCATGGTGTGCCCCAATTCCGGCTTCGTCGGCTACCCGATCATGCTGCTGACCTTTCCCGACCTCGCCGGGACGGTGCTGGCGTTGAACATGGCGGTCGAGACCATTCTCCTCATTCCGCTCCTGCTGTTCCTTGCCGAGCACGAACGCCACGCAGGGGGCAGCGCCCTGTCAGCACTGGCGCCCGTTTTCTCCCGGTTGATCCGCATGCCGCTGATCCTGGCGCTCGCCGCCGGCATCGCCTGGTCGCTGACCAGCTGGCCGCTTCCCGGTTTCCTCGCGAAACCGATGGACATGCTCGCCGCCTCGTCGGGCGCGGCCTCCCTGATCGTCATCGGCGGCACGCTGGCCCGCGCCCGTTTCGCCACGATCGGCCGCGACGTCCTTCCCATCGTTTCCGGAAAGCTGCTGCTGCATCCGCTCCTGATCGCCGTGGTGATGGTTCTTCTGGCTGCGGGCGGACTTTCCATTGCCGACGAGCGCATGCGGGCAGCGCTGCTGATCACGGCCGCGATGCCGATCATGGGCATCTACCCGGTGCTGGCGATGCGGTTCGACGAGGAGGAGCGCGCCGCTTTGGCACTGGTGGCGACGACGGCGGTGTCGTTCCTCACAGTCAATGCGCTGTTCATGCTGCTGAAATTCGTTCCCGTGTGACGCCCGGCCCGACCGGCGGGCTTGCGTCGTTTCATGGCACCGTTACAGTTTGTCCCGAAGGCCGCATGTCGCGGCCCATTGGAGTCCTGCCATGAAGAAACTGCTCGGTCTTGCCCTCGGCCTGTTCGGCCTGTCGCTCGTCCCCGCCCTCGCCGAAGGCCTGCCCGATCTTGGCGGCCGCGAGGTGGTGGTTGTTACCGAAAATGCCTATCCGCCGCTGCAGTTTGTCGATCCCAAGACCGGCCAGCAGATCGGCTGGGAATATGACGCCATGGACGAAATGGCCAAGCGCCTGAACGTCAAGGTGACCTACAAGAACACTTCTTGGGACGCGATGATCCAGGCGGTCTCCGACAAGCAGTTCGACATCGGCATGACCGGCATCACCATCCGCGACGACCGCAAGGAGAAGGTCGATTTCTCTGATCCCTACATGCGCTCCGAAAGCTTCATGATGGTGCGCGGCGACGAAAACCGCTTCACCGACGCCGCCTCGTTCAAGGCCTTCGAGAAGGGCCTGGTCGGCTCGCAAGCCGGCACCACGCCGTTCTACACCGCCGTCTACGAAGTGCTCGACGGCAACGAGCAGAATCCGCGTATCAAGCTGTTCGAGACCTTCGGCGCCTGCGTACAGGCATTGAAGGCCGGCGATGTCGACGCCGTGCTGACCGATGGCACCGCCGGCAAGGGCTACGTCGACGCATCGAATGGTGGGCTGAAGATGATCGGCGGGCCGCTCGGCACCGAGGATTTCGGCTTTATCTTCCCCAAGGGCTCCGACCTCGTTGCGCCGGTCAATGCCGCGATTGCCGCGCTCAAGGCCGACGGCACCATCGACGCGCTAAACAAGAAGTGGTTCCTCGACTACAAGATGGGCGAGTGAACCGACGGTGACGATGGTTTCGGTAAGACCGCTTGCCGTTGAAGACCGCGTCGGCTGGGAGCGCCTCTACGCCGGCTACGCGGCCTTCTACAAGGTCGACCAGACGCCGGAAATGCGCGCGACCGTATGGTCCTGGATCTTCGATCGGGATCGCGAGACGGAAGGCTTCGTCGCCGTCTGCGGCGACGGGCAGCTTGTCGGGCTTGCGCATTTCCGGCCGTTCGCGCGGCCATTGTCGGCAACGATGGGCGGTTTTCTCGATGACCTGTTCGTTGATCCGGCGGCGCGCGGCTCGGGCGCCGCCGCCGCGCTGCTCGACGCGCTTGCTGACGAAGGTCGAAAGCGCGGTTGGTCGGTCATCCGCTGGATCACCGCGGAAGACAATTATCGCGCCCGCGCGCTCTACGACCGCAAGGCGCAGCGCACCGCCTGGGTCACCTATGACATCAAACTGTAGCGTCATAACGGCGCGCGTATCGGTCGGTGAAGCCGCTTGACCCCGCCCGCCAGACCCGACGCCGATTTCCCGTACTGGCTCGCCGCGCTCGCCATGCTCGGTGTGGCCGCCGCGCTCGCCATCGCCTTTTCCGAACTCCATGCCCAGATCTTCCGGACCATCCTCAAGGGCGTCGGCATCACCGTCTTCGTCACGGCGGTGGCCTTCGCGCTCGCCTCGCTGTTCGGGCTGGGCCTGGCGCTGATGCAATTGTCGGGCTCGCTCGTGTTGCGTCAGTCGGCGCGCTTCTATGTCGAGCTCATCCGCGGTGTGCCGATCCTCGTGCTGCTGTTCTGGATCGCCTTTGCCGGCGTGCCCGGTTTCGTCGTCGCGTGGAACTGGGCGCTGACACCGCTTCGCGAAGCGGGGATCATCGGCGAATTGCTGGTGCGCGACGTCTCGCTGATGTGGCGGGCGATCCTGGCGCTGATGGTCGGCTACGCCGCCTTCATCGCCGAGATCTTCCGCGCCGGCATCATGGCGGTCGACCGCGGCCAGATCGAAGCGGCGATGGCGCTCGGCCTCACCCGCTTCCAGCGCTTCCGCCTGATCGTGCTGCCGCAGGCGATCCGCACCATCCTGCCGCCGCTCGGCAATGATTTCGTCGCCATGGTCAAGGATTCCTCGCTCGTCTCCGTGCTCGGCGTCGCCGACATAACCCAGATGGGCAAGGTCTATGCCGCGGGCTCCTTCCGCTTCTTCGAGACCTATTCGATCGTCGCCTACGTCTACCTGGTCCTGACCGTCGGCCTGTCGCTGGCGCTGCGGCAGGTCGAGGCGCGGATGCGCCGTGGGCACGAACAATGAGCGACGACATCCTCGGCCGCGTCTATGCGGCGAAGACGCCTGCGGAACTCGCCACGGCCTATGGCGAATGGGCGGCGAACTACGACGCCGAAACCATCCGCGACGGCTATCACCTGCCTTTCACCATCGCTGGCTTCCTCGCCCGCCACGTGCCGCGCGGCGCCGGCCCCATCCTCGATGCGGGCTGCGGGTCTGGCCTGTCCGGTCCGGTCCTGCGGGCACTCGGCTACGACACACTCGAGGGGATCGACTTTTCCGCCGACATGCTGGCCCTTGCGGCGACCCGCAACGCCTATGGGAGGCTGACGCAGGCGGAACTCGGCAAGGTGTTGCCGTTCGAAAACGGCCGCTTCGCCGCGTTCTTTTCCACCGGTGTATTCACCGTCGGCCACGCCCCGGCCTCGTCCCTCGACGAACTGGTGCGCGTCGTCCGGCCGGACGGCCACGCCATCTTCACGGTCCGCGACGTGGTGCTGCCGGCATTCCGCGAGAAGATGGATGCACTGGAAGCGGCCGGACGCTGGACGAAGAAGGAGGAAAGCGCGCTATTCCGCGCCTTCCTCCTCGCCGAACCGGAGGTGTTGGTCGTCGCCTTCGCCTACCGGATCGCATCGCCCGGTTGAGGCATTGCGGTCAATCCGGCCGCAACGCCATGTGCCCGGTCTCGGTGCCGGTCAGGCGCCGCGAACGGCCATCGCGACCGACGATCATCGTCACGCGACGGCGCTCGGCCTTGAAATGCGCCGAGGTCGAGGCGTCGACCGGCGGGTCGAAGGCGACGGTGAGCCGGACAAGCTCCGGCTTGATCGTCTGCTCCAGCCCGACGACATGCCCCTTCGCCGGCTTGCCGTAAAAGGTCCCTGAGACGGGCTGGCCAAGGGCAAAGGCCGCCGGTGTCTGCGGTGCGGATGTTCCGGGTCGCGCGGCAAGCGTGTTCCAGTCATGTGCGCCGTGAACACGTGCGACAAGTTCGAGGGCGCGTGCGTGGCTGACGGCGATGCCCTCCTCCGCCAATGCGGTTCGCAGGCGTTTCGCCTGATTCTTGAAGTCAGTCATGGTTCGCTCCTTCGGCGAACGGCATTTTAAAGGAACGGTGCCCACATTGCCGTCTCCGCCGCTCTCGACAGGAAACGAGAAGAAGGAAGCTTCACCTTGGCTTGCGCCGTGGGCGGCGGGCGCTTCCGGCCCGGCCGGTCAGATAGGCGTTCGCCCCGCCGGCCGCAAGGCCGCGCCTCAGATCACGTTGAGTTCGCGGAAGGGCCGGCCGGCGGCGATGCGCTCGAAGCCGAAGGCCGAGCAATCGATCGTGCGGTAGCCGCCATGCACGATCAGCTCGGCCAGCGCCCGCCCCGCCGCCGGCGCCTGCTGCAGCCCGTGTCCGGAAAAGCCGTTGAGGAAATAGAGGCCGGAAAGATCCGGATGCGCCCCGATCACCGCATTCTGGTCGAGCGTGTTGTAGTCGTAATGGCCGGCCCAGGCGCGGCTCAGCTTGATTGCTTCGAAGGCGGGTATGCGGGTGGCGAGCGTCGGCCAGATCACATCCTCGAACAGGCCCCAGTCGGGATTGAAGTCCTGCGGATCGGCGGCCGTCTCGCCCTCCTCGCTTTCCGCCCCGCCGGCAAGATAGACCGACCCTTCCGGCCGCACATAGACACCGGACGGATCGACGAGGAGCGGCATGTCGTCGAAGCGGTCCTTCGCCTCGAAGACAAAAACGGTGCGCTTGCGCGGCTCGACCGGCAATGCCACGCCCGCCGTCGCCGCAAGCCTGCCGGCAAGGGTTCCGGCGGCATTGATGAGGAGGTCGGTTTCGATTCGCCGTCCGTCGGCAAGGGTCACGCCGGCGACGCGCCCGCCCTTGACCGCGATCGATGCCGCCTCGCCCGTGATCGTCGTCACCCCGCGGCTGCGGTTTGCCTTGCGGAACAGGTCGAGATAGGCATGCGCGTCGAACCAGCCTTCGCCTGACAGGCCGTAGGCGCCGGATGACAGGCCTTCGGCCGAAAGCCATGAAAATCGCGCTTCCAGCTCCGCCGGCGACAACAGCGCGATGTCTCCGCCTTCCGCGATCTGGGTCGCGTGATTGGCAGCGAGGATGTCGGCGCCCTCCGGCCCGGCGAGGATGAGATAGCCCTTCTCGCGAAAGCCGATATCGGCGTCCGCCCCGAAGCGCGCCTTGAGGTCGCGGAACAGCGACAACGTGAACAGCGACAGGCGAATGTTTTCAGGAATCGAGAATTGCTGGCGGATGGAGGCCATCGACAGCGTCGTGCAGGCATGCGCGAAGTTCGGATCGCGCTCGATGACAGCGATGGAGCCGACAAAGCCCTCCTCGCGCAGAAACCAGGCCGTGGCCGATCCCATGATCGCCCCGCCGACGATGACGATATCGAACTGCACGACCGCTTCCGCTCCCTGTGCCGTTGTTGCCGACGCATCGCCGATTCGCTTGCGCGGCTGCGACACGCTCTTGCGCCTTCCTCACGGCGCAGGCAAGGATCGACCATGTCCGATCGCCCGCAGCGGCCCCGCCGTTCCGTTCTTTATGTTCCCGCCGTCAACGCGCGCGCGCTGGCGAAGCTGCCGACGCTCGATGCCGATGCGGTGATCGTCGATTGCGAGGATTCGGTCGCGCCGGAGAAGAAGGCCGAGGCGCGCGCGGCGCTCGCCAGCCTGCCGCGGCCGAAAGGCGACCTTGTCATCCGCGTCAACGGACCCGCGACGCCGTGGTTCGCCGACGACATGGCGGCGGCGCTCGCCGCGGCACCGCACGCCATCCTGGTGCCGAAGGTCGACCACCCTTCGGAGCTTCGCGCCGCCGTCGACGTGTTGAAGGAGGCGGACGAACTCGGTCCGCTGCGCCTGTGGGCGATGATCGAAACGCCGAAGGCGATCCTCAACATCCGCGAGATCGCCGAATATGCGGCAAATCCGGGCAATCGCACGGATTGTTTCGTTCTCGGAGCGAACGATCTCGCCAAGGATCTAGGCCTGCGCGGCCGTGCGCGCGATATCCTGCGGCCGATCGTGCTGCAGGTGCTGCTGGCGGCGCGCGCCGCCGGCCTCGACGTGCTCGACGGCGTCTTCAACGATTTCAACGATGCCGAGGGTTTTGCCGCAGAGTGCGCCGATGGCGCGGCGATGGGTTTCGACGGCAAGACGCTGATCCACCCGGCGCAGATTGACGGCGCCAACGCCGCCTTTTCGCCTTCGCCCGAGGAAATCGCGGCGGCGCGCGCCATTGTCGCGGCCTTTGCCCTTCCCGGGAACGACGGAAACGGCGTGATCTCCCTCAACGGCAAGATGGTCGAGCGCCTGCACCTCGCCCAGGCCGAACGCCTGCTCGCCCGCCTTCCGGTCTCTTCGCCTGCGACGGAAATGCCCCAACCGGCGATGGCCGGTGGCACCCAGCACAAGGACCCGCGCCCATGAAGCTCTACCGCCTGCTCACCGGCCCCGACACGGCCGAATTCTGCCACAAGGTCTCCGCCGCGCTCGACAAGGGCTGGAAGCTCCACGGCTCGCCGACCTACGCCTATGACCCCGGGACGAAGACCATGCGCTGCGGCCAGGCGGTAACGAAGAAGGTGAAGGGCAAGACCTACTCGCCCGAGATGAAGCTCGGCGAGCAGTAGGGCTCAATCCCGGCAGATCACCGGCTGGCGCACGCCCTTGAGGATTTCCGCCTTGCAGCCGAGCAGCTTGCTGTCTTTCGCGCAGGCACCGGTCTCGGGGCCGCTGGCCGGCGGCGGGGTGTGGATGTCGAGAGCGAGGCATTTGCCCTGACAGTCGGCCTTGTCGGTGCAGGGCTTGCCGGCATCCTCATAGGTCAGGAAGACACAGAGTTCGACGCCGTCCAGCCAGGTGCCACCCTGCGCGGCGCAGATCTCCGCGTTGAGGACCGGTTTGCCCGCGCGCGACGCCTCGTCGGCCCACGCACCCGCTGTCGCCAGCATCAGCATCACCAGGGCCAGCCGCGCTTTCATCCTGCCTGCTCCTCGATCGCCTCCATGTCGGCGTCCGCCAGGCCGAAATGATGGCCGATCTCATGGATCAGCACATGGGTGACGATGTCGCCCAGCGTCTCCTCGTTCTCGGCCCAGTAGTCGAGGATGGCGCGGCGGTAGAGCGTGACCCGGTTCGGCCCCTCGCCGGTTTGCGGGTTCCAGCGTTCGGCGATGCCGCGCCCCTCGAACAGGCCGAGCAGGTCGAACTCGGTCTCCAGCGACAGCGCGTCCATGATCTCCTCGGTCGGGAAATCCGCCACCTGGATGACGACCTCGCCGGTCAGCGCGCGGAACTGCTCCGGCAGATGCGCATAGGCCTCGATGGCCAGCATCTCCAGTTCGGCAAGCGAGGGGGAAAAGGCGTCGCGCCAGGCGCTGGTGTCGAATATACGGGCCATTTGTGCTCCTAGCTTCGCATATAGCGTGTCGTGGCTGGCGTTGCGAGGGCAACGCAAAAGGAAAAAATTCTTCTCCTGCCCCGCTTGACTCTCCTCACGCGCTCTGGAATCGATAGGAACATAACAGGAACACACGGGTAGCACGTTTGGCATGGTGGCGATTCTTCGCCGACCGGCGCACGAGTCCCGTGGACGGAAAGGATCACCTCCGTGACGACAGGCGTCATGGTGTCAGAGAGGCTTTGCGCCTTGCGCCGGGCCGTCCGCGCCATTGAGGAGCGGCCGGCCGAGACGCTTGGGCCCCAGGACATTGCCTTGCGCCACTTCGCCGGTCGAAGCGGGGCAGCGGAACGGATCGCGACCGGCCTTGCCGCCTTCGATGCCGCCCTTGGCGGTGGCCTGCCGCTCGCCGCGCTGAGCGAATTGCGCACCGGCGAAACGCGCGAGGCCGGCGCAGCGACGGGTTTTGCCCTGGCGCTGGCGAGCCTCGCACCCGATCCGGCCCGTCCGCTGCTGTGGATCGCCACCGCCGATGTGCTGGCCGAGGCGGGTCTGCCGCATGCGCCTGGCATCGCCGCGCTCGCCGGCCTGCCGCACCTCATCGTCGCCCCGGCCCGCACGCTGGCCGGTGCGCTGTGGGTGGCCGAGGAAGCGGTATCCTCCGGCGCCGTGCGGACCGTGCTCCTCGAACTGCGCGGCAATCCCGCCCGTCTTGACCTGACCGCCACCCGCCGTCTCGACCGCCGGGCCCAGGCGGCCGGGCGGCCGGTCTTCCTGCTGCGCCATGCGGCCGAGGCCGAGCCGACGGCGGCCGCGATCCGCCTGCATGTTACCGCCGCGCCCTATGCGCGCGGCGACCCGCTCTTTCCTTTCGGTGCCGCCTTTGCGGTGACCGTGGAAAAATCACCCGCCGCCCGTCCAATGTCCGTCCTCATGGAGTGGAACGCCGATGAACGCCGTTTCAGCGATGCCGCGCCGCATCCTGGCGCTGTGGTTTCCCCGCCTGCCGGCCGATCGCGTCCGCCGCAAGCGCTTCGGCCCGGCCTGGCGCATCGAAAAAGCGCCTGAGGGACCGGGCCTCGTCTTCTGGCGGCGCGAGGGCAATGCCGACCGCCTCGCCGCCGTCGACGAGAAGGCCACGACGCTCGGCCTTTCCCCCGGCATGGCGCTGGCCGACGCACCCGCCATGCATCCCGGGCTCGAGATCCTGGAGGAAGACGTTGCCGCCGATGGCCGATTGCTCTCCGGCCTTGCCGACTGGTGCGACCGCTATACGCCACTCGTCGCCTTCGACGGCGAGGATGGCCTGTTCCTCGACATCACCGGCTGCGCCCATCTCTTCGGCGGCGAGAAGGCCATGCTTGCCGAAGCGCTTTCCCGCCTCATGCATCTGGGCTTTGCCGTACGCGGCGCGCTCGCCTCCACCGCTGGAGCGGCCCATGCGGCAGCCCGCTTTTCCGGGACCGCGATCGTCGAGCCCGGCGGCGAGCAGGCGCTGCTGGCGCCTTTGCCGCTGGCCAGCCTGCGCCTCGAACCGGCAATGCGGGCCGGTCTTGAAAGCGTCGGGCTGAAGACGGTCGCGCAGCTTGGTGCCGCACCGCGTGCGCCGCTTGCCCGCCGGTTTGGCGCCACCCTGCTCATCCGGCTCGACCGGGCGCTTGGCCGTCTCGATGAGCCGCTGTCACCCCGCCTTGCCTTGCCGCTGGTCTCGGCCGAGCGCCGTCTCGCCGAGCCGGTCAGCCGCACGGAGGACATCGAGCATCTTGTCTTCATGCTGGCCCGCTCGCTCGCCGGCGAACTGGAACGGCGCGGCGAGGGCGCGCGCCTCGTCGAACTGGCACTCTACCGCCTCGACGGGGCGGTGAGCCGGCTTGCTGTCGGCGCCTCACGGCCGATGCGCGATCCTGCCGCGCTCAAGCGCCTGTTCCGCGAACGGCTGGCGGCACTCGGCGACGATCTCGATGCCGGCTTCGGCTTCGACATGGCCCGCCTGTCGGTGATGGAGGTGGCCGCCTTCGACGAGAGGCAGGAGCGCCTCGATGGCGACCGTACCGAGGCGCCGGAGGAGGCGCTGGCCCTGCTCACCGACCGCATCCGGGCCCGGCTCGGCGCCCAGGCGCTGCTTGCACCCGCTTTCCTCGACAGCCGCCTGCCGGAGCGCGCCGCCCGCCTTGCCCCCTTCGCCGCGCTTCCCGCTGCCGCGCCGCCGCCCGCCAGCGACGATACCGTCGCGCCCGAAAGCGACAGCGTGCGGCCGCTGCGCCTGTTTGCCCCGGCCGAACCGGTGGAGGCGGTGGCCGAGGTTCCCGACGGGCCGCCGGTACGCTTCCGCTGGCGCCGTGCCCTCTACCGTATCGCCCGCGCCGAGGGACCCGAAAGGCTCGCCCCGGAGTGGTGGCGCGGCGACGCCGGCCGCACCCGCGACTACTACCGCGTCGAAGACGAGACCGGCCGGCGCTGGTGGCTGTGCCGCCACGGGCTCTATGGCGAGACAGCCGAGCCGCGCTGGTATCTGCAGGGAGCTTTCGCGTGAGCTACGCCGAATTCGCCGTGCAGTCGAATTTCTCCTTCCTGCGCGGCGCCTCGCATCCGGAAGAACTGGCCGTCATGGCAAAGCGGCTCGGGCTCGCCGCGCTTGGGCTTGCCGACCGCAATTCGGTCGCCGGCGTCGTGCGCGCCCATCAGGCGGCAAAGGAGGCGCATCTTGCCTTCCATCCGGGCGCACGGCTCGTCTTTGCCGACGATACGCCGCCCGTGCTCGCCTATCCGCGCGACCGCGCCGGCTGGGGCCGGCTCTGCCGCCTGCTCACCGCGGCCAACATGCGCGGCAAGAAGGGCACACCCGAACTGCTGCTGTCCGATCTGCTCGAATGGGGCGAGGGCCTGTCGCTTGCCGCCCTTCCCGGGCGCGGCGATACTACGGAGCGCAATGTCATTAGCCGGCTAGTCGATCGCTTCGGCTCCGCCATTCGTCTTGCTGCTTTCCTGGATCACGGCGGGGCGCCGCGTGCCGCGCTCGCCCGCCGCGCCGCGCTGGCCGAAAGCCTGGGCCTGAAGCTGATGGCCGTCGGCGAGGTGCTCTATCACGATGCGGAACGCCGGCCGCTCGCCGATCTCGTCACTGCCATCCGCCTGCATGTGCCGCTTGCCGAAGCCGGTGGCCGCCTCGGCGCCAATGCCGAACGCCGCCTCAAGCCGGCGGACGAGATGGCGCGCCTGTTCCGCCGTTTTCCCGATGCAGTCGACGAGACGCTGCGCTTTGCTGGCGAATTGTCGTTTTCGCTGGAGGAACTGCGCTACCAGTATCCGGAAGAGAACCTTGCCGGCGCCGCCACGCCGCAGGAGGCGCTGGAGCGTCTTGCATCCGAAGGCGCGGCGAAACGCTATCCCGCCGGCGTGCCGCCGAAAGTCGCCGAGCAGATCCGCCACGAACTCGCCATCGTCGCGGAACTGGCCTACGCGCCTTATTTCATCACCGTCTGGGATATTGTCCGCTTTGCCCGCTCGAAGGGCATCCTGTGCCAGGGCCGCGGCTCGGCCGCCAATTCGGCCGTCTGCTACGTCATCGGCATCACCGAGGTCGACCCGATGCTCGGCGACCTGCTGTTTGAACGTTTCATCTCGCCGGAACGCCGGGAACCGCCCGACATCGATGTCGATTTCGAGCACGAGCGCCGCGAGGAGGTGATCCAGTACATCTACGAGAAGTACGGGCGCGGCCATGCCGGGCTGGCAGCGACCGTCATCACCTATCGTGCCCGTTCCGCCGCGCGCGAGACGGCCAAGGCCTTCGGCCTGTCGTCCGACGTGATGGCGGCGCTGTCGGGTTCCGTCTGGGGCTGGTCGGCCTCCGACATCGGCGAGCGCGAAGCGCGTGCCGCCGGTCTCGATCCCGCCGGCGAAACGACCGGGCGCGTCTTCGACAGCGTCAACGCCCTCATCGGCTTTCCGCGCCATCTCTCCCAGCATGTCGGCGGCTTCGTCATCACCCGCGACCGCCTCGACGAGGTGGTGCCCGTCAGTCCCGCGGCGATGGAGGGCCGCAGCGTCGTCGAATGGGACAAGGACGACCTCGACGCGCTCGGCATTCTCAAGATCGATATCCTGGCGCTCGGCATGCTCTCCTGCCTGCGCCGCGGGTTCGACCTGCTTCGCGACCACTACGGCCTGTCGCTGTCGCTCGCCACCATTCCGAAGGAGGAGGGGGAGGTCTACGACATGGTCTGCCGCGCCGACACCATCGGCGTCTTCCAGATCGAGAGCCGGGCGCAGATGACCATGCTGCCGCGGCTGAAACCCCGGAACTTCTACGATCTCGTCATCGAGGTGGCGATCGTCCGCCCCGGGCCGATCCAGGGCGACATGGTTCATCCCTATCTGCGCCGTCGCCAGGGCAAGGAGCCGGTTTCGTTTCCGAGCCGCGAACTCGAACAGGTACTGGGCAAGACGCTGGGCGTGCCGCTGTTCCAGGAGCAGGCGATGAAGATCGCCATCGTCGCCGCCGGTTTCACGCCCGGGGAGGCTGACCGGCTGCGCCGCGCTATGGCCACCTTCCGCCGAGTCGGCACCATCCACACCTTCCAGACCAAGATGATCGAGGGCATGGCGGCGCGCGGCTACGACCGCGATTTCGCCGAGCGCTGCTTCCGCCAGATCGAGGGCTTTGGCGAATACGGCTTTCCCGAAAGCCACGCGGCGTCCTTCGCCCTGCTCGTCTATGCCTCGGCCTGGATGAAGTGCCATTACCCGGATGTCTTCTGCGCCGCGATCATCAACTCGCAGCCCATGGGCTTCTACGCCCCGGGGCAGCTGGTGCGCGATGCCACCGAGCACGGCGTGGAGATGCACCCGGTCGACGTCAATTTTTCCGATTGGGACCTGACGCTGGAGCCGCCCGGCGGCGATGCAGGTGCGCGCCTGCATGAACGCCATCGCTCGCAGGCTGGCGCCTTGCGCTCGACTCATGCGGTGCGTCTCGGTTTCCGTCAGGTCAAGGGCCTGGCCGAGGCTGACATGGTGCGGCTGGTGGCCTTGCGCGGCCGCGGCTATGATTCCGTGCGCGAGCTGTGGCTGCGCTCGGGCCTTGCCGCATCCGTCATCCGCCGCCTGGCCGAGGCGGACGCCTTCCGCTCGCTCGGGCTCGACCGCCGCGATGCGCTATGGGCGGCGATGGCGCTCGATCCCGATGGCGCGGCCGAACGTTTGCCACTGTTCGATCGCGCAGGAACGCAGCTTGCCGATTTCGAGCCGGAAACGCACCTGCCGCCGATGACGCCCGGCGAGCATGTCGTGCACGACTACCGGGCGCTGTCGCTGTCGCTGAAGGCGCATCCGCTCGCCTTCCTGCGCCAGCGCCTGGCACAGACGGGGGTCATGGCATCGGCGGCGTTGCCGGGCGTCGCCAATGGCCGCCGTGTCACCGTCGCCGGTCTGGTGCTGGTGCGCCAGCGGCCGGGTTCGGCCAAGGGGGTCATCTTCATGACGCTGGAGGACGAGACCGCCGTCGCCAATGTCATCGTCTGGCCGAAAATGTTCGAGCGCTACCGCGCCATCGTGCTCGGCGCCCGGCTGATTCGTGTCACCGGCAGGCTGCAATCGGAATCAGGCGTCATCCATATCGTCGCCGAACGTGTCGAGGACCTTTCGCCCTGGCTTTCGGCGCTGGCCGACGGCGCCGCGCCGCAAGCGCTCGCCAACGCTGACGAGGTCCGAAGGCCGGTCATCGAATTGCGCGAGAAGCTCGGGCCGCGCTCGCGCCTGAAGGCGCTGGCGAAGGAAGAGCCACAATTGCTCGAGGATGTCGAACGCTTCGCCAAGACGGCTCGCGCCGTCATGCCGCGTGGGCGAAATTTTCACTGATCCGTCAGGCCGTGCCCGAGTCTTCGGGCAGGCGGCGCGCTTCCGACGGCAGCATGATCGGGATGCCGTCGCGTACCGGATAGGCAAGGCGCGCGGCCCGCGACACGAGTTCGGAATGCTCCGCGTCGAATTCCAGCACCGTATGCGTCAGCGGACAGACCAGCATTTCCAGCATGGTGGTATCGATGCCGCCCTTGGCGCGCCCGCTCATTGCAGCGTGTTCCCGCCGTCGCCATCCTCGCGCGCCAGTGCGATCTCGGTCAGCGCCACCAGCGTCTCCGCGCGAGTTTTGAGGTCGGGCGCTTCCAGCAGGGCCTGCTTTTCCGCTGGTCCGTAAGGTGCCATCATCGACAGCGCATTGACCAGTGTTCCGTTTTCCGCCTTGGCGACGCTTTCCCAATCGGCTTCCATGCCGTGCGCCTCGAGATAATCGCGGAAAGCCTTGAGCAGCGCCTCGCGATCGACATTCGCGCCTCCCGCACTTTCAGCAAGATCCTCGGCAAAGACCGCGAAGCGGCAACGCCGGTAGGGCGCGCGGCTTGCAACCTCCTCGAATACGCGGAAGCGCGCAATGCCATGAAGCGCGATGAGCATGCGTCCGTCACCGGCTTCATTCCACGCCACGATCCGTCCGAGGCAGCCAATCGGCGCGAGCTCGGGCTCGCCATCAGACCGGACCGCGCCGTCGAGGCGTGGCTGGATCATGCCGATAACCTTGTCGCTCGCCATCGCATCCTCGACCATCTGCAGGTAGCGCGGTTCGAAGATGTTGAGCGGCATTCTCCCGCCGGGCAGCAGCAGTGCGCCGGCAAGCGGAAACACCGGCACGATGTCCGGCAGATCGCGCGGCTGCGTGTACTGGACGTTGCCGGCTTGCATCGGCGCTTCACCTAGGAAAACAGCAGCGACGACAATTTGCGCCGCGCCGCGAGTGTTGTCTCGTCGGTCGGCCCCCAGGCCTCGAAGAATTTCAGCAATTGCCCGCGCGCTGCCGCTTCGTTCCAGGTGCGATCGGCCTTGATGATGGCGAGCAGGCTTTCGGCGGCCTGATCGCGCATGCCGCGGGCGTTCTGCATCAAGGCAAGGTCGTAACGGGCCTGCAGGTCTTTCGGATTGGCAATGACCTTGGCTTCGGCTTCGGCAAAATCGCCGAGGCCGGAAACCTGCTTCTCCAGTTCGATCCGCGCCAGCAGCGCCACGACGGACGCCTGATTGTGCTTGTCGGAGGGAATTCGGTCGAGAATCGCTGCCGCACCATCTGAATCACCGGAATCAAGGAGCAAGCCCGCCAGACCGGTGAGCGCTTCGATCTTGCCGGGCTCCTGTTCGAGGATCGCTTCATAGATGTCCTTGGCCGTCGCGGCGTTTCCCTCTTCGGCCGCCTTTGCTGCTTCCTCCAGCGCTTCGGCAAACACATCCGGACGGGCTCCGCCCTTGGCAACACGGTCGATAAAGGTACGAATCTGGCTTTCAGGGATGGCACCCATGAAACCATCGACCGGCTGTCCGCCGACAAAGGCGATGACCGCCGGAATCGACTGGATGCCAAGCTGGCCCGGGATCGAGGGATGATCGTCGATATTCATCTTGACCAACTTCACCCGGCCGTTCGATTCCTTGACCACGCGTTCCAGCGCCGGCGCAAGCTGACGGCAAGGTCCGCACCACGGCGCCCAGAAATCCACCAGCACCGGCTGGTTCTTCGATTCCTGGATAACGTCGGCGGCGAAGCCCTGCGTCGTCGTGTCCTTGACGAGCGCGCCCTGCGCCGGCGGTTCGGCACCGGAATTGAGCGAAACATTGTAGGCGGCACCCGGCTGGGCATAGGGATTGGAGGGATTGCTCATGGGATTCCCCAATAAATTCCGTTTCATTGCGGCTGTTGCCCCACAATGTGGCAATCAGGCCGATACTTTCAAGACACGCGGCTCATGCCCGGTCGCCCGCACGAAGCGCAACAGGTCGTCGCGGCCGATGGCTGTCGTGCGGTCGTTCACCAGCGGATGCGCATTGATGACGTCGTGAGCGAGCAGCTGCTCATCGAACACCATAGTTACCGCATGGCTTCGGTCATTGATGAGGCCAAGGGGGGTGACCGCGCCGGGCACCACGCCGAGATGGGCCATCAATTGCTCGGCATTGCAGAAGGAGACGCGGCCCGAAGCGCCAATCAGCGTGTGGATCGTTTTCAGATCGACGGTCGCGTCCTCCTCGAGGGTGATGAGGAACAACGCCCCCTTCTTGTCCTTGACGAATAGGTTCTTGATGTGTCCGCCGGCAATCTCGCCACGCAGCTTCTGCGAATCGGCCACGGTATGAAGCGGCGGATGGCAGACAGTGGTTGTCCTGATCGAGAGGGAATCGAGCAGCGACATCAATTCTTCAAACGAGGCGGGCATGGCGGGCTCTCCGGTTTCGCCCGTGTAGCACGCGACCGGCCTGAGGCAACCATTCGGCACTCGGTTTTTCCCTGTTGCAATCGCAAGGGCCTTGCGCCATATAGCGCCGGTCGCGGCCGGTCCGGCCGCTCGAGCGGGTGTAGCTCAGGGGTAGAGCACAACCTTGCCAAGGTTGGGGTCGAGGGTTCGAATCCCTTCGCCCGCTCCAGTTTCCCCAACATCGCTGCCGGCCACGCTGATGCGCTCGCATCGGCTGGCGGCGCATGCCATGATGACGGCGAGCGACACCATGCAGATCAAGGCAGGCGAAATCGACGGATGGCTGAAGCGTCCCGATCGCAGGATCGTGGGCGTGCTTGTCTATGGGCCGGACCGCGGCCTTGTGGCCGAGCGCGGCCGCGCCTTCGCCCAGGCCTGCGGTGTGCCCTTGGACGATCCGTTCAGCGTCATCCGCCTTCAGGCTAGTGAGATCGACGCCGATCCCGGTCGCCTGCTTGGCGAACTGCGCACCGTCGCCATGTTTGCTGCCCGCCGGCTCGTCTGGGTTCGCGACGCCGGCGCCCAGAAGGAACTCGTCGAGGCGTTGGCGACGGTGGAAGCCGGCGATGCCGATGCGATCCTGCTGATCGAGGCAGGCGATCTCCGCAAGTCCTCGACGCTGCGGTCAACCGCCGAAGGCGGACGGCAGATTGCGGCGTTGCCCTGCTATGCCGACGATTCGCGCAGTCTCGACGCCCTCATCGACGCCGAATGCGCCGCTGCCGGCAAGGCGCTGACGCTGGATGCGCGCACCGCGCTGCGCTCGCGGCTCGGCGGGGACCGGCTGGCCTCGCGAGGTGAAATCGAGAAACTCCTGCTCTACGTCGGAGACGCGTCGCGTATCGGGGCCGAGGACGTCGAGGCGATTATAGGGGACGCGTCGGCGCAGTCTGTCGATGCCGTGGTTGATTCGGTCCTCGCCGGCGACGTCGCCGGTTTCGACCGCGCCTTTTCCAAGGCGATTCTAGCCGGGCAACACCCTTTTGTGGCCTTGTCGGCGATGATGCGGCAACTCCAGACGCTTTCTCTGATGCGCGCTTCGATGGATCGCGATGGAAAGACCGCCTCCGCGGCTGTGTCCGCGGTGCGTCCGCCCGTCTTCTTTGCCCGCAAGGGTCTCGTCGAATCGGCCCTTCAGCGGGCCAGTGGCAACGCCCTCGCCGCGGGGCTAGACCGGCTTCAGGCTGCGGTTCTGGCGACCCGGCGCTATCCGGACATCACAGACGAGCACGCCAGGCTCGCCCTCCTGGTTCTGACGCTCGGTTTCAGGCCGAAATCACGTTGAACGGTGGTGATTAGCCGGCTAATCGACGGCAGATTTCGTCCAGCTGTTCGAGGGTTTTATAGCGGATTTGCATTGAACCCGAAGCGCCTGCGTGATCGATCCTGATGTCCAGGCCGGTCACATCGCTGAGGCGCCTTTCCAGCGCCTGCGTGTCGGCATCCTTCGACCCAGAACCTCGTGCCGGGCGACCCGCTGTTTCACGTGAATCCGATTCAGGCGCCTGAGCCAGCGCCTCGGCCTGACGAACCGAAAGCCCGCCGGCAACGATCTTCTTCGCGATCGCCACCGGATCGCTGGCTGTGACCAGCGTTCGTGCGTGTCCGGCGGAAAGTGAACCGTCCTCGAGCATGTCGAGCACAGGGCGTGGCAACTTCAGGAGCCTGAGTGTATTGGCCACATGGCTGCGGCTTTTTCCGACGACATTGGCAAGATCGTTCTGGGAATAGCCGTGGTGGTCGACCAATTGCTGGTAGCCCGCCGCTTCTTCGACGGGGTTGAGGTCGGCGCGCTGGACGTTTTCGACGATCGCGATTTCCAGTGCAGCCCGGTCATCCATCTCGCGGATGAGGACCGGCAAGACGGTGAGCCCGGCGCGCTGCGCCGCGCGCCAGCGCCGTTCGCCCGCAATGATCTCGAATTGTCCGCTTCGCCCCGGAGCGGAGCGAACTACCACCGGCTGCACGACACCGTGCTGACGGATGGATTGTGCCAATTCTTCCAGTTCCTTCTCGTCAAACCGGCGACGAGGATTGCGTGGGTTCGGTTCGACCAGCTCGATGGGAGCCTCGCGGTCCGCACGCGGAACCGTTGCCGGCGCGGGTCTGTCGATATCGCCGATCAGGGCGGCAAGTCCGCGCCCAAGCCGCTTGCGGGAATTGTCTTCGTTCATGTCTCGCTCCGACGCTTTGTTCGTTTCAGGCCGCGCGCAGGCGTCGTTCGCGCCGGATCACTTCCGAAGCCAGTTGCAGATACGCCTGACTCCCCGTGCACTTCAGGTCATACAACAGCGCCGGTTTCCCATGCGACGGCGCTTCTGAAATACGGACGTTGCGCGGGATGATGGTTTCATAGACGGCAGCGCCCATATGCGCCCGCACATCGTCGACCACCTGATTCGCCAGATTGTTGCGCCCATCGTACATCGTCAGCACGATACCCTGGATCGTCAATTCGGGATTGAGGGCTTCCCGCACCTGCCCGATCGTCTCGAGGAGCTGGCTGAGCCCTTCCAGGGCGAAGAATTCGCACTGCAGCGGCACCAGCACGGAATGGGCCGCCGCCAGTGCATTCAGTGTCAGCAGATTCAGCGATGGCGGACAGTCGATCAGCACATAGGTGAAGTCGTCGGCCGAGGCTTCCCGTAGTGCCTGCCGGAGCCGCGTCGCGCGATCCGCCCGGTTGGAAATCTCCATTTCAACGCCGAGCAGGTCCAGCGTCGACGGTACGAGCCAGAGATCGGGAACCGCGGTCGCCATGGCCGCTTCCTTCACCGTCGCCTCGCCGAGGAGCACGTCGTAGGAGGAACGCTTGCGATCCTGACGATGAATGCCGACGCCGGTCGAGGCATTGCCCTGCGGGTCGAGATCGACAATCAACACCCGCTCGCCGATGGCCGCGAGCGCCGTAGCCAGATTGATCGCCGTTGTCGTTTTTCCAACGCCGCCCTTCTGGTTGGCGATGGTGATAATGCGCTGCGTCATGTTCCGTTCCGTTACGACGGCCGCTCGGCGGATTCCGCACCCGTCGCCTGGTCTTTCCTTCGACCGGAGACATCGAGAATGACGCTTTCCGCATCGACCGCACTCGGCCTAGATACCAGAACATAACGCTCCGCGCGCGGGCTTTCTTCGATTTCCCGGCGCCATTCCCGGCCCTTGTGGAAAAGTCCTCGTGCGCCGCCTTCAAGCCATGGTTCAGCCAGTTCAAGCAATACTTCAAGCGGCGCCAGCGCTCGCGCGGTCACGATTTCAGGCATACCGACTCCCGTTCGCACGGCATCCTCGATCCGAATGGGATGCACTTTCGCAGGTGCTCCGGCGCGCGCCAGGACCGCGGTCAGAAAAGACGCCTTTTTTCGGTTTGATTCGACCAGATCCACATGCGCTCCCGGACGGTCTTTCAGCAGGATCGCCACGACGGCGCCGGGAAAGCCGCCTCCGGATCCAAGGTCAAGCCATCGAGTCGCAAGAGGCGCGAGCGGAAGCAGTTGTGCCGAATCAAGCACATGACGCTCGAACATTGTTTCGACGGTCGATGGCGCGATCAGGTTGATCTGTTTCGCCCAGCGATCGAACTCGCGAACAAAGACCAGCAGTGAATCCCATGTTTCACGTGAAACGGGTCCGACAATGCGCTCCAGCACCGCTCGGCTCTCCGGCGTCATGCGGCGTCCGATCCCTGTCGATGCAGCTGGATTTGCGCCAAAACCAATGCCAGAGCCGCCGGCGTCATCCCGTCGATACGGCCCGCTTCAACAAGGTTTCTTGGTCGCTGAGCGAGCAGTTTCGAACGCAGTTCGTTCGATAGGCCCTTCATGGCCCCGTAATCGACGGTGGAAGGAATCTCCGCTTTCTCCTCACGGCGCAGATTATCCATGCTGGATTTTTGCCGATCCAGGTAGACCGCATATTTCGCGTCCGTTTCCACCGCTTCGCGCGCCTTCGCGCTATAAGCCGCAAGGTCCGGCCATAACTCTGACAACCGCTCCAGGTCATGATCGGGATAACTCAACAGCTCGAGCCCGTTCCGCCGGTTTCCGTCCAGATTGACCGTAAGTCCGGCACGCCGCGCCTCACTCGGTGATACCTCGATGTCACTCAACCGTTCCGTAAGCGATTCAACCTCGGCTCGGAATCCCTGGAATTTGGACGCGCGCTCCCGTCCCACCAAACCCAGTTCCAACCCTTTGTCTGTCAGGCGCAAATCCGCGTTATCGGCGCGTAGCGAAAGCCGGAACTCGGAGCGGGAGGTGAACATGCGATAGGGCTCAGTGATCCCTCGACCGGTAAGGTCATCAACCATGACGCCAATATAGGAATCGGCCCTACTGAAGGGGACCGGATCCATATCCGCAGATCTTCGCGCTGCATTAAGGCCCGCGACCAATCCTTGCGCTGCTGCCTCTTCATAACCGGTCGTCCCGTTGATCTGACCCGCCAGGAACAACCCGCGAATACTCCGAGCCTCCAGCCACGGGTCGAGCGATCGCGGATCGACATGATCATATTCGATCGCGTATCCGGGCTGGACCATCCTGACGTTCTCAAGACCCGGGATCGTCGCCAATAGTTTCAATTGCGCGTCTTCCGGTAGCGATGTCGATATCCCGTTCGGATAGACGGTGTTGTCCTCAAGACCCTCCGGTTCAAGAAAAATCTGATGCCCGTCCCGATCTCCGAAACGGACGATCTTGTCTTCAATCGACGGGCAATATCGTGGCCCTATTCCCTCGATTGCACCAGAAAACAGCGCCGACCGATCGAGGTTCTCCCGAATGACCGCATGCGTCGCCAGGGTCGTACGCGTAATGCCACATTCGATTTGTCGGTTCGAAATATCATTCGTCAGAAAGGAAAACGGGACCGGATCCTCGTCGCCTTCCTGTGTTTCGATCGCGCCCCAGTCGATGGTCCGCCCGTCCAGGCGTGGTGGAGTTCCGGTTTTGAGCCGCCCGAGAGCGAAACCCGCCGAGGCCAACGAGGCCGAAAGCGCCATCGCGGCCTTGTCGTTCATGCGCCCGGCTGGGATTTTCCTGTCACCGATATGAATCAGTCCCCGCAGGAACGTCCCGGTTGTGAGGACAACGGATCCGCAGGACAGCGCTCGCCCATCCGCAAGCGTTACGCCAGTAGCGATTCCCCCGTTGATTTCTACCGTGACAACTTCCCCATTCACTAGATCCAATCCCGGAATCTCGCGCAAAGCAGATTGCATCGCCTCCCGGTACAGCTTCCGGTCCGCCTGCGCACGCGGACCACGCACCGCGGGGCCTTTGCGCCGGTTCAGCATCCTGAACTGAATCCCTGCCGCATCCGCGACACGCCCCATGAGCCCATCGAGCGCGTCGATTTCCCGAACGAGATGGCCCTTTCCCAGACCGCCGATCGCTGGATTGCAGGACATGACGCCAATGGTTTCGACATTCTGAGTGATCAGCGCTGTTTTGGCACCAACGCGCGCGGCGGCGGCGGCCGATTCGCAGCCCGCATGTCCGCCGCCAACCACAACAACATCGTAGCGAGGCAAACTGCTCGTCGATCCGATCACCCGATTGTCCGTCCTTCTATCGTGGGCGCTGTTTCACGTGAAACGCCGCACCGCCGCCCTGGGCTCCCGACTTTCCACGTATCCTGTTTCACGTGAATCATTTGCCGATACAAAATCTCGAGAACACCAAATCCAGCAAGTCCTCTACACCCACTTTGCCCACGAGCCGCGCAATTTCGTCCGAAGCGACACGCAACCACTCTGCCTGAAGCTCCTTCGCAAGAACCCGCTCCAGGGAACGTTCTAAGGCATTTCGGCAACGTTCGAGAGCTTCGACCTGCCTCGCTTGCGTCGCGACCGGTTGGTCAAGATGCCCAACCTTTGCCGCCCTTCTTCCGATGAAATCCAGCAACTCGCCGAGACCTTGGCCTGTCACCGCCGAGATGCAAATTCCTTCGCCGTCCCTCTCGTCATAAACAAAAGTATCCGCCTTGGTAGCGATTCTGATGGCGCCTACCAGCTCTTGGGGCATGTCATCGCCGCCAGGGGCTTTGAGCCAAAGCACCAAATCCGCCTCATCCGCACGGCGCAGCGCCCGTGCGATCCCCTCCCTCTCAATTCCGCCCGCCTTCTCCCTGATTCCCGCAGTATCCGTGACGATCACCTTCATGCCATCGAGATCGAGCGCCACATCGAGAAGGTCCCGTGTCGTACCAGCCACCTCGCTCACAATGGCGACATCGCGCCGCGCCAGGGCATTGAGGAGCGAAGATTTGCCCGCATTTGGCGCGCCCAGGATGACGACCCTGTATCCCTCCTTGACGATTTCCGAGCGTCCGAATCCAGCGACATGCCGAGTAATGTCCTCAACAAGTTCCGATATATCCGACATCGCGCTATCGGAAACCGATCCCGGGATATCCTCCTCATCAGCAAAATCGAGTTCCGCTTCGATCATCGCCCGCGCAACCGCGATTCTCTGCCGCCATTCCTCGTACAGCCGGACCTGCGCGCCACTGCTGTTCGATATCGCCAACCGTCTTTGCGCTTCAGTCTCCGCATCGATCAGATCCGCCAGGCTCTCCGCCGACGCCAGGTCCACCTTTCCGTTGACGAACGCACGACGAGTAAACTCCCCCGCTTCCGCTTCCCTTGCACCGGACTCGACGAACTCGCGCCTCAACGCCGCCACGACGGCCCGCCCGCCATGCACGTGAAATTCGACGACGTCCTCTCCGGTAAAACTGTACGGACTGGAAAACCCGATAATCAGCCCCTGGTCGATCGGTTCACCGTTACGTTTCCGAATCGTCCGAAGCATCGCGGTACGGGCCGGCGGTCGCGCTCCGGTTAGCTCTTCCGCAATCGCGAAAGCTGCCTGTCCGGACAACCGAATGACCCCAACCCCCGCCGGCAAGTTTCCGCTCGACAGCGCAAAAATCGTATCCGCGTTTCGTGCAGAAGAACCATTCATGACGAACCTCCGGAACCAACCGGCTCGTCAATGCATACCATAACGGTACCGGATCGGCTCCGCCGACGTCATGTATTCATGGAATCGAAAAACTCGCCATTCGTCTTCGTCTGGCGCAACTTGTCGATCAGGAATTCGATCGCATCTGTTGTACCCATCGGCGACAGGATCCGCCGCAGCACATAGACCTTCTGCAACTCACTGCGCGGTACCAGCAGGTCTTCCTTGCGCGTACCGGATTTCAGGATGTCCATCGACGGGAAGATGCGCTTGTCGGCGACCTTGCGGTCGAGCACGATTTCCGAATTGCCCGTACCCTTGAATTCCTCGAAGATCACTTCGTCCATGCGGCTGCCGGTATCGATCAACGCTGTGGCGATGATCGTCAGCGAACCGCCTTCCTCGATATTGCGCGCCGCACCAAAGAAGCGCTTGGGGCGCTGTAGCGCATTGGCATCAACGCCACCGGTCAATACCTTGCCGGAAGACGGCACGACCGTATTGTAGGCGCGGCCGAGGCGGGTGATCGAATCGAGCAGGATCACCACATCGCGCTGGTGCTCCACCAGGCGCTTCGCTTTCTCGATGACCATCTCGGCGACCTGGACATGCCGCGTCGCCGGTTCGTCGAAGGTCGAGGATACCACCTCGCCCTTCACCGAGCGCTGCATGTCGGTGACTTCTTCCGGCCGCTCGTCGATCAGCAGCACGATCAGATAACATTCCGGATGGTTCGCGGTGATTGAATGCGCGATATTCTGCAGTAGCACGGTCTTGCCGGTTCGCGGCGGCGCAACGATCAAACCGCGCTGGCCTTTTCCGAGCGGCGCAATCAGGTCGATGACGCGCGACGAGAGATCCTTCGTTGGCGCCTCGGTTTCCATCTTCAGCCGTTCATTGGGATAGAGCGGTGTCAGATTGTCGAAATGGGCTTTGTGCCGGATCTTTTCGGGATCCTCAAAATTGATGGTATTGACCTTCAGGAGCGCAAAGTACCGCTCGCCCTCTTTGGGGCTCCGGATCGGACCCTCAACGGTATCTCCGGTCTTCAGAGAGAACCGGCGAATCTGCGACGGCGAAATGTAAATGTCGTCGGGCCCCGCGAGATAATTCGCATTCGCGGACCGCAGGAACCCGAACCCGTCCTGCAGGACCTCGACCACGCCTTCACCAATGATTTCCACGTCCTGTTGCGCGAGCTTTTTGAGGATCGCGAACATCAGTTCCTGTTTGCGCAATACGCTTGCGTTCTCGACTTCAAGCGTCTCCGCAAAAGCGATCAGATCCGTCGGACCTTTGCTCTTCAGGGTCTGGAGTTTCATTTCTTGCATGGGTACGCGTCTCTCGCGATCGGGGTTTGGTGAAATAGCGGCCGGAAAAGACACAACCGGCGAATTTTCTGGGGGATCGGCGGCGAACCCGGTACCGAAACGACGGGCGCCTGCCTGAAGAAGAATTGCCGCTCTCTACCGCTTTAGCGCGCGCAGGGCAAGGGCTTCAAAACGGCTTGACGACCACAAAGATCACGATGGCGATCATGAGAACCGTCGGAACCTCATTCATCAGCCGCCAGAATTTCTGCGACCGTTCGTTTCGATCTTCCCTAAACAGGCGAACCGCGCGGGCGAAGTAGCCGTGGACCGCCGACATCGCGATCACGCCCGCGAGTTTGGCGTGGAACCAGCCATCCCACAGAAAACCGCCATCCCAGGCCAGCCACAGTCCGAACACCCAGCTGATCGTCATCGCCGGGTTGATGATGACGCGAAGCAATCTCCCTTCCATCACCTTGAAGGTTTCCGATTGCACTGAACCTTTCTCGGCTTCGCAGTGGTAGATGAACAGCCGCGGCAGGTAGAACATGCCAGCCATCCAGGCGATCACCGCCATGACGTGGATCGCCTTGGCCCACAGATAGAAATTTGAAGGATCGAGCACGAACAGCAACGCCGTTAGCCCGATAAAGATCGACAGCGCCACAAAGGCCCTGAACGCCGCCTTTCGGCCGCTCGCCAGCATTTCCTCGCGCGTTTCCATCCTCACGCGCCCCTGACGCGAGCAATCATCTGCTCCACATGCGCCACAGGCGTTTCAGGCGTGATCCCGTGCCCGAGATTGAAAACCAGCGGCCCATCCCCCAAAGCTGCGAGGATGCGATCAACACCCTCGTCCAGCGCGCGACCTCCGGCCACAAGCCGCATCGGATCCAGATTGCCCTGCACCGCCCCTGCTTTCTGCAGACGTTTCGCCTGGCTGAGCGGCACTGACCAGTCGAGCCCCAGCGCATCGACCCCGGTTTTCTGCCGGTAGTCGTCATAAAGCGAACCAGCCCCGCGCGGAAAACCGATGATGACCGCATCCGGTTCTTCCGCCCGAACACGTTCGACGATGCGCTTCACCGGTTGAACGCACCAAACCTCGAAAGCTGCCTCATCCAGAACGCCCGACCATGAATCGAAGATCTGGACCGCATCCGCCCCCGCCCGGATCTGCCGAACGAGATATTCCGCGGACTTATCTGCCAGGAGATTGAGCAATGACCTGAACGCCTCATCCTCCCGGAATGCGAAGAGCCGCGTCGGCGCCTGATCCGCTGTCCCGCGGCCGGCAACCATGTAGGTCGCAACCGTCCAGGGCGCGCCACAAAATCCGAGCAGCGTCGTTTCAGCCGGCAGCTTTCCGCGCAATTCCTCGACCGTCCGATAAACCGGTGCGAGATGGTCGTGGAATCCCGAGGGATCAATCATCCCGATTTCCGAAGCCGAGATCGGCGCCATCTCCGGTCCGCGGTTTTCGGTAAACGTCACCTTCCGGCCAAGCGCGTCGGGAACAACGAGAATATCTGAAAACAGGATCGCCGCATCGAAACCGAACTTTTCGATCGGCTGCAGCGTAACCTCGACCGCCAACTCCGGCGTATAACACAGATCAAGGAAGCCCTTCGCCCTTGCCCGTGTCTGCCGGTACTCTGGTAGATAGCGACCCGCCTGGCGCATCATCCAGATCGGAGGCGGAACCAGGGTTTCGCCTTTCAGAGCCCTGATAACAGCTCGTTCCTTCACTCTTTCCATCCTAAGATTTTTTTCTGAATCTGTATTTTTCTATTCTGACTCTGTCGGCACTGGGGATTATCGCTTTTCCCGCACCAGCGAAAGCACAAGCCCATACCTAATGACTGAAATGTTCCTGCAAAACCGATTGTTGATAACGGGAATAATCCATTTTACCTTTTTATAACAACGATATAGGAAAGCCTTCGCCATACGGGAACCATCCCGAATGTGGAAAACCAGATCATCCACACGATTCACACCTCGGTCTGATTTTTATCCCGTCGCTCCGGTTTGTGCATAAACCGGCCTCTGATACAGTGCCGGGCGCCTCAGACAGCTGGCGCCGCCGGTTTTCCACATTCATGCACAGGCCACCGTGAGTTCGCCGCACCGCTTCTTTCACCTGCATCTCATTTCGGATGCCACCGGCGAAACCCTGCTGGCGGCCGGCCGCGCCGCCGCCGCGCAATATCCCGATGCCAGGGCGATCGAGCACATCTATCCGCTGATCCGGTCGGAACGGCAGATCGCCAAGGTCATGGAGGAGATCAACGCCGAACCCGGCATCGTCCTCTATACCGTGATGGATGCCGGTCTCTCCGCGATGATCGAAAGCCGCTGCCGCGACATCAGCCTGCACGCGATTTCGGTACTCGACCCGGTGCTGTCGGCATTTCATACCTATCTCGGGGCGCCGACCGATCGGCGCGCCGGAGCCCAGCACGAACTCGACGCAAGCTATTTCCGCCGCATCGATGCGCTCAATTTCACTATGGAGCATGATGACGGCCAGTTGCCCCAGGACGTCGATGACGCCGACGTCGTCATTGTCGGTGTCTCGCGGACCTCCAAGACGCCGACCTCGATCTACCTTGCCAATCGCGGCGTCAAGACAGCCAATGTCCCGATTGTCCTCGGCGTGCCCATGCCCGATTCGCTGTCGAAAGCACGCCGGCCCCTGATCGTCGGACTGGTGGCCTCGCCGGAGCGCGTTTCCCAGATTCGCCAGAACCGCGTTCTCGGTACGACGAGCGGTTTCGATTCCTCCGGTTACGTCGACCGGTCACACATCGCCGAGGAAATCGCCTATGCGCGCCAGCTCTGCGCCCGCAATGGCTGGCCGGTGATTGACGTCACCCGCCGCTCGATCGAAGAAACAGCCGCCGCGATCCTTGCCCTGCGCAATCGCGGACGTTAGCTGGCATCATCGACCGGAGTGCTTGCGTGCCCAGACCGATCATTCTTGCCACCCAGAGCGCCATCCGCCGCACCTTGCTTGCCAATGCCGGCATTGAATTTGCCACCGAGACCGCCCGTATCGATGAGCGCGCCATCGAGACCGCCCTGTCCGGTAGCGATGCCACGCCATCCGATCTCGCCGAAATCCTTGCCATCGCAAAGGCCGAGGACGTTTCCGCCCGGCACCCGACCGCCCTCGTCATCGGCTGTGATCAGACGTTGTCGCTTGCCGGAAAGGTGCTGCATAAATGCGCGGACATGGAAGCCGCGCGCCGACGGCTGCTGCAACTGTCCGGCCGGACCCACGAACTGAACTCGGCGATCGCCATCGCAGAGAATGGCGAGACGACCTGGCAGACCGTGTCTGTCGCGCACATGTCGGTGCGCACCCTGTCTCCGGCGTTCGTCGGCCGGCATCTGGCGCAGGCCGGCGATGGCATTCTCGGCTCCGTCGGCGCCTACCAGATCGAGGGGATCGGCATCCAGCTGTTCGAGGCGGTCGATGGTGACTATTTCACCATCGCGGGGCTGCCGCTGCTGCCCCTGCTTGCCGAACTGCGACGTCGCGGGGTGATCGATGGCTGATCGGTACGATTCACGTGAAACAGCTTCCGCTCCGGCACTCGGCGGGATGTGAAACCGATGATCGTTCTCGGCCTCACCGGATCCATCGGCATGGGCAAGTCGACCACGGCGGCGATGTTCGCGACCGAGGGCATTCCCGTCAACGACGCCGATGCGGTGGTCCATCGCCTTTATGCCGGACCCGACGCGGCGCGGATCGAAGAAGCTTTTCCCGGCACTGTTTCAGACGGCACCGTTGACCGCGCCGCCCTGTCGAAAGCCGTGCTCGGCAACCCTGACGCGCTCCGGCGCCTCGAAGCCATCGTTCATCCTTTGGTCCGTCGTGAGGAGCGCGCCTTTCTTGCCGCATGCCGGGCCCGCGGGGATGCCATGGTGGTGCTCGATATCCCCCTGTTGTTTGAAGCCGGCAGGAAGGATGATGTCGACCGGATAGTCGTCGTCAGCGCCGACGCCGCAATCCAGCGTGAGCGGGTGCTTGCGCGACCCGGCATGACCGAGCAAAAATTCGAGGCGATTATGGCGCGCCAGACACCGGATGCGGAAAAACGCCAGCGCGCCGACTATGTCATCGACACCGGCAGGGGGCTGGAGCACGCCCGTGCCGAAGTCCGCCGGATCATCGCCGATGTCCTGGCGAAAGACGTGAAAGGCTGAACCGATGCGCGAAATCGTCTTCGATACAGAGACGACGGGGCTCGATTTCCGCGAGGACCGGGTGATCGAGATCGGTGGCCTCGAACTCGTCAATCGGTTTCCTTCCGGGCGAACATTCCATGTCTATCTCAATCCGCAAGGCCGCTCGGTCCACCCGGAAGCCCAGGCCGTCCACGGAATTTCCAACGCCGACCTTGCCGACAAGCCGGCCTTCCACGACATCGTCAGCGAGTTCCTCGAATTCATCGATGGCGCCAAGCTAGTCGCCCACAACGCGACGTTCGACATGGCCTTCGTCAATGCCGAACTCGCTCGGATCGGAGAAGTGCCGATCGCTGCGGACCGGGTCGTCGACACGCTGATGCTGGCACGCCGCAAGCATCCGATGGGCCCCAATTCGCTCGATGCGCTGTGCAAGCGCTACGGCGTCGACAATTCGCGACGAACCTTCCACGGCGCTCTTCTCGATGCCGAGTTGCTGGCGGAGGTTTATGCAGAGCTGATGGGCGGGCGCCAGGCCGCGCTCGGCCTTGACGTGATCGCCGCCAGCGAAGGCACAGCGGCGCAAACGGATGTGGATGAGCCGTTTGTATTTGCGCGGGAACGCCGTCCGCGCCTGACCAATGCCGAGCGCGAAGCCCACGAGGCGCTGGTCAAGCGCCTCGGCGATCAGGCGATCTGGAAACGAATCGCCGGTTGAACAGCCGGCGTCAGCTGACGGTGACCTTCGCCTTGGTCTGTTCCTCGGCCATGCGTTGCTGGAACATCGCGAAGAAATCGATCGGATCCAGCATCAGCGGCGGGAAGCCGCCATTCCGCGTCGCTTCGGCGATGATCTGGCGCGCGAAGGGGAACAGCAACCGCGGGCATTCGACAAACAGCAGCGGCAGCATGTGCTCCTGCGGGAAACCGGCGATGCGGAAGACGCCGCCATAGACGAGCTCCACATTGAAGAGCACGTCCTTGTCCATGTTGGCCTTGGTCGTGATGGCAAGCGTCACGTCGAATTCGCTTTCGGCGATGGGATTGGCGTTGACGTTGACGTTGATGCTGATCTGCGGGCTACGCTCACGGGCGCGCAGCGAAGTCGGAGCGCCCGGATTTTCGAACGACAGATCCTTCACATATTGCGCCAGCACGCTCAGCGTCGGCTGTGCCCCGTTTCCCGCAGGTCCGGTTTCGGGTTTGTCCGCCATCGTCCATTCCTTCCGTTCGCCGCGTTTGCGGCCGGTTTGAAAATCCGGCGCTCGCTAGCATGGCGGACCGGGCAACACAAGTTGACCGGCCTTTCGGTTCAATTGTCGTCGGCCCGCCAGTCGTCCGACTCCAGGTCGATGGTCCGCGGTCCGCCGCGGGTGCTTTGGGGCCCGGCCACTCCGCCAAGGTCGACAAAGACAAGATGGCGTTTCAGCACGCCAAACAGCCATTCGCGAAGCGGTGGAATGAACAGCAGGAAGCCGAGCGTGTCGGTGATGAACCCGGGGGTCAGCAGCAGGAAACCGGCCAGGAGCACCATGACGCCGTGGACCAGGTCCTTGCCCGGCATGCGCCCCTCGCGCAGCGCCGACTGGACCCGGACAAGGGCGCCGAGCCCCTGATAGCGCAACAGCATAGAACCAATGACCGCGGTCGTGATGACCAGGGCGATCGTCCAGCCGACACCGATCCGGCTTCCAACGAAAACGAAGACGGCGATCTCCGACAGGGGTACCGCCAGGAACAGGAAGGGCAAAAAAGACAGGCGCAACGAAACGAACTCCAAAATCTTTCCCCAGCATATGGGGTTTTCATTCGCGGATTTGTACGAAGCCGCAACGCGTTCTATATGAAATCGACGGGCCGGCTTCGCCGGCCATCAAGATGTTGCCTGTCAGCCGGACGACGCCATGCAGTACCTGGATTTGGGAACCCTGTTTTTCATCGTGGCCGCGGTGGTGATCTTTCTGCAATTGCGCAGCGTGCTCGGCCGCCGCACCGGCAACGAGAAGCCCCCGCACGATCCTTATCGCAGCGATAGGCTCGAACAGCCACCGGCCGGCAAGGACAATGTCGTAGCCCTGCCGCGTCGCGCCAAGGGGCGCGAGGACAAGGTTGCAGAGGCGACGCTGACGTCTGCGCAGGCCGATATCGACGAAATCGCCAAGCCCGGCTCGGAGCTGAACGACGGTTTGCGCGCGATTCGTACCGCTGAGCCGACCTTCGATCCCAAAGGGTTCCTCGATGGTGTGCGCATGGCCTACGAGATGATCGTGATGGCTTTCGCCGATGGCGACCGCAAGACGCTGAAGAACCTGCTGTCGAAGGATGTCTATGAAGGCTTCGTCGGGGCGATCGACGAGCGTGAGCAGAAGAACCAGAAGGTTCGGTCCTCCTTCGTCGGCATCGACAAGGCCGAGATCGTGGCTGCCGAGCTGAAGGGTTCGGAGGCGCACGTCACCGTGCGGGTCGCGAGCCAGCTGATCTCGTCGACCGTGGATTCCTCCGGCGCCCTAATCGAGGGCGACCCAGACCATGTCGCCGAGGTCAAGGATGTCTGGACCTTCGCCCGGGACACCCGCTCGCGCGATCCCAACTGGAAGCTGGTCGCCACCGAGGCCGAAGACTGAGCCGGCGGCACGGAGGCGGACGCCATGCTGTCGCCGCTGCTGGAGCCCGCCGCCTTTTCCGATCTGCCCGGCTGGGCTGAGGACGCCAAGGATGAGGCCTTCGCGGCCTTCCGTCGATCCGCTTTCCGAAGCCTGGATAAACCCTATCGAAGTGGATCGCTGGGTATTGCCGCGTCGGCTTTCGAGCCGGCCTTCGCCGCGGCTCGTGCGCTCCCCGCTCAGGGGCGTGAGGAAGCAGGGCGCTTTTTTGAAGCCTGGTTTCAGCCGCACCGTGTCAGGCCCGATCCGGCGCAAGACGGCCTGGTGACCGGCTTCTATGAGCCGGAAGCCGAGGCCTCAACGGTTCCCACAAGCCGTTTTCGCTATCCGCTGTTCGCCCGCCCGCCCGATCTGATCGACGTCGACGACGGCAACCGTCCGGATGGCTTCGATCCCTATTTTGCCTTCGCGCATTCGACCCCCGCGGGCTTGGCGGAGTATTTCGATCGGCGCGCGATCGAATCGGGCGCACTTGCCGGTCGCGGGTTGGAGGTCGCCTGGCTCGAGGACAAGGTCGATGTTTTCTTCATCCATGTACAGGGCGCGGCGCGCCTGCGCTTTCCCGATGGCGCGGTCAGGCGCGTCACCTATGCGGCGAAATCCGGCCACCGCTTCACCGGTCCCGGCCGCCTGCTGATCGACGCCGGCGAGATCGCCGAACGCGACATTTCCATGCAATCGATCCGCGCCTGGTTCGCCACGCATCCGGACCGGGTCGACGAATTCCTCTGGCAGAACCGCTCCTTCATCTTCTTCCGCGAAGCGCCCGTCGATGACCCGGCGCTGGGGCCGGTCGCTGCCGCCAAGGTGCCGCTGACGGCCGGGCGTTCCGTCGCCGTCGACCGGTTGCTGCACACCTTTGGCACGCCGTTCCACATCGTTGCGCCGGAAATCACCGCCTTCGATGGAAAACCTTTCCGCCGCCTGATGATCGCGCAGGATACCGGCTCGGCCATCGTCGGTGCGGCGCGTGGCGATCTCTTCGCAGGGTCGGGTGACGCCGCGGGAGAGATCGCCGGCGGGATCAGGGCCAGGGCCGAATTCTTCGCGCTGGTGCCGCGCACGCTGCTCGAGGGCCCTGCGACATGAGTCCCGGGATGAAACGCGATCTCAGCCATGATGAGCGCATCCTGTGGTCGCGCGTGGCGGCGACCGCGACACCGCTTGCCGGAAAGTCTGCCCCGCTGGTGTCCGAACCCGATCCGCCTTCGCCGCCACCGTCTCTGACCACTGAAGCCACGCCGCGCGTGGTGACGCCCGATACGGGCCGCCAGCATGTCTTCGACCAGCCGACGCGGCGCAAGCTTGCCCGCGGCCGCCTTCCGGTCGAAGCCAAAATCGATCTGCATGGCCTGACCCAGGCGGAGGCGCACGGCTTCCTACTGTCGTTCCTCCATGCCGCTCACGGCCGAGGCCTGCGCTATGTTCTCGTGGTGACCGGAAAGGGTGCTTCGTTCGGGTCGGAAGGCATCCTGCGCCGTGCCGTGCCGGCCTGGCTCGCGACCCCGTCGTTCCGCGTCATTGTCGCCGGCTATGACGAGGCGGCCCGTAACCACGGCGGCTCGGGCGCGCTCTATATCCGGTTGAGGCGCGCCGGCGGGGCTGCGTCATGACGCCGTTCGCCGAGCGCATCCGCGACTTGCGCCGCCAGAAGGGTGTGACGCAGAAACAGATGGCGGATGCGCTCGGCGTCTCGGCCGCCTATCTGTCGGCGCTCGAACACGGCCGGCGCGGTGTGCCGACCTGGCCGATGATCCAGAAGATCATCGGCTACTTCAACATCATCTGGGACGAGGCGGATGAGTTGCAGCTGCTCGCCATGCAGTCGCATGCCCGCGTTGTGGTCGACACGGTCGGGCTCTCGCCGCGCGCCACCGAACTCGCCAACCTGCTGGCCCACGTGATCGACCGGTTGGACGACGAGACGCTGGAAGGCCTGACATTGCGGTTGCGGGCCGCACTCGCCCGCAAGTCCATGGGTCAGAAAAGGGATTGAAGATCGGCGAGCTTGTCGTTGACGAGCCAGCCGTAATAATTCTCCTCGGGAAGCTTCGCCGCCTGGCCGGCTGCCGTGCGCCGCTTGTTCTCCGCCGCGAGCGCCCGGGCACGCTCCTCCGGATTGCCGACATTGTAGAGCGTGGCGGTAATACCGGGATTGCCTGAAATGTCGAAACCGGCGATCGAGCGATAGGCGTCGATCGACTTTTTCAGCGACGCCGCCACGTAGGGCAGCGTCAGGTCGGGATCCATGATCGTTTCGTAGACCCGCCGCGCGTCGCGATGGTCGAGCCTCGGCAAGCCTGAGACCTTCGCCACGATGTCCGACATCTCCAGCGCGGTCAGCGGATTGAGCTGGCCGATGCCGAAGGTCTGCCCGGCATAGAAGGGTTGGAAAAACACGGCCGAGAACCGGTTGTTCGGGAAGGCCTTGCCGTCGACCGTCCTGCCGCGGAAAGTGGAATTCCACACATCCTCGCGGCATGTCCACTGTCCATAGCTGCCGGTCTGCGATGAGCAGGCCGAAAACTGTGGGCGGCCGATGAATTCGTCGACTGTCTCCCCCTCATAGGAAAAGCCGAAATCGGAGGCGAGATAGGATGCGGCCTTGACGTAGTAGGTCTGCAGCCGGTCGTAGGCGTCGACATTATAGGTATGCTCGCCGACAATGGCGCCGGCCATGTGCAGTGGCGAAAGCCCGTACTGGGTGCTGACCGCAATGATCTTCTGCCGCAGCTTCTTGTCGGTCTTCAGCAGCGTGAAAACCTTCTGGTATTTCGCCTCGAAGGTTGTCTTGCCCTCGGCTGTCCGCTTGGACGAGGCGCCGGGAATTGGCGGCTGCTCGGCATTGCGATTACCGGGCGGAACCGCGGTGACCGCGAATGCCGGACCGCTGGCCGCCAGGGCCGCAAGCAAGACGGTGAGATGTCGCAAAGCCATGGCCAACCCGCCGAAAACACACCGCCTGTTTATCGACCGGACGGCGCAAGACAACCCCGCCGAACCGCCTAGAGGATGAATCGGGACAAATCTGTGTTCTGCGCCAGCGCTCCGACCTGTTTTTTTACGTAAGCCGCGTCGATGGCGATGACCTCGCCGGGCCGGTCGGGAGCGGTGAAGGAGATGTCGTCGAGCACGCGCTCCATCACCGTCTGCAGGCGCCGCGCACCGATGTTCTCGATGGACGAATTGAGGTCGACGGCGACCTGGGCGAGCGCGTCGATGGCGTCATCGGTAAATTCAAGCTCGACGCCCTCTGTCTTCATCAGCGCCACATATTGCTTGATCAGGCTTGCCTCGGTTTCGGTCAGGATGCGCTTGAAGTCATCCTTTTCCAGTGCCCGGAGTTCGACGCGGATCGGCAGGCGGCCCTGCAATTCCGGCAACAGGTCCGACGGCTTCGACACATGGAAGGCGCCCGAGGTGATGAACAGGACGTGGTCGGTCTTGACCGGCCCGTGCTTGGTGGCAACCGTCGTGCCCTCCACCAGCGGCAGGAGATCGCGCTGCACGCCTTCGCGCGACACTCCGGCGCCGATGCCGCCCTCGCGCGCGGCGATCTTGTCGATCTCGTCGATGAAGACGATGCCGTTGTTCTGGCTGATATCGAGCGCCTCGGCGACGATCTGTTCCTGGTCGATGAGCTTGTCAGACTCGCCGGCGACGAGGATCGCGTGCGAATCCTTGACTGTCACCTTGCGCGTTTTCGTACGCCCGCCCATCGCTTTCGACAGCATGTCGGACAGGTTCAGGACGCCGATATTGGCGCCGGGCATGCCCGGGATCTCGAAATTCGGCGCACCACCGGTTTCGGCCACCTCGATGTCGATTTCCTTTTCGTCGAGCTCGTTGTTGCGCAGCTTCTTGCGATAGGAGTCGCGCGTTGCCGGGCTCGCGGTCTTGCCGACAAGCGCGTCAAGGACCCGCTCCTCGGCGTTGAGCTGCGCCTTGGCCTTGACCTCCTCGCGCTTGGCTTCGCGAACCAGAACGATCGCCGCCTCGACCAGGTCGCGCACGATCTGCTCGACATCGCGGCCGACATAGCCGACCTCGGTGAACTTGGTCGCCTCGACCTTGACGAAGGGCGCGTTGGCGAGCTTCGCCAAGCGGCGCGAAATCTCCGTCTTGCCGACGCCGGTCGGGCCGATCATCAGGATGTTCTTCGGCATCACCTCCTCGCGCAGCGCCCCGTCGAGCTGCTGGCGGCGCCAGCGGTTGCGCAGCGCGATGGCAACGGCGCGCTTGGCGTCCTTCTGGCCGATGATGTGGCGGTCGAGCTCGGTGACGATCTCGCGGGGGGAAAATTCGGTCATTCGGTCGGGTTTCCTGGAGAGTCAGAAATAAGGTAAGCTTGGACTTACGCTTCGTCGAGTGCTTCGACGATGACGCTGGCATTGGTGTAGACGCAGATCTCGGCGGCGATCTTCATGGCCTTGCGCGCGATGGTCTCGGCATCCGTCTCGGTGTCGATCAGCGCGCGCGCGGCGGCGAGCGCATAATTGCCGCCCGAGCCGATGGCCATGACGCCCTGCTCGGGTTCCAGCACGTCGCCATTGCCGGTGATCGCGAGGCTCACCGACTTGTCGGCGACCAGCATCATCGCTTCCAGCCGGCGCAGATAGCGGTCCGTGCGCCAGTCCTTGGCGAGTTCGACGCAGGCGCGCGTCAATTGTCCAGGATACTGTTCCAGCTTGGCTTCGAGGCGCTCCAGCAGCGTGAAGGCGTCGGCTGTCGCGCCGGCGAACCCGGCGATGACCTGACCGTCCTTGCCGATGCGGCGGACCTTGCGCGCATTGCCCTTCATGATGGTCTGGCCGAGCGTCACCTGGCCGTCGCCGGCGATGACCACCTTGCCGCTCTTGCGCACCGTGACGATCGTGGTGCCGTGCATGATCGGCGCGCCGCGTTCCTCGGACATTCACAACTCCTTTCAGCCGTCCTTGGCGCGCCATAGCGGCCACGCGTCGGACCCCTGCATGCGACGATATGTATGGTGCGGCAAAGCGAATGCAAATCGCGCCGATCGGTCAACTGGCAATCGGCGCCCCTTGCTGGTATGAGGCGCCGCCCGGCAGGACGCCGGAACCAAACGACGGAGCGCCCCATGGCGAGGACGGCGACGGTAGCGCGCAGGACATCTGAAACCGAGATTACCGTTGCGGTCGATCTCGACGGCAACGGTACGCGAAAGATCGCGACCGGCGTCGGCTTCTTCGACCACATGCTCGACCAGCTGTCCCGCCATTCGCTCGTCGACATGACCGTCGAAGCCAAGGGCGACCTGCACATAGATGACCACCACACGGTCGAGGATGTCGGCATCGCGCTCGGACAGGCGCTGTCGAAGGCTCTCGGCGAGCGCCGCGGCATCGTGCGTTACGCCTCCATCGACCTGCCGATGGACGAGACGCTGACACGCGCCGCGATTGATGTTTCCGGCCGGCCGTTCCTCGTCTGGGATGTCAAATTCACCGCGCCGAAGATCGGCACCTTCGACACCGAACTCGTGCGCGAGTTCTTCCAGGCGCTGGCGCAGCACGCCGGCATCACGCTGCACGTCTCCAACCTCTACGGCGTCAACAGCCACCACATCGCCGAAAGCGCGTTCAAGGCGGTTGCGCGCGTCCTGCGTGCCGCCCTTGAGATCGATCCGCGCCAGGCGAACGCGGTGCCCTCGACCAAGGGAACACTCGGAGGCTGACATGGCGAGCTTTGTCGTCATGGAAAAGGCCGGCAAGCAGGAACTGGTCCGCGACGGCTTGTCCTGGCAGGCCTTCCTTGCGCCGCCGCTGTGGTTCGCCTGGACGCGGCTCTGGGTCGAGGCGGTCGTGCTGCTGGCGCTCATCATTGGCGTTTCGTTGCTTGTCGATGTCGCGCCGGGCCCGGCGGCGGCCGCGAGCCTTGCTGTCTCCTTCCTCGCGGCATCCGAATGGTCGGCGCTGAAGATCGCTGCGCTGCGCCGCGCCGGCTGGCAGGAGGCGGGCACGATCATCGCCGAGGATCAGGCCGAAGCAGAGATCCGTCTCGCGCTTCGCGGCGGCCGACCGGCGCGACCGCGGCCGTCGCTGCCGATAACGCCGGCGGCGATGTCGTCGGCTTCGCCGAGCCTGTTCAATCACTAGGAACCGCCGATGCGTATCGCCATCATCGACTACGGGTCGGGAAACCTGCGTTCCGCGCAGAAGGCTTTCGAACGCGCCGTGCGCGAGAGCGGACTCGCGGCCGAGGTCGTGCTGGAAACCGACGCCGATGCGGTGCGCAGCGCCGACCGCATCGTCCTGCCGGGTGTCGGCGCCTATGCCGATTGCAAGGCGGGGCTCGCCGCGCTGCCGGGGATGGTCGAAGCGCTCGAGGAAACCGTGCGTGGTCGCGGACGGCCGTTCCTCGGCATCTGCGTCGGCATGCAGCTGATGTCGTCGCGCGGCCTGGAAAAGACGGTGACGCCGGGCTTCGGCTGGATTGCGGGCGATGTCGTCGAGATGACGCCAAGTGACCCGGCGCTGAAGATCCCGCAGATCGGCTGGAACACGCTGGAGCTGAAGCGCCCGCACCCGCTCTTTTCCGGTATCCCGACCGGGCCGGATGGGCTGCACGCCTATTTCGTCCACTCCTATCATCTCGCCGCGCAGAACCCGTCCGACCTGCTGGCCACCACCGACTATGGCGGTCCGGTCACCGCGGCGGTGGCGCGCGACAACATGGTCGGGACGCAGTTCCACCCCGAGAAGAGCCAGACGCTCGGCCTGGCCCTGATCGCCAATTTCCTCAGGTGGGCACCGTGACCCCCAAGATCCTCTTTCCCGCCATCGACCTGAAGGGCGGACGATGCGTCCGCCTCAAGCTCGGCGACATGGCGACGGCAACCGTCTACAATGACGATCCGGCGGCGCAGGCCAGGGCCTTCGAGAAGCAGGGCTTTTCCTGGCTGCACGTCGTCGACCTCGACGGCGCGTTCGCCGGCGAAAGCCGCAATGGCGAGGCGGTCGAGGCGATCATCAAGGCAACGAAGAACCCCGTGCAGCTTGGCGGCGGTATTCGTTCGCTGGCCCAGATCGAAGCCTGGCTCGACAAGGGGCTTGCCCGCGTCATCCTCGGCACCGTTGCCGTGCGCGATCCCGCGCTGGTGAAAGAGGCCTGCAAGCGCTTCCCCGGCCGGATCGCCGTCGGCATCGACGCCAGGGACGGCAAGGTGGCAGTGGAAGGCTGGGCCGAGGAGTCGGCCCTCGGCGCGATCGAGCTGGCGAAAATATTCGAGGGCGCTGGCGTTGCCGCCATCATCTACACCGACATCGACCGCGACGGCGTGCTGACCGGGATCAACTGGGAAGGAACGATTGCGCTCGCCGACTCCATCTCGATTCCCGTCATTGCTTCCGGCGGTCTGGCCTCCATCGCCGACGTGGTGCGGCTGACCATGCCCGACGCCGCGCGGCTCGAAGGCGCCATCACGGGCCGCGCGCTCTATGATGGCCGCATCGACCCGCAGGAAGCGCTGGCGGTGCTGAATGGAACAATCGATTCCGGGACGGCCCTGTTCGAGGAGGACGATCGCTCATGACCCTCAAGGCTCGCGCCATCCCCTGCCTCGACGCCAAGGACGGCCGCGTCGCCCGCAGCCGCGTAGCGGCGAGAACGCGCAATGTGAGGAAGGCGGCCGGCCAATGTTGAAAGCCCGTGTCATCCCCTGCCTCGACGTCAAGGACGGCCGCGTCGTCAAGGGCGTCAACTTCGTCGACCTGATCGATGCTGGCGACCCGGTCGAGGCCGCCAAGGCCTATGATGCAGCCGGTGCCGACGAACTCTGCTTCCTCGACATCACCGCCAGCCATGAAAACCGCGACACCATCTTCGACGTGGTGGCGCGCACGGCCGAGCAGTGCTTCATGCCGCT